>Ga0255047_10000175_pt1 | contig 46211 bp, 55 predicted proteins | sample JV7_2_1_MG_FD_183640 | JGI IMG/M metagenome (GOLD analysis project Ga0255047, IMG submission 183640) | Seawater microbial communities from Jervis Inlet, British Columbia, Canada - JV7_2_1 | ecosystem: Environmental > Aquatic > Marine > Inlet | place: Canada: British Columbia | collected 2016-10-06
ACCCCCCCGCCCACAACCCAGACGGGGGGGGGGGGCTTCGCGAACGCCGCCTCCGCACCCACTGATGGATCCAACCAGACATGAAATTTTCCCCAAAAGTCACTCATCCCGCCCTCCGGTTCATACACGAGGTTTACGAGCTCCTGGATCGCGCCGTCGACCGCAGCCACCCCCTTGCCGACAACCTCTTCGACAATTTCGTCGCGCTTCAAAAACTGGCCGCCGAAAAACGGCCGCCGAAAAACGGGCCGGAAAAATGGGGCAACGAAAATGACGACCCCGCAAAAAGGACCGTCTACCGCACGATCGAGCAGGTGCCGTGGCTCACCTTCGACCACAAGGAGGAGGAGGTCGCCCGCTGGCTGGGACTACCCCGCACCCTCCTGGCCAAGACGAGACGGCTCAATTGTAGCCTGGCACGCGCCCGCCATTGGGAGGTCGTCAACAGAAACGTCAAATACACCGCTCAGGGCGTCGCTGTGCTCTCCGAGCTGCTCGGGGTCTCCAACCCCCTGGACGTTCTGCCAGCGCCTCAGCAGGACCCCGTGGCGACGCCGAATCCAGCCGCCCCGGGCCAGGTCGTAGAGAAAATGACCCTCGTCCGCGCCAACTGGGGATCCACCGGCTCAAAAGTCGTCGTCCAGGCCCGCCGGCCCTCCGGGGAAATCGTCACCGTCCGAGTCCACTCCAACGCCAACTTCGTCGTCACAATGGCCAACGGCCAACCCATGACATTTCACGCCATGCAAAACCCCCATAGCCCTCAATTCTGGACCCTCGTCGGCCGCAGCCCACGGTGGAAAGGTCGATGGTGAGATAATGGCCTCCGACTACCTGCCACCTGAGGATCTAATGCACTCCGGAAAGTTTGATGAAGTCCCTGATGTCGAAGACGACGAGGTGCCCGAGTACCGCCGCCTGGTGCGCTGGCTGATCGAAGGGCAATGGGAAGAACAACGAAGACAAGACCAAAAATGAAGATTATCGATAACATTCGAAGAAGTTGGGGCCAGTTGGTCAGACACCACAACAATTTCATCAAGCCACCGTATGACCCGCTCGGGGCCGGGGACCTTTGGGGGATCATCAACGAACAGGAGGAGAAGTTCGAGAAGGGGGGAGATTCCACGCCCGCTGCGGCTTGCCAGGAGGACTTTGATCTGGGAGTTAGTGTCGGCGTGAAGAGGGGGAGAGAGTTCGCCCTTGGTCTTTTACGGGAGGCAGTATGGCACAAGGACGATGCCGAGCTTGTCGCGGAGATTATGGGCAAGCTCCACTACTGGGGGGGAGATTCTGACCCCTCAAATGACCCCCCGAAACCGCACGGGATGTTCGAACTGGTGACGAGCATCGAGGCGCACCTCGCGAAACTTGCTGGGTGCGTCGAGCCGAACAAGAGGAACTTCGGGCACAGAAACTACCTCGCCACAGGCACCTGGAACGACGGACCCTGACAAACCCCATGAGCGATAAAAATCTTATAGCCCTTGTGCGAAAGCGTATTAAGCAGGCAGACGCCTCTGTTGACAGGTCGCAATCACCAATCATGCAGGCGGCCAAGTATCGGATCGCCTTGAAGCTGATTGACAGGGAGTTGGCGGAACTTGAGCAACCCAGCCTTGTGTCGCATCCCAACTGCAACATCAACGGACACAAAGCCTGAGAATTGAGAAAATGATATTGCTCCTCTCAGGCGGGTTAGATTCAACGGTGCTGCTATAACCCTATGAACGATAAAATATCCGACAACGTTTTGGAGTGCCCAGTTTGCAAGCTGCTATGGCTGGAGCGTTTCAATAACGATGAATGCCCGGTTTGCGGCGCTCGCAAGGAAGCCAAAGCCATGATCGTTTCCGCTCATAAGGACGGACTTAAGGAGGGCCGTCTAAACATAACCTCCGTAACGCGAAAGTGCATAGCTGCTCTCGATGCCGAGATGCACCACCCTCTACACCTACGCATGCACCACGCGGGAATCATGCGGGCTAAGATAATACTTGAGGAGCTGGAGAAGGAAGCCGCAGCGGGGGGAGATTCCAGGGACTGTGCATGTGTCGAGATACAGAAGTTCGTAGCGCGAAAGTTCGTGGAGTCAGTCGAGGAGGAGCTGAGAAGCTCCGGTTTCAGTTGGCGAAACCAATGCGCCATCTCCGACATCCTTCGCATGGAAGCAGGGATGAAGGTGAAGGAAGCCGCAGAGGGGGGAGATTCCAAGACATGAAAAACCCACCTGTAGAGTTGATCGATTCCGAATTTAACCCCGAAAAGGGGGGTTAAGAGAAATGTTCGCGATTTCGAAATAGCGAACAAAACCAAAAACATGAGTAACGAACAAACACCGCCGGAAGCTGGCAACGCCAGTGAAGAAACCGCAGTAAACAACAAATCACCGTTGCCGCCCGAAGAGAACCTGCCCGAAGCGACGCAAGAGGCTGCGGCGCCGGAGCCCAACCCGAGCTGCCCCCATGATTCGCCTTTCCAACTGGTCAGCGAGGACAAGGACGAGCACAACACCCTGCGCCGTGTGCTGGCCGCCAGGATGGCTGGGGGCGTGCTGGTCAGCATCGAGGTCGAGCAGCAAGGATCACCTCCCATGGTGGCCCTGGCCTTCGTCACCAATGGTCGCTTGTCAGATGACAACCCGCCCAAAATCAGCTGAGCCGTGGAACAAGGTGCCCTTCACCCGCATCGTGCAGATGACCCAGGTCGAAGGGTACCGCTGGGCCCGCGTGGGTGCCCAGCTCTTCCTCGAGGGAGAGCTGGGCGAACGGTTCCAATACAAGCTTCGTGGGGGTTCATATCTGAAAAAGTCGCCAAAAAAAGTGACAAATGACGAACAAAATTCCGTATCCAATTGAATTTAATTCACTATTTGCAGACCCAAAAGTGATGGCAATGCCCGCAAATGTGGCCTGGGGTTACCTACATTTGCTCGGTCAAGCTTGGGATCAAACCCCTTGCGGGACACTGCCTAACGACGACGAGCTACTTTCAATCCTCGCTCAAATGGAGCCGCTCAACGGCTTGACCAAACTACAATATTTTATCCAAGAAAAATTCAAAATCCTATCGCCTTTCCGACTGAACGCGAGGGACGATCGGTGGCATAATAATGACATGAAAAAAGTTGCGGCAAGGGTCCGCAAAGTTCATAAAGCCCACGTAGACAAGGGGAAGCGCGGCGCAAAAGCCCGATGGTCCAAGCATAGCCCAGCTAATAGCTCAGCTTCTAGTTGGGCCAATAGCCCAACGGTAGCTATTAGTACTCTCTCTCTCTCTACTAACGCGCGCGCGCGTGAGGGAACCAAGGCACCGTCTGGATCCGGCGCCACTTCGGTGTATGGCCCCCCGCTCGATCGCTGGCTCATCTCCGCGAACTCTCTGGGCATCGGGTCCGACTTCGCAGCAGAAAAATGGCACGCCATGAACCAGGTGGATTGGAAGGGCGGTCAGGTCAACCCCGAGGCCTACCTCGATCGCGTCGCATTCTGGTGGGCCAAGGAGGTCGCCAAGACCGTGCAGCCGGCTTCATCGACCCCGGGCTCAGGGCCGGTGGTGGTGAAAAAAAGCGGCGGTGAATCCACCTGGGGCATCACTCAGAAAATCCGCGCCCTCGAGGAGGAGCTCCCCGCCCATCCGGGCAACCCGCGAAACCGCACCGGCATGCAGCAGGCCTCGGCCGAGGACCGTGCTGACTTCGCGGCAATCGAAAACCAAATCAAAGACCTACGGCGTCAAATGCAATGAATGTTTCAAAATGCACCTCCTGTGGCGGGATTTACTCCACCAAGGAACCAAGGAAAGGCCTCTGTCCGGAATGCCGGATCCTGGCCACCAAACAGGCTACCGACATGGCCCTCGAGGCCGGCAACGCCAAAGGCTACGTCACTCTGCCCGAAAAGGGCTTCGATCGACTCGAGCTGGAGAGCCGCAAAATGGGCGTCTCCATCGATCGTGCCGCGATCATCCTGCTCTGCCCGATCCTCCAGGATGATGCGCTCTACGCCTCCTATCTCGCGGGCAAAAAACCAACCGAACCAAAAAAAAGCTAAATCTATGGCAAAAGAACTCGAAGTGAGACACGGTGTGACCGGCGAAATTCGCCGATTCAAAGAGAAACTGGACTGCGAGAAATGGCTCGACGGAACCAAGGGTTACCTGGTGGGCGTGCTCGAGACCGATCCGAAGCAGCAACCCGAATTGCGCATGAGCGAGGGCCGCGTCATCGCCCCGAAAATGGCAGGGCCAGTCTCCTGCCCGGTGTGTGGGCGGGTGGCGCCAAGAGGCTACTGCGCCCACTGCTGCAGGAAGTGCGGACTGTAAGCGATCGCGGATCAACCGTGTATGACTAAGTGTGTTCCACATGGAACAAAAATGAAGTGGCGCTACTGCAAGACTGACGAAGAGCGCGCCTGGCGCAAGCGGGAAGCCGTGCGTCGTTACAATTCAAGCGCGCGCGGTAAAGCCGCTCGCCGCAACTACATGCGCAACCTCAGAGACAATCATGGCTACAAAAAATAACTGGGTGGTCAAGTGGCAAGGCCGCTACTACCGCCTCACCAGTGAATCCCCAGACTCAAACTGGGTCTTCGGTTCACTCAGCAAAGCGGATCGGCTCACCGAGCGCTCCGCTCGCGCCATCGCCGCAGAATTTGGATCCTGTTTCGAAGCGAAGTGCCTCGATGAACTGCAGGGTCCCGAACAAACGAAAAAAACAGACCAAAATGACAAAAAAAACACTGGAAATCCGTAACGCTTACCTGGAAGGGCAGAACAAGAACCTTGGCGAGGCCAACAGAGGCCTGGCTAAATCGTTGAGCGAACTGCGGGATAGCGCGCTCAACACGGCCGTGGGCCGGCTCACCCGCGAGTTGCAGGGGAAAATCGACGAGCTCGCCACCACCACCGAGGAATGCCGGCACTTCCGGCAGGAAGCGCACTTCGCCCAGCAACGACTGGAGCAGGAGATGCAAGAGCACCTCATCTGCCGCCGGCAAATCGACCAGGCCTACCGCAGTGAATCGGGCTCACTCGTTGTGGAAGGCTCGCGCAAACGTATCGTCGAGCTCACCACCGAGCTCATGGAACAGCGGCGTGAGACGAACCGGGTAATGGAGCTGGCCAGGAACATCGGCCATCTGGCGCTGATTGTCCCCGCTGTGGTCCCGGTGGGCCTATCGCCCGACAACGTGAACGGCACCCGACTATCGCGATGAGCGACACCGTTCTCTACACCGTCGACCTGGATAAAGTGATCCGCACATGGAAGGTCTACACCGACGCCAGAGGCAGTGCGGGCCTCATCTGGGGTAAGCTCTCCGATAAGTATTTCGGGGATCCAACCTGGTTCGCGACTCACCCGGTGGAGGTGTGGGCCTTGGTGCACCGCACCGAGCTGCCGCTGCATCACCGCCTGGTGCTCTCGATGACGATGGGTCGCGCGATCGTCGAGCACAACTGCCTGGGGACAATGGCAGAGCACCTGCGCCGCTTCGCGCGGGACTTCGAGTGCCAAGGCACTCACCTAACAACGTTGGCCGATGACTTCGAGTCGTTGGCTAATGAGAAGAACCTCATGGGCGTTTGCTTCCACATCACAACCGCCAAGAAGAACCCGTGGTTCACTCACGACGAGGACACCGACGCAATGGTGCCCTACAACTTCAAGCGCAAGGGACCTGCCCCGCACTTCTTCGTGTTCGCTGAACAAAACGATACCCTGCCGGAGTTCAGCAGCTACAACTCCGCGCCGCTGTGTCCCTGGTGCGGTAGCAAGTGGCCGGGAAATACCCTGCTGATCAACGAGAACGACGAACTGGCCTGCGGCTCTTGCCGGCGGCCATTCGTCATTAAACTAAGATACCTGCCGCCACTGGTGGCTACCAAGAGGAAAGTGAATGAAAAAGCAAAAATCAAAACCACACAAGAACCAGAACAAGCGGGCCCGGCGGCGGACGGCCAGGAATTCAAGGAGGCGCAATCGTGAGTGATCCTGACGATCAACTGCCGCCCTATTCAGGGCCGAGCGAGGAAGGGGTATTGGGCTGCCTCTTCCAAAACCCCGACCTCCTGGTCGAGGCGGCGCCGGTGCTGCGCACCCCGATGGTCTTCTTCGACCTGCGATGTCGGCATGTCTATGAGGCGATGCTGTATCTGCAGGAGGAGAAACTCGGGATCGACACCCTCACGGTCCACAATCGGTTGAAGGAAATGAAGGTCGATATCGACCTCATGTTCCTCACCGGCCTGCCCGACGCCGCGCCCGTGGCCGATAACCTCGGGGGCTACATGAAAACGGTGCATAGCCTCTACCTGCGCCGTTGCCTGCTCAAAGTGGCGGGCGAGATCACGACGGCCGTCTTCGCGGCCGGTGATGACGACGACATCCATGAGCTGTGCGACTCGATCGAGAAGAAGGTCATGCAGGTCTCGGAGATGCGTAGCGCCAAGTGTGAGGTCACCATCGGCGAGATGCTTGAAGGCACCGCCGAGGTGCTCGATGGCTACGTGCGCGGCACTGGCACGGCAACCGGTGTGAGCACCGGCTACAACTACCTGGACAAGATGATCTGCGGCCTCAAGCCGGCCGAGATGATCACCATCGCCGGCCGGCCAGGCATGGGGAAGACCAGCCTGGTGATGAACGTCATCGAAACGGTCGCCTGCAAGAACAACATCCCCACGGCCGTGTTCAGTCTGGAAATGACCGCACAGGAACTGGCGAACCGGTTCCTCTTCTCCTACGTGTCGGGAGATTTCCAGCGGTTCCGCACCGGGTTCCTGACCAACGACGACGTGCCGCACCTCTCCGCGGGCATGGCCGAACTGAGCCGGAAACCGCTTTACATCGACGATAGCCCGGGCCTCTCCATCGGAGACGTTCGCACCCGGGCGCGGCGCATGCGCAGCCAATACGGCCTGGGCCTGATCGTGGTCGATTACCTGCAGCTGATGGTCGGCACCCGCCGCGAGTACTCCAACCGCGAACGGGAAGTGGCCGAGATCTCCGTGGGAATCAAAAACATGGCCAAGGAACTCAAGCTGCCCGTCATTGTCGCCGCGCAGTTGAACCGCGAGTTCGAACGTAACCCGAACCGCAAACCGCAGCTAAGTGACCTGCGTGAGAGCGGTAGCGTGGAACAGGATTCCGACGTCGTCGGCTTCCTCTATCGTCCAAAGGACCGGCCCGAAGACGCCACCGCGGATTGGTCCGACCACTCCAGTCGCGTCAACCTGCTCATCGCCAAACAACGCAACGGACCCACCGGAGATGTCGAGCTGCTCTACCGCAAGAGCTGCATGAAATTCACCGACTACCACCGGGTGCGCGAATGATCAAGATGCACCGAATCGTGCGGGTGATGGCCATGGGAATCGATGGCATCTTCACCCGCGATGAGCTCTGCGATCGCACGCGACACGGGATCTACCGGCACACGCCCAGACCTCAAGTGCTCTCAGCGGTGAACACCACCCTGCGCCGACTGAAAAACGAAGGTAAACTGCGCAAGCTCGACGACGGCTATTGGGAGGTGGTCAAATGAGCGACCCATTCGGACCCTCGGCCGGCTCCGGCTACGGTAGCGCATTCGAGGTCCATTGGGCGCGGGGTTCTACCACCGGTGCCATGCACGCGTTTGGCGGCTGGGACCGACAGACGCGGCTCAAGCGGGTCGCCAACATGATGAAGGAGGCCGGCCGGCTCGGCATAACAGTGAGACTCTTCCGGGAGGCCGGAGGGAGAGGGCTCGAGGTGAAGTGCGACCGCAAAACAATGAAGTTCCACCAACGCCGGATGGACGGTCCCTTGGAGCTGTGGGAATACTTGGCAGACGCAATCGAAAGCGGAATAGAAAGGTTCAAATTATGAAACGAGTAGAACAAATCGCACAAATCGCACATGAAACCAACCGGGCATATTGCTCGACAATCGGCGATAACAGTCAGGTGCCGTGGGCAGCGGCGCCGGAGTGGCAACGCAACAGCGCAATCGCGGGGGTGGAGTTCGCGCTCAAGAACCCCGATGCCACCCCGGCGGATTCGCATGAATCCTGGCTGGCTGTCAAACGCAGCGAAGGCTGGAGCTATGGCGCAGTCAAGGATCCGCAGAAGAAGGAACATCCCTGCTTCCTGCCATACGAAGAGCTGCCAGGGGAGCAGCGGCTCAAGGACAGTCTCTTCCAGGCGGTAGTGCGAGCGATGGTCTGATGTCCACTGACTTCGCGGAGCACCTCACCACCGAAGCGGGCTACCACTCGCTCTTGCGGCTCATCAAGCCGCCCTATCACCCACTGCTCCCGGTTCCAACCCGGGAGCAGTGCCAGCATAAGGTCTATACCGCCGGCGACCAGGCCCTGCTCGATGTCTTCGAAGGCCGCTCGGCCGCCATCACCCGCGAGAAAGCCGATCCCTACGAATACGGCTACGACCCTGACTTCTGGGCCGACGCCGATCGGATTCTGGCGCTGAAGAAAGACATCTGCGTGCTGGGCGGCAACCGCTCCGGCAAATCCGAATGGGCCGCCAAGCGTTGCGTCCAAAAAGTAGTCAAAAAAGAGGGCGCCCAGGTCTGGTGCCTCTCCACCTCCAGCGATACCTCCAAACGCGATCAACAAAAGCTGATCTACAAATACCTCCCGCTCCACTGGAAGACCGCCAAGCGCTCTGAAATCTGCCGCATCACCTACAACATCAAGGACGGCTTTGCCGATGGCACCTTGGTCGGCCCTAACAGTTCAGAAATCCATTTCCTCAACTACAAGCAGGACCGCACCGTCATCGAGGGCGGCCAGGTCGACCTCTGGTGGGCTGACGAGCTCATCCCCATCGACTGGGTCGTCACCCTGCGCGGCCGCACGGTCGACCGCATGGGAAAAGGCATCGTCACCTTCACGCCCGTCAACGGATTCAGCGCCACCGTGGGCGAGTACGTCACCGGCGCCACAGTCGCCGCCTACACCGACACCTCGATGGAGGATTTGAAGGTCACCAAGAACTGGCCAGGCCTCGAGCCCGGTCAGGTCCCCTACATCCTCGAGTGCCTGGACGACAGCTACGGCGTGATCTTCTTCCAGCCCGAATGGAACCCCTACATCAGCTTCGAAGAGCTGCGCAAACTCTGGAAGAACCGCTCAAGCAAAGATCAGCTGATCCGGATCCACGGCGTGACCCGCAAAACCAGCGGCACCGTCTTCCCGCGCTTCGGCAAACACAACGTCATCCCGCACGACTCCATCCCGCCGGCGAGTGAGGGCACCAACTATCACGTCACCGACTTCGCCTGGCACCGCAACTGGGCCATGCTCTGGGCCCGCTGCACCGAATACAAGGGTCGCAAGCGGGTCTTCATCTATCGCGAGTGGCCCGATTTCCAGACCTACGGCGAGTGGGCCATCAACAGCGAGAAGCCTGATGGCGAGAAGGGACCTGCCCAAACCTCCATGGGCTGGGGGATTAACGACTACAAACGCGAGATTCTGAGGCTGGAGGGTCACAAGCAGCTGCTGGCCTCCGGCGACGTCGATGCCGAAGTGGTCGAAACCCGCTACGGCGATCCGCGCAGTGGCAACGCCGAATCACTGGCCGATGAAGGCGCCACCACCATCTTCCTGCAGCTCCTGGGCGATGTGGGCGCCCCCTCGATGGATATCCTGCCTGTCGTGGGCAAGGCCAACCGCGCGCTGATCTCCGAGGGGATCAACCTGATCAATGTCTGGCTCGAATACAACGAGGACAAGCCGCTGGGCATCGAGAACGAACCGGAATTCTTCGTCTCCGAACGCTGCGTGAACCTGATTTCCTGCATGAAAATCTGGACCGGTGTCCTGCCCACAGGGGGTTACAACGAGAAGGGAGCCAGTAAGGATTTTATTGACTTGCTACGCTACCTCGCGGTAATGGACATCAGTTATCTGGATCCGAACCGAAAAAGAAGCCGCGGGGGCGGGGCTTACTAGCACCATGTGAACCATGACAGGATCAACCATCATCCGAGGCGGCGACGACACCGCCAATGCCAACGACGTCAACGAATTACTGGTCGTCGCCGGCAAAGCTAAACTCTACAGCGTCAAGTGCTACAACGGCAATATCGCGGCGCGCTGGCTCCAGATCTTCAACGCAGCAACCGCCCCGACCGATTCAACGGTTGTGCCCTTGATCGTCTTACCACTGGCGGCCTCCGATGGCGGGGAGCTCAATTTTCCTGAGGGCCGCATCTTCACGGCCGGAATCTATTTCTGCACCGCTGTCTTGGATGTTCTGAACGTCAAAGGCGCTGCGGATGCCATCTTCGACGCGACCTACGAGATCCTCTAAAGCCTATGAATGTAATCAAAACTCGAGGGGCAGACCGCGTGGCCAGTTCAACTGGGGCGGCGGCCAGCCTGATCGCGCTCACCGAGAAAGGTCGGCTCTACGGCATCAGGGTCTACAACAGCAACCTCGCCGCACGCTACGTCCAGCTCTACGACGCCGCCACCCTGCCTGCCGATGGCGCCGGCACCGAGCCGCTGGTCAGTAAATCGATTGCGGCAACCTCCTACGGCGAAATTCCCTTCCCGGAGGGTCGCCGCATGACCGCCGGCATCGTTGTCTGCAATTCCACGACCGGCCATCAGAAGACCATCGGCGCGGCCGACATGCTCTTCGACGTGACCTTCGCCCTCACGTAATGCCTGTCCTGATGCGCAGAGCGCAAGTGGCCCACATGACCGGGCTGACTTGCGAGGCCATCACCGAACTCGCGAACAGCAACCAAATCATGGCGCTCTACCCCAACAAACCAAAAGCCGAAGGTGGCCGAGCCTACTTCACCACCCGATCGGTTAAGGCTTATTGCGAAGGACAATCCAAATGCCAGCCCCAGTTGACGAAGAGCAATCCATAGCCCGCGAAAACAAAGAGTCCAACGTCGAACTCCTGCGCAAGTATTATCAGGACGCCGGCACCACCGGGTTCTCAACGGAGCATGAGACCAGCGAAAATACCCGGCTCTGCATCTGGCCCTACCAAGCCCGCGACGGCCGCAAATGGGATGAGAACTTCCCCGACGATCGCGGCGCCTTCCCGTGGCACGGCGCCTCCGATGTCCGACCCTTCCAGGCCGATGGCGTCTGTAACGAACTCGTTGGCACCTGCGAGCTCGCCTTCTGGCACGCCCAAACGCAGATGGGCGGGTTGGACCTGGGGGATTCGGAGGACGCAGCGGCCGCCACGCAATACCTTGATTGGCTGGTCAACAACAAGTTGCTGGGACAGTTGACCACCGAGGTGGAGCTCCTCGCCCAGTACGGCATGGGCAACCGCTGGACCGCCCTTCACATCACCTGGGAACGAGAGGTCTCCTACAAGCTGCAGCCGGTGGAAATGCGTGGCCTCATCGCTCTGGCAGAGGAAACCGTGCGGCAGGATCCTCAGTTCGATGATGAAATCACCGAAATGCTCGTCAAGTTTCCCGCGATGGTGAAGGATCCCGTGTTCGAGGAAGAAGCCATCGCCGCCGCCCGCTTCGTCTATCATCGCTTCGCCATGGCAGGCATCACCGAAGACCTGCACGAGACCGAAATTCCGGTGCTCAGCCCAGCCGAGGCGCGCAAACTCGTCAAGGACCTGCGCAAACGCGGCAAGAGCGAAGTGCGCATGCCTTTCCTCTCCCGCAACCGCCCCTGCTTCGCCGCCCTGGAACCGTGGGTCGATATCGTCGTGCATGGCGACACAACCGACATCCAGCACGCTGAAGCGATCTTCATCCGGGAATGGTATTCCGAAGCGCGGCTGATGAGCATGGAGCTCACCGACGACTGGGATCCGGAATTCATCGCCGCCGCCATCAAGACCAAGGGCCATGTCTCACATTGGAAGAATGTCGGCCTGGCCAGTGCGCTGGACGAAACGACCTACGAATGGGAGCCGCTCCAAGGCAACCATCACATGATCGAAATCCTGCATGCCTACTACAAGCAGGTCGATAAGCATGGGGTCTCCAGCGTGCATCGCACCATCTTCAGCCCTCACTTCACCAGCAATGAAACGGGCACAAAAGACCTGGTGGGCAGCCACGGTCTCATCAACTATCCCCACGGCGAATACCCGGTGAAAGTGTTTCGGCGCGAGAAACTCGGTCGCGCCATCAATCGCTGCCGCTCCGTGCCCGAATTGCTCATGACCAGCCAGATGGAGGAGAAGGTCCAGAGCGACTCGATCGTCGACCTGACCTCCATCGCCGTCGTTCCGCCGCTCAACTACCCCAAAGGGATCGCGCACGGCGAATACCGCTTCGGGCCGGCCGTGCAGAATGAAGTTCAGCCCGGGCGCGAACCCAAGATGATGGATATCCCCACCAAAGGGGCGCCGATTGCCTTCAGTCTGCTGGATTACATTCGGCACCGCAAAAACCGCTACTTCGGCCTGATGGATGAGACTATCCCGCCGCAGGTCTCCCAACTCCTCCAGTCTCCGCTGGCCCGCAAGTTCCTGGTCTGCTGGAGCGAGGCGTTTCAGCAGGCCTGGCAGCTCTGCTTGCGCTTCTCCCCTGACCAGATCGAGCGCGTCACCGGCACCCGGCCGGCCGCGGTCGATAACGTGGCCGAGATTGGTGGCGAATACGATTTTGTGCTCCGCTTCGACGTCGCCCAACTGCAGCCCGACCTGATGACGGCCAAACTGGCGGCCTACAGCGAACTGCTACCCGAGGATGAAGGGGGCGTCATCGATCGCAGTGCCTTGACGATTGCCAAGGCGCGCATGATCGATCCGCACCTGGCCAAGCAGCTGGTGATGAACACGGGCAGCGCCAGCGACAAGCTGCGCCGGGAAGTCTCCAGCGATATCATGGGCATGAAAATGGGCAACCCAGCCAAACTGCCCGACGCGTCCAACGACGCCACCGCACGCGGCCGGCAGCGGTTTGCCAAGGAGATTCTCGCAGCCAACGATCAATACATCCAGGTGCTCGACTCCAAGGTCATTGGTGAGATCTTCGGCCCCGAAGCCGCCAACCAGGTGGAACAGGCCAAACGCGAGGAACAATCCAACCAGGGCGGCCAGCCTGGCCAGGGCGTCGACGCGAAGTTCAGCCAGCTCATTGCGGACTACTTCAAGAATATCAACCTGGCAGTGGCTCAGCAGGACAATAAGCGCGTGGGCCGAATCGGTGTGAACCAGAATAAGCCCCAGCCATGACCGAAACCGAACGCACTATGCATATGACCAGTCTTTCCCGGCCGCAACGGGAAGCGCTGCTCCTGACCATGGAACAGAAAGAGGCGCTCGAAAGCGACGGCAGCGCGCTGCCTGGCGTCGGCACCGAGGGACGCCACTACCAGGCCGGTCGGTTGGCCATGTCCAAGGACGCCAAAGATCACTTCAAAGCCCTGCTCGACTCCACTGATGTCCCCGGCGATCGCACAAAAGAGATCAATCGCACCCCTCCTCCTCAGCAGCATCCCGCTGTCTGACCTTACCTTTTAAGCCCGCCTAAGCCCGCCTAAGCCAGAAATCCTTGAAAGGATTTCGATTGCCCGCGTTCTTGAACACCGAACGCGGGCTTCTCTGTTTCTGAGCCCTGAGCTGAAAAGGACAGCTTCAATCAGATGCGGAAACCGAACGTGCAGGGTTGAAGCACGGAATTATGCCTGGAACGACTACGGCGGCAGCGGAAACCGCCCCTTTGGAAACCGCGGACGACATAGCAGGAACGATCGACGATCTTCTTGGACCTGCACCCTCGGATGAGGGGGGGGAAGAGGGGAAATTAACCGATGATGATTCAGCGGGGTCTGATCTTTCTCATACCGATGACGATGATGATGGGGACGCGGGCGAGGCTGCCGCCGATCCGGATTCGACAATCACGCAAGCCGACATGGACCGGGCCGTGCAACGTAAGCAGGCCAGGATCATCAAGCTGCGGGATGAAAACGCCACGCTCAAAGCTCAGTTGGCTGACAAGAAATCGGCCGACAGTGAACAAACCGACCCTGATGGTGAACAGGATGACGAGGATGACGATGAATCCTCGTCTGATGGTGAACAAGAGGGGGAGGAAGGTGAACAAGCGGCGGTGGGCGAAGATGTCGAACCCGAATTAGCAGAGGCCGACACACGCGGCCCCCAACTGCAAAAGCAACTGGAGTATCACCAGGGCTGGAATACTCGGGCAAATGAATGGCTCGCTCGCTACGAGGATGAGCCCGATGCGGTCATAGCCGAGATCAAAGCCGAAGCCAAAGCGACTGTGGATGAGGCCGGCCTCAAAAACTGGCTCACCCGGGTGGAGAAACGTTCGGACCGCGAGGTGGACCGAACCCAAAACCGCCTGGACGCCCACCAGGATCGCATGGCCGAACGGGGTGCCCATCTGCGCACTGCCAACCGGGCAAAAGCGCTGAAGGTCTATCCCTGGCTGGCGGATAAGAAGTCGCCCGAGTTCAAGGAAGCATCCGAACTCATGGCAAGTGCTCCAGCGGAGTTGCGGCAGATGCCTGACGCCCTCTTCCATATCTGTGACGCGGTCATGGGCCGCCGAGCCAGAAAGGGAATCAGGACGCGGACAGTGCCCGGCAAACCGAAGCGGGCAGCCAAACTGCCAGCTCGACTGCCAGGTCAGCCGCGCGCCGCGCAAACCGCCAAAGTCAAGGGAGTCAACCTTGACATCCTGCAGGGGAAAATCGCCGCCGGAGATGAGGACGCAAGGGCAACGCTGGTTGAGTCACTGCTCTAACAAGAGCGACAAACCAAAGAAAAGTTATGCCAGCACTAATTGAACCCAACCAGGTGGGTAAGCGAGAGGCTCTCGCCGACACCATCACCACCGCGGACGAAAAGGATCGGCCTTTCAGTGCCATGGTGCCCAAGGAGAAGGCGCGCGTCAAAAACATGCGCCTCGATTGGCAAGCCGACAAGTTCGACGCGCCAAACACCTCCGGGGTCGCCGATGGCGTCGATGTCGAGAACTTCGAGAACGCGGCCAAAGACCGCCGGCTCCTGTCGGTCTATGCACAGAAATTCAGGCGCACCGCCATGGTCGGCGATGAAGCCGAACATGTCAGCACTGTCGCCGGGGCCCCATCGGAACTGGCGCGCGCGCTCTCCAAGAAGCTCGAGGAGATCGGTCGTGACATCGAGGGCGCGCTCTGTGGCGACAACGTCACCGTGGCGGAGGTGGACAAGAACACCCCTTACAAGCTGCGCGGTCTGGGCGATTGGCTCAACAGCTCGGCGCAAACCACGCTGCCGGTGCCTGCGGCCTACCTGACGCCGGCCGCGAGCCTCGAGGATGAGGCGTCGGCCACCTTCACTGAGGATGGCCACTTCCGGCCGGTGCTCAAGAGCGTCTACACCGAGCACGGCAAGATGGAGTCGATGACCTTGATCTGTGGCACCACGATGAAGGAAACCATCACCAACTTCACCCGCGCGCAGCTTGCGACGCCGGACGCCAACACCTTCCGCAGCATTCGGGCGTTCAACCAGAACATCTCCGAAAAGAAGGTCACCAGCTGCATCACGGTCTACGAAGGGGACTTCAACACCGTCCATGTCATCCCCAGCCTCCTGCTGGACACCGACGGGGACGACGGTGTCTACCGCGGCTACCTCCTGCCGATGTCGATGTGCCGGCTGTGCTACTACCGCCTGCCGCGCGTGCGACGCCTCGAGGATCGGGGTGGTGGACCGCGCGCCTACGTCGACGCCATCCTGGCGCTGAAGTATCTCAACCCGCTGCGAGGCGGGAAATTCCACGGCACCAGCTAAGCCGGCTCGCCGACATCGACGTAACAACAAACGAAAGAAAAAAATATGTCTACTCGAGCTCAATTCCTGGCGACCGGCGAAGCCGCGTTGGGGAAGTACAACTATCAGGCACGTCATTACCTGGAGGATCTGCAAGGGTTCACCAGCGGCACTGGCGAAAACCTGCTGACCATCCCGGCTGGGGCGGTCGTGCGGGAGGTGTTGGTTAAGACTATCACCGCCTTGGCGGGGGCGGGTCCGCTGACCGCGGCCACCGGCCAAATCGGTGTCACTGGCACCCTGGAGAAGTACATCACTGCCCTCAACTGGGATCTGTTCGCCGCTGGCGACACTTACGTGTTGTGGGATGAAACAGCGCCGGATCTGTTCACCACTGCCAACCTTATGATCGTGGAATACACCCTCACGGGTGGCACCTGCGCTCAGCTCACGGCCGGGGAAGTGATTGTCTTCGCTGACATGGTCAACATCAACGACCTGTTCAGGGCCTAAGCGCCATCTCATCCCCTGGCGGGTTACTGTTCCCGCTGGGGGAGTGAGTTTTCATTATGATCTACGACGTCAGCGATCTGCCGGAGGAGCTCGTCGATGCCCTCCTCAATGAGCGGCACGCGCGAAAGGTGCTCAACGCCGAGCGTGAGATGCAGGAGTCGATGAAGGCCTGCTCCGAGATGGCCGGTGATCGTCGATCGATCGAGAACCTGGGTCGACCCAGGTTCAGCATTCCGGCCTTCAGCTATCACGAGCTGGCCCGCAAAGAGGGTACCTACGATTGCTGGAATGATGAGAGTTTCAAGCGGAGCTGGGAGACCAAGAACCCGCAACTGGCCATCAAGGCCGGCCCCACCAAGCCCACCAGCGGCTGGACCACTGAAGTCAACTCCGGTTGGAGTCTGTCCGTGCCTCGCGCACCTGCGGGCACAGTGAAGTTCACCAAGAAATACGCATGAAATGGCCGCTGAAACAGTTACCTACAAACGCATCCAGGATGGCGTAGCCGATATCGCCAAGCTGGATAAGGACGCGCTCAGCGGAGAGGATTTCCGCAAGATCCGAGACTTCCTCAGTCGCAGAATCGAGGAGTGCTACGAACACGAGCTCTGGGATGTCACCCGGGTCACCGAGAAAAGATTCTTCCGCGACGACTGGATTGGTGTCGGCGACAACGCCTACGCCGTGGGCGACGAGGTCTACTACCCAGTCACCCGCGGTTACTACCAGTGCATCCGCGCCCATGCCGATTCCTTCGAAAGCCCAGCCAGTGGCAGTCCGGCCAGCACAAATGAGGATTACTGGGCCGCCGCGGCCGAGAGCTACGAGGGCGACGCCTGGGACAGCTCGGTTGCCTACGTGCAGGGCAATGTGGTGCTCTACAACGAACTCTTCTGGGTCTGCCACACCGCCACCACCGGGGATTTGCCCACCGACATCACTAAATGGGGTCAGTTGACTGTCTTCCTCCGTTACGTTCCCTTCGTCCAGTCCGGCAAAACCACCTGGCAAGACGGCGTCGAGGTCTGGGACAAGGATCCGCGGCAAGGTTTCCGAGCGGCGGCCCTGGCCAAAAGCGAAAGCAGCCTGGGCCTGCATGTCTTCAAGGATGTGCTCTTCGTCTGGCTGGAATGGTATGTGACTCCCCCGCGCCTCTTCGGCGCTGTCTGGGTCACGCCTGGGCCCTACGCGATCGGCGACCAGGTCTACTACGCCGCTACCGGTCAGTTCTACAACTGCATCGCGGCCGCCACCACCGAGCTGCCCACCGACACCGCCAAGTTCACGGTCGTAAATCTCTATCAACATTTCGAGATCGCCATGGTGCGACTCACCGCAGCGGATACTTTGGCCTCGCAAGATCAGTCCGACGACGCCGTCGGTGAAGAGTACCTGGGTAACCAGGCCCTGACTCGGAAGGTCTTCAGGATGCGACAACAAAAGGGCCATCAGGGGCGCCCGAATGTAGGGGTGAGAAGGTGATGGATAAGGGAAAATTGATACTCGAACTGGCGCGGGCGTGCCCGGTAGGGGTGGCGTTGTTGGCAATGTTTTGGATGAGTCATCTGCAGATGCGGACCATGCAGACGCACTACGAAATGGTGGAACAACGGCGTATCGATTCCTGCCACGCCGTGTCGGATCAGATGATGACGGTGATGAAGGAATTCCGCGACGTGATGCTCGCGGTCAAAATGCAACTTGCTCATGAAGAACCTTAAGATAATCCTATGCGCGCTCTGCGTGCTACCACTACTGGGTTGCTCCACCTTGAAAAAGGGAGTGACGATGAAACAAACCATATTCGGCTACGAAGTTGACTTCAAGTTGACCGCGCCGGCCGAAGAACCAACCGAAGAATAGGAAGTTATGGCGATAGATCAACAATTCAAAACCGACGCAAACGTCCTCCGGGGCGCGCTCCTGGCCGAATCCAAAAAGGTCAAGGGGCTCATGAAGCATTCCGTGTTCGAACGGGATGTGGCCGAACAGGATCACGGCGAGATGAGGGCCAACATCATGCTCTCCTACCGTCACCTCGAGGACGCCCGCATGCGCCTGGGCAAAGCGATCCAGGCGTTTGAAGGCGGCGTCTCCGTCTACGACAAAAAACCAGGAGAACCTTACCCGGCATGATTCTGGATTTCGCCGTCATCACATGGAAGAATTTCAAGCGGCTTATCGTGAAGGAGAAGCTTGTTACCAGTGATGACGTGCGAATGAGTAATGCCCGCACGCCCACGGCTCACACTCACCCCTCCGGTGACCTGAGCGATATCGACATGCTTGATCGCATCCTCACCAACGGCAACGATGTCCTGGTCCACTCCGACGGGCATGTGCTCTGGAAATAATCATGTCACTCCACGTCATCGAAGCCGTAGTCGACCCCACTGCAGCGCCGACTGAAGTCGGCCAGCTCTGGGTCAATACCGCCACCAAAGCGCGCTGGGAATCGGTGGGCACACTGGTGGTAGCGGATTGGCTGCTCGAGGGTCACGGCAGCGCCATCAGCATCGGGCTGCCAGTCACCGGCGCCACCGATGGGGCGGTACTCTTCGTCGACGGCGGCCTGCTGGCAGAGGATCCCGCACAATTATTCTGGGACAACACCAACAACCGACTGGGCATCGGCACTAACTCGCCCAATGGCTGCTTGGGATTGAATGGCGGCGTCGCGGCTACCGATGTCGCCATCCTCGAGGGGACGATCACGATGAATAACGCCGGGGTGGCGTTCTCACTGTTGAAGCTCGACGTCACTGACAACGCCAGCGACGTCGAGAGTCTCATGGTGGATATCCAGGTCGGGGCCAGCCTGCTGTGGGGCGTGCGCAAGGACGGTGCGATCGTTGCTCCAACAGTCGCCCTGCAGGCCGATAGCCTGATGCACTTCATGATCGACGCCGATGCCGATTCGGCGACGCAATATTTCCGGTGGGCAACGGACACGGCCACCATCGGTGGGGGCACCGAACTGATGCGCCTCGATGAGGCTGGCCTGCTCAGCTTCGGCGGTGTCACCTCCAGTTTCCCGGCACTCAAACGCTCGGGGACCTCGGTCTTGATCCGTCTGGCGGATGATTCGGGGTACGGTAACTTCATCGCCTCCATCGGCCAGGCCACCACCTACTACACCTCGGCTGTAGGTTCGGCTGGCGCGCCTGCCTATCAGTTCTCCACTGCGGCAACTTATGGGATGTATCAGACAGGGGTGAATACTGTCCTGTCTGCTGGTGGCTTTGATTCGGTTATTGCGGGATTTCTCGCGGTCGACCTCTGCTACTTCGGGTCGGCGAAAGTCCGGGTGGATGATGCCACCCTGCACATGGACTCGGCCTATTCACTGGGTTGGAGCAGTGGCGCCGTCGGGTCGGTTGATCTTAGGCTCTATCGAGGCGCCGCCGGCATCCTCGAGCAGAGTAACTTAACGACCACCCAGGAGTTGCGGGTCTACAAGACGACGGACGGCGTCGCCGGCAGCCACACCAATTACGAGCGGCTCGCAATCGGGGTGGCGTCCAATCGCTGGACCCTCGCGAGTGAGGCGGGCGGCACGGGCACCAAGCGCGACATGGCCTTTGGCGATGCCACCGCCGGCACGGCCTTGCGCCTCTCTCCAGTGCAGGAGTGGGTGATGCTCCTGGCCGAGGGCAACATCTACTGGCACATCGACAGCGATAACAACGCCAGCGGTAAGTTCTTCGAGTGGGCGCACAACTCGTTGTCGGCCGGCGCCGGCACTCAGCTGATGAAGCTGACCGACGGGGGTGTGCTCACCCTCAACTCCCAGGTGCTGGGCCCGACTGACCTGGGTGAGGTTTACCTCGCCAGCTCCCTCGCCATCACCGTCGCCTCCACCGCCGTCTGGTATGTGGTGGAAAGCGCCAACATCACACTCGGCGGCCGCGAGGTGAACTTCGTGAAGACCAGCAACCGGCTGGCCTATGATGGCGCCGACGTCAAGACAGTGCTGGTCAATGCGAGCCTCTCTTTCACATGCGCATCCAACAACCAGCTGGTCCACATGCGAATCGCGGTCAATGGCGTTGGAGTCACCTCCAGCGAGGTGACTCGATTGGTGGGCACCGGCGCGGACGTGGGCAACGCGGGCCTGTGTTGCCTCGCGTCCGTCTCCAACACCGATGATATCGTGGTGGAGGTGCGCAACGCGACTGGCACCAACAACCTCACGATCGAATATATCAACATCAGCGCCGCGGCCTTTGCGGTCTAAAAGTTATGGCACTTAGAAGAATCACAATCGACGATTCGGTGGGCGATCGCGCGGAGGGAATCCGCTACGTCACTGAGCTAAGGAACTGGCGTAAGCCACCGGGGCAGCTGATCACTGAGCAACAGTACCTCGAAGAGGCGCTCACGAGGGCCGTCGCCGATTACGTGAGGCAATGGCACGAGGCCAACGCGGATGAGGTTGGGCGGGCCTACCGGGATGGCAATGCCGCCAAACGCGCGGCCGTCGATAGCGAACTGGGTCGGACACCACTATGAAATTACTCGAGGTTCAAGAATTGTTGGGCGCCATCAATCAGATTGGCAAACTCAAGAGCGCACCCAAGGCCGTCTATGGCCTGGCGCGCAATTTCGCCAGGCTGCGAAGCCTCATGAAGCCCGTGGAGGAGGCGCGCAAAACCATCTGGGCCGACCACTTCGGTGAGGACGGTGAGATCAAGCCAGGTGATGAGCGGGTGCCGGCCTTCCAGAAGGAATTCAACGAGGTCCTCGAGGAGGAGGTCGAGTTCGAGCCATACACGTTCACGCTCGAGATGCTCAACCTCGATGAGAACGAAATGGATCCAAAACTCTTGGGCCTGATCATGCCCTTGATTGCTGATGGCTAATCGCCGACCAAGACAGCGCAGTCGCGCCAAGCAAGACGTCGCCCAGCCCGCGGTGGGGGATGTCGAGCTGGGTTTGCTGGGGGTCTCCATGCGCTCGGAGCCGCATACGCTCCCGCCTGGCCTGGCGGTATCCGCCATCAACATGCGCTTCACCGAGGGCGTGCCCGAAACCCGACGGGGCACCGTCAAACCGCCGTGGGTCAACAAGACCGTTGCCGGCGACGTGCAGCCGTGGGGCACCATCTACGGCGCCGGCGAGTTCAGCGATCCGGTGCTGCTGCAGGCCTACGGCATTATTGCCGCCGATGGGGCGGTCTACTTCACGCAAGAAAATTCCGGGGCGGTCTCCATCCCGCTGCCCGATGGGGTCTCCATCACCTACCCGGTCAGGTTTGTGCAGTGCTTCGATGTGCTCCTGATGTTCCGCAGCGAGGATGGCACCGAACGCACGCCGCTGCGCCTGACCTCCATCACTGGCATCTTCGAAGAGGTGGTCCAGACCACCGTTGCCATCACCCGGGCGGTCAAGGAGGTCGGTGACACAGAGATTCTGGTGACGGTCACCACCTCGGCCAAGCATCGCCGGCTCACCAGTAACCGCGTGGAAATCGGCGGGTGCGACCAGGTCGCCTACAACGGTGATTTCGTTATCACCAAGGTCAGCGACTACGTCTTCACTTACACCATCGATGCCGACCTGGTGGAGGAGAATTCCGACGATGATGAAACCGATCCCGTGCCGGCGCGCGCCGCCACCGGAGATGACATCCGCATCGATGACAACGGCACCAACATCATCCCCAATGGGAAGTATGGTCTGTTCTTCCAGAACAGGCTCTTGATCCCCAACGATGCCGATGAAGTTATTGCTTCCGATGAGGGCGACTACACCCGCTACGTGCCGGTCCACCGCGAGTTCCGCATCAACCAGGGCAGTGCTGATAAGCTGGTTAGCGTCGACAAATTCAATGACGTGACGGTTGTGTGCTGGAAAGACCACAGCATCTCCGCGGTGCTCAATATCTATGGCGACCTGAGCGCCATGCAGCAGGATACTCTCACCCGCGAGTTCGGGTTGGTCGCCCAGCGGAGCGTGGCCCAGGTCGGCAACGAACTGTGGGGCCTCACTGACTGGGGGATCATGGCGGTGCGGCAGACCGATCTGAACAAGCTCCAGGTCAGTCGGGTGCCGGTCAGTGATGAAATCAAGCCACTCATCGATCACATCAACTGGACCCATGCGAGCGGCGCGCGGGCCGTTCTGCACGACTCCAAGTATTACCTGGCCGTGCCGCTGGATAGCGCCGAGGTGTTCCGCGATGAGCTCGCGGCCCATCGCACAACTGACGCCAGTATGGATGCGCTGGTGCGAGGCCTGGTGGTGGGTGCCTCCTATCGCTGGGAACCGCTGGTTGCTGGATCCAGTGGCAGTCCGGATCAGAGCATTAACTTCGGATCCGGCACCTTGACGGTGGCGGGAACGTTTGTGGCGACGCAGGAAAACTGCACCATCCGGGCGGCCGCCGGCGGGACGCCCTTTCTGACAACCTTGCAGGGCAGTTTGCGGCGAGTGTTCATTGGCGTGAACAATGCCATCCTGGTCTACGATCTGTTGACCAAGAAATGGGCCGGGCACGATCAGTCGGTGGGCGTGGAGGTCGTGGAGTTTGTGATCTTGACTTACAAGGGGCGACGGCGGCTCTTCGTCATCAATCCGGAAGGCTACATCTGGCTCTACGAAGACGGCTACGAAGATGAAATCTCCGAGCCTTACGCCGACCTTGAGATTATTGCTACGCCGGTGACCAACACCACCATCACGCCTGGGGTTGGCAGTGCGTTGGTGACCACCGTAGTTGCGGCCGGGAACGGGGTGAACCAGTGGCATCTGGGGGCATCTCAGGCAGAGGCGGCGCGGTGGGCGTGGGGGAGTCCGGTGCAAGGCAGTTACGGGTGGAACCAGCAGCAGACCAATCCATGGGTGCTCTCCAATGTCCGCTCTGTCCCCTTGGCCAACGGCGTCAGATTCTATGGGTCTAATGGGGTGTTGCCCAAGATAACGCTTGGAGGGGTGGATACCTCCTGGCTGCGGGTGACTGAAGTGAGTCAGCAGCCCATTGAGTGTGAGGTGACTTTCCGCGGCATGCCCTCGGCCTACGCCCAGGTGCTGCAGCGGGCTGAGTGGGTCGGGCTGGACATGGAGACCTGGTGGCCTAAATACAGCGTCTCCATCATTACCCCGGGAGTCGGGGAGGCCACCGAAGTGGTCACCGACCGCACCCGCAGCCGCGTGGCTTATACGCGGCCCTTCGACGCGGCCGATTGGGATCCGCTCAACACCAACGACGATCACGGCCAGGCACACCGCGAAGACTATGCGTTGCTGCTGGGTGGCGCCGAGGGTTCGGCCTCGCTCTTGATGGGGGCCAACGGTCTGGATTACTCGTTGCATCAGGAAGTGCGGGACACTATCAAGATTCGGGAGTATGGGCGAAATGTTCTGGTCAAAGTCACTAACAAACGGGGCCGGATCCGCGTGATGGGATTGCATTACGAGGGCAAGGCGCGTATCAGTCCTGCGGGAAGGGAAACATAATGGCAGCAACAGTTTTAGTCACAGCGGCGAAAACCTGGGCGGAAACAGAGGATCCGATTGACGCCTCCAAGCTCAATCTGACGGCCACTCCGACAGTGGTGGTGACGGTGAACATGTCGCAGATCGATGACACCAACATCACTGCGCCCGACGACAAGGCGCCCTTCGTCTATGACAGTGCCTCTGGCAAGTGGATCGATGGCATCGTCGGCCAAGAATTCATTGAAGCCTTCACTGGCGCTGGCGCGGCGGCCGGGACGACCGGTGGTGTCCCTGCACCTGGTGCGGGAGAGACCGGGTTCCTCGATGCCACGGGTAACTGGAGTCAGCCCACCGGCGCACAAACTTCCTCCAATCTTTACAACAACCGCAACTTCTTCTAAGGAAAGCTATGGCCAGTACACCAGCATTTGCAGCCACACCCCGCAGCGGGCAAGGCATCACCCCGGGCGCGGAAACCAGTCGCGCCACCCCGGTGGGTGCCGGAGTGAAAATCTTCACCGCCGGCGCCAGCGGTGCGATCATCACCTGGATCCACCTGCAGAGCGTTGTCACCACGACAGCGGGCTGGGCGGGCATCTTCGTCTACGACGCCGGCAACACCGCCTACATCTACTGGGAGGAGGTGCTTGTGCCTGTCGTCGCCATTGCCTCGGGAGTCGCTCCCTGGAGCGCCTTTGCCGCTAACGTTACACCGCAGCGCCCGATCAACCTCGAGGCCAGCTGGGAGATCTGGGTCACGCGCAACGCGGCGGAGGCGCTGCATGCGGTCTGCAGCGGAGGTGATTTCTAATGGCTGATAAACCGACATTCGACGTCACCAGCAAGTTCGCCAGTCAGATCATGACGCTGCCGCGCCAGGGATCATTGGCTTCCCCGGGTGTCAATACGGTGCAGTTAGGGGCGTTCAGCGATCTGATCGGAACGTTGTGGTGGATCCACTTCCAAGCCACCGCCGAAACCACCGGCAGCGATATTGCCATCTGGCTCGAGGTCAAAGGGCCGGCAGTGGATTCATCGGTCTATCGACTCTTGGAAGTGGTCCAGGTCCCTGCCAGGTCCCTGCCCTCGCCATGGGCGGGTAAGAGTGTGGTGATCAACCTGGATAAGCCGTTGCGTTTTGGCAACGAACTCAAGGGCGTTTGGATCGGCAACAGTATCGCCGAGTCGATCGCCGGCATCCTCCACTACAGCACACTGTGAACCTGGGCACGTTCAGCTGCGGTAATCCGGAACGAACGCGGCCGGCCATTGGCCTGCAGCGTTGGGAGAATCTCTCTGTCTACGCCAACACCACGGTCACCGGCAGCAATAGCCCCTCTCAATACATTCGCTTGTGGGCCGATCGCATGCTCTTGACTGATGACCTGGGGCGCGTGCGGGAGGTCAAGGACGTCGGCTCGGGCCAGTACCGGCGCCGCACGATCGGCGCCTCGGGTGAGCAGACTGATTTCCTGCAGATCGACTGCCAGATCCAGGGCCTGGGTGGTGTGATTGAAACGGTGGGGGTGATTCACCGCAACTGGTATTATCTCTGGGTGGTGTGTGATGAGTCGGGCGAAGAGGTGGAGGCGTTCCTGAGCACTCAATACGAAGATCCGCCCATGCCGGCGGGCTTCGTGTTCAAGTGTCGCTGCAGCGCGGTGCGGACGCCTTGGAGCATCACCATCGATGGGTTCGTTGAATGCTTCTATCAGAAGAACAATTTCATCTTCCACAACCGGTTAAAGACGCTCGAAGAGCTGTACACTGGCGGCACTGGCACGTCTGGCTTGGCGTGGGCGGTCTTGGCAGCTTCGCCCTTGGTGCAGTATGGGACCTTGGTGCCGCCGGTGCCGGTGGCCAAGGCGGTGCGCTTGTGGCTGGGTCGCAAGGGCAACTTGGATGGTCACTGGTCGGTAGCGCCCGAATACCACAGCGCCAGCACGCCGGTGGGGGTGCAGATGGTGGGCATGAACGCCGTCAGCGCGGCGCCGGATGAGTTCGAGGGGTTCAATTGGATGCACCAGGTTGATATGCCGGTGGTCGCGGACAACATCTACGTCAAGGCTCACATCGATGGCAGCAGCGAGTACAACATCAGGGTGAAAGGATTCTGGATATGATCGGGACGGGTGACCAGAGCCATTCCCGCGGGCCCTACGGGTTCAGCCAGCCTGAGCGCAAGCTGCCACTCATCAACGGCGGCCGACGCTTCCGCAATCTGCAGATGCAGACCGGCGCCCTGCCGGCCGCGGACAAGACGATCGCCTTCAGCGCCGATGAGCTGGTCTTGGTGGGGCCGAGCGTGATTCACCGGCGCGACACGGGCACGATCACGTTGGACGCGGACAAGCCAGGCGTGGGCGGTCGACGGGAAGGCGACCTGAGCGATGACACCTGGTATTACATCTACGCGGCGGCCGATCCCAACAGCCCGGCCATCTCGGGATTTGTCAGTACTGACTCGGCCGCCGAGGGCATGGCTGGGTTCGAGTGCGTCTGCCTGCTGGGTGCGGCCTACTACAATTCCTCTACGGGGTTCTTCAACTCCTTCCTGCAGCGGGAGGATCATGTGATGATTCCGCCGGTCTACCTCTACGAGGGGGACAGCCCCTACATCGAGACGGAGACTCCCACTGATCATTTGACAGACCTGGCGCCCCTGGTGGCGCCGCCGCCGGTGGGTCGATCGATGGTGTTCCATCTCAGCGGCAACAGCGCCAGCGCGGATGTAGGCATCCGCATCACCAACCGCACGGTCACCGATGGCATCGTGCCGCGCGAACGGGTGGAGGTGGTCCAGGCGCGCGGTGGTGGGGCGGCCATTTACGACGGCCAGGTCGGCGGGCAAAGCGGACCCGCAGTGTCAATCCATCAAGCTGGGTTCGGCTTGCGTCACCTCGACAAGGCTGCCGCCACCCTCAAAATCCTGGGATACAATATCAATGGGTAATCGAAACGTATTTCCGTTGAGTCATCCCGATCTGGTTCTTAAACCGGTCGGGCTCGCGCAGGTTGATAACTTGCGGGTGCAGACGACGGCCATCCCCTCGGCCGCCGAGACCTGCTCGCTCACCTGCGATGCGATCGTGCTCACTGACGCCAATGGTGAGATCATCATCTACGGCCCCCAGTCCATCGCTTTCGATGGCGCCATTGTCGGCTTGGGCGGGATGGACGCCGCAGTCATGAGCGCCTCGGGCTGGTACTACCTGTTCCTGATCGGCAACGAATTCAACCGGGAACTGCATGGCTTGATCTCTTCCTCCCGCACAGCGCCGACCCTGCCGGCGGGTTTCACACACTGGGCCATGGTGAGCGCGGTGCGTTACGATTCGGGTACCGGCTTCATCGAGACCTTCACCCAGGTCGGCGCCTGGGTGATGCGCGATCAGGTGGCGATCTTCACCGCTCGCGCCGGCGTGGCGGCCTGGGCGCAGCTGGCCGGCGCCGAACAGACGGCCTTCGAGGCGGCCGTGCCACCGCCGCCGGCGGCACAGAGCTGCTGGATCATTGGTGGGCCTTCGGCGAGCACTGATACCGGGCAGAAAGTGGCGGCGCATGTCACGGGCGGGGTGGCCTACGGTGAGCGCTACCTGCACACCGCCACCTCGGGGCTGTTGCACGATGGTTTCTACGCGGAGACCACGATCGAACAACCGCTCTACGACCATAACATCTGGGTCCAGGCTGAGACGACGGATCTGTTGACTTTGCTGGTGACTGGTTTCCGACTGATGCTGTGAAAGTGCATATCGATCAACTGGTAGCGTTTCTCAAGGCTTACGGGCCGCCCAAGTGTTACCGCAACTGGACGGCAATCCGGATCCAGGAGTATCTCACGCACCACGACCAGCAGCGCACCTTGCTGGTGGTCGCAGAGGGGGATCAAGTCCAGGCGGTGGCGGTGGGGTGGCAGGCCAATGAGAGCGTGTTGCGCCGGCCGCAGTTCATCAACATCCCGTTCACCTGGGAGCCGACCAATCCGGAGGGGGACAGCTTCTACGTGGCTGAAGTGGTCTGCCGCGGCAATCAGCTGGGGCGGGTCTGGCAGGAGTACTGCGACATGTTCCCGAATTGGACTCAGCTCAAACTTTTCATGATCCGCCACGCCAAACTGGTGGAACTCTCCGACCAAACCATGTTTAGATGGGACTCACGTTATGCACATTGACCAACCAGAAGGCTTTGAGGCACCGCGAATCGGCGATGTGATCCGGATGGGGTTGCCCTGTTTCGAGAGTGGCTCCAAATCACCGGCAGCGCGGGATCCTGGGCAGGAGCTGCGCAGTGAATTCGAGGCGCGCGACGAGATTCAGCCGGCGGTGCTGGCGGGCGAGGAAGCCTACCGCCCTGAATACACCCGGCTAGACCTCAAGGACATCGAGGACTACCTCCTGGGTGTGGACGCCGGCGAGCGCGAGTTCGAGTATGAGACCTCGACTGCGGGCTATCGCAACCTCTCCACCGGCGAGTGGCGCGAGGAGGTGCCGCTCAAGGATCGTTTCGCTCGCCCCAGGCCAGGCGGGCCGGTCCAGAATCTCTGGGAGCCTTACGTGCAGCGCAGCAAGGAGACCAAGACCATCAACACCGAAGCCCAGCGCGGCTTGCTCGAGATGATGGAAACCGACATCTTCCCGGCCAGCGATCGGGTGACCGCCCAATCCTTCAGCCGGCAGCGGGAATCCGATATCGCCGATGTCGAGCGGTTGGGCCCGCGCGCCACCGAGGCCATGAAGCGGGCCAACCCTGACCAGTATGAATTGCTCGAGCTCCTCAACGAGGATGCTCGCGAGGGGATGGAGCGGGGCGCCTATGTGGATCCCCGGACACGGCGGGCCATCAACGAGAGTGTCAGGTCTGCACAGGCCAGTCGTGGTTTTGGCTACGGCAAGAGCGACCTGGCGGAGGAAGCGGTTGCCAACACGCTTTACGGTGAGGACCTGCGCGATCGCCGGCGCGCTTTCGCCGGCCAGGTGGTGGGCTACAATGCCCACACGGCCAACGATCCCTACCAGGCGATTCTCAACAGACCTGGCATCAACCTGACGCAGGGCAACGCGCTGACGGGCAATGCGCAGAGTCAACGGCCGGGGCCCTCGCTCTACGGAAGCAACATCAACGTCAACGATATCTTCGACAGCAACTTCAACGCGTCGGCAGCCGCGAACATTGCCAGCGCCAACAACAAGGCGGCCACCACCGGGGCAGGCATCGCCGGCGGGGCAATGATTGGCTCCGCGCTGATCGGACTCTAAGGCTATGGCAGTTCGCGATAAACTGGCCAAGACCAACCGCATCATCGATGCGGTACTCGAGGCGTATAAGAAACCAGTGCTGATGTGGAGCGCCGGCAAGGACTCGATGGTGTTGGCCTTCATCCTCAAGGGCCGCCACCTCTTGCCGCGCATGCCGGTTGTCTCTCACTGCGAACCCTACTTTGCTAACAAATATCTCTTCATGCAAAAGATCCGGGCGCAGTGGGGGCTCAAGGTCTATGACTGGCCGCCGGTGGCCATCACGCTGCAGAAGCCGGGCGAGGCGGTCGAGATCGTCAATCACTACCCCGTCTGTGATGGGCGCACCGTGGCGATCCCCAAGAACCTCTACGAACCGGTCGGCCTGGGAACGAAGTCCAAGAAGGTCGAGCCCTTCCTCTGTGGCCTGGTCGATTTCCTGCGCCGGCCACTGGGCGGGGTCGTTCAGTACCCGTGGGATGTCGTGATCCACGGCCACAAGAGCAGCGACGTCGACCCGGGCATGGGTCCGGTGCCGCTTAAGGCGGATGTGGTTCCCAACATCATGGGTCCAGCTGGAGCATTCCCGCTGCGAGACTGGACCGACGCGGACATCTGGGAATACACCAAGAGCTTCAAGGTGCCGCAGCAGGAGACCCGGTACGACCTGGAGAGCGGTGAGGAGCTCGAGGACAAACGTCACAACCCGGATCAATGGGCGTGTTGCACGCGCTGCTTCGATCCTGATGGGCCTGGCAGTATGATGTGTCCGAAGTTGGGTGTTGAAGTCAGTAACGTCAGCAAGCAAGTCGAATGGCGTGAGCCGGAGCGACCTGATTACCTGGAGAAATAGTCATGCCATACAATCCTGGAGTCCAAGACAGGAGCGGCGAGATCTTCGCCAGCTACCTGAATAGCGCTGTGAGTTCGATCGCGGGTGGCATCACGCAGGCCGCCGGCGCCATCAAAGCTCGCAAGGAAGAGGCCAAGAAGATTAAGAGCCTGGGCAACGCCGCCAACTCCATCATCAAAGAGAACGAGTGGATGCTGGGCAAGATCACCAAGGAAGACTGGGACCTCAAAGGGCCGCAGGAGAAATGGGATTTCGTCCAGGCCAAGAGCCAGGCGCTCACGATCAAGGGTCTGCACCAGAAAGGGATGATCCAGACCGACATGATGAAGTGGGCCGATGAGGTGCGCCGGCCGGGCACGCCGGGCACGCCAGGTCAGCCGGCGGGTGAAGTTCCTTACTACCTCGATCAGTCTCCGCAGACGCAGGGATCCTATGCGCCGCAGCCTGACATCGAGGCAGCTTACCCGGCGCGTCGGCTGCCGGCGCCTGAGGCTGGCATGGGATTGCCGAGCACCTTATACGGTTACGATCGGCCGGGGCCAGGGGCCTCTGAGCGGTCGGCTAAGATTGAAGGCCTGGTTGCACGTCAGCCCGAGGGCAAGCAGAGCGCGATACGCTCGTATCTCGAGACCAAATACCCGCCCCGGCTGCAAACGGAGTATGGCAAGCGGGCCATCAGTGGTCCTAACCGGGCGAACTACCTCGCGACGCCACCGCCGGCGATCGATGGGCCAGTGCAAGGGCCTCGAGCCCAGCGTGCCTTCACTCCAGGTCAAGGCCGGCCAGTGGTGGGTGCGGCGACGCCGGCAACACCAGGTGGATCGGTGGCCAGTGCTGATGCTAAATATCCCAACGCGATTCTGCATGATAACTATCTCAAGGCGGTCACGGCAGCCACCGGTGGCACCCAGGACACGCCGCGCAGTTATCAGGACCCCGAAACCGGCATCAACTACGTCTACTTCGGTAAGTCGATCCTTGAGGCTGGCCAGTCGATGGATGCCTTGGCGAATGAGGTGAAGCTGAAGGTCGGTCAAGCCTCTGAGATCCTCCTGGAGGACGGCAGCCCCACGGGCAGTGCGCTGGTCAACGATGGCAAGACGATGAAAGTCATCAAGATCTCTGAAGACCAGGTGGATTGGAGCCCCTACGACTACAACGGCAACGGCGTCATCGATGAGGGCAAAGAAATTCTGGACGCGCGCAATGCCGCTCGCCTCGGCCACGGCAAACTGCCGACCGTTGGCATGTCGGTCTCGGCTAAGAAGCGGGGTGGTGGTGGAGGTGGCGCTGTAAGCGATCTTCAGAAATGGCGGGCTCAGCGTGAGGCGAAATGAGTGATGTCCTACAGTGGTATCGCGAGACCCGGCCGACTGAGGTGGCGGGTGTCAGCGATCGCGAGCTCTCGCTCTTCCTGGGGGAGACTCAGCCGGCGCTCCTCCAGGAGGATAAGGAGTTCGCCGCCGAGTATGGTCACTTCCAGGCCGAGGACACCCGCCAAAAACTCTGGGCACGGGAAAGGGACGTCCACGAGAAGAACCTGCGGGAGCTTCACCGTGAGTTCGGTGCAGAAGAATCCTTCGCGGCCCGCAAAGCGCACCTGGAAGGGAGTTACCAGGCGCGCCTCAAGCAGTTAGGTGTCACGCGCTTAAATCCGGAGGAACGGCCCCTCGGTGCGATCGGGCAGGCAGCCAGCCGTGGTGGTAAGGTGCTCAAAGCGGCCTATCATGACGTCGGTGAGATCGCGCTGGGCTTTGAAACCGATGAGGGAGTGCTGCGTAACCTGCGCAGCTACGCCGAAGATCCCGGGGGGCAGATGCCTACCGAGGTCATGGTTCACGGCATGGATAGCAGCATTGCCCGCAGTGCGGCCGTCGGTGGCGGTGCGCTGGTGCACATGTGGCCGACCATTGCCACCGCTGTCACGCTGGGTCGCTTCGGGATGGGCCATAAGACCGCCAACCTCACCGCCATGGGCTGGGATGAGAGCGGGGACTTCAGTCCAGTGGGCGCGCTGGCGGCCGTCGGATTGCCGGTGGTCGATAAGATGGGGCGGGCGCTCGTCTCCAAGGCAATCGTCAAACGCCTGCAGGCCACCAAACTGGTGGTGAGTCAAGCGGCCAAAGGTGAGAAGCCGGTGCTCGATGCCATCCTCAACCGGGCGCCGGCGTTGGAACGGGATTGGGTGAGGCGCACCCTCGAGGTCGGCGGCGGGCAACTAGCCAACAACATGTTCCTGTTGGCAACTCAAACGCCGGGCATCCTTGAGTCCGACGACCCTAACGCATTAGCGGATGCGATCGTATCCAACCTGGCGATGTCGCTGATGGGTCTTAAGGAGATTGCCAAGGGCGAGTCGGCCTCACTGCAGCTCTTGCGCAAACGCTTTAATGAGGAGGGAGTCAATGTCTTCGACGTCGAGACAGTGCTGAGGCCGGGTAAACTGCCTGATGATCAGCCCAATGCCAAGCCGCCGGTTAAGGCTGAAGGACCAGTCATAGACGTGGAGGTGGAACCGGTTCCATCCAGACCGGGTAAGCCGCCTCCCGCCGAGGACCGGGCGCCGGTTCCAGTGGAAGCTGAGCCGGCGCCTGTAGTCCCGATCAAGCCGCCCGTCTCTGCCAGGATCACGCCGGCCAACGTTAGCCAGGTGCTCGCGACCCGGCGGGATGGCGCAGACCCTGATGATCCGCTAGTGACGGCGCTCACCCGCATTCAAGGCGGCTACCGTTATCTCGAGAATGCTCCACCTGATTCGCCGGCCACGCCTGGCATGGTCCAGATGATCGAGGAACAGCTCGCAGTGGTCGACCGCGCGATGGAAGCGGAGGCCTTGGCACCGGAGAAGCCAGCCGCTGCGCCTGAAAGCGCGGCTCCGGAGGCTGTGCCAAACGTGCCAATCGTGCCAATCGAGCCGGCTGTGACGCCTGTGACAGACGTGACAGTCGCCCCGAAACCGGCCGTGGCAGCTGATGTGGCGTTGCGAGAGGGTCTCCTGGAATCTTGGCGTCGCCGGCCTGAGGTGATGACTGAGGCGGAGATCGACCGGGCCCTTGAGCGGGAGACGGAGCAACGGGATGCCTTCTATAAGTGGGCAGATGAGAACAAGCGGGCGATGGTTCGCTTTGAGGAGAAGAAGACGAACAAAACGGCAGCTGAGGTCGAGCTCGTCGATTTCAGTGATGGCCAGGTTGGAATGCGGTTGCGATTCAGCCGGGGTGGGGAAGGAGCGGCAGGGCAAGGTGCGCCGTGGGAATTCTTCCCCAATGAGCAGGAAGCCAGGCAGGAAGCCGTCCAGCAGGCGGAGGACTTCGGTAAAGTGGTCAAGAGCGACCCTCCTTCGGATGTGAAGCACAAGCGGGCCTGGTTGAAGCGATTCCGGGAGGCGCTCAAGCCGGCAGACAGGCCGGCGCACGAGATGACGCTCGAGGAGTTTCAAGCGGCCAAGCCGAAGATCATCAAGCGCTACGGCAACAGCACAGGTCGGCGGTTTGCGGCCGTGCGGATGCCTGATGGGACTCGGGTGGACGTGCCGACGCGTGGGCCGAGTAAGAAGTCTGATCGGGTGACGACTGATCCGGAGGGCATTGGTGAGGAGACGCGGGTGGGTCCAATCCGGGCAATGGCGCATCAGCAGGCCGTGGCGCGCGCTGCCAAGGAAGGGAAAGGCGTTCCGGCACCGCCGGCGAGCGGCACTGAATTCCGCGAGGTCGATCGCGCCAGGCTCCTGGAGTTGGGGACTGAGTCGGAGACCCGAAAGCTGTCGGATCCGGAGCTCAAAGAGATCTACGGATTGGAGGCGTCGTTGGGTCGCCAGGTGGTGGTGGCTGTGCGGGAGGCTCAGTTTGCTGCCGCCAAAGCGCGCGGCAACAAGCCGATCACTATTCCGGCGAGAGAGAAGGCGCATTTTGCGGCCATCGCCAAAGCGGTCAGGGCGGCGTTGCAGGGTGGGCGGCGAGTGAAGTCTGGGGGTGCGGTCCAGCGTGCGATCGTTGAGGGAGTGGAGGACGTGGTTGCCTTAACGTTATGGGCTGAGGGGACGGGACCGCGGCCGAGGTGGATCCAGCCCAACGCGGTGGGGGAGGCGCAGCAGGTTAGGATGTTGGCGAGTGCCATTGCGGGTGAGTTGGTGGACACGGGCAGAATTGATTTCCGCGGCAAGGTAGTTAATGGCACGCAGGATATCGCGTTGGTGGCTCAGGCAGCCCGCAATCCGCGCTGGGAGGGAATGTGGGCGGTGGCGGTGCGGCGGGGTCTGATCGTGGGGCAGCTTGGCAACACCTCGAGGCTGCCGGGATCCACAGGTTTCCCGCTGGCGCTCCAGGGTCAGTTCAAGCGGATGATGGCTGAGCTGGACGCGGATGGCTGGTATCTGGTGCACAACCATCCCAGCGGTGACGCGCGCGCGTCTGATGCCGACAAGAGCTCTACGCGCATGCTGGCGGCGAGTGCTCCGGGGTTTGTGGGGCACGTCGTGATCAATCACGGTCATTACTCGGTAGTCGACAGGCATGGCGGCGCGCGGATGCACCGGCTGGCTGATGGCAAGGAGATCTCGGAGTTAAAAAGGTCGAGGGAGCAGGCTAAGGCTGAGGCGGGACCGGATCCACTTATCGGCAACGAGGGCAACCTGGGCTCGAGGATTGAAGCGGCCAAGGATGTGGCGCGGGTGGCGCGTGATTTCGGTGAGATCGGCCCTAATGGGGTGACGTTGGTCTTTGTCGATGCCTATCAGCGGGTGCGAGGTGTGGGGCGGGTGACCTTGGAGGATATCGCCGGCGAAAACTTCGGGCACGTACTCAGGGAGCAGGCGCGGAGTCAAGGCGCGGAAGCGGTCCATGCGTACTATCCTGGCAACCGCCGATCGGCTGGGCGGGTGCTGGAGGTGGCGGTGAGTAAGGGGCTGCTGAACCGGGTTGCGACAGAGGATAAGGCGTTGAGTGATCTGCTGGCCTTTACTCCAACCAAGGGCTTGTGGGAAGGGCAGCTGGGCACGCAGGAGGTCTACCGCTTCGCTGAGGATGGCGGGGAGCCTGAGAGCCCGGCCTACGTCATCGAGGACGGGGACGCGAAGATTCCGGTGAAGCTGGGTGGCATGGAGTATGTGAAGCACCTGGAGATGCCTGAGATCCTGCGCATTGCCAAGCAGATGATGGAGCACGGTGGCGGGCGGATTGAAGTTCGGCGCTTGCCCAAGAGCCATGGCCTCTTTTGGAGATCGGCTGATGGCCAGATCGGGATCCGGATTACGCCGGAGATCTTCCGCGACGTGGTTTACGCGGCGCAGGTGTTCGCGCATGAGGTTGGACATCTGCATGACTTCCTACCGCTGAACACACTCGCGCACGGCAACATCCTGGGTCGCCTGGCGGGCGTCTTGAAGGTATCGCAGGGGATGTATCCCAAGGATCCTTCCATCTCGCCGAGTCGGATTCTGACTTCCAAAGAGCGTGGGCGGATCCGGCGTGCGGCCGAGGCTGAGGTGGGGACGAAACCGACGAGCACTGACGAGCAGGTCCATTGGCGCGCGGCGGTGCGGAAGAAGTATGCGGAGATGATCGAGGCCGAGGCCAAGCGGCGCGGGTTGGTGTTGGCCAAGACGGTGCACGCGAGCTTGCGCGACCTCTCGTTCTGGTGGCGGCCGTTGCCTGATGCGCCCTCGGCCAACTACATGAAGTATCGCAACAGCGGCAAGGAGATCTTCGCGGACATGCTCAGCGTGATGCTCAATGCTCCTGACCAGGTTGCAGCCAGGTCGCCAGAGGCGTTCGACATGTTCTGGAAGTTCCTGGACAACAAGCCGGAGTTCAAGAAGCACTTCCTGGCGGTGCAGCGGCTCATGTGGGAGGGGCCGGAATCCAAGGGGGCGCAACGTCTGGCCGACCTGCAGGCCGATGGGATGGAAGGGTCACTGATCATCGAGCAGGCCTCGCTGCAGCGGCAGCGCAATCGGATCAGCTGGCGCGGACGTTTCAACAACTGGCGCCAGGTGTTGCAGGATCAGTACTGGCCGATCAAGCGCCTGGCGTTCAAGGCAGAGAAGGCGGGGCTGGTGATTCCGATGGAGCACGACCCGCGACGCATCCTCGAGGAGCTGCCGATGGTGGAGAACGATGCGGCGGCGTTCTGGGAGGATATGTTTGATGGCACGCTCAAGCCGCTGGAGGACGCCGGCGTGCCGTGGCAGGACTTTGGTATCTGGCTGAACATGCGGCGCATTGCATTGGGCGATCGCCAGCCGCATGCCAATAATCGCGGGCATGATCCCAACACGGCCGTGGCGATGATCAATCAGCTGCAGGACGGCTGGAGCACTGCCCAGCGCAAGGCCGTGGCTTCGGCGGCGAAAAACTTCTACGACATGTTCTTCGCTTTGACGACCAAAGCGCAGAAGGCGGACATCATCTCCAAGCAGGTGTTTGATGATATTGTTGTCCCCAATCGCGGCTTCTACGCCACCTATGCCAGCCTGGAGCACTTGAGAGACACGTTGCCGGCGGGGATCCAGCAGCAGATCGGCACGCTTGATGGGATTGCCAACGTGTTCGAGGCCTCGATGGTGAAGGCAATGGCGATGATCAACCTGATCAAGATCCAGGAAGCCAAGCAATCGGTGGTGCGGATGCTTGGAATGAACTTTCCGGAGGGAGAGATCAAGTGGAAGAAGGGTAGGTTCCTGGCGCCGGGTAGGTTTGCCCCGCCCAGGCCTGATGACGGCAAGGGGATTATCACGGTCCTCGTCGACGGGAAGAGGGCATACGCGGAGGTGGCGGAGGAGATTGCGATCAGCTTCGAACAGGAGCGCTCAGGCCTGTCCCGGATGGTGCACCAAACTGTGGGGGCGATGCATTGGCTTTTCCGCCATGGAATCTACCAGAGCTACATCACGCTCAACCTCGCCTTTCATCCGCGCAATGGCGCCAAGGATTTCATGCGATCGTGGCGCAGTCTGCCCACTGAGACGGCCGAGAGTCGGCCGCCGGCGGGTATTGGTCCGGTGCGGCCGGGGCGCAAGGTGAGTGACGCCGAGGCGTTGGCGATCCAGGCACGGGCCTACAAGGAGGCCTGGGATCATGTCATCAATGGAGTGGAGGGCATTCCGGATCCGGTGATCCGCGCCATGCGTGACAATTACGCGATCGGCACCAGCCGGCAGACTCTCAACAGCGGGTGGCGGCCGGCGCCCACGGTGCAGCAGCAGATGATCCGCTTCGGCATGAAGAAAGACTCGATGCAGCACTGGACTGACAAGAACCAGGTGATGGGCAACCTGGCCGCCTTCTATCGTCGCGTCGAGTTCTGGGGCAACGTCGTCGAGCTATCGCCAAAGGTGGCCGGTTGGATCGCTGAGACTGAGCACTTCGGTCTGGATCCGGTGACCGCCGGCATCCGGGTGCGCAACTACAAGGGCACGCCTAACGTTTTCACCAAGGGAGTGGGAACGGAGATGATCCGCAACTTCATTCCCTTCTTCAATGTGTTCATGCAGGGCTGGACGAAGGATGCGCAGCTGATTGCCGGCAAGCCGTGGCCGCCGCGGCCGCAGGCGCCCAGCCTCCCGCCGGCCGATGATGCGATCGATGTGGAAACCACCGTGGCGCCCGATCCTATGCCCAAGCTCAAGTCGGGTTGGTGGTGGCGGTTTATGAAGACCGATGGCCTGTGGGCGATTCTCAGTGCCGCGGCCGGCGCGAACTTCTTCGGCACAGTGCTCAAGGATCTCTTCGATGGGGTCTCGAGTCACAAGAAGACCAACGCCAACATCCTGCCGTGGGGCTTCACTGATGGGGGCAGCACCAAGTCAGGTAAGCGCGTTATGTTCTTCGAGGTGCCGCGCGATGAGACTAGCCGGCTACTGGCGGGGCTGACCTATCACGCCGCCAAAGGGATCTTCGAGGGCAACCCCGACCAGGGCTTCAGCGATGCGTTTGACTTTGGTCAGACCGATGTGCCAGGCCTCTCCCCCTTGGTCCGGATCCCGTGGATTATCCCCAGGCAGGATCCGATCGATCCTTGGCGCGGCCGGCACATCCTGAGCGAGGACGAGCGGCGGGCGGGTGCCTGGAGCATGCCTTCGGTATCGCGGCGCGCCAAGTGGGTCTGGAACGAGTTGGGTGGGGCATCTTACTACAAGTTCAACGTCTATGCCAACAGCACCACCGAGATGCTCTTCGAGGCGACTCCCAACGTGATCAATGGGTTGGGTGGCATCACTGATTACGGCTACGTGGAGCGTGGCCGGCAGCAGAAGGCGCCCGATCAGGAGCGTGACGCGAAGATCAAGCTGGGCTTCAACCGTACCGTTCAGCAGGTATCCGCCGAGTTCAATGCGCTGAAGGCGGCTGGGCGAGACGGCCGCAGTCCGACGCAGGAGGACCGCTACCAGGACCTGCTCAGTTGGCACGGCAGCTACCGTCGGGACTTCGAATATCTACGCTTCCTGCGCGATGCAGGCTACAAGGGTGAATTCCGCAGGGTGGAGAAGGAGCTCGAAGCTTTCACCGAAAACTATTCCAAGTAAGGGCTTGCTCTAGCTCGCAGCTTCTGGCAGAAGGAGGTCGTGGCCATTGACTACGACGAACTCAGGACAGGTCAAGTTCCGCTCTGTTTCCATTGCGGGAACGCGGTAGTTCCGGTGCTGGTCAATAGTGATCAAAAGGGCTACTGCGGCTACCTCAAACTCTTCGCCGGTCATTGCCCGAGCTGCGCGGATTCTATCGCCTGGAATGTGACGGGAGGCAAATCGCCGTGTTGCGGGGTGCAGCTGACTCACGATCCGGAGGTGGTGATCAAGAATAAGAATCCCTTGGCTAAATGCCCCGCGTGTGGGACGTGGGTGTGCTTCCTGGTTAAGAAGAACAAATGGATTTCCGCTGGTAAGGCGTTCAGTGCGGAGCAAGGAGGAGAACAGCCTGATGCGTTTGCAGCGTGAAACGGTAATGCGCGGACAGTCATATCCACCGGAGGGGGAAGGCGCAATAGAAGCCCCTCTTGAATTTTGGCAGGAGCCCCGGGTGGGCAGACCTGGTGGGCAACGGACGGCCCCCTGCCATGCCATTCCGCGCCCCCGGATGCAGGGGCACTTAGGAACTGCACCGCCCGAGGAATTCGCCTCGGGCGGTTTGCTGTTATGAGGGTCCAGGCCGTTGAATTCATGACGCTGGCGAGTCCTCACCGTTGGGGTGAGGTGCAGGGCTGGTTTCCGCCCAGGTGGGAGAATGAGACGCATCCTGTAGAGCAGGTGGATAACTCGTGGATTGACTTGCGGACACTGCAGAACCTCTCGCCGCAGGGGTATAGTGCGATGTACAGGGTGAGGGGTGAGGAGGATATGTATCAGTCGGGCCTGAGATTTGCGCGGCGATTCAGCGTGCTGCGCAACTGTGGTGCGCTCCACTCGGAGATGATCCGCTTGCCCAAGTCAGCGAAGGTCCTCGGGACGTGCGCTCCCATCAACTCGGGGCGGGATTATGAGGAGGAGTTAGTGTTTAAGCTGCGGCCGGCGGAAAGCTTCATGGAGCAGTGTCTGCGCTTGAAGGATGAGACATTCGATTACTTTGCCAAGCGGAAGATGGGGCAGACACGGGATGCGGTGCTCAAGGAGACGTTGAAGCGGATCCGCACGGAGCGGGCCAAGCCGAAGGCGCGGTTGGCCGTGCGTTGGCGTGTCCTGGGTGCTCGGTGGCACGAGGCGGGTATTAATAGCAACCGAGATGTCTGGGGTGATTATCCCCTCTGCACGCGGGAGAATCCGATGCCGCCGGGTGCGCAAGGCCGCTGGGCGCACAAGGACGCGCGTGGACGTTGCTGGTGGTGTGGGACTGACTTATGATGGAGAAAAGACTATGATACTTGACGAACTTAACAATGCGATGAGTGGGGCCGAGCTGGCCTTGGGCAAACTACGTGCGGTGTGGGATCAGGCGATGGCGGCGGCGGAGGCGGCGGCAAAGGAGGGGAAGCCTGTCGGTGTGGATGGCAAGCGGTGGGACGGCGGGCTGCCGCTGTGCGGCACCAACTGGCGGCTCTACTACCTTAAGCACAAGTCGGTGATGCTCTCGCCTGACAAGGAGGGTCGGATCGAGCTGCCGAGCATGGTGACGGTCTCGCAGGCCTCAGACATCATAGCGGCGGTTGAAACGGCCGTGCGATCCGGAGTGCGCCAGGGGCGCAAGTCGCGCGAGCGTGAGATTGCGGCGGTGGCGCGCATCATCAACGGCACGTGGGAGTTCGAGGAGGAGGGCGCATGAATCGGCGCGTTACGGTGTTGAGTTTAGGTGCGGGAGTGCAGTCGTCCACGGTGGCGCTGATGGCGGCGGCTGGGGAGATCAAGCCGATGCCTGACTTTGCGGTGTTCGCGGACGTAGGATGGGAGCCGGCGGCGGTTTACCGGTGGCTGGATGAGTTGGAGAAGTTGTTGCCTTTCCCGGTCGTGCGAGCGACGCACGCTGATGGTTTAAGGGCTAACATCATGCGCAGCCTCACTGGCAACCGCTGCGCCGGCGCGCCCTTCTACACCACTAGCGCTGCCAATCCGGATAAAGGCGGCATGCTGCGCCGGCAATGCACCAAGGAGTTCAAGATCGTGCCGATCATAAAAGCCATTCGCACGCGGCTTGGTTTCGTTCCTGGGCAACGGGTTAAAGGGGTGAAGGTTACGCAGTGGATTGGGATCAGTCTTGATGAGATATCGCGCATGAAAGACTCCATGCACGGTTGGATGGAGCACCGGTGGCCTTTGGTGGATCTGCGCATGAGCCGCCATGATTGTCTGCGGTGGATGGAGACGCATGGTTTCCCGCAGCCGCCGCGCAGTGCCTGCATTGGATGCCCATACCGATCGAACGCAGAGTGGCGTGCGATTCGAGCTGTGCCGAGTGAGTGGGCGGATGCAGTCGAAGTCGATCGTGCCGTGCGCCAAGGGGTGGATGGCGAGAGGATGCCGGGGGTGAAAGAGACGGTGTTCTTGCATCGTGATCTGGTGCCATTGGAGGAAGCTGACTTGGATACGGAAGAGGACAAGGGGCAGCTATCGATGTTCAACAATGAGTGTGAAGGGATGTGTGGTGTATGAAGATAATCAAGAAGGGTAGGAAGGGTAAGGGGTGGCGCACCAAGTGCCGATCGTGTGACTGCGTCTTCCTGTTTAAGCGGGATGAAATTGTGGACTGGGGTCCGGTCGGTCAGTCGGTGACGTGTCCGAATCCTGATTGTGGGGTGAACGTCGTATTGTATGGCAACTGCGAGCTTCAGTCATAAGGGGCGCCGGCACACGGTATTCACTCACAACGGCAAATACTATTGCCGCGTGCGGATTGACGGGCGTCAGGTCAAACGGTGCCTTGACACCAACCTCCTGCCTGAGGCCCGAATTCGCGCGCGGCTCTTTCTCTCTGAGGTTCTGGATCCGAAGTGGGCGCCAAAGGCGGCCGGCCGGGTCGCCACCATCGAGGACCTCCTCTCCGCTTACAAGAGCCTGGCTCTGATCGCGCCGGAGGTGGCCAAGGGCAACGTGCGGTGTCTGCGGCGTATCGTCACTGAGTGTGGGATTGGGCACCTGGCGCAACTGCGCCTCGAGGTCGCGGAGGATTACGAGCGCCGCATGTTGAAGCGGGTGCAGGATGGCGATCGCGAATTGCGGGAGCGCGCGTTGCGGAGTGCGCTGAGCGTGCATAGGCAGGCCTCCTCGATCTTCACAGCTAAGCTGCTGCGCGCCTATGCAGCGCAAGGGTTGATTGTGCCGGCGACGTGCCAGGCGTTTGCGGCTGCGAAGCTGGCGGGGCGTATGGCGACCAAGGTTTACTCGCCGCCGGCGGATGATGTAGTTCGGGCGACGTTTGACGGGATAGGGATGAGGGGTAGAGAGGTGCAGACGCTGTTCTGGTTGGTTGTGGGGGCAGGTTTACGGCGTGGAGAGGCTGCTGAATTGCGCTGGGGGGATTTGCATTCTTCGGAAGGTCATCTTTGGGTATCTGGTGGGGTGGGCAAGGACGGCCGCGTGATCCAGGTGCGGGTTCAAGCTGCAGCGGCGGTCTACCTATCTCAGCGCGGTCCTCTCCCGGACTACTGCCTGGCGGGCAGCCGGCGTGCCAGGTTTCGCGAAATTCCGGACCAGCTAAACGCGTGGCTGAGACTGTTAGGGTGGAATGATCAGAAAGGCATGCATGCGTTGCGCGCCTATGTTGGCGGCCGGCTGTTTGAGCATAGCCCGCGATCCGCTCAACAATTCTTGAGGCACAAGCAATTTTCCACCACTGAGCAATTCTATTCCTATTTCGCGCGCGCGCCGATGGCGGTGGAAGTGATTTAATTTGATTTAGCGCTTGACGCTATCTCGCACAAGCTCAGAGTAGCCCGCGATATGACTAACCTAGTCAGCGGTAACACATCGGGCAGTATGGCATTCACCGTACTGCGAAACATCCACAAATTCACTGCAGGGCATTCTATGTTCTGCGAACAGTGTCGAACCTGTTTAGATTGTGACGATTCCGTTTCAATCGAATGGACACACACCAAAGGCACCAAGGAAGGGAGGCGAGTCAGCGCAATCGTTTGCGGTGGCTGTTGGGATGGCAAAGTCAAAGCAAACCTATCAGCCTATGAAACTGAATCGGCGCCCATAAATGCGGAATTCATCGACGGGAGGGAATTAGCCTGATGCAAAATCTATTATTCGCGGCAGAGCCTGGCGGAATCATTCGCACGGCGTTGTGTAACCTTCACAAGCTCACAACCAAGGAAGACGGAACTTGCCACAACTGCGCGCGTGAATTGGATTGTTGGCAGGCTGTGACAGTGGAATGGGTTTATGAGGGCAAGCGCATAAACGTATCGGTTTGTGCGCCTTGTTGGGACAAGGGCGTTAGACTGGAAGCGATTGCGAATGAACGGTCCGGCTTCATTATTAAAGTTCAATTCATGGACGGGAGGGAGTTTTGTTAATGCATTGTAAAGAACCGCACAACCAAGGGCTGTACGAACGAGCGCTTAAATGGGAGCACAACCGCACAATTGGCGGCATTCTGACGCATGACGAATTGAGCGGCGCCGACGGTGTACATTTTTGGCTATTTGTTCCGCCCATGCTGAAAGACAAGCGCAAATCGGCGATATCGGAAGCAAAACACCAACTGTTGAATAGCCGGGATGTAACAGGTTTCACTATTATCAGGCTGCAGTTTGATAGGGTGGAAATCTGCGAATTGAGCATAGAGATTCTGAGCAAAACCGATGACGGAAATGATCTATCTTCCTTTGAATTGTGGGAAGTAGAACAGGCCGTCAATTTCGATTTGCCAGGCTCGGCCGTCGATATATTCCTGGCGATCCATGAGAAATACTGTGGGGTGAATGATGCATAAATCGATAACGACTGCGCGAATTCTGGCGCTACATGAGGATAATGAGATAGGGATGGGGAGCACGGCGTTGTGCACTACGTGCGGCGCCGAACAGTCTGGACTGGAAACGGATTGCGAGAACGTAATCTGTGAGGGTTGCGGAAATCCGACTGTGCAAGGCACTCTCAATTTGTTGGTTGCTGTCGATGACTTATCGGAAGCCAATGAATTAGAAGGCAAGCCAGAATTGGCAGAGTTGAGGGATTGCCTGCAGTCATTGGAGGGCGTAAACAGGAAAACCCTGCAGGCTTTTGAGCGCGAAATTGAGGATATTTGCGAGCAGTTGCGCGCAATCCAAGCGTGGGCGGGTCGGGTTGCTTGTGATCGTGAACGGCTGGAGGAGAGTCAGGTTCAAAGCCGATTGGAGTTGCTACAATGAAGGGCGTTATCTTGTGGCAGAGTCGGACAGTGGTCTGTATCGGCACGTTCGAGAGCGCTAACGCCAAAACCGGCAACATGTGCCAGATTTGGGTGTTGGTGCGCAACGCGGATCCGATAGCCGCGAATCATTCCGGCCTGGATCGTCACAACTGCGGAAACTGCCCATTGCGTGGCATCAAAGGCCGTCGACGGCTTTGCAATGTCGATTTGCGAAACGGCCCGGGTCGGGTGTGGCATGCCTGGCGGCGCGGATTGTATCCAGAGCTTGCCAGTATTGGGTGGGGCTTTGCTGGTCGAATGATTCGGTTTGGCGCCTATGGTGATCCTGCAGCCGTTCCGTTGAGAGTGTGGAAGGAATTGGCGGCAGTGGCTGCCGGCTGGACTGGATACACTCACCAGTGGGAAACGGCGCCAGGGTTGAAGCCGTTTATGATGGCCAGCGCTGACAACGAGGAGGACGCCAGGCGCGCGCAGGCTGCGGGCTGGCGCACTTATCGCGTCCGAGCTATTGGTGCGCCACTGATGGCAGGTGAGATCAATTGCCCGGCTAATAAGAAGAACCGTGTGCAGTGCATAAATTGTCGGCTGTGCGGTGGAAATTCTACGGGGGCTGCCGATATATCAATTGAGGCGACCGGCATTCAGTCCAAGCGGTGGGGTGAATATGTCTAAAGAGATGAAACGGAAACTGTTGGGAGACTTCTTAGGTTTCTTAGTAATCGCGTTGGTGTGGCTGTTGTCCATGCTGGCGTGGGGCGAAAATCAAAGCGAAAGGTTTAACGTGCAATGTGGAATATGTGGGAGTGAACGGTTAGAGCGGTTAGGCGAATTGGCGGGGCGTCATTGGTATCGATGTCGGCATTGTGGCACCGATGTGAGTATTCAGCCGCCCCGATCGTGTCAGCATGCTGGCACAGTGGTCACCAACCTCGACGGCGACGCCTTTTGTGGCTGTTGTGGTGAACAGCTGGCAGAGACTGGGGGTGCGGAATGACTGTTGGCAAGTGTTGTGTCTACTTGGGGCTTGAACGGGGCGCCCCTTTTAACTGGTCGGCCGGCTGCAGGCTGGACGTGTGGGATGATGGCCTGATAATCGAATCGGGGAGACTGCGCGCCTGGCGCTCTTTCTTTCTGGATAGAGACGCCTGCAGACTCTGGACTGCGCGCTGGATCCGGGCAAGGCGTCAGGAGCGTTTGAAGGTTTGGAGGCGCAAATCATGACGCGTTTTCTAACGCGTCATCAACTGCAGGCGTGGTTTGACCTCTACGCGGTGCAAGGTGGCAAGCCACCGCGCGCGGGCAGGCAGTTGTGCGTGGGTTGGGCAACAGACCAGCAACCGGGCGCTTTTGCTGGCGCTGTGGTGACAGTGGCGCCAGTCGAGACCACAGCCGGGAAACGGCTGTATCAGCTGAGACTGATGCCACGCCTGGCGGTCTAATCGTGGCGGTGTAGCGGGTTGGATCCGTTACACCGCCCCCCGTCTTCTGTAAGCTTCTGTGAGATTCTCCTTTTCGGCTGGGTTTGTTGGGTGCAAAGTGCGCCCATGACAACGCAAGCGGCGCCAGAGTTAAAGACGGAGCGGATCACAGTGCACTTGACACCGACGGCTGCAGGCCGGCTGCGCGATCGGGCAGAGAGAGAGGGAGGGAGGCGCCCGGGTGAATTGGCTGCCCGGCTACTGATGCAAGTGCTGGATCCGCTGCCGGCAGCGCAAAGCCTGGCGGCGCGTAAGTAGCGGCGCCTTTTCTTCCGCGCATATGAGACCAGAAGGCAAGATCCCGCCAGAGGCGCCAGAGGATTCTGGGCGGTTGTCACCTATTCCCGGATCCAGTCAGGCCGAACTATTTGACCCGGCAAGCTTGGATGAGACTGCAGAGCGGGAGATCCTGCTGACTGAAGAGCGGCAGGCCGGCTTGAACTATACCGGGGAACGAGTCGCCAGGAACATACAGCGCTACCGGGCAATTGCAGACGCGTTGGCTGAGGGATTGTCCTGCAGACAGATCGCCAGAGCGTTCAAGTGTCATCACAGAACAGTCTATGCTGTGAAGATCCGCGAACAGCCGGCTATAGACTCACAGAAGAGAAGTCTGGCGGCAGTCTTCCAGGAAGCCTGCAACGCGACGGGTGAGCGAATCCTGGAAGACATCGACCGGATCCCACCGCAAAGCCTGGCAATGACGGGAGCCTTCTGCAAGACGATCGCGGCAGACTTGCGTGGTGACGCATCGATGGTAGTTGAGCACCGACACCATCCAAGCCTGGCGGCAGTAAAGTCAGGGCTTGAAGCAAAAGAGATAATAGACGTTGAGACCCTGCCGGCTGCACGGGTTGGTACGGGTGGGGGAAACGACAATAAGGGTGTGGCCACTGATTCAGATACACCAGCCACACCCACACCAAACCAGCCACCACAGCCACCGCCAGCAAAGCCGGTCAACCCCAAGTACCACCCACCGCCAACAACTGGTCGGATCGAGCCGACAGACTACGATCACACACCCACACCCCCGCCCACAACACAGACGGGGGGGGGGGGCTTCGCGAACGCCGCCTCCGCACCCACTGATGGATCCAACCAGACATGAAATTTTCCCCAAAAGTCACTCATCCCGCCCTCCGGTTCATACACGAGGTTTACGAGCTCC
>Ga0255047_10000176_pt1 | contig 46150 bp, 76 predicted proteins | sample JV7_2_1_MG_FD_183640 | JGI IMG/M metagenome (GOLD analysis project Ga0255047, IMG submission 183640) | Seawater microbial communities from Jervis Inlet, British Columbia, Canada - JV7_2_1 | ecosystem: Environmental > Aquatic > Marine > Inlet | place: Canada: British Columbia | collected 2016-10-06
CCGATTAGTGTTCCGATTAGTGTTCCGTTTCGTGTTCCGTTTATTGTCGCACTTTTGTTCCGCTCTAGTTTTCTAAGGAATCGCCACACTTTCGACTTGGCCCACTGCCACTTCATCGTGAGTTGTCGGGTAGTTACGTGGCATGCCCCGCGTGGATAACGCCTCCTTCCAGCTTCTTCTTTATTGGCCTCAGAGATAAGATATAAGAACGCTTCGCGCTCCGTAAAAGGCTCGTTCTTAAATCCGGGTGAGTCAAATATCTTATGAGATACTAGAAAGACCCCTGACATTTACCATTCCCTGAGTGATCGGATTTATTCTCGTTCACCCAGTTTAAAACTTCCTGGTAATTGAAGATAAGCTCTCTGTTGAGGCGCTGATATGGCATACCCTGCTGCCGCCATATGTAGATAGTTTGGCGGGATACGCGGAACATATCTTGGACTTGTTTGCGAGTTAAATAGCACTGGCCAGGGGAGTATTTGATTTGGGAGAACATAGGCAGTTAGTTTACTACACGCCAATTACTCAGACAACCCCTTTTCTATCCACTCGAGCGCTTTTCCGCTCTTGACCTGCCGTCCAGTCATTTCTAAGACTTTAAAACCGAGAAGTACCGCTGTATTAACTTTTTCTCTATCCTGCTCAAATCCCTCAGGGCTGACATGCTTACCTCGAACGTGGCGCCCCTGGACGAGAGTGCCGGTGCCGCCGTGGACCTCGACCAGTAGTTTTTGCGGCAACCAGGCGAAGTCAAAGCGCCATCTGCGTTTGTTGGTAAGTCGGTATTCCCGCGTGGGCTCGGGTAGGTTTACGGCCTTGAGCTGGAACGCCAGCATTTCTTCCCAGTGCGATGCCATCAATCCACAATCGTCAGCAAGAACTCACTCCCCGCCACTATCTCCGTCAGGGTCCGGAACGCTCGTGAGGACTCCAGGACTCCACGACCCTTCGAAGTTACGCCAAATTTGGTTCCAACTAAGATACAACCAGAAATTTCCGTCCAGTGGTTCCCTATGTGTATCAAGATGCCACTCCGGTTCGGGACGTTCGAGAGGCGGAAAACCGATCGCTTCTTGGTGGTATCGGGTTCCACAACATACTGTCCTGCCGGGATTCGGCTTATGTATCGCTGGTTCTTTTTCCACGGCAGCTCCAGCGTCAGACAAATCGGCACCATACCCTTGCGTAGAAACCCGTATGTCTCTGTCTCTGTCCTGCATATGCGCTCCAGGGTTAGCTCGACCATATCCATGCTACAATAAAAGAAAGACTTGTCTCTTGTTGATAAGTCCTGCTAGAATAGTTATGCACAATTCACCGGAGGTAACAATGAAAATCATTATATCATGTCTGGCAAGCCTGCTGTTGATAGCAGCCGCGCAAGCACAGATTCTTCCAGAAGGACCAAATCTCGCGGACGATCCATACACCGGACCAATCGAGACTCCAGAGGAACCGCCGAACCCAGAACCGCCACCGCCTGCGTTGTGTGGCATGGGAGACTTGCCGCCAGGGGAAGCATCATGCAACCCCGTTAGTGATTGGTGGTGCGCACTAAGCACTGCCTGCAACGGAACACTAACAGTTGCCTACGCAGAAGTGTATGCACCGGCCTTTCTTAGTCCGCTAGGGTTTGACCAACCGTGGCATGACCATTGGCTCGCCTGTAAGGAACACAACGACTATCTACAGGCAGACTTGGCCGCGCATCAGTATGAGATTCACCTGTGGCGCACTGGTCAGTTAGTCTATGAGCCGCCGAACCCAGAGGTGCAATGTGATGTGATGGAGAGTTGGTCTGGCGGGGATTTGTGGAAGCCAATTTCTGACAACACTGGGGCGCCCGTCGTACTGATAGGGGATGAGTTCGCGGGACGCAGTTGTGAGGTGCATAGCGATTTGGGAGAGCACCCGTGCCGGTTCAGAACATGCTGCCCGAACGGAGGGCGAGCGCACTTTGACGTGCTTCAGTCTTGCAACTCCTTTGGTGGCCCGGTGATTTTCCGGGTAGTGTTGAACGGGGTGTCGCATTGCTGGAATGTACCGGATGCATGCCAAAGATATGACTGACCTTGAGGGGCGCTGCTTTGGCATTATTGCGTTAGTGGCGCAGCACTACGGAGTGACGGTGGGGAAGATGTGCTCCAAGAGGAGATATGAGCCGCTTGCCACAGCACGGCAGGTGGCCATGTTTCTTTGCCGGAAGGAAGGAGCGACGGAGTCGATGGTGGGGCATTGGTTTAACCGCGATCACTCCACCGTCAACCACGCGTACCACAAGATTAGACACAAGGTTTTCGAGGACGAGCAACTAAGGAGCAGTTTGATTGACATAGACGCACAACTAACAGAGGGAAAATGGGACACTTAAAGATAACGAAGCGTATGTTCGCGCTCCAGATGACAGATATTGCCGAGCATTTCTGGGAGTTCGCTGAGAGAGAGAAGAAATACTCCAGTCTCACTATCTCTCTTAGTCAGTGGGGGGATGTCCGTGAGATGACCTTCTACGAACCGAAGAAAGGGCATCGGAGGGAAGAAGGATACCACGCGATAATCGGAGCATTTAGGGACGAAGAGAATGAGCACAGCACACTTTCAGAAAATCTCACAGAACCCAAAGGAACACTGGCTAGAGGCGAGGAAGAACCACATAAACTCGACTAACGCGTATGACATCGTAAGCGAGTCGGGCAGTAGTGTGCGGGCATTCTTGGATGTGCTGGGGCTGTCGGACGAGTTGGCCGATAACGACCTAATGTATTGGGGGCGGACGCTGGAGGATGTGGTGGCCGCAGAGTTTTGTCGTCAGTATGTGGTGGACTATCCGGGGGCTGCGGTGACGTTGGAGCGGTATGACGAGATGTTTGTCCACGACAAATTTGATTGGGCGGGCTGCACACCAGACTACTCGGTGACGATTGACGGCAGGCTCTACGGCCTTGAAACTAAGACAGCGCATAGCACTAGACTCGAGGACTGGCTGACAGAACTGCCAGAACGACCGGAGTTGCAGACCTTGCACCAGATGGCAATCATGGACGAGTGGGAGGGAGCGTTTGTGGCGTGCTTGGTGTATGCGCCTAAGTTCATCTACTACCCGGTGTATAAGAACGAGGGAGTGTTGGCGGGGATGTTGGGGCAGGAGTTTGCCTTCTGGAGAAACCACATTGAGCCACGTAAGGCGCCAGCCCCTACTGAGGACGATGGGCCATATCTGAACAGGCTGTATGCGGAGAGCAATAAGACAATCATTGAGTTGCCTGTGGACGCCTACCAACTGTGCCTCGACTACTGGGAGGGGAAGGAGCGCGAGAAGGAAGGGAAGGCTACCAAGCAGAAATCCTACAACACGCTGAAGAACCTGATTAAGAACGCGGATGCGGGAACCATTGGGAACCTGACAGTGCGTTGGACCCACGGGCGCAAACAGTTAACGATTGACCAAGCGGAGATAGTAGAATGAGCAACGACGCAGCGCTAACACCAGCGCAGAACTTCAAAAACCTGTTGGTGCAGTATCGCTCAGAGTTGAAGGGCTTGATGCCCGCAGACATATCTGAGGCTCGCTTGTTGCAGACCTGCCTTACTGTGGTGAAGAACGACCCCGTCCTAATTCAGTGTGACGGGTTAAGCCTCATTAAGTGTGTGCAGGATGCGTTTCGCCTAAACCTCGATCCAGGTGGCGCTCTAGGGCTTTGTTACTTCATCGCTTACGGCAAGCAAGCACAGTTCCAGTTGGGCTATCAGGGGATCTGCGAGTTGATGTATCGCACTGGGAGAATCGGGGGGATTGTCGCTAAGGAGGTCTATGAGGGGGACATCTTCCACTACTCCTACGGCAGCGACCAGAAACTTCGCCACGTTCCCGACATGGGCCGTGATGAGAAGAAAGTCGAACACTTCTACTGCTACGCCACGCTGGACTGCAAACACTTCACCTTTGACGTAATGACTAGGGAGGAAGTTGAGCGCATCCAGGCGCGAGCCAGGTCTAAGAGCGGCCCGTGGAAAACTGACTGGGTAGAGATGGGCAAGAAGACTGTGCTGAAGCGCTACTCTAAAACCCTACCCAAGAGCGTCGAGGCGCACCGAATGATTCAGGAAGACAACGTGAAGGAGTTTGGCCAACCTGAAGTCCCCAAGGTAGACGTGGGAGACGGTGAACCAGACTGGGCAAATGTTAAGGCAACCGTGGTGGAGGGAGCGCATGGCGACAATTAATGTAGAAACTGAATTGAGAGTGTTTTGCTCTAATTGCGAGTATGAGATAAGTGGCGTGACACTAAAGACCCCGTGCGTCGAGGAGCGTCCCGCGATTGAGCAAGTCCCGAATGATTACCCAGGGGTTGTGTCAGTTTGGGTTGCTCCATGCTGGAATTGCGCTAAGGAGATACCGGAATGACGTTAATGCAGCAAGAGGAGATGGTTGAGCATGGAGGCGCCCTAATTCACCCGACATCCATAGTCGACGAAGGTGCTGAGATAGGCGAAGGAACGAAGATTTGGCACCACTGCCACGTTAGAGCCGGGGCCAAGATAGAAAAGGACTGCGTGCTGGGTCGCAACGTGTATGTAGAGAAGGGGGCATGGCTACAAGACCGGGTGCATGTCCAGAACAACGTGTCTGTCTACGATGGGGTTCATCTATGGGACGACGTGTTTGTTGGGCCTTCTGTAGTTTTCACTAATGACAAGTATCCCAGAGCTTTTGCCGGTGAGGACTGGCAGAGGATGCAGACCATCGTGAAGCAGGGAGCGTCCATTGGAGCAGGCGCCGTCATTGTCTGCGGCATCACCATCGAGGAGTATGCCATGATTGGCGCTGGGGCTGTGATTTGGCGGAACGTGGAGCCGTATGAGCTTGTTGTTGGCCACGGCATGAGTATGGGCAAGGTAGATAGAAGGGGAGTTCCATGCTTACAATCTTCTGCACAAAAGTAGGAACGAGGTATGGCCCTGAGTATGTGAACCGCCTCTACGCTATGGTGGAGCGCCACCTGACGGTCGAGCACAAGTTCGTCTGCACCACGGACAACCCGAAGCGCATAAACAAAAAGATTGAGATTCACGAACCGCGCCACAAGTGCTGGGGCTGGTGGAACCTTCAGGAAGCCTATAGCAATCCAGACTGGGCAGAGGGCGGTCCCATTTGGTATACCGGCCTGGATACGGTCATCACCGGCAACTTCGATAGGGCAGTGATAGGGAGGAATAAGCTCACCCTCATCAACGACTTCTCCTGCCTGTTCCCCTACAAACTGGCACCCAACACAATACAACACACCTACTATGAGGGCACCTGGGCAGATGGCATAGCCTACATACCGCCCGGAGGAATCCCTGGGCTGTGGGAGATGTTCCTAGAGAAGGTCCCGCCCGATAGCCAGTTCCCCATGCACGTCTGGAATACCTACTACTACAGGGAGCGCGGCTTTGTCCCCGATGTCTACCAGGAAGTAGAGCCGGGGCTGGTCTGTTCGTTCAAGTGGCCTGAGCCCAAACTAGAACAGCCGCCCGAGCCCATCTGCTGCTTTCATGGGGAACCAAGACCTAAAGACGTTGTTAAGGGGATTGGTTGGATAAAGGAGCACTGGCGATGTTAGCGCCCATTGCTGTCTGGGGGATAGAAGATGGCCGCCCCTACGTGGTTTTTAAACGCCTCGAGGAGCTTCTTTCTCTTCTTCTCCCAGAGCCGGTTGTTCTCATATTTCACGACAGGGATGGCGCCAACTCCGCGCTTATACAGGGTCGGCAGTGAGATGAAGGGCCAGCCGTTCCTAGCCCGCACCACCTTGACGCGGACAATCAGGTTATCTTCCCTAAAGTCGACCCACCCAATCTGCGACGGATCAACCAAGTCTTCCGTGCTTACGTCCACTACTATCGTGGGAACTTCTTGGCTCATTAAGTTTGTAATGCCTGCTTTACTATCGCTAAAATCACCCCACTAAGCAATACGCCCACCAACCCAAAGGCAATGAGCTTCACCGGGACAAACTCCGCCCGATTTAACTTTTTTTTTAATTCTTCGCGGAAACACTCTTGGCAAGCCGTTCTATTCTCCCGACAACCAACCTCGAACCTGTCAACTCGCTCAGCAACATACTCAACCCTCTCCGCTATCTTAATCAGCAAATCGTGGTCGGTTCTTCTTTCGGTGTCCATTGACATGCGCTCTACCTCTAGGTTCAGGCGGGGAACCTGATTAATCAAAACACAACCTTATCTCCGCTGCGGGCATCCACCTCTGCACGTCACGCTCGATTTCCTCAAAATACGCTTGCGCCACTGGGATGAATCGGGCATCATCTCCGTGGGACTTGCTAATCCACAGTACAAGCTCGTTTTCATTCTCGCCTCTAGGCACCAAGGGAAAGTCCTTACACCTCCCTTCTTGCGTAAGCGCGCAAACGAGCAACAACCCTGCCGTACCGCTTGCAGGTCGGATGGAATACGACACATGAACCACCCCCTTTGTAACCTGACGAGAAATCCGTTTCTCTAGTTAACCTTCCGTGTCCCCACCTGAAACAACAAAAACTATCCTGCTCTTAACAACGGCACCCCCTGTGGCCTGCTAGCCGCTGCTGGAGTAGGTGTATTGACCGGAGTATTTGTACTTGTGGCCGTTGGGGTGCTCGTGGGCGTTGGTGTTGGTGTGGCCCCAGCCGCTACAGGCAATATCCATCCCCACGTATCGCAATTAGCAGACTGAGCTTCGTGGTTTACGTTTAGCTGTGGATCTTCTACAAAGCCCAAACCGTCGTAGCCAAGAGTATTCCAATCAGCCCAAGTATACATATCACCAGAAGACTCGCCCCCTTCAAAAAAGTCCCACAACTCCGTCTGCCCCTGGTTGTTGAAATAACAATTAGAGTCAATGGCAAACTTGCCGCCCGTATGAAGCGTAGTGTAAACAGAATTGGGACAACTCCCTGAGCTATTGCAAATTCCAGCAAAGGCATTGCCTGAAGTGTAAACACTGGCCTGGTTGTCCTCCACTACGTTGTAGCGAAAGGTATAAAGGAAGTTCCCCGCACAGTCTTCCGACCAGGGCTCATGTTGCATTGGTTCCGTATCCATAAACGTATTATACTCAGCAAGGAAGTCGTCGAAACAGGTAACGTTTCCTAGGTCCCGATACTCAATTCCTTCTGATAGCTGCCCGTGGAAGATGTTGTGATGGATATGACTTCCAGCCTGGGCAGTCCCTATACCCACATTCCCATTTTGGATGTAGTTATAACGGGCGGTGAAGGTGTCTGTAATTGTGGTGGTTCCAACCTTATACTTAATATTATAAGACTGGGCACGGTTACCCGTGGTAGCAGAGTAATAAATAGAGTTGTGGTGAACATCGTTCCCTGTCCCGGCAGTAAGATAAACATTGTGCGTGTTCTCGGAGTTCCCACCACCGGTAATATTGTAGTTGTCGTAGATTTTGCTGTGGTGAACTTCGGAATCAGTCATTGTCCCAAAACTGATACCCGCCGGATTGTTGTTCCCGTTGCCATCGTTATCGTGGATTGTGCAAGCCTCGGCGATGCAGTTGGTGTCCGTGCTGTCAGTAGAGAAACGAATACCAGAAGCACCACCACCGGAAACATCTAAACCAATAAGCTTCCAATATGAAGAGCGAAAGATATGAAAGACGTTGTATTGCTCAGTGGCGGGATTGAAGGCTGGGTCAATGGTAACCGCCTTGCCGGGGTAGTTCCTAACGATAATAGGTTCCCCGGACGTGCCATCCTGGCCAAGAGCAGCAAGCCAAGCAGTATTTAAATAGTTGTTAGTGTCCTGGCTTGTGGTGCAGGTCCCCCACACATAAAGCACATCTCCCGCCGCAAGGTTTCCAACATGGGTAGCAGGAGCACCGCTAGCATAGTAAGAAACGTTGCGAGGGGTAGCCCAAGGAGCAACATAAGAACCAGCAGCGGCGTCACTGCCAGCATCACAGTCTACGTAATAACAAGAACCAGAGCCCGTTTTCTCACAAAGAGGAGTAACATCGTTATCTACACAGCTTCCATAGGTGCCCGCGTTCTGACAAACCTTATGACCAGTGTTTGCCCCTCCCCCAGCGTCGCAGCCAACGTAAATCCCCTCGTAGACCATAGGGTCAGCATCATCGCAATCGGTGCTAGTAGTAAGCGCAGCATAGGTTCCTTGGGTGCCGTCAGAATTTACCCCGTCCCTGTCCACATCAACAGTCCCGCCACCTCCACCACCGGCAGGGGTAGACGTAGCCGTAGGGGTAGAAGTCGGAGTGTGGGTGCCTGTGTTCGTGGCTGTAGCCGTAGGCGTTGGGGTAGGAGTTGCAGCAGCGGCTCCTTCATCAGCCCCGATGTAGGGAGTAGTGGCGTGCCTAGCGTCACCCTCGAAATCGTCGGTAATAGCGTAATCACCATCGGCGTCTAGGTCAGCACCTCTTGCGGCAACATCAGTATCGGTTGTGTGGTAATCACTAGCACCGGTAAAAGTAACCGTGGTGGAGGCACAAGAAGAAGAACCCCCAGCCCCGCAGTCAGAGTCGGGAGAAGTAGCATCTAGGGTAATAGTCTTTTGAGTAACCAGGGTAGCAGGAGCCCCGTTGCTTACATAGTCCGTACCACAGTCTTGGACAATATTGTTTCGGAGCTTGATTGTGTCAGTAGAGTTTACCCCATAAACCTCGATACCGTAGGTGCCACAATCATCAACGGTGTTGTTGTAGACGTAAGCATTCTGCCCTGCGTCTGTTTGGACACGAATGCCCTTTTGAAACCCGTAGATTGCATTATTCCCTATACTCCAGGTGTCACCACTAGTTGAAGGAGAGCTAATATCAACACCAATATTAGATCCGCTTGTGCTGGGGTCACCACTATTATTACGGATAAGGTTCCCTTCTACGATGTTAGTGCCGCCAGCGCTAGATTGAAACAAAATACCAGGACAAATCTCACCAGCCCCCTCGGTGCAGGTAGACTCTATCTGTAGGTTTTTAATCGTCAGGTTCTTAATGTTCATCTGCATCGGACCACTGTAAGAACCATTTGTAATATAGTAGTGGTCCTCAGACCAGACGCCCGTTGCGTTTACTCCCTCAGGGTTAGAGGGATCTCCTTCTAATTTAACAGTGTATCCAGTAGTGGTTTTACCAGAGGGATCGCAGTAGTAGGAGTTGTCAGGGTTAGTGCCAGAGAAATAAATAGTGACATCTTCAGTGAGGGTTGTCGGGATAAGCTGAACACCCTCATAGCAGGAGTCAGCAGCCCCGGTAGGGTTACCACAGGTGACCACAGAGCCATCTCCTGAGGTACCCTCACAGTCTGTGTTGACGTAAAGTATCTGCTCTGCCCATACTAAAACAGGAAAGAGCAGAAGGATTACGGCACTTCTACATAAACCAAATGTCCATCGCATGAGGTAGCTCCACTTAATTCCATATTAAGATTCTCTCCTGCGACCGTTTCAAACAAACCAACCGGCGAGTAAGCTGAGGAGATACCAGCATTAGCCGCAAGTTGCATTTGACCAGTCAGGGCGGTCCCTCCCGTTGACGACTCAAACCTAACCGTAACAGCACCAGCGCAAATAAGAGCATACTGAAGAACGCGAATCTTTTTACTTGCCACTAACGCGACAATCTCATTATCTGGAGTGGCCGCATGGTCGATGACCTTGAATTTAGGCGTCATGGGGGTGCCTCCGTCTAGGAGCACTGCGGTTTGCTGGCCAGAGTTGGTCCATAGACGAGCGTAGTCATCTGTCGTTAGGGATTGCCAGTCACCATCGGTTCCCGCCTGTCCGCCATCGGCAAGTGCATCGTCCCGAGTAGTAAGAATATAAGTCCCAGTCGCCTGATCGATAACCGCGCCATCTTCAGCAAAGTTACTAGCGGTATAGGTTTTCCCCTGCCCATCTACGGATCGTGGGCAGTAGTCCCCCACCGCACCACACAAAGTCCCAGACAGGTCATGCCGCACGCCCCAGCAAGTCAACCCCCTATCGCCACTAACATGGGCTGTGTCTTCCTCTTGTGTCCCCGCTACCCAAACCCCATAATCGGGACCAGCCCAACAGACAGAAGGCAATAAAAACAAAAGTATAAATAATTTTCTCATAACTAATCCCTCTCAAAACAAGCTTTTAGGTGAAGTCCGTCAGTTACAGTATAAGTTGCTGCCTCATCTGCCCTAACTATTGCATACGAATTGGTGGTGGTTGCACGCCAAGCGCAATTAATATCCTTGGCCGTACTTACACTACTAGCGACAAAGGACAGGTGGTCGGTAACGGGAACCACGCAGGTAACATCGTCTAAGTCATCATCGTGAATAGTGATAAGCCCACTGTCGGTAAGAGTTGAGTTAGTGGGATCGGTATCGAACCAAATGACACTAATATTATTAGCAAATCCCTCATCATCGGCCCAAGCAAGACTGACCAAGTTGGTCATAGTGGCCCCAGACTGACTAGCCCCGGAGAATGTCAACTTCCCACCAATAATATCCCCAATAGCATGATTGTCCGCCGTAATAGTAAGCTGGACATCAAGGCAGAGGTTGCTTCTAATAGGAAGAGTATAAAGCTTACCGTTCCCATCGATGTTTAGTGCCGAGTAATCCCCATCATTGGCTGAGGGGGCTAGGGTATGAGTCTGCTTGCCTAGAATAAAAATACCGTAATCAGTATTTACGTGAACCGCATCTTCTGCATAACCCCCAGCAATATTTATTCGCCCTTGAGCATCCACGCCAACGGGACAATAATCCCCAACAGCGTTGCAAAGTGCCCCCGACAAATCATGCCGCACCCCCAGCATAAACGTGCCAGAGTCACCCGTGGTGTGGCCGGTATCCTCAGCGTAAATACCCGCCGCTGCTCCACTAGAAGTAAAAAGCTGCCCCTTAGCATCAACCGAAATGGGGCAGGCCAGCCCTTCAGTCACGCAAACGTCATTAGCGGCCCCTGGATTCAACACCGACACCGGCTGAGCGAGGGCCGCAGGCACCCAGAGCAAGAAGGCAATTAGAACAAGTATTCTTTTCATTTTTCCATCCTCAAAAAGTGCATGTTACGAGAGCTATGTAACAATAGTGATATTCGTCCTCGGTTTTATTGTTGCACCCGCGATAGCCATAGCAATTTTCTTCGTTGCGTACCTTCGCGTCTAGCTCACAAATCATCACGTCGCCAACGTGGACCCGTGTTAGGCACCCCGCAAAAAACATTAGTGCAAAACACCAGATTTTACTTCTTTGTCCCACTTTGGATCATCGCTAACGTCCATGATCTCTTTTTCAATTTCAGCGGCCCTTTCGTTTAGCTCCGCCTCTTCCTCGCGGTCCTGATTCGTCTTCAGGTTTAAAATCTTTTTCGCTGTCGGTAGGTGTTCATCCTGGAGGTCTGGATCTTTTACGTCGTCCACCTTTGGCCTTTCCCTCACATGGTCACTCACCCCAGCAGAAGTTTCATCGCAGCACTGTTCGCAACAATCGGTCGGCACAATCAGACTGTCGCCAATGGCAAACTTGGAGTAGCCTATTCGCTCAATTTCCGTGAGTCTTATCCGCTCACACTCCATCATCTCAAGTGCGTAACAGAGGTAGGGGTTTAGTGGGTCGCCTTTGTGAAACAACTTCACTGGCGTTTGATAGCACCAGAGAGTCTCTTCCTGCCACTGCTTATCCTTCCACCAGGCATCCTCGATATTAAAGCGGCCACTCTCAGCCACAATGCGCACCTTCGTATACTTGAGATTAGTGTTGATGTCGTTGCGCTTGCAGAAGTCATAGGTCGCCTGCGCAAAATTGGGGTTGAAGTGGGCTTCCTCACCGGGAGTTGTCCCGTGCCACTCGTTAAATTGGTCTGAGTTGATTACGTTGATTAGCATCACTCTTCTTCCTCGCGTTGTCCGGCTTTGATTAAGGAGAGTTGCTTAATCTTCCGCTTGGACTTAGTTCCATATCGCTGCATGAGTTCATTCTCAAGCCTATTTGCTCTCTCAAAAACCCGACTGCTTTCTGGGTCAATGTCAGTAACCTTGATTCCCGTGACAGCCCTAAGAAGCTTCTGCCCTGGTGTCGGCCCCTTCTTATTGAGGAAGTTGGCCGTACTCACCGCCCTACCAGCCCCAGGCAGTAAGTAACTAAATACCGCCATCATCGCCGGGTTGATCGTCATAGTCCCGTCCCCATTGGTCCTGCCACCAAGCACCTTCATCAGTCCCTCATCGACACTCTCAGCAACTTTCTCAGGAATACTGTCATGCGGATACGAGATTAGCTTAGAAAGCCCACCTTCCCAGTGCGGGAATCTTCTCATCATCTTAGCATCTAGCGGTTGGTCAAAGAACATACTCCTGTTTGTAGCCAGATATTCCACCATACCCTTGACTAGTGGGTTGACTGCCCCTGCTGCTGTCTGGACGGTGCGTCGGGCTGTCATGTCTCCGGCGTCCATGAAGGAACCAAGAGTCCATTCGGTAGGCAGATGGATGTTGAGGAAGCGAGATAGGTCCTCGGCAGGCAGACCAACCCCCGTGAGAAGCTGGTGCGTTCCCTCCTCGTTTGTGCCCAAGTACCGACTAACGGTTTCCTTAGAGCGCAATGTCTCAATCTCCCCAACAATGTCTGGAGCCAGATCAGTATTCCCATTAGTCAGTATCTCCTTCACCCCGTCTATAGCGTGCAGTTGGGCAGTAAGAGCGCCAGGACGATGAATCATCTGGTGAAACGTGTTGGATGCCTGTCCTCGAGCAAAACTATAGAAGAAGATGGTGTTATTAAGCCAGGACTTTTCAAATTTGGTCTTGCCACGGGAGTAATCTACCATCGCCTTGTTCATAACATCGGCGGCTTCACTGGGGGCCATCCCCTGTCTGCGGAGGTTGATGTAGAGGTTGTGGCGCCCGAAGTTCTCCACCTTGGCGGTAAAGCCAGTCCACTTGCGCCAGCCCTCGGTTAGCTTCTTCCCCACCTTTCCAGTGCCCCAAAACGTGAGTGCTTCAGTCTGCCCCTCTGCAAGCTCGAGGAAGTGCCGGGGATCTACGTCCAGGTCCAGACCCTTCATCTCCTGCCGTAATTGGCTCCAGGGGAGCTTCAAGCGAGTTCCTTCCTGGATGAAGTGTCCGTTCTTCCGGGCCACGTCATAGGTCTGTTTGAGGCGCACAAGGTTCATTGACTCGCCAATCAGGGAGGCGTTCTGCACTGACTGGAACTGGGCAGACCCGAAGTTCCGCACCAAATAACCGGGCCAAACAATCGTGCTCAACATTTTGTGCATTCTGACCCAGCCAAGGTAGGGGGCAGTAAGGTTGGATAGGTGCTTGGACATGGCGTCGGCCTTGGCGCCCTTCTCGACCATGCGTCCCAGCACGTCCTTGGTTTCAAGACTCTCGGCTATTGCTTCAGTCATTGAGCGTGGAAGCAATCCCCCATAGAAAGCCTGCTCCTCGTCAGTTAGGTGTTTGGAGCTAAACTGGGCAAACTTCTCATTAACAGTCTCAAGGCCAGCCCTCTCAAATTCCTTCTCTCCTTTGCGGCCCATCCAGATCATCTGGCCCGAAGTCTCATCGAGCACCTTTCGGGCACCCTGCAATTCAGGAAGTAGTTGCTCTGGGTTAGTTTGGGCAGTCTTCCAAATCCCCAGTGCTTTGAGTTTCTCCTGTGCCTTAACCGCTGACGGAGTAGGAACCAACGCACCCAGTCCTGGTCCTCGCCGGTCCTCCATTCTTTCGCGGGAGACTCTCACTAAGTCCTGGTAATGTTCTGGCTGAAGGATTTCCCCAGTATCGGGGTCGCGCATAAACTTAAACAGACCTTTCTCGGCAGTCTCCGGGTTTATCCATTGGGTAAACAGATCGTCATCGTCCTTAAGCTTTTTGCGGAGTGCCGCTTGCGCCCGTACTTTCTTGTGTTGCGCAGGCGTAAGAACCTTCCCACCAAGATCGTCCCCTGGACCAACATGAAGAATAGTCTCTGCTTTGATGTCTATCGGGTTGAGGTTCCCGTCTTTCCAGGTGCGAGCCTTCTCAATAGCCGCCAGTGACTCTGCTGTGCCACTATCAATCCCCCTCGCCATATTATCCTGCCCATGAAGATACTCCCTCACAACCTCATCATACTGCTGCCTACTCACCTTCTTGCCCTGGACATCCGTAATGGGCTGGAACTTCTTTATGGCGTCTTCCACGTCTCGCGGTCTTGTCCAAAACAGGTCGGAGAACTTAAATCCTTTGTGCTCTAGGAGCTTGGCTGCATTTGCCCGGACTTTGGCATTCTGGCTCATTGCAGCCACATTCAGCTTCATGTAGGTTTCTGGGTCCAGAGCTACCTCAAACCCCAGCCTCTCATGGAACTTCTTGTTAGCCTCGCCCTTAATCTGAGCCTCCACCCGCGTCCGAAACAACTCCTTCATGTTCTTCTCGGGGATGTAGCCGTGTCCTTTCACGATAGCGTCATCAACACTCAACAACTCCCTGTGCTTCATAAAGGGCTGCTTGCCGTAACGAACCACCGCGCCCTTAGCAAAATCAAACGGTAGGAGCTTTCCGGTTTGCTTGTCCTTCATCGACAAGTTTAGATAACCCTCGAGCACTTCCTCGTAGTTCCCATCGTTGACGTTTATCTCCCTGAAGTCGTCATAGACCTTGCGGACATACTCAATTTGCTTTTTGAACTTGTCTCCCTTGCCTGGGATTTCGGCATTTAGGTCAGCCACTACCTCGTTCATCTTCCGGTTGTAGTTCCGTTCGTCGAAAATAACGTCCTTGGCCCTTCTTGCTGCCTTGCCGCCATCTGCCAGGTGATGAGTTCTGCCCGCGTCATACACGTTAGTCATCAACTCAAGTTCAGCATCGGTCCAGTCGTCCATACCAAATGCAGCGTTTGCCTGTCTGGCCGCAAGACCACTCGCTCCGGCCTTGGCTCTGTCGGCCTCATCAATGATCTGCTTTTGGACCTTACCGCCCAACTGTAGACGCCTGGAAACAAGCTTCCCGGCTGATTTGAGAACATCTGCGCCACTAAGGGCACCACGGGCTAGGGACGCGGTAAACCCCTCCTTCCCGGCTTTTGTCGCAAGACCACCACCGACACCGGCTGCGAGGTTGTAGAAGGCTCCATTTAGAAACTCACCTGCCGCAATAGAGGCTGGCGTAAGCAGGGGAATGTCTCCGGCCCGCTGCCCAAGGATAGGCACGCTCTCGCTCACCATTCCCGCAAACGGGCTACTAAAGCGAACCCCTGACTTAAGGAAGAAGTCCTCTAGGTCAACATCCTTACCAAGACCAAACATCTGCTTAATTTGTGCGTCACGCTCGGTGATTTTGAAGAGATTTTCTTGGTGCTTTACGTTATCGAACACCTGACTGGGTTTGTGGCGCTTGAGCTTTCTAGCGTCTTTCACGACAGACACCGCCCCAGCCAGGCCCTGGGTTACCTTCTCCTCGGCTGCGCTTCCAATCTTGTCCTTCTCAAACTGGTAGGCTTTCTTTGAGGGGTAGAGTCCCTCGGCATAGTCTGCCTCGACCTTAGCCAGTTTTGGTTCGGCGAAGTTCTTTCTGTAGGCTTCTAGGATTTCATCGACAGTGCCCTCGGTTTTCCCGAGCTTTCCCGCCAATTCGTCAGTGATGTTGGTTATGAGTTTCTTCCCGGCAGTGGCCTTACCTAGGGCCTGCCTGCCCATACCACCCGCACCCGCTGTCAACCAGGTAATGGGGTCGGTAATTACGTCACCGAGGAAGCCAGTGGCCCCTCTTGCTATTGAAGTGCCAATGCCCTCGCCCTGAAGTATGTCTTTGTCACGAAGAATGTCGCCAACAATCAGGTCATCCTCAGTGCCCTTCATTGCGGCACCAAGGAAAGTCTCATCTTCGAAGCCCTCAACACCCAGAGCTTTGGCTAAACCACCACGAACAAACTGCCCGCCTGTGTCCAGGGTGTCAAAAAGCTCCCCAATGAAGCCCTTTGTCTCGTCGCCGCTGGGAAGAGGAATGTCCCCCTGCTCAAACAGTCTCTCAAACCGCTTAGTCCTTTGTCTGGCCGAACGAAAAGCAGCGTCCTGATTCAGACGACGATAGTGCTCGTAGAGGTCCGCCCCCTCGTCTCTGGGAGCCTCCTCAAATAGTTCCGCAAAACTACTGGCCACTTCCTATCTCTGCTATTATATCCTTAATCGCCTGCATCTTTGCTTCGGGAGTGTCTTTAATCAGTTTGGCATCGAGTAAGAGTTGTATTCTATCAGCAACCTCCGACTCCACTCGCGTCACCGCCTCATAGCTTCCAGTCTCCTGGAAAACTGCCGCCTCAAGCTGCTCTAGAAGGGAGTTCTTTTCGTTCCCTTGGGATAGAGTTTTTTGCGCGTCGGTCACCATTTTAGCCCTAGTGTCTTGAGACTCTTCACTGGTCGTAGCTATTTTTAAGATAGCCTGGTATGCATCATCGTTACGCTGGATACGACGCTGCCTTGTTGCGTCCCTTTCTTTAGCAAGAGTGGCTATTGGACGCTCGGACTTACTGAACCCTCGAACATTACTCCCCGGCTCCGTGCTGGCGAACTCGAAGTCTGCAGGAGTGTTGCCGCGCACAGTGAATTTCGGTGTGCTGCTTTCCCCCCTCCCGAGACTCCCCCCGCTCAGGGCCTCATCGGACCTAGTAAGAATGTTCTGGATGAAGTCTTCATTGCTCAAATCCTGGGGTTCATCTCCGAGTAAGCGAGCAGAGCCCTCACTGGGCCGCGCTAATAACCCAGATAGGAATTCTCTATTAGACGGAATTAACTGTTGCTCCTGCTGTCTATCCTTCTGATGCTGCTCCCAAATTTGTCGCGCTTCCTCCTCACTTCCCAATGCCCGCGCTAGTCCCACTTCAAAGTTTCGACTAGCCTCCTCTGTTGGGGCTGCACCTAACACCTCCCTCAGCACTCCACCAATCCCGGCTTCGTCAAAAGCATCTCCGTAATCAGACAAAATATCAGGGACATTCGTAGTAAGCCTATCTAACCCCTCTGCAAGATCTCCGGCAAACGGAACATTCCTAAATCGCTCAGTTAAACTTGCCATCAGATCCCCCTCATTATTGCGTTAAGGATGTCCATAGTGCGGTCGCGGTCGGTGGTGCTGGTGGTAGTGCGCGTTTCTGGTCGGCCTGCGATGGTGACCAACTGCTCACTTCTTGTAGTGTCTCGGCCAGTGTTGCCACCTCGCCCAAACAGACCCGTAACCAACTTCAGTCTATTCCTAAGCTCCTCCTCGCGGACACCAGCCAACCCTCTCTCCTTCTCTAAATCTTCTTCCCGCAGTCGGCGCCTCTTATCGGCCTCAATGTTTTCTTGATACCGATTCCGGGCTATGTTCTTAGTTCCACCGAACCTGTTTCCACCAAGGATGCTAGTTGTTCGTCCACCCGGCCCACTTCTATCCTCAACTCTCGTCCCAGCCCTAGAGCCAGTTCCTAAGCCAAGCGCATTTAGTTGGGCGTTCCTCACTTTTTGATTAAACCCAATAAGCTCATTGGCTAGCAACTGCCCAGAGTAGTTGTTGTAGATAGAGGTCCCCTCTCCTACTGGTAGCCCATACTTCTTGCCTATATTATGAGCTTCCAGGTCAGCAAAGGCTGTTCCCCCTCCGCCCACTTTTCCTCCCCTAGAGCCGCCCCTTCTGCCTTGGGTTTTCCGGTCCTTGATGTTCTGGACATTACCTTTTCCAAACCCCTCAACTAAGCCACCAGTAAACCTTCCTTTCTCACCGCCGCCCTTGTGGTACTGCTGAATAATTCGTGCCGCTTCCTCAACCGGGATGTTGCGCTCTGCGGCCATGCGCTTAGCCATGTTGAGTAACGAGTTGGGATTAAGCGCTCCAGCTTCCCTATCTTCGCCATTAGCCATAATATCCTCCTATGCGGCTCCTACGCCATAAAGGTTACCAGCCACACCCGGCTGTCCTACTGTAGAGACAACTGGTAACTCGTCTGCGCCCCCCGCCGTCAGTCCTTGACTTCCGAACATTCTGGTAATCAAATCCTGGAATCTGCGGTTAAAGGCTTCGCTCTCTGAAAGAGTTGCACCGCTAGTTACGAATGCATTGTAGAAATCCTGAAGCTCTCTTAATCGATTTGAGCGCTCTGTCTCCGCTGCCTTTATGCGGTCAGTCTCGGTATTCCCCAGGCCAATTCTTAGACGGTTTGCCACCTCCTGTCCCTCGTTCACGTTGGTCTGAAACCTGTTTGCGGAGTCGGTCTGAGTTCCGGCAAGTTCGCCCATTGTTTTAGCGGCAGTCAGTTGGTTCTCCCTGTAGTCCTGCTCAACACCAGCAAGCCCAGTAGCCAGTGCGTTCTGGTTAGAGCGATACTGGGAGTTGAGACGAGCACTCTGCAACCCGACATTCCGTGTCCCGGCGTTGTTGATGGCGTTAATCTGCCCTCGGTTAGTGTTAGACAGTCTAGATCTCACGCGCGCTGCGGCTGTGTCTCTGCTCCGGGCACTGGCCGTGTTTGCTGCTTGGCCAAAAGCAGTCTGAAGATTCTGCTGTCCTTGATCGTAATAATTAGGGGCTGGCATCTGTCGGTCCTCTCTCTCTACTGCCAAAGTCGAGGTATCTGAGATTAAATCCCCCGAAGATTGGCTTACTGGTTAATTCGCCCGCGTCCTCTATCTCGATGTGGACCCAGCGGGCAAGTCCATTATTAAATGCGTGTCGAGCACCACTGAGGTTGCCCTTGAAATTCTCCCACGTCACTGCGTCAATGTGTGGCTGTATGGCATCGCGGGTGTAGCGAACAGTGGCGCCATTAAATATTGGATTCACATCGAAGAACTCAACATCCCAAAAACGTTTGAGGCTCGGTGCTTCCATTTCCATTGGACGTTGCTGGAGCATCGGGTCAATACGGTTTGTGATGGCTTTTCCAATAAAGGCCGTTCCATCGTCCCTGCCCAAGTCCCCCCGGAAAGTCTGCATAACTAGGTTGGCGTTGGTGGTTCCCAGGAATAGAGTCTCCTGAAGAATGGAGACATTAGCCCCTTTAGTTCTGGGGACATAGCCTATTGACAACCCCTTGGCGCTCTCGTCTAAATCTGGAACGTCCGCCCATGAGTATGTGCCAGTAAGGCCCCTAATTGGATCTATACCAAAGACGAGATTTCTTTGGACCGTGGGAGAGCCTGTGGCTGTATTAAAAAGGACATCGGCGCCTGTGACCGCGTCAATCCACGGCACAGCCCCACCACCAACGGAGTCTTTCCACTGAGCACCTTCGGAGTTTGCGGAAAAGCAGTAGAGAAACTGATCTGTCTCTTGATGATGAACCGACCAAACAAAGACATTGGATGCGTACTCAGCCAAAATAGAATTTCTGAGGTAATTGATTATGTCCTCGTCATAGCGCTCGACTGGCCCAGACTGGTCAAACAGGCGTGGCCCCACTGCTCCCCAGAAAGTCATATACTTGTCATAAGTGGAAATGGAGTGATGCCAGTTCGTTCCTTCGCTCTGGTGGAACTCCGTGTCAAGGAAGGTCCCGTTGGATTGCTTGCGAATCTGGGTGATTCCGAAATTCGGAGGCATGAAGACAAGGAGCTTCTGTTGGAAGCGGGTAAGCCCCGTAATGTTCTGCGGGAAGTCAAAGACCCTGTTCGGAGAGAAGTATTCCAGGTTTACCTCACTGCCTGCGTAAGACTTAGAGCGCCAGAGTTGCGAACCGGCAGCCACCCACATGCAGTTTTCGTAGATGGCGCAAATGTAAGACCCGTCTGGGGGAGGATCGTGGTCGTCCGCGTCCGGCCCCTGCACACCAAGGTCATCATCGGACGTGCTGTCTGTGTACGTGGTTGTGGCAAGAGTAATCTCGGTCACATAGAAGAAAGGTTCCTCTCCTGTTTCCACTGTGCGGTAGATGCGCTTTTTGTCTACTCCTTCCTTGGCGCAAGTTGTTTCCATTGCGCTCAGGTCGGCATCTTCGTTATCAAGGACCAGAAAATCAGAGTAAGGACTAGGACTAGACTCCCATGTGGTCGTAGAGTTGTAGAAGGTGTAGTACCAACGGTATCCTGCGCCAGTAGAGGTTAGTCCCGTTCCTGCCCCAACAGCCACGGTAGGCTTAGCTGTAGGTGCTGGCCCTCCAAGCCGATTAATCGTCCCATCAAAAGCGGTAAGCTTGCCGCACCTATCTGCCGAGATACAGAGTAAGTCGTCTTGTTGAGCAAAGGAGGCCACACCGCTTATGCCTACACCCGCCGCAAAATTGGCACCCTGCGTCAGCGTAGTCCAGGTGGAGGTAGACCACTTGTAATACTGGAAGTAGGAAGTGGCGATAGAGTAGCGATGGACTATTGGGTATTCCGTGATCGGAGTCTTTACGACAGTCCCCGCATTCTTTGCATAGCCACCTAACCCCCAAATATCCCCGGTCAGGGTCCAGTTCTCCGTGCCGCCGCGCCTAACCAATCCCCCAAGTGCGCGATTAAGGAGGAAGTTGTTACAGTAGAGATAAGAGTTCTGTGGCGCGTCCAGCGGATTAAACTGTGTTTTCATCCCCACAAATTGATTAAAAGCTGCCGATCTCATCCGTTAAGCTTCTGAAGCTCCGTATAAAGTCCCTGAACCAATATCTTAATCTCGTCTATCTGCTGTTCCTCTACTCCCCTGAGGATGTCAGACTGAATGTCGGTTACGTCACTAGCGATGTCGGTCAAGTCCTCTGTTACCTGACCAACCTCATTCGTCATATACGTGTATCTATCTGACCCACTAAGAGTGGCGCTTCCGTCAGCGCGTATGCAGTAGTCCCTATCCTCAACGTACCCGGTGAAATAGTATTTATAAAACCCGCCGCCCACTTCCGTCATAGCTCCAGCGGTAACGATCTGTAATCCCGCCTCATTCCAAATATCGATGGTCGCCGATAACCCCGTGGCCGGTGTCCCCGCATTTGAGAAAAAGCTAAAAAGTGTCACTTAGTCCTCTATCTCTATCTCCTGCACCCCAGTATTAAACGCCGCAACCCTTGCCGCTTCTCCGGCCTCCCTTGCTTCCCAATTAACCGTAACCTCTTTTACGAAAGATTTAATTATGTTCTTCGCAAACTGGGGTTTGCTTACCGGGTTAGGAATCATTGGCACCCCTGGCCCTGGAGGAAGACGAGGGTCTGGCACGTTCTCTGGGTAGTTATACTGTCCAGTGAAAGCGGCAAGTACTCGCTGAACCTTATCGTTCGGGATTGTGATTTTAATTTCAGCCATAGCTAATACAGGTTATTGACCGTGCTCCCCGAATCTTTGTAAACAAGCTTACTCGCATCAGTTGAGTAATAGACCGAATTATTGTTGGCGGTAGCGTCGTTCATTGACGGTGGATGCCAAGCTCCCAACTCGTCGATGGCGCTAAGAACACTCCCCCCACTGTCTTCCCAGGTGGTGAGATTGGCGCTCTGACTCGCACCCCCCTGGACTCTGAGTTGAACATTGGCGTCTACCAGCCCATCTATGATTACGTTCCCATCAAAGGTGGCGACCCCGCTTGAGTCAATATTAAAACGAAGGACCCCGGAGTCGTTGGTTTCGGTGTAGGTCGCCGAGGTATAAAAATTATGACTGGTCGCATCGGGCAGGCCCCAGCCAGTACCGCCATAATAGATCGCCCTGGAAGTTCCATTGTCCCACGCACCAACGCCCATATATGGCTCATGGCTTTTGTTATTTCTGCCGAATGCAAGCACCCCGCCATTTGCGGCAGTGGCTCCGGTCTTGTCTCCCATTACCGCCGAGACATAGGCACTGGACATACCAAACGGGCTTGAGTCCTTGTTTAACCAGAACGCCCCACCGGCGCTAACGCAGGCAAGGATGTTGCCGGACGAGTCTTGCCACTCGGTAAGATTTGCGGAATGGGCAGCGGCGGCACGAATACGTAGCAGCATATCGGTTGCAGATGCCGCAGACAGACGGAGTTGATTACCCGCGTCGTCATAGTAGAGTCCCGCATTGTCTTGAGCGAGGTTCCCAGACCCATCAACAAACAGGATAGAACCAGCCGTACCGCTCCCCACAGCGTCACCTATAGCGGCAATACCACCACCACCGCCTAGCCCATGTAGCATTAAGTTAGACATCTACTTAGTAGCCTTCTCCGCTAAACTCCAAAGTTGCACAACCGCAAACGTGATAATCCCCGTCCAAAACTCCTGGGTTTGGGGATTCTTTAGTTCCTCCACCAACTCAGCCGGTGCTCCTTTCGCAGCTAAAAACCCTGCCAGGAAAACCAGGACAGTCCTTACGACACTCCCGGTGGTCTTTTTAATTACCTTCTTAGTTAACAGTTTCTTCAACCAGCCCATGATGGCCCCCCTATCCTATGCGCTTGATGTTGACATAACTACCAGACAGCACAACGATCCCAACAGCGGACTCAACCGATACCTCAAAATATTCATTAACCCCCACCACTACAGTTGTAGTCACCACGTTCATGATACCCGGCGCCGTTCCTGAAAAAAACGGGGTTCGTAAGTCACCACTCTGTAAAACCGCGCCCAGCGACTTGATTTTATAAGTCCACAGGGCCTCACTTCCCCCTTTCACCGCTAGTCCGAAGGCAAGTTCATACACACCAGCCAAAGTAGCCTGAAACTGACCAGAGCCAGGGCTGTCGAAAGTGATGTTTTTTGCTGACCTCTCAAGCTTAGAGAACCCCGTGTGAGTGGCGGATGCCCACGGGTTGTATTCCGAGGTGTCTGAATCAGAACTGCTTAGTAGATAGGCTGAGTAGTAGACACGGGCATCGTCAGCAACCAGATCAATACCCAAGCTCGCTCGAGTATTGTCAGTGTCAGCATTAGCACCGAAGATAACCTCGCTTGCCGCATTCACCTTCGCTATGTCGATGTTTCCAGATGTGGCAGACGCGCCCATTAGGAAGTTAGAGTTAAGGAGCATTGCGCCGCCAGCCTGAAACAACGTCCTCTTGTTGGTCACGTCAAACTCAACGACCTTGGCTGTGCCCACCGAGTCATCAGACACAATGATGTTCTGGCCGGCAGTGATTGGCGTGATCCAGTTGGCCCCAATGTTGTTGTAGCCGCCTACGGGGATGATTTGGTTAGTGATTGTTGCCATAGCTTAAGTCGCAAATGTTACATCACCCGTAGATGCTTGAAATACCTTGGGGTGAAGGCTTCGTAGTTTCTGGGAAGCAGCCCTGTCTCTCTTGGCGGCAGCTTTCCCGTTCAGATAATCTTTCTCGTATTTGAGTAGTAGTATCTCCTTGTCTCCACTAAAGAGATGCGGATACATGGTGAGAACACCCCAGGCGAGAGTCCTGTGGTGCGCTCGAGCAAACTGAGGAGAATTGCTAAGAACTATTGTTGGTGGAGTTTTGTAATAGTGAAGGACCAAGGCCCAACTGTCGCCCGTAGGCACTTCCTGTGCGAGAATGATATCATCACCGTGGCGGGTCCAGATATTGTAGCGTCTATCGTCCTTTCTCAACCAGGTGCGATAATCACGGTTAATCCAAGGATCTCTCTGCCCATCAACGAAGAGGGCATGTTCCTTCTCGAAGTCGCTAATGGCAAAGTCAGTTACGATAGAGGCTGTGTCGTCACCAGCAGTAAGGGTGTAGGTCCCAGACGTAAGAAGTTCGTCCGGCCTGATCTCCGTGACAATCTCATCATATTTGACCTTCAGCGTGGCATAAACGTCGGTATATAGGTCACCATCAATATCCGTCGACGTGTCCAGCTTAAGGAACACCAGGTCCAAGACTTCTTGGAAGGTCATGAGCCAACACGCAGAGGGAAGAAGAGGGAGTTCCTCGCTCCCCCCTGCTCCCTAGTTATGCGCTTGTTCTACCGTGAATCAACTTACAGTCAATCACGCCAGCGGCATCGGTGGACAAACTGTTCACCACCACTACGTTGACGGATGTCGTGTCAGTTGGATTCACAAGGCTCGAGCCCGCAGCTACTCTCAACTCATAGCACGTCCCAGCGGCACTGGTTGCGAGGTCCTGAGTCAAAACAGTAGTGCCCGAGTTGAGTACCTGCACACCCGCGCCCGTTGAAGGGGCAGTTACAATGCGCAGATCTAGCCCAATAAGTCTCCACTGCTTAGTCTTAGACCACATCGTTTTCTCAGTGATGGCCGCCGAAGGAGTGCTAATGGTGAAGGTTGTTTCCTGAACATTTGTATAATCAGTACTCATTACACACCTCCGTAGTTCATGATGGCACCCTCAGTGTGGAGCGTGAAGTTTTTAGGGGCCTGAAAACCTTCCATCGACTGCCAAGCAATACCCGATTGGTTTCCAAAATCCATCCCCACGTTCAACTGCACTCGGAAGTGAAGCGGATATGGCCCAAGAATCTGCTTGATGGCTTCAAAGCCGCAAACAAATCCACTTGGGTTAGAATTCGCCGCCGTTAGAGAGAACGCATCATTATCAACAATGAGTCTCAAGCGACCAATCTTTCCAACCTCACCGTTTAGCACCTCACCAACCATCCCCTCACTGTACTTGGCAATATCGACATACTGACCGGCGGCAGTTCCAAGGAGCAAGTCGCTCTCCAGTTCTGGGCGTCCAATCATGATGAAGTTCTTGCCGTCAGCAGGTGGAGTGTTGTTGTTGTCCAAGTCCTTAACTAGGGTAATTGCGTGTAGCCAGTTAAAGGACGAGTTCGCGGTGCCGGTCACGGTTCCATCTGTGGTTAATGTTCGCGTGGTTGCAGCGGTCGCAACGTAACCAAAGGAGGCTTGCGCCACCAGTGCGGTGTAAATCACCTTGTTTCGTGTGCGAGCAGCGTTATCACGCAGCGCCTTAATTGTCTCGTCCCTAACTGAAAGACGATCCAAATCAGCACGGCTTCCTGTCCAAAGAACGCCAAGCGCCCTCCGGTAAATAGTCCCCGTTACTTCAAAGATTGGGGTCTGATACGTCGGCACAGGCTGTAGCTCGGTCAGGGCAGTGTCGCCAAGAGTGGTTAGACGGCCCACGATTCGAGTTGTCACCCGGTCGCCGCTGTTTTTGCCGATGTTAAAATCCGTCGCTGGCGATACTACCTCAAAACATCTGGTCTGCTTTGCAGCCAAATGCCGAGCCTTCATCGACAGTTCCGGGTTTCCGTAGACACCGGCTGATATGGAGGTCCATGTTGCAGCCATTGGTGTTTCCTCTAATCATCAATATTCATGGCACGGTTATGTTTAGAGACTATTTCTTCCATTTCCTTTTTCATTTCAGCCTCCTCGTCAAATGTGCTTTCTTGCGACCCACCGGGGGTACTTGCGCTCTTGCTCGGCACCGAGGCTGCCGCTTTTACACGCGCCTCAAAATTGCCCAGTCCGAGATTTTCAACGAGATCATGATATTGTTTCACAGCAGCATCAAACCGTTCCGTAATGGTTCCTTCGTTCGGGTTCATAGTGGCGTAGTAAGAACCGATAGTGCTCCACTCCTTGTCAGTAAGGGGGACGTTATTGTCTTCGTGTCTGCGCCGCTGAGTGTTGAGAGCTAAATCAAACTCATCGTCTATGGCCTTCTTTTCGTCGACTGTCTCAACTGCCTTTTGTGCAGCGGCGTCAATCACTTCCGAGAAGGTGCCTACTGGGTCTTTAAGGAACTGCTCTACTACTACCCGCTGTTGGTTGGTGGCGTTTCCTCCCTGAAGGGCTGTAGTTGCAGCATTCAGTCTGTCCTGCAAAGCCTTTGTTTGGTCTGCCGCCTCTTTCACAACTTTGTCAGTCTCACCCTTCTGCGCGACAATCGCCTCGGCAATCGCCGATTTGGTCAGGGCCTCGACCTGCTCCATTGTTACACTCGGCGGAGTCGTACTGCCTTCTGTTTTAGGTGCAGTATCGCCCGTGGGTGTAGTTGGGTTTTCTGTTTCTAGCGTCATGTTGGTCCTTCTTATTTCTTTCAATCGCGTTTATCTGTACGTCGTTCTGCTCGAAAATCCATTCGTGCCAATCAAGTACTTTGCACATTCCCTGAGCATAACGAACTTGCGCTTCAGAGGACTCCGAATCCTTCAGTATGTCCTCTGACTCTTTCTTCATGGCCCTAATTGGCTGAGCAATGAACCGCTGATATTGCGAGTCTTGCTGAAGCCTTTTTAGGAACATTTGCTTGTCTTTCATTGAACTGCCGCTCCATTAACTGGTGCTGGTTCTTCATCGTTAAGTCCCATGATGTCCAAAACTTCTGGTGGGACGGGTTGAATCTGTAGCCCCATTTGCGCCGCAAACTCAGCGTGAACCTGAATGTGGCCAGAGGTTGCATCGTTTGGCGTGATTAGAACTTGCTCATAGTGAACATTGAGGTGGACCTGATGCTCCTCGTCTGGGTGTGGCTGAATCATCTTGTCGTCAGCGAGTATCCTATTCTCCTCTCGAGCAGTGTCGTGTGGAGTGTTCTGGCGAATGAGTTTGTCAGTATCGAGACTAAGGGCTTCCCCTAAACCACGAAGAACTTCTTTATAGTCAATGTCCGCATCCATGCTCGGGTTCTGTCCTCCAACAGTAACGAACTCGGTAAGACGCTGCGCCCGGTCGTTTCTCTCCAGGATGTCCCTAAAGCCATGAATCTTGATTCGCCAAGGACTCATCACCTCATTGTAGCGAGCAATTTTGTCAACACCGACGAGTAAATCAAAGTCCGCCCCGGTTATGACTCCCTGATCCCGTATGCGCTCTAGGTTGCCTCTCTCAAATCCATGTTGAAGGATATTGGCCAATACTCTTTTAGCAGTGGGCCTTATCACCTCGTTGTCGACAATGGCACCCATGGTCGTTTGGGATTGCCCTTGACGAGTCAAGTTGGAGCGGATTTCTTCTGCTGTAATTCTTGCACGAGAACTCGGGTTGCTCTCCTGGGTGTCTACCGAAGAGCCCTGCTCTGCTGTAAGCTGCAAGAACTGGACGGCCTGCAACACACTAGCCCCCACACCCACACCTACGGGCAGTTGAGAGAAAATCTTTCCGGCATCACCAAGCCCCTCGATTAATGCGGCTGGCTCGATACCGTTTTCTAACTGAGATGGGTCTGCGATTTTAGAGGAGTCATAGACAGTGGGATTAAGAACGGCCAGTTTCAGCATATCCATGTAGAGGCTGAAGATGTCGTTCATCAGTAAGTTCTGGTCAATGCCAGGATCGGCAACTCCGGCACCCACTCCTTTAAACGGCACCTTGGAGAAGGTCGCTGTGTAGTAGGGAGACTCCTGAGTGTAGTAAGGGTTTTGTTGGTCCTTGCAGAGAACATCGTTCACGACAACAAAGTGCTTGTTCTCTTCGAGAATAGCCCCGTCCTTGTCTAATAGCGGGCCATAGTAGTTGAGCAACTCACATTCGGGGAAGTAAGGACTAGATTCCTCTAGCTGGTTCTTCTGGGCATAGTCCTGCCCTTCCCTGGTGCTGGAGTGAGTGAGTCCGGCGTTGGCCGTGCTGCCCTCGGCGTTCCCGCCTTTCAGCACGTCTTTTCTCTTCCTGGGGTCAAGAATGCCGTTTTCAAACCAAGCCTCTAACTGATAGAAGCGCCAAAACTGCTGCTCAATGTCATAAAGGGTGTCGTTAATGTTGCTGACGTTGGGTTCCCAGAAGCGGTTGAACGGATTGATTAGATCAAACTGACTCCCTAACTGCATCACCTTCTTACTGCCAATGCGCATGTTGGCAATGCGGCTACCCACGGGAGTAAGCTCCTTCACCGCCTTTTGGAGTGCCGCCTCCATCCCCTCCTCGTCGTTGGCGAAGTCAACTCCGTCCTGCTCTATTTTGGACGCTATCTTCTCTAGTTCCTTCTGGTCCTGCTTCTCGAGGTTATCAACAACTATCTGCGGCTTCATAGCCAGCCTTGGGGTTACGGAACAGCCCATTGGAAGCACCCCATAAATACTTCCAATCAGCATCCCCTCGTAGAAGCGAGTCTCAAAGTCGGTCTGTCCGAGTTCGTAGCGAAGCATGTTTTGAAGAATGCGGGTGAATTCCGCGTCTGCGTCATCACTCTCGAGACTCAGAATCTCCGGCTGGCTGAAGATCATGTTGTAGGCGGTGGCTCCCCCTTGCCTCACCACGGCGGAGAACAAGGGAATAAACACCCTACTCATCCACGGATTCTCATCGCGGGTCTTTCCCCAGTCCTGCTGATTTCTAAAGAGGCTCTGCGCCACCTCCCAACGGGACCTGTCAGGCTCCATCTTCATTTGGGAGAAGCGCCGAACCTCGTTCACCTGCTCGACGATATGCGTCTGTCGTTTCTTACCAGTGAGGCGGACCATGCCTGACTCCTACAGTGGGTCTTTCGCGTGTCGACTAGTAGGAACAGTTTTGCCTATACCCTCTCTCTTAGCGTCGTAGCCAGGATCGGGAGATTCGCTTTTCATTGAGCCAGTGCCATCACCTTTGGGCATCGACCAACTTTTGACCTCTGAGCCACTAGATCCGCCAGTTCTCTTGGCACACTCAGGACCAGACTTTTCTGGCATCTTTCCCACGCCAAGCGGGGCTTCTTTGTACTGAGCTTTATTGCTAGGCATTACTTACCTCCTGGTATTAGGGGTTGCATGTGAAATCCGTCGTCATAACGGGATATATTCATGGAAGGTTCGGTTTCGCGCTGAGTTGAGGGCCTGAATCCGATTGTTCTCGGGGCCTGCTTTCGACGCCTGAAGTGCTGAGGTTTGGTGAAGCGGTCCACCATTAAGAACAACCGACGAGCTTGATAGTCCGTCTTGGCTGTCTTAAATCTGTCGCACGCTAGTCCGTATAACTCACCATTATACTTACAAACGGCAACAATGGCGGTGAAGTCTGCATCATCATCGACTGAAAAAGCCGGGTCCATCCAGATGAAAACACCTGGCGCAGATTCCGCACTTCCCTCATGAGCTAAATTGGTAGCACATGCAAAGGCATCAATGCAATCATCTTTTCCTTTGGGGAAGTCCCTAATCTCTTGTCCGAGACTATCATCGGCTAAAAGTATGCTCCTTTCTAGGTGGCACTGACCGTCCGCTATCCAGTGCTGAAGATTGGTCTTAATCTTAGTCTCTTTGTTCATTGTTTTCGGGGCGTTATACCCCTCAATGGGGAAGCTGCGATTCTCCTTTTTCATCATGGCCCGGAAGGTGGTTACGAGGTTCGCGGCCTGGCTGTCACACTCCACCCCAACTTTTATTACTCGGCCCAGTGAAAATGGCGGTATCTTGAGGAAACTCTTCAACATTTCGACATCAAATTGCCGGTCAACGTCCCTCATGGGTTGATTCCAATACTGCCCAGAATAGCGATGTCCAGCATTAGATTTGTGAGATGCATCTGTCTCTTCGTTCTGCCCGACAACCATCTCATTGCCGCTCATATCGAAGTAAGTGGTGCGCGGCCAGATGAAATACCCCTGCTTGTCCTTGATGCCCAGCACCATCTTCTCGAGTGGCGCGTGTGTCCCTACCTTCTTGTCTTCCAGAATATCAGCATAAACATCGTCATATTCCCAGCGGGTGCCGATAACGATGAAGGGCACATAGTCATTAAGGGTTCTCATTGCCTCGCCGTAGAACTTCTTGACCTTCTTCATCTTCACGGGCGAGTCAGCAATTTCCTCATTAATCACATCATCAAGAATCATCCCGCCGTTCCAGTGGGAACCAGTAATGTTACCCATTACGCCATAGCTCCCGATGGCCGGATCGATGCGCTCTACGGAAAAATCCCCCTCAGTCATGGCATCAAGGTTGAGCCAGTAGCCCTTATCCCCCCACTTGTCTCCTGGAACCACGTCAGGGAAGCAATGCTGATAATTCTTGTTGTTTGAGATGATTTTGGAGTTAACTTTGGCCATTTGGTTGGCCTTACCCTCCGCTGCATTGCAAATAACGCAGGTAACGAAGGGGTTTCTGGCTAACCACCATGCCGGTCGGCAGGCAGTGATGCTTCCAGACTTGCCGTGATCGCGCGGAACAAGGAGTAGGCACCCAGGATCGGCCTCATAGCGGTCAATAAAGGGTATAATCTCCTCGCCGTGGAGCCACGGGTCCATCCAGCGGTATTGAAGGATCTCGTTAAGGTAAAACCAGTAGTCAGTCTTGGCGAATTGCGCCGTTGCCTGGAAGAACGCTAGCGGATCCTGCTCCTTTATCTGCCTTAGAAGCTCTCTTTGCTCTTCTAGCCTTCTTTCGCACGGGGCTTTTCGGCCCTTGAGCTTCGGGTTTCGGGCTATTGGCCTGAGTTTCTTCGACACTATCTTCGTTTTCGGCAAATTCAATCACCGGACGAATGTGCGCAAACAGTGCAGGAGCAAACCAGCCAGCATAAACATCGCCGGTCCTCCCATTTTCCGTGCAGGCGTCGACGATGGGCTCCGGGTCCTCGTAAAGCTTACTGCATGTTCCGTCTGGCAGTTGTAGAAAGTATTTTAATCCCGGTTCCATCCATGTCCCCTATCTTTTTCTTAGATAGATAATCATCGACTAGTTGTTTGCCCTTTCCAGTAGGTTCGGCTGGCTTGACCGGCACACGCTGAATCTTACTGGTGGCATTCCAACCCTTACGACAGGCCAGTACATGCCGGGCTTTCTGAAAATCATAGTTCTTGTATTTCTCAGGAAGTTCCTGCCCCATTGCGTCCATCATCACCAAATGCTCGAGGATGTTGTAGGACTCCTCTTCCACCTCCATGAATCGCTTCAGGTGCAATCCGCGAAGTTCCATAAATTCCAGGAACTCCATGTCCAATATCTTCGCGCAACCAGTATAGTCAAGAGGATGTGAGCGCAAATGCTCGAGAACTTCCAGTATCTTTTCAGTCAGGTCCATGCCTTATTGTGACACCTTTTTCTTAGGCTTGTCACCCTTTTTCACAGACTCCTCCTCTAACCCCCTCAACTCATTGACGAACTCACGGGCTTTCTCCTCGTCCGCCATGATCGCAGCTTCCGGGTTTTGAATGCGATGGGCGATAGTAAGGAATCGAGCCAGAGCGCTCAAGCTACTCCAGAACACTCCAAGCTGCTCATTGTCATGCGACCCCGGAGCAGTGGAGCAAATAGTGATGTGCTTGTCCACAGAAACCGCACTATAGAAGTCGTCAATGCGTAGGCGATTAACAGTGCCATCAAGCAGACACTTCACCTGATTCTCCAAACTGTCCTGCTTACTCAACACGGTTTTCCGCTCGGCGTTTAGTGCCTCTTTCATTAATTAATCCTCATTCCTGATTGCGGATTCTGCACTCGGCTCTCTGTCTGCTTCATCCGAATGTCCGCGTTAGTAAGGTCTGTTTGGTGCTGGCGAATGATAGCTTCCAGGGCTTCCTGCCTGCGCTCTATGTTGTTGATCTTCACCTGTAGGTTTTGCAGCGAATTCAAATTTGGCTGGTCACTAAGAGGGGCAGTAAGGGGAAGTGCTCCAGGCACAACTAGCGGTATGCTCTCTCCGGGGGTGCCCGTATAGTCAGGGGTGTCACTACCTTCCGCTGGTGGCGGTCCCCCGAGTATGTCCGCAACAATAGACTGGTCTACCACTTTCGGTGGAGGAGGAGGCGGTGAGGGAATTGGTTCAGGGGGGGTGTCGCAACTAATAGTGAAGGGAGGTTGCTCGGGAATAGTCAACTTCTGGAGCACGTCAATGAGAACGTCAAGCTTCTGCTCTACTCCGTTACTCTCCGGCTTCTTTTTCGCCACCCTGCGCTTCGGGCTCTTCTTCTCCGTAGGACTCATTGCCATCCTCCAATCCTTGCAACACCCTCATTCCAAACGGTATCGCATCCATTCGCAATATATGATACAGCGTCTCCAACTCAACAGTGTTCCACGTCATCTTCTCCCGCCAACCGTCCTTGTGGTTTTTGCGCCAAGACACATCAATCTTGAACACCGCATACGGCTTCCGGTCATAAACAGACTCATTGCGCCAACACTGAACACTCACTCCCCTCCTACCACCATCAACCCGCGTATACCATCTGCGCAACGGCTGCTCCGGCTCTAAGTCTGGATTGTATCTCTCCCCCACGTCACACCGTCTTCAACGCCAAATACTCCTCCATCTCCGCCGTCAAGTCCTGCCGCGACGCTATGATCGGTCGCAATTTTCGCAGTAAGGAATCAGCCCTCTCCAACTTCAACTCCACACTCACTATCGGTATCGACGCCGATATGTCCTCGGTGAGTTCGTCAACAATCACCTCGTCAGGAGTAGCCCCCGCAATCTCAGTCACATCAGCAGCTAATCCCACTTCACCAAACAACCCTTCCTTCTTCTTCTTCGCCATGTCACTCTCCCACTTTCACCGTAACCGTCACTAGACACTTATCCACATACCACACTTACACACCACCGCGCACCACTTTTATCGTTTGCGAAAACACTAACTCCCTCATATAGATACATTCCCCCATGCTTCCACTCACCTTCTATCTGGGGTTTTGGTGAAAAATCATAGACGGGGTATTAACGGGGAGGGAGGGAGACATGCGCATTTCTTCACACTTCGTGACTCACACGGAAGGACTCGGCATTAGTGCCTCGAGGACCCCACCACCCACCAGCCCAGCACCACCAGGCATACGCAGCTAACACGGCAGTAAGGAAGAACCACGGCACGGCACACCCAACACTGCGGTAATATGTATGTATATCGAGCACGCACGTCCGGGGCCTGGGGGGCAGTAGCCCACACGCTCACCGGCCGAACGCCAGACCACCCCACCTTATAGGGAGTAAGGAAGATATGTGAATACCCCAAAGCGCCATAAACGAGAACAAGGGCCCTCTCGCTGTCGGGCTCCATATTGACCGATAACAAGACTTATCGGACATCACATAAGTTACTCAATATTGTACCAAACGCTAAGTTACACTGTAACAACACATCTGTAACTGCCCGCACACACTGGCCTTCTCAGAAAGTACTTGACAAGGTGGTTATCAACAGTTCCTATATAACCCATGAGGCTCGCTAAGACCCCACCTAAAGAGTCCCCTCCCAAGGCACAATCTAGAGTTAGTCGTTAGGATGAATACGTCCCGTTGGTAGTGATGTGGGTGTATGATGCAGTGTTAAAGCCCCCCAACAGCCAAGACTCATAGCCGCGGTGCCCTCACCTTGGCCTAGTCCTGCGGTGCAGTAGCTCCTCAGACTTAGTTAAAAATCAATATGCTTCGCGTTAATTAAGAAGATCTACGGTAGTATGTTAGAGCGAAGACCCAACAGCCCCATTAATGACGCGCCCGAACGCGAGTTCTCTTCTTGGCTCTATCTGTTCCACGATACTCATCATGTCGCTGGTTCTCCACCCCAAAACCCCACCACTCCCCCTCCTTGCTAATCCTTTCCATAAACAAAGCCTAATTGACAGTAAAAGAGGAATCGGGGCAATCCCTTACCCGCAAGTGGGGCGGTGAAACAAGCGAACTCCGCCATCAAGACCAAACAGACATCAAAAAACTATCTAACCAGGATTCCATAACCCCCGTCTAAGAGCCGACCTCCAAAGCAGTGGGCTAGCACCCGCAAGCAATTAAGTCTATTCTGTGTAATTTGCACAAACGGTTATTAGTGATTGCCCCTACTAAATGTAATAAGTTTGTAACACCCCAATTATCTTCTTCCTTCCCCTGCTAGCATATGCTAGACTGATACTAAGACAACAATACCAACTAGCAAAGGAAAAACGACATGAAATCAGACAACTGGAAAGACTATTATCTTTGTTCCCCCGAAGACATTCAAGCCGCTGTTACGAAAGACCGACTCCGCCCCGTGCTTATCAGATGCGGCAGCGGTCGCTTGACTTGCCCCGCTCAGGATGCACAACACTGGATTGACATCATTAAACGTGAAGACAGCGACTATATTAGAGACGTTTCTTACCCCGCAGGCTACTAACAACCGGGGCAGGTGCCCCACGCAGCGCAGGCAGTTCAGCTTGTGTTGCGCGGATCATCTAAACCAAACAACAAGGAAAAACGACATGCATGACATCGAAGAAAACAACGCATTCTACTTTGGCAAACCAGCTTGGCACGGCCTTGGAGTAACCTTGGAAGAGCACATCGACACACGCGAAGCTGCTTTGATTGCTTATGCTGGTAGACACTTAATCGAGCTTGAGCTTAAAGCGCACCTCGAAGACACCGACGAAACAATGGACATAGACACACACAAAGCTATTGTCCGTTCAGACGGCGAGCTTTTAGGCGTGGTTGGCAGCGGCTACACTCTGATACAACCGGAAGAAGCTTTTGATTTCTTCCAACCGTGGCTTGATTCGGGCCTTGTAACCCTGGAAGCAGGCGGCAGTCTAAGAAACGGCACCCGACTTTGGGCACTTGCTGCAATCAAAAACAGTGAAGAGCCTATTGTGGGCAACGACACCGTGAAAAGTTACTGCTTAGTTTACACCAGCTTTGACGGCAGCCTAGCACACGGCATCGGACAAACTAATGTCAGAGTAGTTTGCAACAACACGCTCCAATTTGCAGACCAAATAGACGCTGATTCTATTGTCCGCTTCAAACACACCAAAAACCTGAAATCACGCATTGACAACGTTAAGCAGGACATCGACCGGAGGTTAGCAAAACACCACAACTCAGTATTAATGTATCGCCAACTTGCAGAGAAAAAGATGGAGCGCAAAGAACAAGAGCTTTACATTGAAGATGTCTTTATCACCAAGCAGATGAAGGAAAAAGCAATCGAAGAGAAAAAACCCATATCCACAAAAACGCTCAATAAAGTTCAAACGGTTCAAGACTTGATCGACAATCAAAGAGGGCTTGAGCTTGTGCCAGCCACACGTGAAACAGCTTGGCAGGCATACAACGCAGTAACCGAATACCTAACCCACGACGCTGGAAACGGCGACGACTCACGACTAAATGCACAATGGTTTGGAGGAAACCGAGCAGTAAACAGCAGAGCTTTAGAACTTGCACTGGCCGCATAACAACAAAGGAAATCATGGACTTCGCACAAGCACTCAAAGCAAAAAACGACAAAGTATCGGCACAGCTTGACCAATCCAGGCCAACACCGAAGACAGCTCCACAACCACCGGCACCACCCACGCCGCCAGTTTTGGAGGTAGCTAAACCAGAAACCACGGAAGTAAACGAAACAGCACAATTCAAGCTATTCAAACGGCAATGTCAGGAAATACAGGCAGAACTCGACATCGACCTCGCAGACCTTGCATTGCTAGCCGTTCAAGCACTACACATCAAAGTATTTATGCGCCACTAGTCGCAAAAATTACGGGTGAGCACTTTCACGGGAGAGTGTTCCCCGCAGTTTTTAAGACAACAAACAACGAAGGAAACGACAATGTTAGCAATCCAGAATCTATTTTTGCGCCGCTTGCACCAGCTTCCGACGCGCTTCATCCTGGACGCCATAGAACACACCAATCACACAAACCCGCTCTTCAACATTTTATCTGAAGAGTTAAGCGCACGTGACAAAATCGGCGACCCAGAACACTTTGCAACCGTGATTCAGTATTACGCCGCTGAGGTGAGCCCATGAGTGATAAACTAATTCAGATCCCTTGCCCTTGCTGCAAACAATATTTCTCAATCTCACTCGAATATAAGCAAGCGCAGAATAAACAGAAACGCAAGCCACTTTGCCAGACATGCACAATCCGCCCAATTTACGAACCAATTCCGCGCCTAGGGCAAGCGCACTATACCCACTGAACAACGAAGGAAAACGACAATGTTCATTCAAATACCCGAACACCTAACCATCGAAGACAACGCAGCAGAGCAACTCGATAAATGCCAAAAATACCTACTCGAACAACCAAAAGAACAACGCGACGACCTAACTAGAAGCCTAAACCAAGGACTCAAACAACTAGGAAACCTCAAAGCAACGCTTTACAAAGACTTTGCCCCACTATCATTTGGTTTCGGCGACTGCGGCTTTGTTGGGGGACTCATTTTCCACGGACAAATCGACGGATACGGCAGCGGCGCCGCACCAACCTTCTCATGCACCCTAACACCCGTAAACGGCTGGAGCATTCACACCTAACAATCCGGGGGAGAAATCCCCCAATCTTAAACTAAAGGAAAAAACCCAAACCCTATGAACGGGAGCAATAAAGGAAAACGACATGCTAAACGAATACGAGCAGCAAGCTAATAACTTCTGCCGCAAACACAACGCAACCATTGTTTTTGACTTAATCGCCGTGTTTGCTGACCCGAACCTTAAACCGTATATAGGGGAATATCGTTCCGGTAAAACCGAGCGTGTGTTGATGAAGCGCTGTAAATACCTCTGTACGATTAATCGAGGCGAGAAGAAAGAAACATTCGAGTTTACGAACTCAGCCTTTCATGAAATCAGGCCGATCAGGGGCCAGTGGATGAAAAAAAGAGAACCTACTGCCTACGACATCCTAGCATGCTTACAAGACCATGACCCAGGCGACTTTGAAGAGTTTTGCTGCGACTACGGATATAACACCGACAGCAAAAAGCACACAGAAACATACTTGGCCGTGAGAACTGAATACTCTAAAGTCCTCCGCTTGTTCCATGATGTAATGGAAGAACTGCGAGAGATAACATAATGAGCAAACGCAAACGACAACGCCGCCGCAGTTACCCAGCATACCCAGGGCAACCCGGCATAATACAAATCCGAATCGATTACCTATTCGGCGCCATCGCAACCATACCAGCATGCGACAACGCTAAACATTTTGCTGCCATTGCGGGCACGAAAGGATTGACAGAGAAAACACTACAACTCGCCGAGCAATTAGGCTTTGAAATTATGAACCTCAGTGAACAATGGGAGGAACCGAAAGCAGACAATTACGCGGGAATGAACTACTAACAACAACGAGGGAAACAACTTATGATCCTAGCATTTACACTAGACATGCCGAACGTGGGTAGTTGGAACGGTAAATGGTCTGGAGAAGGAGCAGGCTACCACTTGACGAGAAGCTTCCACGGGAAGCAGGGAATAATAACGGCAACCAAGCTACTCACTAACAGCCCATTTCACTACTCATGGAACGATGGCTGGTCTACTCGCATTAACGTAAGGGAAGTAAAGAGCAATGAAGCAGCAAAGCTTCGCAGGAAATCGTGCGGCTTTAGTGGGTACGATTGGATGGTTACCTCGCTATGTAAAGAAATTCCAATAGAGGACAAACCAAATATCCAGACTAATTAGGTTTTACTAACATAACAAAGGGACAACAACATGGAAATAGCACAATGGATTATTATCGTCCTTCTAATGTGGGCTATAGGGGCCATATTCGCCGCATGTGCCGTCGTGACACCGGGGGGATATTCGGCAATCGTGGCGCCGCAAGCAGTACATGAGCTTTACGTGACGCCTCCAATGGACGCATACACACAAGCAGAACGCCGCAGGCTAGGCGCAGTAATAGCCCGGAGGAACCGTGATTGAGAAAACCAAACGAGCGCTTCTGTGGATTATCGCAGTTCCCGCAGCAGTAATGATAATTCAACTATCAGGGATTGCGCTTTATATCCTCGCGGTTCAGTCCTTCACCTCGATGGAGCCCTTGTGCCGGGTCGAGAGCATTACGTACAAGGATTCACAAGTTGTTGATTGACCAAGCTAGCGCCGGGCTGCTACAATATTCTAGCGGTCCGGTATTCTTGCGCTAAGACGCTAAACCGTAGGGGGCGGGTGAGACACAAGGCACCCAGCCCCGCTTTTTCCAGGGAGGGGGGTGGTCCCCCATAAACGAGAGCAAAGGAACTATGAAACTATTTGAGATACGAGATGCGGCGACATTCATACCCGTGATGTGCATAGCGATTCAGCCTGACAGGCACAAGAAGGAGGATTATCTGTTGCGGCGTGCTGGGTTTGGCCCGGACTTTCGCTTGATTCAGGTGGTTTGGCTGGAGAACAACAAGACCTCCTACGACCCCTATGGATGGGGAGGGGGGAGAACCTTACCCGAGGCCCATCGGTACATCGAGGAGAACTGGGACCAACTAAAGAGTGGGGATGTGATTGATGTTGAGTTCATCCTTGGCGAGACTGGAGTAAAGAAAGAATCAGAGAGAGTAAGTTCACCATATGCGTAAACTACCACCAGAAACATTCAGCGGGCAGGCATGTGGCCCGGTGATGGAAATAGAAAGCTACAACGTGACTGAATGGTGCCCTACCCCTGATGGGTCTGGTCAGCCGGAACAGGTGTGGCTACAAGTCAATTTGAAGGACGTGCCTATCCCGATGGCCCTTCGCCTTAAATCTATGGACGCAGTTGACACTTTGATTGAAGCTTTGACTCGGCATCGACTCAATGTTTGGCCACAGACAGTCACATGAGGGGGAACATGAACGAGAGCAAAGAGCGACTTCTTCCATGTCCGTTCTGCCCACCGGGCAGCAGTGAGCAGGAGTTAGAACTTGAACCAGGATGCATGCCAGACGCTTGGTGGAGGGGGGTGTGCGACTCTGGGTGCGCTGGTCCGTGGAAGCCGACTAAGGCCGAAGCCGAAGCCGCCTGGAACACAAGACACCGAGCATCCAACTGGGTGAGGGTGGAGACTGACCCACCAGAAACAGGTTCTTACTTATGCCTAACGCAGTTTGGATGGGACGTACTTGTTTGGAGTTCTGTTTTAGGTTGGGGGAATAAGAACCCGTGGCGTTGGCAACACCTCCCACCCCCACCAGAGGAGGAGTGATGCGAGACTGGATAGTCTTCTATTTTGTTATGTTGTTTCTTTGCATGGCCCTTCATGCATTCGAGAGCAATAAGAAGCACAACGAAGTGATGCAGCAGTTGGAATGTCTATCAAGCGAGTTGAGTAGGAGATAACATATGCCCGGTGGCCTCCAGCGGGGGGTACTACTTAATGGCAACAGGCCAGCAGTGGGCTACCGCAGCCACCGGGCGCTTCTTAGGAGGGAGCAATGAAACGAATAGTCTTAGCAGCTATCTTTTTATGTTCATGCGGTGGAGGTGGGGGAGGATACGACGGGCCGACCTGTGAAACCTACTGCGCTTATGCCTGCAACAAGGGCGGGCAGTGCTTTGGCTTCACTCGGCGGCAAGTCGATCAGTGTGAGTATGAATGTGTAATGGGGACTGATCGGAATGGTAGGTCGAATGAGTCATGTGGGGAGGCGCAGTACATGATGCAGGACATGACGTGTTTGGAACTAGCTATTACCCTCGGTCTAGTAAGGACAGGGGGGAGCAGTGACTAACCAACTCAAACCGTGCCCGTTTTGCGGGGGTGAGCCACGACTAGAAGACGATTGCTGTGAATGGTGGGTTGAATGCCTAAAGTGCTGGGGTAGACTTGGCGCTGATCGGACTGAAGCCGAAGCCGTAGCCGCCTGGAACACAAGGCCCCTCCCACCCCCACCAGAGGAGGAGGTTAGACAAGACGGCTGGCGGGATGACGCCGAGATGTTTGCTGCTTATGGGGACAAGGAAGACCCAGAAGGGTTATAGCTGATAAACGGGAGTATCGGACATGAGAGACGCACAGATAGAAAGAGGGATACGAGAAAAACAAAGCACCGGGCTATCGCTGCGTGGGCTAGAGGATGCAACCGGAGTTAGTGCGTCCACCTTATCCCGGTTTCTAAACTATAAAGGCAACCTATCTGCCCGTTGTCGGGAGAGGGTGATTTGCTATTTGACGGGGAGTCCCACGCCAGCACGGTGCCCTGTGGCCACAAGGCGCATAGCCGTTGGGGGAAAGGTGTTTATGGTAACGATTGAGGAAGTGAAAACCCAATAACCGAACTACCGGACGGAGGGAACATGGAAGGGGAATACTACATCTGGAGTCATGAGCATAAAGCCTGGTGGAAGGAAAACAATAAGGGTTATTCCACCAACATTGCTAATGCGGGGATTTACCAGACAGAAGAAGCTCGTGCGATTTGTAGCCAAGCAAATATGTATCACGGGGGTAGTGTGAAACTAAACGAGTCCTTAGTTCCACTGCAAATGCTTGGGGAAAAGTAACAGCGAATAAGACACAACATCGGACGGAGGGTGATGAACATTACACAAGAGAAAATGGAAGAACAAATGACAGATGAAGACCACCGCGAATTTTTAATAGAGCTACGTGGAGGGATGGAAATATTAACCACCGACAAGACCGCTATAGACCGAATAATGCTGGATGTAGCTAATTATCTTCGGCATTGCCGCTCATCCGATTGGGTGAGAGTGGAGGAGTCCCCACCATACAACAAGCCCGTAATGGTGTGCATAGAGAACAAAACTACTAAAGCTAAGGTAGTAGCAAGAGCTTGGTTAGAAGTAGACGGTAGCGGTTGGCACTGCTTAGGAGAGGGGAACGGGAACGTCGTGGTCACCCACTGGCAACCCCTCCCACCCCCTCCAGAGGAGGGAGAATGAGAGGCATTTACGAAAGAGGCTCAGACGTAACGAACCTTCTATTACAAGTAGAAGGGCTGAAAGAAGCAAACGCAAAGTCAGAACAGTTCGCCAATGACCAAGACCGCCTCTACCGCCGAGACTTGGTGAGGGCCGCGTTACAGGGAGAGATTGCGTGTCAAGGACAGGAATACTACTCCGGGGAGTATGTGCCAAAATTAGCAGAACGTGTCTGCGATCTAGCCGACGCTGTTCTGGCTGAGGTCAAGCGCAGAGAGAAGGGAAGCGAGTGATGGCTAGTTGCGAAAACTGTGGAACCGGAGTTACGGCATACGTGGTTGGTCAGCCCGTCTTCTGCGACTACTGCCAGGGCCAAAAGCTCCAAGCAGAAAACCAGGAACTTAGGGAGTTGCTGGGGTGGTGCTGGACGTTTGCCAAGAACCACGTGCCAATAACAACAGACGATAAGGGCAACTTCGTTTCCACGGAAGAGGTTAAACGCATCAAGGAGATGCTAGATGAATGACGAAATACAAAACCGATTAAAGACTCACTACACGGACGGAAATTATGTCACCGTGAACAACTGTGGCGACGTGCTACACACCGCCGCCGAAGATTTGGCAACCACATTAGCAGAAAACCAGGAGCTAAGGGACGAGATAGCAAAAAGCAATCAATGGGCAGACACCCAAGCACGGTTACTACAGCAGGAGCATGGGGAGGTTAAAGAGCTTAAGAAGCGACTAGAGATAATGAGTAACTGGAGGGAGAAGAGCCTAGAGAGAGAAGCTAATCTTAGGGGAAAAAACCAATTCCTGGAAAGGTGTGTAACAGACAAGGGCAAGGTGATTGATGAGCTTAGAGACTATCTCCGCTGGTGCTACCCCGTTCTTTCCTGGCTGTCCGCCCAGCCTGGTTATCGAGAGAAGGTCAAACGAATTGAGGATCTATTAAGTGATTAAAACCTGGGTGTTCATTTTCTTTTCAGCAGCCATTTTAGTTAGTGTTGATGTTTATCTTTATACAGACAACATTCCAGGGAACTCAATCTCTCAAGTCATAATCTCCGCTGCCGAATAGTCTATGCTAATCCCCTGGTTCGTGGGGTTTGTTATGGGAGCTTCAACCTTTCATTGGTTTGATAATTATAAGGAATAGATCATGATCCTCACATCAAGCTCAGACGAATTCGGCACACCACAGGGGTTGTTCGATACCCTTAACTTGGAATTTAACTTTTCGGTTGATGTTTGTGCTAGCAAAGATAACGCGAAGGTACAGAAATATTACGATAAGGATGATGACGGACTAACGAAATCATGGGCCGGTGAGCGGGCTTTTTGTAACCCACCATATAGTCGGGGGAATATGGTGCCCTGGGTAGAGAAGGCATACAACGAAAACCGCGACGGATCGTGTATCCTTGCTGCACTACTACTCCCAGCCCGTATTGAACAAGCCTGGTTTCATAAACTGGTAAAGCCCTTCGGGGAATGGCGGCCTATCGCCGGTCGTGTACGTTATCAGGGCGGGGAAACCTCCGCCCGGTTCCCGTCGATGATAGTAGTTTTTAGAAACCCAGGACTCTTGATTTGGTAAAATATGCACGCGAATAGTTAAGGAGAAACTAGATGAACTGGACAAAGACAAAGCTAAAGACTGAGGCGTATGCGTTCTACTTCCTAGCCAGAGGCCCAGTCGGCTGGTACTACTGGCACTGGGGGGAAGACACTGGCGAGGATGGCTGTGGTGTGGGTCGGTTTAAATTGCCGCCCAGTCATCCCTTTACCCCAGCTTGTAAATGGCACGATATGGAATACGAACTGAAGCGCTTCACCCGCAAAAACGTCGACGTGGGATTTCTCACGCGCATGTTGGCGATTGCCGAGGGGAGGGACTGGATTAACGCATGAAACCTGAACCAAACAACAAACTAGATGCGTACCGTAACAAATACCCCCCGAGCAAGGACGGAGCTAGTTACGGGGACTTTACTATAAAGGTAGACCGGTTTGAGTTGCACGTAATTTCTAGTGGTTCACACGAAGATTCTGACTGGGAGCACGTATCAGTGAGCTTGAAGCATCGATGTCCGAGATGGGGGGAGATGTGCATCGTAAAAGATATGTTCTGGGACGAAGAGGAAACGGTTGTGCAGTTTCATCCCAGACAATCTGATTACGTCAATCTTCATCCCTTCGTCTTGCATATGTGGAAGCAACGCGGGGTAAGTTATGGACTACCTCCCCAAATATATATATAAAAAAATGGAGGAGAAATGGGCGAAATAGCAGACATGATGTTGGATGGAACGCTTTGCCAAACATGCGGAACGTTCATTGATAATCCTTGTGATTACCCTCGGTACTGCGCCGGGTGCCAACCAGAGGAGGAGACAGAAGAAACACCCGACAAGGCGAAGCAAGAGAAGAAACGAGCAAAGCGCCAACGATACCGAAAGCGGAGAAGAGAGAGGGAGAGGGAGGCCAGAGAATTCAATAACTTCGGGGTTGCTTTTGATTGCGATGGCAACGACCACTCAGGAGCTTAGCAGATGCGTAACACACCTCAAGACTGCCCCGAATGCGGGGAGCCGATCAACGTCAACTGGCAGACCAACGGGAAGTGCGTAGGCTGGGCTGGTTGGTTCTGGCGCTGTTTTTGGTGTGGAGAGAGTGAGGAAGTTGAACCGTATAACCCTTTAGAGGAGGGGGCTGATTGATGACCGTAGCATCGACATACGAAAAATACCTAGAGGGTAAGACAGTGGCGCTAGTGTGTGGTGGGCAGGAGGACGACGAGTTTATCCGGGACTGCGATGTGTTTGTCAGCATCAGCATGAAGGCGCTGACCTATGATGTGGTGGACATCGCCTACCTGACCGGGGGAGTTGTTGCCGAGAACTTTGTGATAGCCAAGAACGACAACTTTGACTGGGTGTGGCACTTCCTGGGTTATCCTAACGCCTACACGCTGGAGATGATTCGGCAGCTAGACGAGTTCTATGAGGCCAGGGGCATTCCTTGCGCTCCATACATCGAGGGCTGGCGCAACCACCTATATACGTGTCCGTGGGCAGAGGAGTTGTTCCAGGAAATCAAGACACAGCCGCTCAGTGGCCTGCTTGTGCTCACTCACTTACTGCAATTTCCGCTAAAGCAACTCCGTGTTACTGGCATGACCTTTTTTGCCAAGGACGGCCTGGTGCCATTCGCTAGGGACGTGCATAGGCTAGGGCCACAGCGTGAATATGTTAAGCGCATTCGGAGGGAGGACTCGAGGGTGTTTCTCGATGATGCGTGCTGTGAGGCGCTCCGTTTGCCCATTGAGGACCTAGACTGGAAGCGCGAAGACGGACAGATGAATGTGCAAGTAATAGACCCGAGGGATAAGAGCGATGGCGAGCATGTTTGAAGATGCGTTTAACGCAATTAACTGGAAACATAAGCACAAAGACGATCCGCCATGTGAGCGTCCAATGAGATTTCGCTGGAGGGAGGGAGATCAGTTTCCCGAAGCAATGAAAACGCCCGGGAATATGCAAGGAGAAACTCTATCCCTTGTCCGCGAGTTGTTTTTATATGAGGCCAGTAGTGGAATCATGCTGGCGGTCATGGAACGGAAGAAAACAAAAGAAGAACTCCTGGGGGATAAATGATTCAGTACAAGAAGGTGGACTCGAACGCGGAGACTTGGCAACAGATGTGCAGTCAGACATGGGGCCTAGTAATGTACTTTCTGGGGGCACTCCCGGAGACAAGGGAGGAGTGGGAGAATGACAAGAACTGGCAGGCGGCATTTTTTGATTTGCCGACGTGGGTGTATCACATACAGGCAATGTCGAAGCATTATCAGCGACTAACAAGAGAGGGGGAACATGGACAATCGCGAGTTGAACGACCTGGAGAGAGCGAAGAGGAAGAAGGAACAACACCAGAAAATGGAAGCTCAGTTGCAGGACCCTAGCTTCGGAGCGTTGGGGACAATGGGGCACATTGAGTGGGTTGAGGACATGAAGGCCACAAATAGGCAGGAGGAGCGCAAGAAGTTCTGGACGGAACTATATCTAGACCTAATGACGGCGGAGAACATAGTGGGGCAATCCTGGACAGAGGATGCAGCCGAGGTAGCAGACGACGCCCTAGAGGAGTGGGACAAGCGATGGAACAAGTAATTCAACTGTTGTTGATTATCTTTCTAATCCTAGCCTCTTTGTTGGTAGGGGGATTGCTGTTGATAGAAGTCCTAGAGGGATTCGCCATCATACGGGACCGGATACGGGAAATCGTAGAGCACCGATACAAATAAAAACCCCCGCCAGGTGACAAGCCTAACGGGGGAACAACAAAGGAAAAAACTATGAACGAGATCGAAAGTTCCATCTCCTACCAATAATTATAGCACGGAGTAAAGTTTATGTCAGAGAAAAAGATGTTGGGCAGGCGCTTTGAGGTTGAAGACATGAGGCAGTGGCAGGAGAACGCCAACTACGAAAGTGGGGGGAACCTGACTAGTTGGATAGAGAACAGACTCAATAGGGCAGTGCCGCTTCGTGATTCCCTCACGCGGATAGAGCAGAAACTAGACGAAGTGCTCGGGGATTACGTGGATTGGGAGGATGAAGCCTAAGCTCCATATTTGCCCTGTGCGGGGCTTTCTCTTCTCAGGCCCAACTGAGCGGGCTTTGGGCCGTTCGTCGAATGTCGTCCCCGAAACGGTTTTTAAAACGGCGCTCACCCACCTAGCAATAACTCCCACAACTGTATTGTGCTGTTTCCTCTGCCCATCGTTCAGACATAAAGCGGTGAAGCAGTGTCTTATACTCAGCAAAATACCAGCCCACTTTTGATTGCCGCAGTATGGCCAGCGAACAAGCAGGACAGTTTTCCCCGAAATTCATCAAGTTTTCCTCTATTTCCTTATCGCTGTAGGATTCCTTGTACTCAGCAAGCAGGTTGTTCCAAGTAGGAGGGTTCGTGTTCTCCTTCTCGTAGGCCACAAAGAACACCCGGAAGGCTTCCGCTGCTTCGGGGAGATCAATTCCATCAGCGCAAACCCCGCACTGCCTCTCTGGGTTCATCGTGCAGTGCTTCTCGTGGTTTTCTATGTGATAGGCTATCATTCCCTTCTTTTTGCAGTAATCACAGTAGTACACGGTTTTTTGCTTTGCTTTCATAGTTTCCTCTGTCTAAGGTCATAGGTCTAGTTTATTCAGTAAGCGTTGTTGGTGAAAGCTCACTTTCTTGTGGGCGCCAACTCCTCCTCCGTGCTCTTTCGCATTGATGGCGATCAGCTTGTCGGCCTCTTCCCACAGGAAGCAATTCTTGGGATTTAGGTAGGTAAATGCTGAGTGGTAGTTTTTGTAGAACCACCGCAGTTGGCCGTTCTTCTTTGCGACCCACGCATCAAAGGCAGCAACGCCGTAGTCGCAGCGAGAATTGTACTTCTTCTTGAGCTTGTCATATTCCTCAGTGGTCAACTCACAAAACCCGTTAGGGCCATAGGGAACTTTTTTGGGGGTATCTTTCTTTTGTTTAGGTTGTTTTTGGTTGTTAGGTTGTTTAAGGGTGTCGCACTTTTGTTCCGGTTGGTGTTCCGGTTTGCGGTCCGTTTGGTGTTTCACGTTTCGGAAAGTATCTTGATATTTCGCATAGTTAAGTGTTCCGATTAGTGTTCCGTTTCGTGTTCCGTTTATTGTCGCACTTTTGTTCCGCTCTAGTTTTCTAAGGAATCGCCACACTTTCGACTTGGCCCACTGCCACTTCATCGTGAGTTGTCGGGTA
>Ga0255047_10000177_pt1 | contig 46110 bp, 60 predicted proteins | sample JV7_2_1_MG_FD_183640 | JGI IMG/M metagenome (GOLD analysis project Ga0255047, IMG submission 183640) | Seawater microbial communities from Jervis Inlet, British Columbia, Canada - JV7_2_1 | ecosystem: Environmental > Aquatic > Marine > Inlet | place: Canada: British Columbia | collected 2016-10-06
CCGGCATCCTTTGAGGACCCCGGGGTTCAGTACAAGGCGGTAGAGATAGGCTCCAAGGCGGCAGGCTACCTACTTGGCATGCCTGTCTCCCAGGCATACCTTACGATCAACCAGATGGCAGACGTCGCGAATGGTGATGTGCCGTTCGATCCGTTCGACATCTTCTTCCGTAGGCGCGACCGGGAATTCTTCCAGTTCGAGCCCTTCGAATAACAAAAGGAATACCGATGAATTTCAAATACGCACTGATGATTCTGGCTGCAGTGATGGCCTTCTCGCTGCCTTCGAGCGCGGCCCTGATTGCGCCCGGTACCTTGGACCTCACGCATGCACCGACAGACATACTGTCCGCCTCAACTACTAACGTCAAGTGCCTCGACATCAAGTCGAGGAACACGTGCTTCGCGTCTTTCCTAAACACGGAGACGCTGGTGACGTCGCTCTTCTTCGTGCAGGACTGGATGACAGTTTGCTTGGTGTTCACCATGACAGACCCCGCGGCGTCGGGTGCCGGATCGGTGCAAGTGATCGAGTACTATGCGGGCTCAGCAGTCACGACGGCGTCAAAGCAGCACGCCCTGATCAACGCAGCCGCTCCTGATTGCATGGTATTCGCCAGGGGGAGCTATGCCTTAAGGGTGACCGGTGCCGGCGTCGGCGAGCTGCCGTCAGCAATAGTCCAGGGGTACGAGTTCGACCCGACGACTCCCCGAGAAAATTGACCTGACTGAGTGGCGGGAGTACGCACTATGCCCAAGCGACACGATTCCGATAGCCGAGAGTCTTCGCACGCCAAGCGAATCAACCTGATCGAGCAACAGCAAGCCGCCCACGCTTCAGACGCAGCGGCGACCAGGAAGGAACTCTCAGACCTATCGGATCGCATCGACACGTTTGCGATAGAGATCCGTTCGTCGATTCGCGAGCTGTCCATGGGGTTCAGCCAATCGAAGCAAGCGAACTGGGTGGTGATCATACCGGCTGTCGGCCTGCTTATGCTGATCGGAGCGCAGGCGTTGTCTCCGTTGAACGACGGCATAGCCAGGGCAGAGCAGAGCACTATCGACATGGACAATAAGTTGCAGGTCGAAGTCCGTGACCTCATACGATCAACGGATCAAGCGTCAGAGGCGCGCAAGCGCGAGATGCAAGTACAAGTCGACGACCTCAACAGGGAGATCGCTCGACTAATAGATTGGAAGGAGAGTGCGCTGGTTTTACAGGGAGCGATAACCTCAAGGCTGGAGCACATAGAAAGCGAGGCACCATGAGCGAAACAACGCGAGACCCTGTCGGCCAGAAACTTAAGAGCGCGAACCTGATGCTCGGCGTCTTTCTCTTGGCGCTCGTCGTGTCCGCGCCCGGATGCACTACGTTCAACGACTTCATGCGGTCGGATAAGTGTCCGGCCATGGTCAGGACGGCCGGCGTGTTGACGGACACCATCGCGACGCTCGTGCTCAAGGATCGCGACGACCCGGAGCTTCTCGCCTCGGTAAAGCTCTACGCGGAACTCTCAGCCAGGGCCATCGAGATCGGGTGCGACATCTCCAAGGCGGCGATCGAGGCCGAGGCCGCCGACCCAGCGCAGACATAGTCGATGAGCAACGGAGATATCGTCAACGCCCTGATGGCTGCCCTCACGTCCGCATTAATAGCCGGGAGTGGCGCTGGATACATAGGGGCTTCGAACGCGTCGGAGAGAGCCTCTCAGGAGGCCGCTCAATCCTCCGCGAGAACGGGGGCCTTTAGGGACGCTATCATGCTGGAGCTAGTCGAGTGCCGGGTCGAGCTGCGAACTCGTGAGCCTGTGCCAGACTAAGGGCCTCTGCATCCCCGCCCCGAAAGAGCCCCGTCAGGATTCCACACGCCTGACGGGGCTCGATCGTTTCAGCAGCCCTCGACGCGAGCGGCTATCACGCGGAGCACGTTCGAGAGTTCCAGGGCAGCCAGAGCTTCGACGACCACCGAGATCTCGAACCCCTCTTCGCTTGCGATCGAGGACGCTGTCTTCATGAACTCTCCGAAGTCCTCGCGCCTACGCTTGTCGAGGTCTTCTCTCCGGAGGTCTCGTAGAAGCCTCCTCCGGATCACGACCTCTTTGTCGCGGCACTCGTTGCAGAGCCTCCACTCCTGGCGCTGCACGCGATCGTCGGACTCCGAAGCGGGGATAGTGTGTTGAGCTATCTCGAAGCACTCGTCACCCTGGCACATGACGCCAAACGCTTTTGCTTCCTCGTTGGTCATCAGCCCCCCGCCTCGTTCTCGAAGACGGGCCTTCGCTTCTTCGTAATCCATCACCCGACCTCGATCTCGGAGACGGCCTGCGTCGCCATGATCATCATGACCTGGAGTAGGTTCGCTTCGTTCCGTGCAAGCTCGCCGCCTACGACCTTGGACGCCGCATCGCGCAGAGTCTTGAACCTGTCGACCCGGAGCTGGATTTCTCTCTGCCGGTGACACTCCTCGATGGCGTCGGCTCGCTTGTCCTGGAGCGCCACCCGGCAGTCGGGGCTGCAGAACCATACCTCCGCCACGCCGATGTCAGGCCTGCCTGAGAGCTTGCGCACGCACTCTCCCTTGCCGCACTCGCTGCATACGTTCTCGGGCTCGCTGGCTTGTTGCTGTTCTTCGGTGTTGTGTTGCTGATCGTTCACGACTTGCTCCTCTGCGGCATGCGCCGCTGCTGTGTGTTTGTATGCGTCATTCGGTGCGTGACCGACTCTGCAAATATTGCACCGCATCACTCAGCCTCCGACAGCTCGGTGCGCTTTTCGCCCTGACTCGTCTGGCCGATAGGACCGTCAGGGTTGGCTACCCAGTCGCGTTGCCGGACCTTGTTCCAGGTCTCAACCAAGCACTGTGTGACGTCGAACCCCTCCTTCGAGCAATAGTCCATCAGGTAGATCATGATGTCGCCGACAGCGTCACGCTTGTTGGCTTCATGGTCTTCCGTCATCCTGACGCCTTGTTCGTTTTTGAGGTGGGCGTGGCATAGCTCGCCGACCTCTTCGGCTATGCCTAACAACGGTTGGTACGACGGGCGTTCGCCGAAATTCCTCAGAGACCATTCGGCCTGCTCTTTTTGAATCCTTCGTAGTGTTGTCACCCTTCGCTCCTGTTCTTAGGCGCCCAGCTTCCGAGCAGTTCGGTCTCGGCGTCCTTGATTTGTCGTTTGATGGCAGCCACCAGACGCGACGATGCGTCGACGTCCTTCTCTGCCTGTATCTGACCGGTGATGTCACGCATCTTCTTCGTGGCCTCAAGTCTGTCGACCCTATCGTCGAGCTTCCTGCTCTCCCTCCTTAGTTCCGTTCGTAGCTTGATGAGATCCTTCTTCAGTTTCGACACCGAAACCTTCATCCCATGACCTCTTTGCGTCTTTGCTTCCTGTGAAGCTCCGCGTGATGGTCTACGCATAACCACCTAACATTCAGGCGATCTTCCCAGGCATAGCTATCATGATGTGCGACAGACTCTGAGTCGCCGCAAATCTCGCAGGGTTGCCGAACGATGCCGCCGGTCTTAATGGCTCGCCTGACGGCATCGTGGGCTGCGCTGGCACGTTTTTTGTTGGCTCTATATCTCCTCTTCTGATCTCTGTATTCAGCGGGAGTCGGCCTGCGCTGCCTAGTCCTGCGTTCCTTGCGACACTCTAAGCAGTACGTGTCAAAGCCAGATTTCCTTGAACTGTCGAGCGAGAAATCATCGAAGTCTTTTTCCTGGCCGCAATCAGGGCATGTCTTCACGAGCCGCCCCCCCTCGCTCGCGTATCCGAGCCGACTGACCCTATGCTTAGTCTCCCTGACATGGTCGTCATCACCGTCTCCTATCTCAGGCGCGCGCTCTCTCGAAGGATCGAGCACGCTTCGCTTGTGTTTAAGTTTGCGCTTCTTCTTCTCCTTGGCCTTGTGTCGAGCCCACTTGTGATGGCTCTTAATTTTGTTCACATCAGCTTCGGACAAGCCCCAGACCTTTCCCCAATCTCCAGAGTTGAGGGGCATGCCATCATGTCCTTCCGGACTTATTGAGGAGATCCAGCTTCTCCTCTTTGGCCTTCTCTTCCGCTAGACATTCCTGGTCGAACTGCCAGCGATCGAGCTGCTGCTTGATCTTGAAGATGCTGGCACCGATGTCCTCCCCTGGCTTCCGGCCAAGCCTCAAGAGATGCGCGAGCGCCTCGCCCAGGTGATACCCCAGTCCCCAGGCTGCGATGATGTCGAACACGTCAGCCTCCTTGTTGATCATCGTCATGAAGCCGCGCGTGACTGATCGCATTGGCGAATAGTAGGCAGGCGTCTTTGTGACCTCATGACTCTTGAGTTCGTCCGAGCCGGCCGCGTCTGCCGCACCGTGCATAGCAGCGAACGCCTCCTTCGTTATGGACGAGAGGTCTTCGGCCGTGGCCTGCGACTGAAGCTCTTCTTTTGATGTGATTCGGACTGGCCCCAGATCCATGTCTTCCAGCGCTGCCATGATGAGGTCGTTAGGCGATCCGGCTGGGAAGTGGAGAGGAGCGAGCCCCCTCGCCTTCCTCTCAATGAGAGAGACTATGCTGGCGGTGGCTTCAGCCCTCTGGACGTTCGCAGCGCTGACGATCTGCAGCAAGTCATTGATGTCGTCAGCGCTCACACTTGTCATTCCGCGATGCGAGCGGCGGTCCCATGAGCGAAGCTTCTTCAGTAGGCTTTCGAGGTCCGAGTTGAGCATGTTCTTTTCTCCCTTAAAAAAGGAAAGGCCCCCGGCGATGTGCCGAGGGCCAATCCTTTAACTGATTTGAATGTTGCTGATAGACTTGATGGTCACGCCTTTGAGGGGCGTCTCCTTGGCGGCCTTCCGCCGTTTGGCCTCCGCCTTGATGGCTGGCAGGTCCGGCGACACACTCACCGTGCGAGACACTAGACCCGGATCCATGAAGATCTCGCTTTCATCCGACACGATACACTTGCTTGACCCTCGCCACTTGATTGTGACTCGGGAGTCGGAGAATTCCAGCCTGTCTTTTTCGAGCGTCGACTGCAGGTACTTCTTCAGCCGCGCCGCCCGGTTCTTGTGGATCTTCGCCCTGGCCGCGAGCTTGCTGCCGACCTTGGCTACCGCTTCGGCTTCGGCCTCCTCCCCTTTCATGTAGGCTGCGATGTGAAGCGCTTTGACTCCGAGCTGCTCCTGCAACTCGTCGACCTTGGCGAACGCTTCATCAGTGATCTCGCCGGTCTCTTTGTCGACGCACTCGTTGAGGATCTTCTCGATCTCCATATCTATCTCGAAGAGCTTCATCTAGAACCCCGCGTCGATCTGTTCTTTGGTGATCGCCTGGATCGCATTGATGATCGAGTTCAGATGCTTCCGCTCCAACCCGGGCACGTTGCGAATACCGCCGAGCGAAAGCTCGACTAGGGCCAGTTTGATGAACGTGTCCGCGTCTTCGCTTTCGAAGCCGAGGTTCACCGCGTGAAGCGATGCGCGCTCACCTATCTTCTTGAGGTCGGCCTTTGTCATGATCGCGATACTGCGCTGGTCGTCCTCACCTCCTTCGTCAGAACCCTGCTGCTGTTCCTTCTCGAACTCCTCTGCAGCCTTGGTCGCGTCAGCCTTGCTCGCGTGCTTCGATGCGGGCTCGGACTTCTTCGCGGGCGGCTTCGCCTCGGTCTTAGCCTCCTTCTTCTCGGCTGCCTTCTTCTCGGTGATGTGGGCCAAGTATTTCGAATCATCGAAAAGACCGTGAAACACATCTGCGTTAAATCCGAGTAGGCTAAGACATTTCGTCAAGCCATCCGTTGCTGCCTTCTTCGGGGCATCGTCATCGATCTTCTGGCCCTTCTTCCAGGTGCATGCTCCAAACTGCTCGACGTGACACTTCACGCCAGACTCGACATACCACAACGTGACCTTCACGATGCAGATCTCCGGGTGATGCGCGAGCATCTCGTTGTCCGCGCCCCACTCGAAGCCCATCGGACCCCAGAGCTTGGTCGCCTCCATGATCTGCGAGTGCGGCTTGATCGCCGTGAACGTGTACCCGATGCTGACTTTCTTCGTGTCATCGGGATCGGTCTCCTTGACCTGATCCCAGATCCTCATCGGGTCAGCTGCGGGCGGAGGCATCACCGTCTCGTGCTCAGGGTCAATGGCATCGACGCCCTTCTTGGCGTTCACTGCGTCGACCTTTTTCTTGAGCGCCGCTTCGGGATCCTTCTTCGCGGCCCCCTTCTTCGCGGCAGTATTCTTCGCAGCCATAGTTACCAGCCCCTCCCGTTTGATGGGTTGCCGGCATCAGGATCTTTCTGCCCGCCCCCATCGCGTTGGCCGCCACCGTCCTTGTTTTGCAAGAACTGGAATTGGAAGACGTTGATCTCAGTCGTGTACCGATTGTTGCCTTCCTTGTCCTCCCACTTCCTGGTCTGCAGCTTGCCTTCAAGGTAGATCGAGTGCCCCTTCTTTACGTACTGGGCGATCGTTTCGGCAGGCTTGCCCCAGACGACGATGTTATGCCACTCGACTCGCTCGCATGATTCACCGCTCTTGTCTTTCCATTGCTCGTTCGTGGCGAGGGTGAAGTTCGTGACGGCTTGGCCTGATTCGGTGTAGCGGATCTCGGGATCCTTACCGAGGTTGCCTATTAGGATGACCTTGTTAACGCTTGACATAGTGCTCCTTCATGCGCCGACACCATCCCGGTGTCGGTATAGTTGGCCTCTAGAATAGAGACCGAATGACGTCGATGAGACCGGATCCGGTGTATCCGCACCCAACCCCACCAACAAAACCAATGAACGCTCCACTGAAGTACATGCCGTTCATGCGCTCATCTTCGGTGAGCGGTCGCCACTCGCGGAATTCGCGATCAAGCTTGCGTCTCACGCGCCAGCGCAGAAGCCTTCCCATCAGGACCGTTCCGCGTCGCGCGAGCCCGCAACCATGCGAGCCTCTGCTTGATCGATGGATCGCTCGCGGCGTTCGAGCAGCAGGTCTCGCGAGAACTCCAACAGGTTGATCATCTTGCTGATGGTCTCGGTGTCGTCAACGAAGAACGAGACGTGCCCAGACTCGTTGCCGATCTGGATCGACACCCAGTCATTGCCCTTCACGCGCTCGGACCCGATGTCGGCAGGGCTCATCAGCCCGCTCGGCTCCTCCTTGAACTCAACCACTGCTAGCCTGACCTGACAGTGGCGGTTCAGGGGTAGGTCCAGCGATATGCCGTCGAGGAGGTTCCTGTTGAATCGCTTGCCGTCGTTCATCTCTCCCATACATTGCTCCTTCTCGTTCTCTACAGTGGCGGAACTGCCAATCTTAGTCGTGCAGGAATTCTTTTACAATGCCGGATTGCAATCAAAATCTCAAGGGATTAGGATACCAGGCTATGAAACTTCAAGACTGGATCGATCGGCGAGGAATGTCACAGGCCGAGTTCGCGAAATTTGCCGGGCTCACTCAATCAATCAGCTCGAAGCTCTGCCGAGAGAAGGAGGCAAAGGGGCGTACCTGGGCGAAGGTCATGCGAGCTACAGACGGCGAGGTGCGGCCGGAGGACCATCATCCGGTCGAGAACTCGCTGACCAGGAAGCGCCTCCGAGCACGTCTCAAGAAGCGCCAGGAGCGTCTGTCAGCGGGGGCTGAGTAGCATGGGCAGACCGGTCTATCCGAGTGATAGCAGGCGCTGGTTCCGCATCGAGTCGCCCCAGTTGGCGGACGATACGGCCGACCTGACAGACGCCGAGTTCCGTGCCTTCATCCTGATCTTGGCGCACGCCAACGAGACGAAAGCCCAGAATCGGGGCGATTTTGTATACGTCGCGCGCTCGCGGATCACGAACTTGGCTCCGAACAAGCGCGGCAGTGTCGCCACCAGTGCGCGAGTGGTGCGCGAGCTATGCACCAAGCAGCAATGGGAGCACACCGAGAAAGACGGGAAGATATCAATTCACGTCCGAAAATGGTCGCAAATTCAAGGGTTCGCTCCGGCGGAACTCCCTCAGGACTCCGGCGAAACTCCGGGTACTACCACTACCACTACCACTACCACTACCACTAATAACTATGGTGCCTCCGACGAGGCGGAGGCTGGTGCGATGGATAAAAGCGAGCCCGAGAAGAACAAGACCGAGACGCCCACAGCCAGGGCGAAAGCGGTGTGGCCAAAATTGGTTGCCGCAGCTGCTTCGCATAACAAGCGGTGGAGCGCGAAGCCGGGCAAGGCCCAGATCGCGATCATCGCAGCCAGGATCAAGTCCGGGACTGAGGAGGCGGATCTTGAGAAAGCGATTCATGGATACGTCGAGGTGAACGGCACGGAAGCTCGACCTGGGTTCAACCCGCTGAGCTTCTTACGTGCTGCTACCATTTTTCAAGCCAGCAAGATCGAAGGATACATCGAGGCTTATACCGAACGAGGCAGTGCTCGTCAGTCGCTCGAAGATCGAATGGCTGATCACAGAAAAAAGATGGATGACGACGAGGGCGGTAATGATGATCCGCCGAAGGGAGACAGAGGATGGTGAGATTCGAGAAGGAACCGTACCCGCAAGAGCATGGCCCGAGAGGCGATGACTTCAAAAAGTTAGGCGAGGGTATTGACGACTACTGGGGTAGTCGAGTCAAGAGCCTTCGCAAACATGTGCCAGAGCCTCAGTGCTCCGAGCTTGTGTCGTTGTTCGAGGATCGCAGGAGTCGGAAGATCGACGCCAAGGAATTCGAGATTGAACTCGACCGATTCTCGGCCCGCGTCTACATCCAGGAAGGAGACGTCGTCAAGCTCTTCCCGTCGCATGGCGATGAAGTGAAGTACAACGTCTGGCGCAACGACAAGCGGAAGAACAACGGCAGCCTCTACACGCCAGAGCAGGACGCGGCTTGCGCCTCAGGCGTCGAGGACTACATGAAATGGTACGGGCCTATTAAAGATCGATTCGATCACATCGCTATGACAATCAGGAAGCTCGGCGCAGCTAATACGCTCGAAGATAGGATGCTCACCTCGAAGCTCTTGGAGGTTGGGCACATCATGCACTCGTCGCTCTCGTTGCAGGTGAAGCGAGGCCGAGTCGTGTATCTCCCCACGCATACCGGCGACAAGTACCCAACAGTACTCGATGCCTGGGCTAACCTTGAGCGACTCCATGGAGGTGTCTGATGAAGATAATACCCGCCGCCGGTCACAGGTTCGTCGATGACCTAACATGCGCGAACTGTGATGCGACGCATGCAGGATTCCAACTCAACCCAGTGCCCTGCCCCAATCCGCAGGAGCATGCCGGATGGCAGAGAGGACCAAAGAATGAGTCTTATAAGAATCAGTCCGAGGATGAAGCCGGGCAGCAACTCAGTGTTCCATCTGGAGTACACGTCCCAGAAGTTCCCGTTCGCGATGGGTCTCAGGGCGAGCCCGCCGCGCCGATGCTCGAAGGAGGCGACCGGTCATGAGGCTACTCTCTGCGATCCGAACCATGCAACGTATCCCTGGGTTGATCTTGTCCACCTATCGCGAGGAGATTGGGTCCGCTGCACTCAAGCGGCAAGTCAACCATCCTGTCAACCTGTACCCAACGATCAGATTTGGATTAGCGACGTGGAGTATCCCGTCCCTGACACCGTTGGAGCCTACAGTCTTCAGGCTCGTTGGGGCGAGCCCTATCGCTGTGGTGATGGTCAAGCGCGGGCCTGCGTCAGTGAATGTGACACCCACGGAGGTCGTGTTGGATGCGGGGAACAGAACCGCGGCCCCAAGTCCGAGCCCCTATCCTCGACGGTCATGGCCGACCCCTGGAGCGCGCCCGTGGACTCCTCCATTGTGGCCGTCCCCGAGCCGGGACTACTAGCCGCGCTAATCGCCGGCTGCATACTGCTAGCTATATTCAACCTGAAAAAATAAGGAGAGCGCAATGATCAATCTCTATCGATGGGCAGAAGAGCCGGCCACGCAATCAGTCTTCGGATCCGCAGTGCTAAGCAAGGGCGACGTGCTCGGCAAACGGGTGCTCATCACATGCGAGCGAATGTGGGGAGAGAACATGCCAAGCCATAGCTGCCTGCCTCCGGGTCGCTATACGCTCGAACCTCACGAGGGGCACAAGTATCAGAACACCTTCGCGCTGGTCGGCGACACCGTCTCGCACCTGCCGAGCGCGTACCGCAGGCGGTCGGCGTGCGTAGTGCATCGATTCCTGGTCGGACGTTCGAGCGAAGGATGTGTGAGCTTCGGACAGAGTGTGCTGCCTGATCCATCGACCGGCGCACCGTACTCTCTCGAAGGTACCATCAACTCCGCAGTAATCGCGTACCTCAAAGGGCTTGCGGCCGAGGACCGCGTGATCCATATCCATGGCTACGGCATACCCAACCCGAATCGGATATCTCCGGTAGTCCGGGGGTGAGGAACCAGGGTGCGAGGTCAGTACCGTGAGGGAAACCTCGCACCCTGCGTTTCACTTCGCTTCGTATCCTTTCCGAGTCATCTCGATCGCTTCGTCGATATGCTCTAGCGGCACGTTGATCTTCAGCGCATGCTGACCATGCTTGAACCCACCGAACTGCAAGCCCTGGTCAAGATGCGCCACTCGCCTAGCCCGAATCAAGAGGTTGGCGTGGCTTGGGTCGCGGATGATGAAGACTCTCATCACTTGTCCCCCTTGAATGCGTCTCTCCACTCGGCAGGCGCTCGGCCCATAACTACGTAGAACGCGATGGCTCGTATCCGGTCGCGTTCGCCCATCTGCTCGCAACCGATGATCTTCGCTATCGGGTCGTGCTGGTTGTTGATCTCAGCCAAGCGCTCTCTGACGCGCGCGAGTTCGAGCGCTACCGATGCGTGCTCGCGCCTCGCGATCTCGCGTTCTGTTACCCGCTTGGCGGTCTGGTATTCGGCGAATAGTCTGCTCATGACAACCCGTCCCTCTTCGCGCTCCTTAGGTTGCTCCGTGCAGCCCAGATCTTTTCAAACAGTCCGGTTAAGACTCTGACGTCTCGGACACTCAACCCGTTGAGTTCGGCTGCGGTATAAGGGCTCGGACGAACGACTCGCTTAGCCAGAAATTGCGTTGCGACTTCGACCTCTCTCTCGGTCATCTTGATTAAAGCTCTCATTGTGCCTCCACTATGACCGACGCCTTGGTCGGTCGCTTAAAGAATCCGAACGACTCGTCGTCGTCGCTCTTCGATACCTTCGCATCAAACGCGACCACTGAGCCTGACTTGGTGTCGCCGAGGATCGAGCTTGGGCAGGTGCCCCAAATCCGGTAGACCTCTCCAGCCTCATTGACGACGCGCACGGTGATCTTCCAATTTCCGCCGAATCGGAAATTCTCTTTGAACCTGAGGGATTCGACTATCCCGAAGAAGCGATGCCGGTTGTCATCATCAGGCACGGGGATGTTGATCTCGCTCGCCCTGGCCTTCGCTCGCTCAACGTACTCGGCATGTTCTTTCTCGACCTTGAACGCCAACTCGATCTGCGCATCGCTGACGCTCCCCCACTTTAGAAGATTCAGTCGCATGTCGTGTGTGATGTTATGCCCGCAGCGCAGAGCGCGAAGGAGTCGCAGGCCTTCGGGAAGCATGCGAACGAACGCGCGCGCCTTTAGGAATCCTTCGAGCTTTCGCTTGCGCTGCTTGCGGATCAGGATGTCATTAGCTCGCCGATGCTCGTATTCGGGCTTCGCTGCAAGCAGGCCATACTTCGCGGCGCACTGCTCGCCGATGGTGATGTACTCACCGGTAGGACGATGAAGCCAGACGTCTCCATAAGAATAGAGCGTGCCGCAGACGTCGCACTTGAAGATGTCTTCGTAGACGTTCGCCTTCGGCCCAACCGCTCGCACCTTCTCGATGTTCAGCTGTTCTCTTAGATAGTTCTCGCTCGGGTACCACCTGCTCTCAAAGAAGCTGAACGCATAGTCGTAGTCACTCGGCACGATCTCGCTTGGCCGATGCGGATCCTCTCTCTTCTTGTCGCACATCTCTTCTCTCCCCTTGGTTGTTAGTTCTGGTTGAATGGATCCTGGTCGAACGGCGGACAGATGTATCCGTGGGAACTTCCCATAGAGAACGGCCGTCCGGCCAGGATCGATCAATCAGAGCAGCGAGGTGCCGTCCGGGTAGGTGACGTCGTGCTCGATGCCATTCTCCTCGCAGATGTTTGCGAGTTGGCCGGCTAGCCTGCTAAGCGTCAGGAACTTTCGATTCTCATCCTTCGACTTCCAGAATTCTATCGAGGCGATGAGTTTCTGGATGGCGACAAAGACGTTGTCTTTATTCCGCCACTCCTTCGCAGCCATGTTTTCCCAGTAGATGCGCTTTAGCGTCTGGGCTCGCCAGTTTGTGTACTGGTGAGAGTCGTCGCTTCCGACGCGAAGGATCATGTCGCTCTTCTTGGCGAGCAGGGAGATTCGCTTCGAGATAACGCCTTGCGTCCTGGGCTTGATCACTTCGTCCCGGATGATCCTATCTTCGACTCGCCGCGCAATCTTCCTGCGCGAGAAGGACCAATCGCAAACGTGGAGAGTGCCAAGGGCGTCGCGGCCTCTCACTAGTCGGTCTAGTTCTTCGATTATCAGTTCTTCGATGTATCGGGTCTGCTCCGTGTTCTTCATGTTAGTTTGCCTCGTTTCGTTATTAGGGTTCAATGGATCCCGCCAAGGCTCTGACGGGATCGATGAATCCTTACGATTGGACGCTGCCCTCCTCTCCGTCCGGAGTGCCGTCGACCGCTGCGAGCTTCAGCTCTTTGAGTGCTGGCACCTTGGGCAACTTCTTGATCATGCCGGCGATGCTCTCGACGACTCGCGGATCGAGCGTTGTCTTCCGTACCTCGGTGTCGAGATCTTCGATCACCTGAAGAGCGCGCCAGCGTGCAACCGTGAACGGGTTGCGCACGAGCAGGTCTCTGAACTCTTCGAGTTCGGCGATTAGTGGAGACGGGACGATCTCATGGTCCTGACCTCCGAGGATGCCAGTCGCCGTGAGCTGGCCGCGATCCATGACGCCTTCATCGGTGACCATGAACCATGCGAGCCGGATGTCGAGCGAATCGATCGGCCACTCGACGCCCATCAGCATGAACTCCAGAGATCCTGGAGGCGCCATCTTGTTGCCTTCGCTCGTGTTGAATTCCCATTGCCACCGTCGTGCGTTTTCTGACATTTCGCTCCTTTGCTTCGGTTGATTGCCCAACTACTTGCCGAGCAGGTCTTTCAGTTCTTGTTTGAGCCTTCGTGCATCAGCCCCGCGGAAGCTACTCGCATTTCCGAGAAAGCGTAAGACCACATCGCGAGCTGAATCGTATCCGAAGCTTTCGTCGATGCCGTCGAGCTGGTGCATCGCCGAGAGGTACGGCACAGCGGCGTAGTTCACGTTCCCCCATGCTTGGTTGATCTCGATCGCGATGTCTCGGATCGATCGGACTGCCTTGCCTGCATCGCTATTACCCATGTCTTCCTCCTGGTTGAGATTCAATAGGCCTCGCCCCTCCTGGTGGGCGAGGCTGATGAACATCAAGCGGCGCGAACGTCCGGATTGACCCCAGCGTCGATGCCGACGCAGACCCGGATGACCCTCCGGAATCGGGCCTCTACGACCAGCTTCGCTTCGGCCAGCGTCGAGTACTCGTACGTCGAGTCGGCGTTCGGCTCGCCGGGTACGCGGAGTCGGATCACTGTGCGCCACCGAGCGCGATGCCTGTTGCCGCCCTTGTAGATCGTTGCAATGACTTGGCCCTGGACGTGCGCCTTGTAGAGGACCTCCAGCGGCCGGTACGACGTGTCTCGTTCGTACTTGATTCCCATTATGCTTCCTTTCGTTAACGACGTTCAGGCTTGAGCGTCGAGACAATCACCCAGTCGCCTGGGCAATTGCGCTCGCCTCTCAGTTCTCGTGCTGCCACTCCTGATCGTACCCGTGTGGGTCAGGGCAGGCCGGGCATCCGTCCGGTGCGTTGATCGCTGCCAGCGCGACCGAGCCGGAGTGGTCGATGTGTTCGAACTTCTCGCCGCAACCCAGGCAGGTGACGATCACGACGATCGGCTTGCGTCGATCCTTCTGAGGGATCTTGAATGGCATGGGTTATCGACCTCCGTGGATCATGCGATCGGTGTCGCGGACGAGCGCCTTGTGATCGATCTCGTCCTGGACTCCGTTGAGGTTGATCACTGCGTCGCGCAGCGCCTTGGCCGCAGCTTCCAGCTCTTCGGCTGCGGTCTCGAACTCGCACGGGTCGGTGAGAGCGTTGACCTCGGTCAGCCCCAGGTCATGGATCGCGTTGGAGAGGACCGAGCGGCATTCGCTCAGCATCTTTTCGGCAGGGGTCTCGTCGCCGTACTCGGCGTTGTCCAACTTGCAGTTGATCGCCTCGCTGCAATATGTGTCGCTCATGTTAGGTTCCTCGCTTTCAATGATGAAGCCTTGGCCGCAGTCGCGGCACTTGTAGTGTTTGGTGTTGCCGAGCCAGCCGAGGCAATGAGCCGGACCGCCGCAGGTCACGCACTCGCGTCCTTCGGGGATCATTGTCCGGCCTCCCCTCGATGCTTCATCCAAGCGTCGACCTTCTCCGGCGACCCGTAGCAGCTTGCCGGGATGTCGTTAAAAAACACCATGGCGTACGCTTTGAGCGCGTAGATGTTCATGTCGTCAGCCTGCCCGGCTGCTCGCATGAAGTCGTTCTCCAGCAGAGCGGTGAGGAACCCGCCCTGGCCGAGTCCCTGGGTGACGTAGAGTGCGAGCCCGTCGACCATGTGGCCGGGTATCCCGCGTGATTCGAACTTGTCTGCCAATTCATTTTCTCGCTTGGTCATGTGATGACCTCCTGGTTGGTGGTGCGTTGAATTTCAATGGCATCGACTTGCTAGGCCGATGCGATGAACCTCAACTCCTTCTTGCAAATCGAACGAATGCGAACAGTGCGATCGTGACGAGTACCTCTTGCATCACTTCCCCCTGCAAGCGTTGAGTGCGGCGGGCCGGTCCTCGAAGGTCCCGACGAAGTCGTATCCCTCGCGGTGAGGGACTTCCTTCCAAACTCGCCAGCACTCCAGGTCTCTCGCTTCGAGCAGCCGGAACTTGAACTCGTGGTCGCTCGAAGAGACGCTGAGATCTGAGGTCGAGTCGTTCTCTTGGATAAGCAGGCCCATGCTATTCGACCTCCGAGACGTCGCGACCGAGGATGATGTCTCGCTCTTCGAGGCGCTCTGCGTCGAAGTCGTCGAGGATGATTGCGCGGGACACGTCCCACGATGTGAAGGTTCGGATCCTCGGGCTCGGGATTGACTGCACCGGCTGGGCCGGCAACGCGTTGATCTGTGACACGGTCATAGTGTGACCTCCTGGTGGTTCGTTGGGTTGAATTTCAATGGCATCACTCGCGTACCTTGAGCGAGCGATGCGATGAAGATCAAGCCTTGACGAGTTCCTGCGTCGGGTGCGCTTCGTGGTAGGCTGCGCTTGCTTCGCTTCCTGCCGCGTATTCGGCCGCCCCGAGTTCCCGCTCGGCCCTGTTGCATTCTCGGTGCCGGGTCTCTACTGAGCAGCCCTCGACGTGTTCTCGGCAGATGCTGAAGTACTCGTTGCCATGCTTGTCGACCTCGGGCGGGCAGCAAGTCTTGGCGTCTTCACGTATCTGGTTTTTGACCTCGCCTAGTCGGTCGCGCTCGGGCTGGTTGGAGACGCGCTTCTCGACCCTCGCCCTTTCGTATGCCTTGCCTGCGGCTTGGCACGCCTTGATCCTTTCGAGCGTAAACGGCAGCGGGATACGCGAAGGCCGCTCGATGATCTTATCGATCCGCTGGTCGTCCTTCTTGAGCGTGCTGAGCGTCCCGGTCCAGTGCGGGTCGCAGTGCGCGTCCTTACCGAGCCAAGCTTGGCACCGCTGGATCTTGTAGCTGCCGGTCCGGGTGATGGCTGACACGTAGATCAGCTGCGTGCCGTTGCCGAATCCGATGACCACGTAGTCGCCGACGTTGAGTTGGGGCTTGTCCATTTTGTGACCTCTTGTTGGATGTTAGGTTGAATTTCAATGGCATCGACGACGTTGCCGCCGATGCGATGAAGATCAACCGATCCAGGGCTGCCGGCATCGCGTGACTACTGCGAAGCTAAGAGCCTGCTTGGCTTGTGCGAGTGTGCGGGTCGCCCCTCCCTTGTTGAATGCGAGGTAGTGGTCGGCGTTGCCTTCTACGAGTTGCCATCGCCACTGATGGTCGCCGCCTATCGCTTGCCGCGAGATACGGCCAATTGTGATCTTGTGCTCTTGCGCCTTAATGTGGTCGCCGACGACGACGATACTGTCCAGGTCTCTAATCACGAATTTCGCTAGGTAGTTCTGGCTGCCGTCGATGCTGTCCGGTGTGTTCCGTTCGAATGCTAGTTTCATGGTGTGACCTCTTTTAGGTTGGTGTTGAATTCAAGTTCAATGGCATCGATCCGAAGACCGATGTGATGAACAAAAAATGTCTGCACCGTTGTCGTACTTGCCGACAGTCGCGCCCCGTCCTGACGACGGTGGCTGGTTGCGGGGCAGACAGTGTTGGGGTTCGAACCCTGACTCTCTGTACCGAGGAGTGTTGCCGGGCTACCGGGCCGCTCCTTGTCTCAGTGCTCAATAGTGTGTCGGGTGGCTATCCCGTTCGGCGCTTCGTTTTGTGTTCGTCTCGTCTAGTCTCCCGCGACTTCCGTGCCGCAACCCATAGATATGGGATGTCAGCGGTCCCGTCAACTAAATCTTGAAAGAATTCGAAGAAAAGTGAGATAGCCACGCTTTTGTGTTGACCAGGGCGAGCTGGCATGCACTCTCTGGGGTGTGAGAGGCCAGGAATCGTCAGCAGGCTGCACAGGATCGCCCAGGTTGATCGAGTGGGGGATTCGGGAGCATATATTGGTCAGCCCGCTACGCGGGCAAGGGAAGGGCTCTGAGGGATTGCCGGGGGAGCCGAGTTGATGGGGGGGGGGGGGGGAATGGGAGCGGAGGGGAGCATGGAGAACACACCAATCGCGCGCGCGGATCTACTAGATGGGGCTAGCACTGCAGACCTCACCCGGTGGGCCACCGATATCATCAGGATCCTGGACTGGGTCGACTACCTGGAGCGGGGGGTCTATGCCGACGTGCTCCTAGGTGCCGGGCTGACGTCCGACGACAACTCGACGAGGATGCACTTCATGGATGTCGCCGCATTCATCAAAGACGCGGGCTCCAGGGTCAGGCGTTATGTCGAGCGGAGCGAAGGTCTCCGGGCCATGCTCGTGGAGAAGGGTCGGTGCCCGGATACGCTAGCGGCACGGATCAAGACCTCGACGATGCGAGAGTACAGCCGAGTCGATAGCCAGTCGGAGTTCGCAGTCCACGAGCGCAGGCATGTTCTCAGCCTGGAGAAGTGGGTCGCTGACATCAAGGTGCCACGGAAGAGGAAGGCCGATGAGTGAACCGGAAAAGCGTGGACAGTTGGTAGTCGCCCTGGGCTTCTGGATGAGCCAGCTCGAAGAGGGCTTCATGGCGGAGACGCTGGTCAACTACAAGTCGAGCGATGGACCCCAAGACTTCGAGGGTCGGAAGGCCAATGCCATCAAGTGCATTCGGTCGCAGCATGCCCGCATGCTCGAACACGTGAAGACGCACCCGGACACGATCGCTGAGTTCATCGAAGCAGGCATCGACATCGACGAGTACTTCGATGCCATCGGCCCGAAGATCGACAAGGTCATCAACCAGATTGAAGCCAGGACGGCGGAAGCTATCGAGGTGCTCTCTTGAGGAATGTTAGGCGTTGGATGCGTCAAGCGTGGGATGCCATAGGCCGAGCGCCGATTGGCATCCTGCGCTCACATTTGGTGCCGCCCTTGCTCTACGTTGACCCGACCAATGGAGAGGTCAGGCGGCTTAGGACCGCAGAGGATATGGCAAGCGATGCGGCCGAGCCCACCGAGGAGCCGATCACTGCGACCATGATCACAGAGCAACGGTTGCCCGAGGAAGTCAGGGAGGAGATAGCGGCAGCGCTTGAAGCTTACATCGGCGAGCACATCGACCAGATCGTCGAGATCTTCGACGGAGGTCGCATCTTCGACATGGACAGACCCGTCAAAGAGATCGTCAAAGAGATCGTCGACGAGTCGCTGCCGTGCTCCGATGCACCTCCGATCTGTGCGACCGAGGTCGCCGAGTGGGAGCGAGAGTTCAAAGAGCTTGAAGTGCCTGCGCCTATCCAGCTGAACGATGAAGGCTACGACCTGAGCAAGAAGACCGAAGACTGCGCAACTAGATCGGAGAAGCCATGATGGAAGCCGACGCAGGTAGAGCGCCTGACAAGAAGAGCGATGCATCACACGCTGCACTCGCGCTCGAACGTGAGAACGAAAGGCTGCGCGCGGAGCTGGCTACGGCGAACAAAGTCATAGACCAGCACCGCTCACAACTCGCGCTCGCTGCCTACTACCTCAACGACTACACGAACGACGCTGAGCCGGCGCTCCACGCGAAGCGCGTCATCCGTAACGGGCTGATCGATCTCGATCGCGTGATCGGCACGCGGATGGTTCGCCCCGCCAACGGGAGTGGACCGATTATGGTGAAATCAGGAGAGGGGGGCGGCCGATGCGAGATCTTCAAGGCGTAGAGAAGTGCGTGACCTGTCGCTTCTTGATCGGCAACCGATCTTGCCGACGTCATGCGCCGATTGGCACCAACTATCCCCATACCGATGGATCGGGTTGGCCGAAGATCAGCGACCGATGGGGCGAGTGGTGCGGCGACTTCGAGCGCATCCCTGCTCCGAGGATCATGATTGACGCTGGGCCGGCAATGGCGCTTGCCTATATCGAGAACCGTGAGTGGGCCGCGCAGGATGGACAGGTCTGTCAGTTGTGCCGGGGGCAGAACCCAAACCTAGATTGGGAGGGCCAAGGGCAGACCGGCCACGCTCATACGTGTGAGATCGCAAGGATCATCGACGCTCTGGGTGGTCAGGTCGTTTGGGATAGCGGGTCGAACGGATGACATACGTTGATCGTCGCGCGCCGGCATGGTTCACGGAATGGTTCGAGGGTGAAGCCGAGCGATTCCAGCGCGAGATGATGCTCTTCGGCACGTCCACGGTCCACATCCCTGGCGATCCTGACGAGATGGCGGTGAGACATGTCGAAGGCTCCACGGACAGCTATGGTAGATCTACGACCGCCACGATACTTCGAGCGCTGGAGCAGATTAACGAGATGACACAAGAGAGCGAATGGCAGGGAGATATTCCGCACGAGATGCAGGTGACCGCTGTGGCCCGTATCGCGAGGGACGAAGAGCCGCGTCGCGCTTGGCTGATGGAGATGATGCTCGACACCGCCAGCAATGTCCGACTGATGGGTTGCTTGCTAAGCGAACGTCCTGGCGCTGGCCCAACGGACAGGATGGAGACCATCCAAGACTTGGTGAACCATCACGTCGACATCGTCGCCGATCACGGTAACGAAGTACCGGACGAGTTCCGCGGCTATACCTCAGGACCCCGAGAGCCGAGGGGCAATGCGACCGTCGAGGAGTACGACAGGGCTCTGGCCTTGCGAACCGTAGATGGTGAATACCAGCGTTGCATGGGGGAGCGCCTGGATGCGATAGCCGCGAGCTTCGGCATACCTGAGGGCATGATGCGTAACGACGCCTATATGAGTGAGATGCGTTGGCATCGCACCGCCACCAGGATCCCAGACACGCGGTTCGATCATATACCGTTCATGCCGATCACGAGGCTGGATCGCGAGGAGTCGTTCTCCGTCCAACTAACAATGGCCAACCCGTCAGACCCGAGCGGCATGATAGCTATCGACGTCGCCCAAAGTATCGGCAGGGTTCAAGAGTTTAATCGAGAGATGGATCGCGCGGTCAAGCATCTACGCGGCCTGTACGAAGAACTCATGCCGGACGAATGCCCGGACCACGCATCGATGAGTCCAGAGGGCGTACGCAGCGTCAAAACTCACAGAGACGGCACGCTTCACGTCCGAGTGGCCGAGGGGATGCGTCCGCTTGCGCCGACGTCCGAAGGCACGTTCACCAGTCTGCGCATAGGTAGCTACTGGATTAGTGATGCCACACACCCGGCTCTATTCAACGTGCTCAACGGAGACACCACTCACTCGCTCACGTACCGCTCGACATACTTAACCGTGGAGGATCCCGATGATGCGCTGGGCAATCTACGGATGACAGTCAGTAGGCCTGTCGCTGCTTTATTTTCTCGCCGGTCGGCGGAGCGCTTAGACCAGGACGATGAAATGCAGGGGATGCGGACCACTATGCATGCCGCCATCAGGATAAAGCAGCGGGACGCGGATGCGGTGTTGATGTCAACCGCGAATCATGTGGAGACCGAGTATCGATTTATTGATGGCCGGATGATGATAGGCGGCACCCGGAACCCGCCCGACTCAAGGTTGTATCCTCAGCGTGATCACCTCGGCGGCGATCGCCTCCGAGAGTCGGCTCCCGAGCCGATGGGGCCTCAACTAACATTGGCTCAATTCAATGAGCAGGCCGATGAGCTACTCGCGCGGCATCGCCGAATCGAAGCCGAGATCGACAACGAGGTCGACGACTTCACATATGTAGGCGGAGCGCTCGATGAAGTGGGTGGCTTACATGTCTCCATGGAATATCACGGTTGTGACATCGACTCAGAGCAGAGATCTGAGCGCGAGCCTTACGAAGAGTATGATAGTTCCGAGTACGTACCGGACTTTGCGGCAGAGACCGCAGTCGAGCCGAGCGGCCGGCCGCAACCATCAGCCCTGGACCGCTCCAGGGTGTCAGCGAGACGTCGGGACGGTGAATGGCTTGGGAGCTTTAGCGGCACGAACGAAGTCATCAGACGTAGGTCACAGCCGCCAGAGAATGCTGTCCGCGATCGGATTGGAAGGCTGCGAGCAGACCAGTGCGTAGTGTCTCCGCCGTTTCCCGATGAAGATGACGAGGGCGAAGTTCCGCCCGTGACCGGAGGCGAGTAGTGAGTGGCATCGAGATAGCGACTCTGCCCGGCATGCCTGGGCATCTTATGAGTCCAGAGCAAGAGGCCGCGGACTTCCTGGGATTCACGCCCGAGATGGTTGAGACCAACTGGCTGAACATCTATCCCAACTGGAAGCTTCTCGACTTTGCTCACGCTGAAGACTGCGTCAAGTACAGGCAGCATATCCCGTCGCCTAACACGGTGGCGGCCCACGCTGATGGCTTGGCCGGCACGTACCGAAGGTGCATCCGCTGCGGAGCCTACACAACCGAGATAGTAGAACTGCTGCCGGAACGAGAGAGGAACTGATGGCCGATTTAATTATTCACACCAGGACGACCGAGTGGGACGGGTTGTTAGGCGATGCGGACAAGTTCTTGCTCGACAAGTTCCTGGCCTACATCAAGCCGGCGCTCGATCAGGCGTGGCAAGACGCCTGCCAGGGCATACCAGGGCAGGAGGTGACGAACTTCTACCAGCTGGTGAACGAAACCCAGGCGGCGCTCGACCTAGAGATGGTTGGGCTCGGCATTGATCCGATCGCAGACGCCACTCATTTAACACAGGTTCAGATCACAGCGATTATCGACGCAGTAAGGCTATTGCCATGAGAATCAAAGCGAAGGTCGAAGCGAGACCGAAGCCGAATCCTACCCCCGCAGTCAAACAGGACGTGCCATTGGTTCACGTAGCGGTCTCAGGCTTGCTGCTCCAGCATCTATCACCCGAGGACGCTTTCTCGATCCGGCAGCACATCGAGAAGTTCGAGAGGTCGCTCGATGTCATAGTCGAGGCGTCGCTCGCCAGCATGGAGTCGAGGTACGCGATGTTCCCTGGCCTGACCCGCCGGCAAGTCAAGAGCTTGATCGCCAGCAAGGGACTCGATCCGGAGGCGCCTAGCAACATCCCCGACAAGGACAGCATCAGGGATGTAATCAAACGCACCCGAGAGTCTGGGCCTGTGGTTGACGTCATCCCTGATGCCGGGGTGCTCAATGGGTAGATACGATACGAGTCAAGCGCATCCTCTCAACCCGGTTGCGTTCGAGCGAGTCGGCGAGCACGAGCACTGCATTGTGACATCTGACGACGGGATGGCGGTTGTTAGGTGTAACGACTGCGGCAGTGAGTGCTGGCGCGAGATCATGGCGGAAGAGGATTGCATAACTCGAAGTTTTTCCGATCGGAGGACCGAGCACATGCTTGTCAAGCTCTCCGAGATTGATTCCAAGGTGCGTCTCAACGAAGGCTTCGAAAGGATGCTGCGAAGGCTATGAGTGGACTTCTGTATACAGATGAGTTGGCAGAGCAAGTGCTCGATCTCATATCGCAGGGAGTCTCCATTCGGAAGATCTCTGCGCTCCAAGGATTCCCCTGTCGACGAGTGATCCACAATTGGGTTAACGGGGACTCGGGCGCCCCTGAAGAATTCAACACGCGATATCACGAAGCTCGCGACGCGATGGTGCATACGTTTGCCGAGCAGATCGTCGACATCGCCGACGAGATGATGTTCGACCCGGAGACAGGCAAAGAGCGCGTGCCGGAGAAGAACGAGATCCTCGCGAACAAGCTCAGGACCGAGAATCGCAAGTGGCTCGTGTCGAGGCTGAAGCCGGACTCGTATGGTGATCGGCTCGCGCTTGATGCTCAAGTGAAGGGGGAGACAACGATCATCGTCGAGAGCGGGATCGGTGGAGCGCCTGGAAGCGAGGCGGTCGAAGAAGCCGAAGAAGAGGTTGACATGACACCCGACCCGGAGGTTCTTGAATAATGCAGCACCAATTCCTAAGGCTGGTGTCACCGGAGTTTGATCAACCTCGCATATATCAGTGCGGGCACTGCAAGGCAAAGGGCCCGCGAGAGATCCTAGAAGAGATAGTCTGCAAGTCGCCGAAGGTGTCGACCAGCAGGGAAAGCAAGCCGCTGTCCGAACAGGTTCGCCTGCTGCAGGATGATGTCGCCGAGCTGAAGAAGGAGAACTCGGAGCTGAAGGACACGGTCAACAAGTTGCGCAACGAGACCAATGCTCAGATGAGGGCGCCTAACAGGTGAGACCTCTACAGAAAGTCAGGACTGGGTATAAGCCTCGGCCCTGGCAGCGTGACATTCATAAGAAGATGTTGAAGCATCGCTTCTCCGTCCTGGTCGTTCATCGGCGAGGCGGAAAGACGGTGCTGTCTATCAACACGCTGATCGATGCCGCTCTTCGCTGCCCGTTTCCTAACGGTCAGTATGCATACATCGCTCCGTTCCTGAAGCAGGCGAAGCGCATCGCTTGGAATTACCTGAAGGACTACTGCGCGCCGATCCCTGGTTGCCTCATCAATGAGTCCGAGCTTTGGATCCGCCTGCCTAACGGCGCGCAGATCTCACTCTATGGTGCAGACAATCCAGAGTCTCTTCGTGGCATCTGGCTCGATGGTGTCGTGCTCGACGAAGTGGCCGACATGCGCGAAGGGTTGTGGGGCACAATCATCCGGCCGACGCTGACCGATCGCAACGGTTGGGCTCTCTTCATCGGCACGCCTCGCGGCATGAATCTCTTCTACACGCTCTACCGTCAAGCGGCCAGAGATCCCGAATGGTATGCCGCCATTTATCGAGTCGACCAGACCGACGTGATCAGCAAGAAAGAGCTGGCCGCGGCGCGGAAGACGATGTCGGAAGCGGCCTATCGCCAGGAGTTCCTGTGCGACTTCAGCGCTTCCAGCGACAATATTTTGATCACAATCGACATGATCACGAATTCTCTTGCCAGGGAAGCTCGCGGGCAGGCCGACCTCATCGGTTTGCCGAAACTTATCGGTGTCGACGTCGCACGATTCGGTGGCGATCTCAGCGTTATCCAGCGCCGCTGGGGGCCTGTGGCGTTTATGCCGGTGATGTTCAAGAAGGTTGACAACATCTATCTGGCGGGTCAGGTGGCTAATGAGATCAACGATTTCAACCCTCACGCGACCTTCATCGACGGCGGTCGAGGCGAAGGGGTCATAGACATCCTCCGGGATCGACGGTATAGCATCGAGGAAGTCGCCTTCGGAGGGAGAGCGACCAACATTCACTTTTTCGACAAACGAACGGAGATGTGGGACAAGACAAGAGCTTGGCTGGACGATCGAGGAGTCTTGCCGGACCACCCTGAACTTCAAGCCGAGTTATGCACTCCGATGTACGCCTACCGACCTGACGGTCGGATGAAGTTGGAGAGCAAAGATGAAATGAAAGAGCGTGGCATGGGTTCGCCAAACTATGCAGACGCTCTCGCATTAACATTCGCACATGACGTCGCTGTCCAGGAAGCCGGAATGGTCGCTACACCATTCGGGGTTCAGGCACAGACCGACTTCGATCCGTTTGACGACAAAGCTATGACTGCCGAGATAGACCAATGGTAGATGTGCAGCAGCCCGAGCGCACAAGACCCCACTCCGCCCATTATCCCTCCGACGTTCGATGCCGCGATCCTCTTCGGCAGTCGGCCAGTCGACAAGCGACAGAAGTCAGGCACGTCTTCGACGTTCTTGACGTCAGGCGGAGCTAGAGGTCGAGTCACAGACAACAAGCTCAACCAGAAGCGGGCATCTGCGACGGTGTCCATATGATCGCGTCCAAGAGCGCACGCGAGATGTTGGCCAGCAGAGTCCTGTCGATGTATGCGGACAGGGCTACGTGGATTCCTCATTTCCGCGAGTTGTCGGCATACTATCAGCCCAGGCTTGGCAGGTTCCTGTCCGGCGATCGCAACAAGGGAACCAAGAAGAACGGGTCCATCATCAACGAGGCGGGCATGCTCGCGCATGAGTCGCTCACGAATAACATCTTCTCCGGTGTCACCAATCCAGCTAGGCGCTGGTTCGGCATCGGCGTCAACGACCAGCGGCTCAAGGAGGCGGGCGACGTTAGGTTCTGGCTCGACGACGTTGAGCGGATCTTCTATCGCGTCTTCGAGAAGTCCAACTTCTACGACTCGGTCCATTCTCTGTTCTCAGAGCAATCGCTATTCGGCACCGCCGCCATGCTTATAGATCGAGACTTCGATGACATCATCCGGTGCAAGACGTTCACCGCCGGCCAGTACGCCGCCGCTACGAACTCGAAGAATCAACTCTCTGCCTTCACGATCGAGTACGACATGACGGTCGAGCAAATGGTTGACGCGTTCGGGCTGCCCGGCGAAGGCCGGAGGCATCACGTATCCAACGCCATCGCGAACCTCTACAAGGAAGGCGACCTCGGCGCGACCAGGACGATCCAGGTCCTCTGGGAAGAGAACGACGACCGGATCGACGTCGGCCTCTTCAACAGCGAGAAGTGGGCCTACCGGTGCGTCTTCTGGGAGAAGGGCTCGAAGGCTGAAGACGGGTTCTACCGGGTGTCTGGATATCGGATCATGCCGGTCGTTATGCCGCGCTGGGATGTCGTCGGCGAAGACGTCTACGGATGGTCGCCCGCCATGTACGCCCTGTCGGCCGTCAAGGGTCTGCAGATGGGAGAGCGTCGTCTCGCCAAGCAGATGGAGCTTGTCGGAGCACCGCCCGTTGCGGGCAGCCTGGGGCTCCAGAATCAACCGATCTCACTGCTACCCGGCGGCGTCACGCTCGGGCCGGACACCCAGGTCTCTAGGCCGGTCCTTTCTGCCGTCTACCAGATCAACCCCAGGCTGGGTGAGATGCAGGCTAAGCTCACCGAAACCGAGGAGCGCATCAGGCGAGCCTTCAAGGTTGATCTCTTCCTCCTGGCCAGCCAGTCCAACGTGCAGCGCACTGCGCGAGAGGTCGAAGAGCGATCGGACGAGAAGCTCCAGGCGCTCGGCCCGGTGATGGAGCGCCAGCGCAACGAACTGCTCGACCCTGTGATCGACATCCTCTTCGACTATGCGCTCGAAGCCGGCATCCTGCCCGATGCGCCCCAGTCGATAGCCGGCCAGGAGCTGCAGATTGACTACATCAGCACGCTGGCACAGGCGCAGAAGTCGGTCGGCGTCTACACGATCGAGCGCCATGCGCAGTTCGTTGCCGGCATGGTCCAGATGACAGGCGACCCGAAGTACGCGGACAAGTTCGACATCGATCAGGCGATTGACACGCACGCAGATCTCGTGGGCTTGCCTGCCAGGATCAATCGAAGCGATGAAGACGTCGACAACATTCGAGGCCAGCGCGAGCAGGCGCAAGCGAGGCAGAACCAGCTCGATCAAGCAGCCACTGGAGCAGCTGCAGCGAAGGACGCGAGTCAGGCGCAAGTTGAAGATGGGAACCTACTAGAGCGAATCATAGAAGGAGCGCAGCCAGTACCCCAATGAGCAAAGACCAGCTAGTACAAGCCAACACTGAGGCTGCCGTCGAGGAGAGAAACAAGCGGATCAAGCTCGCGAAGTTGCAACTACTCAACTCCCTAAGCTTGATTCTTGATAACCCAGCTACGGCAATGTACATGCACTACCTCTGGCACACGACACAGATCTTTGTGATCCATGGGCCAGGAGAGAAGGATGACTACCTGAACGGAGTGATGTCTGTCGGCACGCAGATTTATGCCGATGCGATGTTGACGAACCCACAGCACGTTGCGGACTTCGCAACGAAATTCAAAGAGGACCTTCTAAGCAATGTCGGATGAAGACGCCGGGAACGAACAAGACGCCGGGAAGCAGCAAGACGCCGGGGATCAGCAGCAGCAAGACGCCGGGAACAAAAACGAATCTTCCGAAGACAAGGGCAAGAGCGAATCGTTCATGCCTTTCTCTTCGAAGAAAGAGGAGTCCAAGCCGAAGGACGGCGAAGACGACTCGACGCCTGAAAACAAGGGTGGTGATGATTCAAGCTCCGATGACGAAGGCGACAAGGGCAAGGGTGATGATCTCACCTTTGCGCCCGAAGCGTATTCGCCATGGGAGATTGAAGGCATGGAGATCAGCGACCAGGATGCCAACGAATTCTCGGAAATAGTCCGCGGCCTAAATGGCGGCAAGGGGCTCAACCAAGAAGACGCGCAGGCGCTGATCAACCTCGAAGCAACGCGAACCATGCGCGGCATAGAGGCCCAACGAGAAGCCCAAGATGATCAGGCGAAGAAGTGGCAAGGCGAGTCTCTGAAGGACAGCGAGTTCGGAGGCGAGAAGTTCGAAGAGAATATGCAACGAGTGCGAACCACCGTTGTGTCGATCTTCGGAGACGACGAGGAAGGACTGGCGAGGTTCGATGCCCTGGTTGATCAGACTGGCATCGGCAATCACCCGGACTTCATCAGGGCCTTTCACCGCTTCGGTATCGCATACGACCCTGAAAGCGGACAATTGCCTGACGGCTCGAAGCATCTCGGCAAGAAACGAGATGACAAGCCGATGAGCGAACGCATGTACGGGTCGATGAATAACGCCTAAAAGAAAGAGGACCAATGGCCGGAATTCTCGACGGAACAATGCTCTCTTACGCTGACACGCTCAAGCGTAATGATCCAGACAACACGGTTGCCGACATCGTCGAACTGTTGTCGAAGACCAATCCGATGATCGCAGACGCGACTGTCATGGAGGCCAATGGGGCCACGCATCACCGGACTACCGTCCGGACTGGTTTGCCGCCGACGTACTGGCGCAAGCTGAACGCTGGTGTGCAGCGAGCCAAGAGTGTCACCGCTCAGGTCGATGACCCGATCGGCATGCTCGAAGTCTACGCCGAAGTCGACAAGCAGATCATCGATCTCTCGTCGAACCCGGCAGCGATGCGGCTCACCGAAGACATGGCGTTCATTGAAGCCATGAACCAGGAGATGTCAGACACCGTTCTCTACGGCGACACCACCACCGCGCCCGATGAGTTCAACGGATTGGCTCCGCGCTACAACAGCGTCAACGCATCGATCCCGAGTTCGAATCAGGTTCAGAACTACAAGCCGGGCTCGACCGGTGGCGATCACACGTCGATATGGTTCGTCACATGGGGTCCGAACACGACCTTCCTGACGTATCCGAAGGGATCGCAGATCGGGCTCTCGAACAGGGACCTCGGCGAGCACACCCTCTCGGATGGGAACGGTGGTCAGTTCCAAGGCTTCCGCACTCACTACAAGTGGGACCTCGGACTCGTGGTTCGGGATTGGCGATACAACGCGCGCATCGCCAACATCGACACCGTTGACTTGCTCGTCGATACGAGCACCGCGCTCATCCAGCTGATGATCCGAGCTTACAACTCGATCCAGACCATCGGCATGGGCAACTTGGTGATCTACTGCAATCGCCTCGTCAAGACGCAGCTGGACATCATGATCATGGAGAAGTCTTCGCCGACGCTGACCGTTGACAACTACGGCGGTCAGCCGACGACGCACTTCCTGGGTATCCCGATTCGCATGACGGACGCCATCACCAACCTGGAGCAGCCGGTAGCCGTCTGATCCCTTCGAGGCTCAGCATGGTCATCAGCGTTGCATACTCCAATTCAAGACAAAGGAACACAGAATGCAAGATGCACTAAACATGTTCTGGGATGGCTACGATTTCAGCACTTCGGGAATCCTGCTCTCCACAATCATCGACCTCTCTTCGGCGGATCGCGATATCAATATCGGTGATCCAATCGAGGTCTTCCTTGGCATCGAGACCGCTGTCTCCGGTGCCGCAGTCACGTCCATCGAGGCTCGGGTCAATGCGGCCGCAGTTCTCGGTGGATCGGGTCCAAGTTCGTGGACTCTGACCAGTGGCGCCATGATGGGTTCCAGCGGCGATATCAACGTCACTGGCTTCTGGGATACCCCCGGCGAGTTCGCGCTCATCATGCCTCGCAAGTGCCTTCGTTATCTGCAGGTCCAGGTGTATCCGACCGGCGGCGCGGCCCTGACGGCCGGCATCGTCAATTGCAAGATCCAGAAGGCCGGCACTACGCCGAACAGGCTGGGAGGATACCCGAGTGCATAGCTTTATGGGCAAGCGCAAGCGGATCCTCTTTGGCCGCTTCATCAAGCCGGATACCCCCGGCAAGGATGAGGTCCAGCTCACTGACGAGCAGGTCGAGGAGGTTCGACGCTGGCCTCGCGGCTGGCCGGAAGACCTCGTCAATCTCGACGGGACTCCGGTCGAGTTCGAGGATGAGTTGGAGCCGCTCAAGGAAGATGGTGAAGGCAGTGTCTCCGTAGCGGGAGGCGGCAGCGCGCAAGGCAAGAGTAAGCCTAAGGGCAAGGACGAACCCGGCAGTCCGTCTAAGTCTAAGGGCGTCTCTTAGCGCCAAGCCAGCAGGTGGCGGAGGGGATCGCTCCCCCCTTCGCCGCCTGTGTTCTTCGGAGGAAACATGGCAGCAACGAAAGAAGATATTTGCAATCTGGCCCTCTCCTTTATTGGATCGAAGGCTGTGATGGCTGACATAACCGCAACTAACAAGACCGAGTCCGTGTTGTGCAACGCGATCTATGAAGATACGAAGAAGTCGATGTTGCGGGCCGCTCATTGGAACTTTGCTTCTCAGACGGTAGCGCTCGTAGCGAATGTCGAAGTGCCTCTGCGCTGGACGTATAACTACGATCTACCCGCTGGCTATCTCAAGGGCCGGTTCATTGTGGTCGAGATGCCCAACCCTCGGCTTGTCAATCCTCCGTGGGAGGTCGCGCTCGATCAAGCAGGGACCGCCAAGCTGTTCTTCACTGACGTAGAGGGCGCCGTGCTTTCTTACACTATGGATGTCACGGACGTCGCGCTCTTCGACGAGAACTTCGTCGAGGCTTTCGCCATGACGCTGGCGACTCGGATAGCGTTCCCACTCAGAGGCACAGCGGTGACGTCGGAGCGGGTCAACGAACTCGCGATACTGGCGCTGCACGTAGCCAACGGTGTGAACCAAAACGAGCAGGGTCGCGACGACACATTTGTCGATGCGGAGACAACCAGGAGCAGAGGTTAATGGCAGGGAAGGTGAAGGCGAGCCCGAAGATCCCCCAGCTCTCGTTTAATGCCGGGGAGATCAGCCCGGAGGCTTCAGCCAGAACAGATCTTGAGCTGTATGGGAAAAGCGTTGCGAAGATGAGCAACATGATCCCAAGGATATCTGGTGGCGCAGAGAGCCGCACCGGCTTCGAGGTGCTCGCTAGGTGCAAGAACGTCACAGCATCTAGGCTCATTGAATTCAAGTTCAACAATGAACAAGTATATGTCATTGAGCTTGGCGAGTACTACATGAGGTTCTTCAAGGACGCCGCTCCGATCTATGGACCTGAGCTTACGATGAACCCGGTGGGCAGTCTGACGCCAGGAGTCACGCCTATCATCGACGCCAACCAGCCTCACGGGTACCTCGCCGGCCAAGAAGTGATCTTCGATGGGATGCTCCCGTACCCGGACCCTGGAGGGTTCATAGAAGAGCCTCTCATCATGCCGCTGATTGTTACGGCTCCGATAACAGCCAACACCTTCGGGCTCAACGTCAACGGATCGACATGGGCGATAGGTAACGGCGGCACGGTGAAGGAAATCTTCGAAGTCGTCACCCCGTACAGCGAGGCCGACCTGGAGAAGCTGAAGTATACGCAGTCCGGCGACGTCATGACGTTCACCCATACCGGCCATCCCGTGTATGAACTCGCCCGCGGAGAGAGCTTCGACTACGAGTGGACGATGCTGCCCATGACCTTCGGTTCGAACATCGAAGAGCCTTCTCGTCCTAAGATCGTGCGGCACGTTGGGTTCACGGACGCCACCGGGATCTATTACGAATACGCCATCACCGCGGTCGATTGGAGGGGGGTGGAGACGCTCCAGCGGGTGGTTGATAGCGACGACAAGTTTGAATACTTCGGTGACTATGAGACGACGAACCATTGGAAGGACTCGAATATAGCCAATGCGTCTTCGATCTTCGGCGCCTACGATATCAGCTTCTATGCCAACCCTAATCAAGCAGGCGGCACGACTTACGGGCCGAGCACATTCATAGACAATACGGGCGCGGCATCTTTCACTGCAGGCAACCCTCCGCTCATCATGAGCCAGCTGCCACACAACCTCGTCGCTGGTAATTGGGTCAAGCTCACAGGCTTTCTGCCGACACCACTCCCTGGCAACAACCTGAACTTCCCTGCCGGGCCGTGGGAAATCATCGAGCCCGTCACCGACCTAACATTCACGATCAACGTCAACGCGACCGGATGGGGCAACGGCACCAACGGCAAGTATGAGAAGCTGCTCGGGTACGGCAAGCAAGAGCAAGACCTGAACATCGCGGAGTGGTCGATGGCTTCAGTTGGTGGCGAGACGAAGCTCACCACCACCGGCAACTACATGCCGATGAACCAGAGCGTGGAAGACGGGCATCGGGTCAGGATTTGGAATGTAGAGACGTTCCTCCCGACGATGGTCACGCTGATCGGCAGGGACTGGCCTGTCTACTCTCTTGCCAACACCAACGAGTGCTACATCCCTGACTTCGATTGCAGCGGCTTCGGCCCGCTCACCACTTATGGCAAGCTGCTCTTTCTTCCACCAGGCTACAATCTCGACTGGGATAGGACGGATGTGCAGTCGTACCGGATCTATCGCAAAGACATCACGCTCTACGATTCCGTCTACGGCAACGAGAACTTCTATTTCCAGCTACTGGCCGAAGTCCTCCAGGCAGACATAACAAGGAAGATCGTCGACGGCGCCACGTTCGATGGCGCCGGAGGTGGACCCGTGCCGTTTGTCGACTTCGGCAACATAACGCCCGACCCGTCGACTACGACGTTGAAGCCGCGGTCCCCTTTCGGGCAAGCAGGCGAGTACCCTGGAGCAGTTGAATATAACGAGCAGAGGCTCGCCCTGGCTGGGTCAGACGAGGACATCCAGGCGGTGTGGACGAGCGCCGCCTCCGGCTTCAGGGACTTCAACACACGCAAGTTCGTGAAGGAGACCGACCCTGTCCAGATGACGCTGGGCTCGCGTCGCCCGCATCAGATCAGGCACCTGCTCAACATCGGTACGCTCATAGCGCTTACGGCCGATGGCGAGTGGATGCTTACCGACGCAGGCGACCTATTGACGCCGTCCTCGGGCAATCCGAAGATGCCGACGTCTTGGGGGTCGAGCCATGTTAGGCCGGGCCTGTTCGGGTCGTCTGCGCTGTTCGTGACCGACGACAGGAAGTCTGTCAGAGATATCCAGTTCGTGTCGGAGGGCGGACCCCAGACCATTCTGTCGAGCGACTTGAATTATCTAGCATACCACCTGTTCGAAGAGCGACAGATTGTAGACGTGGCGGTCGAAGAGAAGCGGAACCATTGCGCTTGGCTTGCCATGGACGATGGGGACCTCACCGCTGTCACGTACCACAAGCAGAACGAGGTCGTCGCATGGCACCAGCACGCCATAACAGGAGGAGACTGTAAAGCTCTAGGTCAAGCCTTCGAGCAGGACGAAGACTTCCTGTACGCGATCGTCGAGCGCGAGCATGGGTCGCCGCTTGCGGCGGATAGGTACGTAGAGCGGAAGCACTCAAGGATCCGATCATCTTTCGCTGGCGACCGCTTCATGCTGGACGGTGCTGTTGAGTTTAACGCTGACGTTTGGAATATCGTAGACCCAACCGGAACGGGTTATCAACCCGCGTGGGCGGCGTACTGGACCTTCAACGACAGCGGGTACACGCCCTACACCCCACTCGACAGGTTCAGACTCTTCGGTCCAGCCACCCCGCCTGACCTGCTATCTGAATTCGGCGCGTACTATATGAACTTCGATCTATTCGGCGTGCCGCTGCCCGGATTTGTCTTCCTTGCTCACGTGGATACTGGGGCGGCTATCTATCGACCGACAGCATTCCCTACCGGGGAATCTCCTGGCTACGTACAGCGCGCATATAATAGCTTCTCCGGGATGCAGCACCTGTACGGCACGACGTTTTCGGTAGTCGCCGATGGCCGGTTGTACGAGAACCAGACCTGCGATGTCTATGGCGTCTGGAATATGCCGGCAGGCGAGTGGGCGTCGAACGCGATCTTCGGTCATATGTTCACGCAAGAGCTGGACACTCTTGATATCAACGATGCGCAAGGGACGTCCATAGGAACCAGCATGGCGATCCCGTCCGTCACCACCACCGTCTCGGGCACCAAGGTATTCGAACTGAGCCAAGACGGCGAGACGTGGGTAGACGCAGGGTTCCCCGTGAACGCGGTGGCCAACGAGGAGTACACCGGTTCCTTCGAGACGTCGATCATTAGCGACTTCAACCCCGGTGCCCACGTTAAGATCAGGCAGACCAAGCCTGAGCATATGTTCATCCAGTCAATCATCCCGAAGGTGGAGCCCGGTGCCTGATATCAAATACGTCGAGCCTATCGCCGAGCACTGCAAGACCATGGCGCCAGCGATGCGCGCAGCGGATCAGATGGAAGTCTTCAGGGCCACGGGCGCTTCGCCGCTAGAGGCTTTACGCGGTGGCCTGAGAGACTCTGCGTCTTGTAGGACTGTGACTCTTGACGGTGTTCCGGTGGCGATGTTCGGCGTCGTAGAGAGGGATGATGTTGGCGTTCCCTGGTTCCTTGGTACTGTCGTTGTCGACGAGCACCCACTCTCGATGATGAAGATGTCGAAATTGATCATGAACGATTGGACTGACCGATACCGAACCCTGAGGAATTACGTGGACGCAAAGAACGACAAGGCGATCAGGTGGCTCGACGTCCTTGGCTTCGAGCTTCGCGACATAGTTTTAATCAGGAAGTCGGAATTCATCGAGTTCGGATGGGAGGCCAGCTGATGTGTGCTCCGCTAATAGCAGTCGCAGCCATAGCGGTCGTCGGAGGCGTGACCTCGGGTGTGATCGCGAAGAAGAAGGCAGACGCGCAAGCTTCCGCGTTCAAAGCTCAAGCCAAGCAGGTCAGGAACGATGCGATAACGGAAGCTGCCGCCGGCTCGTCTAAGGCCAGGGCGGCAAGGTTCGAGGCTAGCGTGTTCTATGCGCAGCAAAAATCAAGACTGTCAGCCAACAGCCAGAACGTAACGTCGGGATCAGCCGCAAGAGTCCTGTCTTCGACGCAGAGCATCCTTGGGTATGACATCTCAACGATTGTCCATAACACGTCCGTCCGATCCAACAGCCTGAGGGCGAAGGCTAGCTTTCTTGACTATCAGGGTGACCTAGCGACTCAGGCCGGCAACCTCGCGCTCACGTCGTCGATTATAGGTGGCATAACAAAAGCAGCAGGCATCGGCGCTGGATCGCTTGGTGGCGGCGGCGGCGGAGCTTCTGACGGGATCAGCGCAGGAAGCGGCATAAGCAGATCTGCGACTAACAGCACCCTTGTTGGCGGAAGGTCTCGCCCTGGCCTGCTCAGCAGGTCGAGGAACTCACGATCCAGATCTTGGGAAGGTTGGTAAATGGCAAAGGTACCGTTGCTCAAAGGGGTGTCGCAGTCCCCGATAGGCGCAGTCAGTGGCCCTGACCTTACAGGGGCCACTCGTCAGATAGATGCTTTTTATGACGGCATCAACGACATAGTTGCGTCTTCGACGGAGGCTGTTCAAGACTTTGCCATCAAGCGGATCCTGCAGAACCAGGACACCACCGCTCGCAAGAGGTTTGGCGACGCGGTCCTCTCCTCCAATTCCGAACTCCTGGAGGTGTATAACCAGCAGGGCTCTGCGGCGGAAGACACTATAGAGCAAGGCCGATCAATTCTGGATAGGAACAAAGAGATCGGGCTCAAGGGTCTCGACGGGCCAACCGCTTTGCTCTTCTCTCAGCGCTACGACCAGCATGTCTACAATCAATCGCAACGACTCTACGAGCATGACTTCAACCAGAAGGAGGTTGTGTATCACGAGTCTTACGATCGAGAGCGTGAAGGCTATCTGTCGGATGTTATGCACGAGGCTCTGCGGGAGTCAGGTAACTATATCAAGGAAGACGGTCCTACTAGGGCGTCGGGGACTGCCGGCGAGATAGGCACGCGAATTGGCAGGACGGGCGACGCTCCGTTGTCTCGCGCGGCCAACGATGACCCCGACATAGATCTACCTGACTCGTTCACTGAGGGTGGCGAGCGCTCAGTCATAAGGGCGCCCGGCGCTGAGAACGAATCCATAGACGGCGGGCCGACCCCGCGGACAGACCAAATCATCGACAACATCGTGTTCACGTTTGAGTCCGAGTTCCAAGGCGAGGGCGCCGAGTCGATCGAGGCCAAGGCCAAGCTCTTTGTGTCAGATGCCCATCTGCTCGCGATCGACGCGTTGATGGCGAACGGCAGGATGATTGAAGCGAGCGCATACGCTGCGGACCACGAGAAGCAGATCGTAGACAAGGACTACCTAGAGATTCAGAAGTCGCTCAAGCCGGCAACGGATACCGAGCGTGCGATAGATACAGTAGCCAAGGCTAGGGCCGCAGCGCCGGACGATCGCAAGGCTCAACTGAAGTGGCTCAGGTCTAACGTGCCGAAGACTGAACGAGACGCGGCTATAGCCCGATGGCGTGGCAACAACGTCCTGGACGACGAACTGGATGGGCAGGTTCGCGACGCAGAAACAAAGCAGCGATGGGCGTCCATAGTCTTGCTGACCCAAGACGGCGCAACTCGCGAGCAGTTCGAAGAGGCAACGAAGATCAGCAACACCGAGCCCAATCCGTCGCGCTCTCTGCGCATGTCGCAGAAGATTGCCGCTGCGAGGACGGGCAAGTTCGTCGTGTCTGATCCTGCGGTCAGGAATTCGCTCCTTGAGTTCGAGGTGGCTTGGTCGAACGGAGACAAGACCGTGATCGGCCCGCATGGCGAGCGCACGTTCGCTGACATCATCCCGGATGAGTACACTGATCTTTCCGAGAAGCATCGAGAGGCGCTGCGCAAAGATGTAGAGAAAGCCAAGAGGGGTGAAGACCTCCCCACTGGCAGGGCTATGAAGGCCGGCGTACTTGAATACGAGAAGGCTACCAACAAGAAGAAGCCAGAGATCGGCAAGCGCGGTTATGAGACGTATTCGGTCTACATCGCTGAGTTCATGGATATCGTAGAGCAGCACAACAAGAAGCCTGGGAACATAGAGCCTACGAATGACGATATGCGTAAGTTCGCAGCCCAGGCGCAGATCCAGGTCAGCGTGACGACAGAGCACAACCTCATCTTCTCCGACAAGAAGAAGATCCTCTCCATCGACGACCTCTCTGATGTCGACAAAGCCAACGTGCGCTTGCCTGACGCGAAGACTAGCGTGCGGCTGGAGCGCGCGATTCTCGACAACTCGTATGAGGTATACAAGAAAGACCAAGCTGAACTCGGGAAGCCCGTGCTCAGCAAGCAGTTCTTTGAGTTCGACCTGTCGCACGAGCAACGGTTGCGAATCGGCGAGATAGTGATCGAGGACTACGTGAAGGAACTTGAGGAGAAGAGGGCGAACCTTGGGCGTTGAAGACGAGATCGACGAAGGCCGACGCGTTGACTTCCTGTACATGCATGATGAGCCTGATCCGCGAGCAGCTCTTCGTCGAGCCGCCACGAAGGGGTCTTCCCCGTCTACCGCAGCTAAGGCGTACAACGATTCGAACAGAATCGGCGTGCCGTACTCGGCGGCAGAGGCCGAGCCCGAGATGGCTGGCTTGGAGGCGCGCAGGGTCAAGGCTGAGGATGACTATCGATCCATCCTGGAGGCAGACAACCCTGCCGTGGGTGATTGGATAGCCAAGGAAGACGTCAACGCAGATCTCGCATTCAACGATGTCGACGTACTTACTCGCATTGCCGAGTACACAGGCGTCAGCCAGATCCCGGCCGCGTTCGACTCGCAGGTTGCAGCTCTCGGACTGCGCGCTCACGTCGACTATAAGATCGCCGTCGCCAGAGGTGAGCGTCTCGTCGACCAGGAGAGAGAGGGTCGCATAGCTGCGCTCCAGGAAAGGCAATCCGCTTGGCAGTTCGAGGTGTCCGGCGACAAGGTCTTCGGGATCATCGCCAACCAGATACCCATCTTCGGTCAAGTCGCGCTCGGCGCTGTCGAAGGGCTTACCGCTGGTCTTGCTGTCACGGCAGCCACCGGAGGCGTGCTTGCTCCGTCGATCCCGTTTTCGGTGACGGCCGGCATGATCCGGCGCAACTACGACATGGAGTTCTCGAACGCCTACTTCCAGCTCATAGACGTTCGCGATGAAAATGGTGACGCGCTATCGCATGAAGACATTGTGATGGGTGCGAGGTTGTACGCGGCACTGTCTGCAGCGCTCGAAACTTGGGCGACGAAGGCTGGCGTCAAGGCCGGCGCTAGCGCGATCCATTCGGTTGGTGGCGCTAAGTCTATCATCCAAAGGTTGATCCCTGCTGCCATGAAGGACCCAGCAAAGCGGGCAGCGATCCCTGCCATCTTGCGTGCGGCAGGCGAATCGTCCGGAGCTGAGTTCTTCACCGAAGCAACGCAAGCTCTCAGCATGACATCGGTAGAGGAAGGTCTGAAGCTTTGGCAGGACGATGCAAGAGACGGGTTCTATGACTACGGGCTCGAAGACGCCTACGAAGTGTTTCGTGATCCAGGGACATGGCTCGCTATCGCTAAGGAGGGCCTTGCTGGCGCGATTGCGGGCGGAGGAACGACCAGCGCTTTTAGTGCAGTCGGAATCTCTATCGACAAGTTTAATCAGGGAACTTCGATCCTGCATAAGTCGCTCGAATCAGACACCAAGGAGAGGCAGCTCGATCGGATTGACGAACTCGTCCGCGAGTCGGAGCTTGCGAAGCTCGCGCCGGAGAAGTTCCAAGAAGTCCTCGAAGAATCTTCAACGGAAGAGAATGTCACGCACGTTCACGCGCAAGGTGTCGTTGACCTCTTCCAGGGGGAGAGCCAGCCGGCGGGCGTAACGATAGAGCAAGCGTCCGAAGCGCTCGGCGTAACGGTTGAGGAGTTGCAAGATGCAGCGGCTCTAGACGAAGACATAGTCGTGCCCTTGCATCTGCTCGCGAGCAAGATCGCGGGCACGCCTCTCCATAAGGTTATGAAGGTCCATGCCAGGAACACGCCTGACGGAATCACGTCCGCGCAGCGTGGCGAGAACGCAAAGCTGATCGCTGGCGTGATCGAGGAGATCAGGGAAGAGCAGGCGACCAGAGATCAGGCCGAGGATGGGACAGCCAACGCTGAGACGTCCGATCGTCTTGCTGCGTTTGAGTTGATCAGAGACCAGACCGAAGCGGGGCTCATCGCGTCTGGCGTCAGCAAGTCGGCGGCGCGGGACATGGCAATCTTCGACGCGGCAGCGAAGGTGAATCTCGCAGAGCGCGGAGGCGTTGACCCTCTCGACCTGTTTGGTTCCTCGAAGATACGCGCAGCAACAAGCCCCGTCCCGTCGAACCAAGCGTCAGCGTTGGCGCAGAGCGGGGGAGGCACGTTCTCCTTCCGCGCCCCTGACGGATCCGTCGCCGAGGCTGCGATCGATAGTGTCGTCTATGACACCGAGAGCGGCGAGGGGCAGATCACGGCAAAGGTCAACGGTGTAGCGGTAGGCATCCTGGACTTCGTCGAGAGAGCTAACGATGTGCTCGTAACTAACATCGAAACCGGTGCCGACGTTCAGCGCAGGGGCATAGCCTCGCAGATGATGAACAGGCTTCGGTTTGATCACCCTGGCGAGACGATTACAGTCGAAGGTGGCAATGAGGATAGCGACGCGTTCTTCGGGTCCGTCGAATCGCGCACCGGGTCGCTCGCCATAGACGATCCCTCTGGCCTGCAGCCCAGCGACATGTCGAACCCTAACCGCGTGTCGACCAGAAGGCCAAGCACCAAGGAGTCCAACCGCTTTCATCCGGACGTTGATAACGGCGCCCTGGTCGTCGACCTTGAGAGCCAGCTCCGTGCGCCTAAGAACTTCGCTCGGAATATGAAGCTACTCAGGACGTACGCTCCCATTCCTAGGGTTCGCGGAGAGTCGGACGCAGACTTCGCTCGTCGATTCGTTGCCCACATCAAGAGCAACTTGCTCAACGCGCACGACTCGATGGACCCGTCTCAGCGTGAGCGCGCGAAGAACTGGTACTCCGGCGCTCGCAAGATAGCCGATGCTTGGTCACGTCGTTTCGGCTTGCCGCCTGACCAGATCGCTGGAGCGATGGCGGTGCTGTCTCCGCAAAAAGATTGGTTCCAGAACGCTTCGCTAGCAGAGCGCACTATCGTCATCTGGCAGGGCCAGCAGGACACGACGTTCGGTCCCGAGATGCTTAGCAAGGCCGGCGACATAATGGCTGGCTACTTGAAGTCTAACGAGAAGCCGAACGGGACGTCGCAGAAGACGATCGACAAGTTCAACTTGCTGGTGTCAGCCGTAGACGGGCTCACCCTCGCAGAGGCTGCGGAGCAAAGCGATGAGCACGCAGCTGCATGGGTGCGTATGTATGACGAGACCTTCAACGACAAGGGGTTCCGAATCATCACGCCAGAGGGCGGCTTCGGCGGCTTCTCTAAGAATGATGATGGGAGCACGAACTCGAAGGTCGCCTGGGGATCTTACGCGGAGATCGGCAAGGCTATCTCGATCATTCGCAACCCCACCAAAGAGAACATCAACGAGCAGCTCGGCAACGGACACAAGGTCAGGAACTTCTTCAACAACATCTTGACGCCCGATGCCGGCTCCGACGTGACCATCGATACGCATGCAGTTGCTATCGCTATGATGATGCCGTACGCGGCGAAGGCCCTGGCTGTCGGCCACAACTTTGGGTCGGCCAAGGGATCGTCTAAGAATGGCGACCTCGGCATCGCTGGCGTCTACGCCCTATACGCTCAGGCGTATCGAGAGGCGGCAGCAGAGCGGCAGCTACTGCCCAGGGAGATGCAGTCCATCACGTGGGAGGCCGCACGTGTGCTCTTCCCGGACAAGAAGAAGAGCGCGAAATCACTCAAGGCGGCAGAAAAGGTTTGGGATAGCTATGCTTCTGGCCGAATAACACTAGACCAAGCAAGGGAGCAAATATATGAGTCCGCAGGAAAGCTCGGCCAACCAGAGTGGGTCGGATCCGATTCTCGTGGCGTTGCAGAAGCTGGAGCTTCGACCTACGCGGGAGAACTATCTGGCGTTGTCGAACCCGGAAGCGGACCCGTTGCAGGAGTTGGACGCGGAGACGGAAGCTTCGCTGCCGCAGAATCTGCAGTTCAACGAGACGTTCGAGACGAGGGAGGAGCTGCTGCCAGCGGGGCAGGAAGTTCAGCCTTCCTCGCGCAGTCGCCTTCTCCCGACGAAGACCAAAGTCGGCGACAGTCCCTTATCGAGTTCCGTCGATCGGTACAGCAAAGAGATGCTGAAGGAGACGCAGGACCGACTGGGCCTTTCCGACGAGGAGATGCTGGAGCAGCGCAAGCTCTTGGGTTTCTAAGCGAAGGCGTCCAAGCAACTCTACACTCCCCGGAGCCTGACACGAGAGCAGGCTTCGCGAAGCTCGGGCTGCCCGCTCCGGACCTGTATGAAGTTTCAGGTACCGAAGCGGCGCAGTTCTTTCGCGACTCGATCCAGGCCGGCAAGGAGGCCAACCGCTTCGGCGCATCGGTCTACGTGTATGACGTCGAAGAATACGCAGCGATGCGGCTCTTCGTTACGAGCGATGGCACTGCCGGCGCAGCGCTTAAAGGCAACGACTTCGTAAGTCTCTTCATCGCGGCCGACTCTCCTCACCGCGGCGCAGCCCCGTCCATGCAGATGCTCAGCATCCAGGAGGGCGGCGAGAAGAGCGACGCGTTCGATACCGTCCTGCCCGGCATGTATGCCGACATGGGCTTGAGGGTTGTCGCTCGCATGGCGTGGAGCGACGAGTTCGCACCCCCCGATTGGGACCACTCGGTCTTCTCCAAGTATAACGATGGTCGGCCCGACGTTGTGTATATGGTCTATGACCCCGACTATGTCGGCCCCTATCTCGGAACCGAAGGCGTCGTCGTCAATGATCCGGATGAAGCCGAGGCTATCCAGGCGGAAGAGATCCGGAGGATGAAGGAAGGCGAGCCGCGAGCAGTCACGCTCAGCCAGGGCGCAGCCGTCAAGACTGATACTGAGGAATTCAAAGCGTACTTCGAAGGGTCGAAAGTCCTCGACGAGAATGGCGAGCCTCTTGTCATCTATCATGCGACGACGCATGACTTCGACGAGTTCTCGCTAGACAACTCGAACGCGAACAACGACCTCGGCCGCGGCTTCTATGCGACAAGCTCGGCCGGCGACGCGAACGTGAACTACGCCGGCTTCGGGGCAGACCTCTCTCGCAGGATAGAGGATCGGGCCGAGTCTCTCATCGACCAGGAGTTCGGCACGCTGTCGACCGAAGACGCCCACGCGCGAGCGAGGGAGGAGATAGCCGGCGAGCACGAAGGTGCGGTCATGCCTGTCTACATGGCGATCAAGAACCCGGTCGTCATCGGGGTCCAGGCGCACAAGGCTCCCGAGACGTACTTCGAGTTCAACATCGAATACAACGAAGACGGTGACGTCATCAGCGAGTCCGGCACCGCGATCGATTTGATGGAAGCCATTCGCGAGGTCGGCTACGAGTTTGACGAGGTCGATCCGGACCTGCTGATCTCCGAGATCTTCGAAGACGGTGGCGAAGAAGTGTCGGCCTCCGATGTCCTTGCCACGTTCAAGAATTCCGACTCGTCCGCTTACGCTTCCGATTACGACAATGACCTGAGCGTTATCCCTGGAGAATTCTTCAAGCAGGTGATGGAGAAGATGGGCTTCGACGGGATCATCGACAGCACGGTTGGCGACAAGTTCAGGAACATGGACGGAGTCTTCCCGGACACGGTTCACTTCGTTGCGTTCGAGCCCGGGCAGATCAAGAGCGTCCACAACCGAGGCACGTTTGATCCTAACGACCCCAAGATCCTGAATCAGCCTTCGTCCGTTGGGCCTCCTGGTGAAGCGTCGCGAACGGATCGTGGATCGATCAGGTTCAATCCCGAAGGTGGAGGCGAGATCACCTTCTACCCCGGCATGGACAACTCCACGTTCCTGCACGAGAGCGCGCATCTATACCTGCACACCATGGCGTACCTCGCCGGCCAGGGCGGCGCGATGGACGAACTCGTTCTCGACTACGGTCGCATCAGCAATTGGCTCGTCGAGAGCGCTGACAAAATCTATGCGTGGATCGAAGACGAGTCGAAGCGGGACGGTAGTCGGATAACGCCCGAGATGTTCGAAGATGTTAAGCGCGCCCGCGGCGCATCGTTCGTCAGGGTGCAGGCCAAGGCTATGGCTATCGGTCTGTCGGAGCAGTCGACGCCAGAGAACACGGTAGCCATAGCGATGCATGAATATTTCGCTAGAGGTTTTGAGACCTACCTCTCCGCAGGCAAGGCTCCGAACGAAGCATTGAAGGGTCCGTTCAGGAACTTCAAGGCTTGGTTGCGCGAGATCTATACCGACGTGAAGAAGGCGCTCGGCGTGAACCTGAGCGATGAGATCACTGGCGTCATGGAGAGGATGATCTCGTCTCGCCAGGAGATCGCCCAGGTCAACGCGCAAAACGGTGGCGGCATCATAGAGAGTCTTGTTACCGCGCTCGGCTGGACCGACACGGAACGCGCAGCGTATGAGCAGCAAGCAATCGCCATCGAAGAAGAAGCCGACGAAGAGATCATGGCTGACGTCAAGAAGGCGCAGGCCCGCAAGATCAAGCGAAAGAACTCGGAGCACTACAAGACTGTCTTCCGCCAGATAAGGGAAGCCCTGAAGGAGACCAGGGAGTATCAAGCTCACCACTGGCTTCAGACTAATGGCGAATGGCTGACCGAGCCCGTGCTCGACGGACCTATAGACGCGGCCGGCGGCGTGAAGCTCAACCGCCAGATGGTCGAAGAGCTGCTCGGCAATTTCGAAGACTGGGCCGGGATAGTGGCCGGGCTCGGCAGAGGCAAAGGCGCGCTCTGGACGAAGGGCGGCGGCAGTGATCCGAGAGAGGTCGCAGCGCTGTTCAAGTTCGCCAGTGCCCGCGAGATGATACTGGCGCTCTCCAGGCTCAAGCCCATAGGGAAGGCGACGAAAGAGCTGGCTGACGCCCAGATACAGCGCGAGGAAGAGATCCTCGGCACGGAAGAGGACCAGATCGAGAAGGCCGTGGCCGACGTCCTCGCCAGCGGCGGCGCCAAGATCAAGATGCTGGAGTTCGAGCTATCGCAGATGAAGCGGCTCAGGCGTCGGAACCGCAACCCGATCAACACCGCGGCAGACCGCCAGATCGCAGAAGAGGGTGCGCCGACTGCCGAAGGCGCTCGTACCCTCGTAGCTGAAGCTCAGAAGCGTCTTGAGGCTGCGCGAGAGGCCCAGGACGAAGACTTGATCCGCCAGAGGGGCATCGAGCTTGAATCTGCTGTGGCGGCTCAGGAGGCCGGCGTGTTGGCGCGCAGGGCTGAATCTGCCAGGAGGCGCGGAGTGGCGTCTGCCCGGCGACAGGTCCGCGAGATCTCGAAACTGCTCAAGGCCGCGGCGGTTGAGGAGATCGAAGGCACAGCCAACGTCGACGTCCGGCCAGGGATTCACCGGGCGGCCGAAGCTCGCGCTAGGAAGGACATCGAGCGCGCTATCGCTGAGCACAACATGGACGAGGTCGAGAGCGCTATGCGCCGCCGGCTTTATCACGCTCATGCTGAGCGGGCCGCGCTCAACGCAAAGTCGGAGACGAAGAAGGGCGTGAATTATCTCAACCGCTTCAAGAAGAAGCGCGTGCGCGAGGCTGTGCAGAAGGCCGACCGAGAGGGTGCTGATCATTGGAAGCAGATCGTCCGGCTGCTCGCATCGGTCGACACTAGGAATCTGTCGAAGAAGAACCTCGACCTCATCAGGGCCGATCAAAACATCCTCGCGTACAAGCAAGGCCGCGAGACGGAGGGCGCCGAGACGTCGTCGATCGATGACCGCTTCGGAGAAGATGGTGCGATTCAGAACTTCAAGCTGATGTCGGTTCAAGACTTCAGGTCGCTGGTGAACTCAGTGAAGAACATCGAGCGCATCGCTCGCGACGAAGCGACCATCCAGGACGGCACCAGGAGAGTCGACTTCAACGATGCGATGGATCAGCTTTCGGGGTCGATCAAGGACAATGGAGTCAAGGCCAAGCCTCTAAAGAAGGACCCCTCTCTTCGCGACGATCTCCGCAAGAAGCTGCGCGGCCTGGACTCGAACTTCTTGAAGATAGAGCAAGTCGTTGAGTGGCTAGACGGAGGCGACATCGGCGGCATCGCTAGGCGCATGCTCTTCACTCCTGCGGCCGAGGCCCAGGCGCTCGAACTCGACATGCACAAAGAGTTCACGGTCAAGATCACGAAAGCCATGGGAGATCTGACGACTAGCAACCAGAACTTCTTCAAGCGGCAGTTCACTTTCAGCTTCGTTGGCAACGAAGACGCTGACGGAAACTTCGTGCAAGAGTCTGTGTCCGGCGAATGGGTCATCTCCGTCGCCCTCAACCTCGGCAACATCTCGAACAGAGAGAAGCTGATGGAAGGGTACGGGTGGACCGAAGAGCAGCTCAAGGAAATATTGACGAACCTGTCCGACACCCAATGGGACGCAGTGCAGACAGTTTGGGATTCGGTTGGGTCTATATGGGGCAAAGTCGAAGCTCTGTACAAGCGACTGACAGGCGTCGCTCCTGGACGAGTGGAGGCTCTCCCCTTCATCACGCCCGGCGGAAAGGAAATGCGAGGCGGGTACTACCCCGTCGTTTATGATCCCGAGCCGAGCGTCTCGAACGCCATAGACGATGAAGGCAACAGACTGACCGCGCCGCCGAACGCGATCGATGCGATCACCAACGAGTTCGCAACGCTCTTCCCCGGAGCAGAGTCGAACTTCATCAAGTACTCGACCTCGAACTCGTACACGAAGGGCCGAACCAAGTACAAAGGCCCGCTCTTACTGTCGACGAGTCTTATCCCGAAGCACATCGCACAGGTCATCCATGACGTCACGCATCGCGAGTTCGTGCGAGATGCGTGGAAGGTCGTTAGCGACAACCGGTTCAGGGACGCCATCAGCGAAGTGCTCGGGTCTCAGTACGCGAACATGTTCAAGCCTTGGCTTCTCGCGATATCCAACCAGGGCAAGGCCATGGACCCGACTGGCGCGACCGAGGTCTCAACTGTCATCTCCAAGCTCAGGCATAACACGATCATCATGGGGCTCGGCCTCAGGGCTACGACTGCGCTGCTACAGCCTCTTGGATTCGCAGAGTCGAAGGCTGTCATCGGCGAAGGACCGTGGCTAAGCCAAGCAGTCGCTAAGTTCGCGAACGCTGGTGGACCGTCAGAGATCATCAAGCTTGTCGAAGAGATCAAGGCGAAGTCTGCAGAGATGCGTCACCGCTTCGGTCTTTACGATGCAGACATTGGCGCAGCTATGGATGGCCTGAAGGGTGAAGAAGGTTGGACGAAATGGATCCAGCGCCTGTCGCTTCAGCACATCGGCTACATGGACCTGCTCGTGTCATACCCGACCTGGGAGGCTGGGTACCAGAAGGCGCTCGCGCAAGGCCACGGTGAAGACATAGCCATCGTCGCTGGTGACGCAGCAGTCAGGCAGTCGCAAGGCGCGGGCGGGATGAAGGATCAGTCCGCGGCGCAGCGGGACCCTGGCATACTGCGACTGCTGACGATGTTCTACTCGTATCATGCAGCCAAGTACTCTCGGTTCAGGAACGTGGCGCACGAAGCTCGCCTAAAGAAAGAGGGCGCGGTTGATCCCAAGGACGCGCTCTTCTTCGCGTCGCAGTATCTGTGGCTCGGGCTCGTGCCCTCCACTATGCAGGCGCTGTTCTTCGGCGAGTTGCCAGACACTGAAGACGACGAGACGGATGAAGAGATCGCGTTGACCTACGCCAAGTGGGCGCTGGGGCATTCGCTGGCTGAGCCTCTCAGCACGATCCCTGGAGTCCGCGACGCCATGTCGACATTCGTTCGAGGGTACGACTACCAGCTCTCGCCCGTGTCTACGGCGGGCAAGTCGATCGCGAGGCTACTTGATTTCGCCTTCGATTCGCTGGCCGACCCGGCGTCCTTCGAAGACCCTGAGGTTCAGTACAAGGCGGTAGAGATAGGCTCCAAGGCGGCAGGCTACCTACTTGGCATGCCTGTCTCCCAGGCATACCTTACGATCAACCAGATGGCAGACGTCGCGAATGGTGATGTGCCGTTCGA
>Ga0255047_10000179_pt1 | contig 46103 bp, 70 predicted proteins | sample JV7_2_1_MG_FD_183640 | JGI IMG/M metagenome (GOLD analysis project Ga0255047, IMG submission 183640) | Seawater microbial communities from Jervis Inlet, British Columbia, Canada - JV7_2_1 | ecosystem: Environmental > Aquatic > Marine > Inlet | place: Canada: British Columbia | collected 2016-10-06
CACTAGACTTTACTAGTGGAAATAATTTTACTTGTAAGATGGATGATAATGATAGTTTAACTCTAGCTAATCCAACTAGCGCAACTGCTGGTCAGTCAGGTCTTATTTATCTAATTCAAGGAGGAACATCTGCTACCACTTTATCCTTTGGAGATATGTGGTTATGGCCTAATGCTAGTGCTCCTACTATTAGTTCTTCTCTAGCTGAAATTGATGCATTAGTTTATAATGTACGTGGCGTATCTGCTGTAGATTCTGTTTTAATTAAAAAGTTTGGTTAATTAAATGTCATCTATGAATTCTAAATACGTTAAGCTTAATTTTAGGCCAGGGTTTCATAGGGAAACTACGCAGTATGCTGAAGAGGGTTCGTGGTATGATGGGGATCGTGTTCGCTTTAGAGCAGGAAGACCAGAGAATTTAAGAGGATATTCACAGAAAAGTACAACAGCTTTCTTAGGTAATGCTAGAGATTTACTAACATGGTCTGATAATGATACCCTTAAACATATGGTATTTGGTACAGATAAGAAACTATATACCTATTATACTGATGATACTATCTATGATATAACTCCTATTGTGAGTACAGTTGTAGTAGGTTCAGGAAAGATTGGTTCAACAAATAATTCATTAGTTGTATCTGTATCAGAAGCTTCTCATAATTTAAGTGAAGGAGACTATGTTTTATTTACGAGTGTATCTAATGGGGCAGGAACAGGCTCAATAGGTGGATTAGTTTTAGATAATAAAAACTATTCTGTATCTTTAGTTAATGTTAATAAGTTTACCATTACAGCTTCTAGTAGTGCTACAGGTACAAGTACAGGAATTGGGACACTTAATTATCTATTACCTACTGGTACTTCTTCAGCTATTCAGGGTCTGGGATATGGTGCTGGTATATATAATGCAGCTTCGGCTGGAACAGCCGGATATACTAGTGTAGCTTTCTCTAATGATTTTGGGGTTGTTGGATCTAATACTAATGTTAGTGTAGATGAAACAGGACATAGTCATGTAGTAGGAAACTTTGTAGAATTTTATGATGCAACAACTATTGGAGGTAATGTAGTTTTATCTTCTACGGCTCAAGGTGGACCTATATTCCAGATAACTAGTATTCAGACTAATGCATTTAGTTTTGTTTTATCTTCTGTAGCTAATGCAACAAGTGCAGCTACAGGTACAGCAACAGGTTTCTTCTTACCTGTATCTATTACTACTACAGCAGGATATAGAACATGGGGAGAAGCGGCTGACGAGAGTGGTATAACCTTTGAAATATCTCAGTGGAGTTTAGATAACTGGGGTGAAGATATAATGGCTAACCGTAGGGGTGATGGTATCTACTATTATAATGTAGATGCAAGTTCTACACCTCAAAGAGCAGCATGGGTAACAGCAGGAGATGCACCTACGAATGTTAGGACTATATTATTAGGACCAAAGAGACAGTTAATTGCATTTGGTTGTAGTGTCTATGGTGGAGACTATAGCCCAATGGCTGTACGATGGGCTGATACAGAAGATTATAATGATTGGACACCTGCTAGTGATAATACATCAGGAGATAATATACTTACAGATGGTACAGAAATTATAGGTGCAGTTAGATCACGTAATGCTATCAATGTATGGACAGATAATTCCCTATGGTCAATGACATTTATTGGTGGTAATGATGTCTTTGGTTTTAAACAGATGGGTACTAACTGTGGCTTAATAGCTACTCATGCAGCCGTAGACTTTGATGGTAGAACCTTCTGGATGGGGGAGGATAACTTCTATGCATTTGATGGACAGGTTAGAAACCTAGACTGTACTGTTAAACGATATGTTTTTGATAGGATTAATAAGACTAATAAGGATAAGATTTATGCAGGAATTAATTCAGAGTTTAAGGAGATTTTCTGGTTATATCCATCAACAGGTCAGGATGAGTGTGATAGTTATGTTGCATTTAATCCAGTTGAAAACTACTGGGTATATGGCACAGGTTTCTGGACTACCTACTCTGATAAGAATGTATATAATAATACCATTACTACTGGTACATCAAGCTCTGGTAATTCTTATATTTATGATAATGAGCCAGTAAGTATCTATACAGGAACTAACAATACTGCATTGACATCTTACCTAGAATCTGCTACCTTTGAGATTGATGATGGCTCTAGATTAATGTTTATGGATAGAATGATACCTGACTTTACTATGGATAATAGTGGTACACTACAGTTTAGTATTACAACTAAACAATACCCTGCAAATACATCTATTACTAAGGGACCATTTGAAGTTACACCTACAACACAGAAAATAGATTTGAGAGCGAGAGGGAGGGAGGCTGCTATACGAGTATCATGTGATACGGCAGGTACTTCATGGAGATATGGCTCTCTTCGATTAGCAGTTCAGCCTGATGGGATGCGGTAATGGCAAGATACCCTGAAGTCTCATCGTTTATTATGATTGATCTGTCAAGTGAGGAGAGCCGTGATGTTTATAACGAATTACAGTTATGGAGTGGTGCATTAATAAATGAACTTGATACTCGTGATATAGAAGTAGATGCGACACCAGCATCTACAGTACTAGCAGTAGTTACCGTCACTGATATTGGTGCTCCTTTTGCTGGTAATATAGCTTTCTCTACAGGAGAAAGTAAATTTAAGGGTTATAATGGAACAGCTTGGCAGGACTTAAATTAATGGACATGAATGAATTTTATAAGTTTTTAAATGAGAGTACTTATATTAACAATGTAAATACAGGGCAGGTTCTAGTTCCAGAAATGTCTCAAGCCCAACAGTCTTTTAAACCTATGAAGTTAGGTGGACAAGTAGGAACAAATGTTTATGCAGATAGTACTAAAGCACAGTCTAATTATATGAACCCTAATAAGTTAAAGGATGGATCATGGCAATGATGAAGATGCCACCACTAGGTAGAATTGGACAGACTATGGGTCGTATGGGACGCATGGGTGATAATACTTTAGTTCATATGAACCCTCAAGAAGTTGATGGACTAGCTGCATTAGGTAAGCTTACTTATAATCCAGTTACAGGACTACCAGAAGCCTTTAATTTTAGTGAGGTTATAGAAGAGGCAGTTGAAGAAAAAGAAACAGATCTTGGTAAAAATCTTTTTATAGCTTTAGTAAATAAGATAGGTAAAGGTTTGATTGATTCACAACCTACAGGATTACCAGCGGCTATGCCTAGCCCTCCGATGCCCCCTCAGATGGCCCCTGAGATGCCTCAGATGGCTCCACAGGGACCACCTATGCCACCACCTATGCCCCCACCTATGCCTCAACAGATGCCTCCTCAGAAGCCTCCTATGCCTCAACAGATGCCTCCTATAATGCAAGCTGCTGGTGGTGGTTATATAGAGGGACAGGGGCATGGTATGGAAGATAATCAAATGTTTCCTATTAAGGGTGGAGGATTAGCTGCACTATCTCCAAAGGAATATGTAGTACCTGCTGATGTTATGTCTGGTCTAGGTAATGGTAATCCTGATGATGGTGCTGAAACAATGGATGATTTTATATCTGACTTTAGAAAGAAGAAGTATGGAAGAGATCAACAACCTCCAGAGGTAGATGGTAAAAAAGCATTACAGAGCCTTGCTTAATGGATATTAGAGAAGCTCAACTAGCAGATATCTTTGAAATTACTAGTATCTTAATTGAGGAAATGTATGAGGAAGTAGGAATAGGAAAACCTATAAGATCTAAGATATTAGATTATATTACATACTTACATGAAGAGGGTATAATGTATGTAGTAGAAACGAATATTATAAAGAAGGATGGGATGGGGAAAGAATTAGCAGGAATGACAGGAGCACACATTAGCCAGTGGTGGTGGTCTGATCAGGATTTTTTATCGGAAGACTTTACATTTGTAAGAAAGAAATTTAGAAAGGGTACACTAGCTTTAAAGCTTATGAAGAAGTTAGATACCTATGCCAAGAAATTAAAGATGCCACTAGTTACTGGTGTATTTAATGATGTAGAACATGAAAGAAAGAACAAACTCTTTTCTAAATTATACCAACATTTCGGTTATATATATTTAGGTGGAGATTTAAAAGTGATAGGGAGAGAATAAATGTGTTTTGGTGGTGGTAGTAGTAAGCCTCAAGTTGTCTCAACAGGAACTCAACAGATAACTGATAAGAGTTGGGAGACACTAGAGCCGTATATAAAGAATGTTCTAGAATCATCTAGGTCACGCTTTGAGGATCAACTAGCAACAGGTTATCAGCCTATGCCTGGAGGGTATGAGGCTAGGCATGAGGGTCCATCAGCAGAGGAACTAGCATCTAGAGAGGGTATCCTACAACAGGGATTATCTGGTATAGCTGGTACTGGTATGGCTTCTGCTCGTCCCTACTATGAATCTGGACTCTCTGCATTAAGTTCTTCTATGGGTGAGTTTGGCCCACAACAAGCACAGCAGTATATGAATCCCTATCAACAGGCTGTGGTTGATGTAGCTAAACGAGAAGCAGTACGATCAGCACAACCTACCTTTAGAGGTATTGGAGATCGTGCAGAATCTATAGGAGCATTTGGTGGTAGTAGACAGGCTATTGCAGAGTCAGAAGCTAACCGTAATCTTCAACAGCAATTAGGAGATATACAGACTACAGGTATGCAACAAGCTTATGGTCAGGGAAGGGCTGCATTTGAGGCACAGAAAGCTAGAGAAGCGGCTGCTTCTGCAAGGTTATTTGGACAGGCTCCCCAGGCTTGGCAACAGGGACTTAGAGAAATGGGTGCTGTTGAACAAGTTGGTAGAGCTAGGAGAGGAGATGAACAGGGTAAGAAAGACTTCCTCTATGAACAGTTTGAGGCAGAGAAGGGGTATCCATCTCAGGTCTATGGTGAACATCTTGGTCATGTACGTGGGTTCCCTTATCAACCATCTATGTATAAGACTACAACTTCCTCAAGACCAGATACTAGACCAGGAACGGCTCAGAGTTTACTAGGTGCTGGTATGGGTATTGCTAGTATGGGAAAAAACTTAAATTTATGGGGTGGAGCTAGTGGTGGACAGGTTCAGGGTGGTCTTAGTGGTCTTGTCCAACGACATCAGAATAATGCCCCAGTAGATTATTCTAGTCTAAATGAATATGAACAACAGTTATATGATATTGGTGGTTCTCCTTATTTAGCTACTGAAACTGAAACAGTAGATGTTACTGATCCTCAGACTTCTCCTACAGATTGGAGTGGGAAGTATCTAGAAAACTTATCAGAAACTAGTAATCTATATAAAGTATTAGCAGATAAAATAAAGAAAAGGTATGGTCCTGATTATAAGGAAAAAGAAACAGCAAGACTAGGTAAAGCTAAAAAGGATGCAGCCTGGGATTCATTTGGAAAATTAGGCCAAAGGCTTATGGTAGAGGATTGGCGAGATGCTGTGAGTAAATCTTCAATAATAGATGAAATGGCAGCAGCTAGAGAAGCTGAACAGGCTGGCCTACTTAAACTAGAAGATAAGGAAATAGAAACAGAGGGTCAACTAGCTGGTCTTAAATCTAAACAACTTCAACTGGAGACAGAGATTATTAAGGCTGGTCAGGCTGGAGATATAAAGAAGGCTGAACTACTAACAAAACAACATACTGCTCTTTTGAAACAGCAAGCATTTGAATTAAATGAAGCAGAGTATGGTACAAAAGTAGCTACCTTCTTAGCCTCAGATGCTTTTAAAGGTACTCTAGTTTCTGGAGATAAAAAGATAATTAGAGAAGCCTTAGAACAGAATGTAAGTAAGTTTGGTCTTACACAAAATAAAGTTGAGGAGATTATGAAGGATATAGACAAACATATTCAATCGGCTAAAGTCTTACTACCAAGTAGACAAAGAAAAAATGTACAATCACTTGATGAGTCTGGTTTTACTGAGTAGGATTAAAAAAGGTATACTAAAATATGGCTGAACCAACACCTACGTATGAATCACTTCAGAATGATCCTAAGTTTCTGTCAGCGGCACATCATACGCTGAATGCTCTTAGTATTCCTACGTCTGAAAATCCTGAAGAGATTATAGATAATTTCTTGACACACCGTAGGTATTTTAATACAAATATTGGGTCTACTATTAAGCAGGGTTCACGTATCATGGACTTACCTGATCAGTATAAGAAAGCTTATTCTTATGCTACAGATCAGATAGAAAAGATGCCTAACTTTGGTGAGGGTGCTCCCCCTGTTATAGATGGTGTGTTAGACTATAGTATTGCTGGAGTAACAGACCCTACTAATTTAGCATCTATTTTAGCAGGAGCTTTTACAGCAGGAGCAGGAGGAGTGGTAGGATTTGCTGCTAAAGAGGCTGCTAAAAAAGGAATAATAAATCGTCTAAAAGCAGCTTTTACTAAAAATGCATTAAAGGCATATGCAGTTGAGGGTACTATTGCTGGAGCAGGAGGAGCAGCACAGGCTGCAAGAGGACAAGAAGTAGATATAGATATTGGTAGACGTAAGGATTATAATGCAACACATATAGCCCTTCAGGGATTAGCTGAAGGTATACTAAGTCCTCTAGCTGGTGCATTTTTAAATGTTGTAGGGGGAACAGCTAAAGATGCAGTAAGTGGTCTAGCTAAAAAAATAGGTGATCATACATCTGTAGGTAATGCAGGACGATGGATAAAGAATAGGATTTTACCTACCTCTTCTCTAGATGAAGTAAGCCAACGTCTAGTAGAACGTAGTACAGGTGAGATGCGTCCTATTCAGAAGGCTGCTGAAAAATTATCTGTAGATATTGATGATACTTTTAAGAAAGATTTTAAACCTGATGAACATACAGACTTACTAAACCTAGCTTTAGAAGGAGATAAGGCAGCACTAAAGCAAGTTAAAGATATGAGTCCTAAGATGCATCAGCATATCACTGATCTCTGGGATTATGTAAAACAGGCACAGGAAATAGCAGGTACAGCTAAGTATGGTTCTAATTATGTTAAGGGAATTTATAAACATGATCCTAAGAAGCCTTATATTAGGGATATCTTTGAAAAGTTTACAGCTATCAATAGAGAACCCTTTGAGCAATTTATAAAGAAGTCAGAGAATAGTGGGATACTAGATGAGTTACGAACTTTAATTGTTAATAATAAAGATATTGCTAAACAAGCAGGATTTCTAGATCAGAAAGGAAAGTGGTTAGACTTATCTCCTGAACGTACTGAACAATTAATTGATAAATTTGCCAGACAATTATATGATCCTATTGGTTCTGCTAAACGTAGAAAACTAGGTGTACTAAAAAAGAAAGAAGAGATGCCAGAAGTTATGCGTAAGTTATTTGGATATAACTATGCACCTGGAGTTAGAGCTATGGAAACAGTACGAGGTATTGTTGACTCCTCTTCTAAATTTAGAATGGCTTCCTCTCTAGTAGATAGTTTATTAACTAGAGGTCAAGCAGTAAAAGCTCGTAATGCTTTAGAAGCTGAAAGTATGACAGGAGAACCAATGGTTCCTTATATTACTTCTCGTAATCCTGCTGGAGAAGCTTTTGAAGAGAATGCAGTATTTGCTATACCAATGGGGCCAAAAAACAAGGGACTTCTATCTCCAGAATTAAATAAAGTTTATGTTACAAAGGCTGAAGCTGCAAAATTAAAGATGCTTACTGATGAGTTTAATCAACCAGACTATGGTAAACTAAAACCTATAATAGATGTAGCTTCAGCCGTACAGGGATATTTAAAGAAGGGAGCAACAATTTATAATCCTTTAGCTCATATAAGAAATTTTACAGGAATGACAGGGTATACTGTAGGTTCTGGTAACTATATGGGTCTTATAGATGGAATAAATTTCCTTGGAAAGAATTGGAATAATCCTGCCAAAAGAAAAGAAATTTTAAATGCTATTGACAAGTTAGGTTTAACAGGTAGCCAAGTAGAACTAAACCAGATTTTAAATCGTATTAATGACTTTAATAAAATTAAAGATCCAAATAAATTAAGTAGTGGTATTTTAAATGCTATGACAGGATTTTTACCTGGATTGGAAAAGGTTGCATCTAGATGGAAAACAGGTAGTAAAGTAGTAAAAGCTGCTCAAGATATCTATGGTGGTACAGATGACTTAGGAAAGATTATGACTTTCTTTAGGGAACAGAAACGATCTCAAGGTATTTGGGATGAGATGACACCAGAAAGACGTAATCAATTACGTAAAGATTATGCTAATAACTTTCAAGAAAAACTTAGGGTTGAAGGGGATAATCCTAAATTACTAAAAGACTTTGACGATAAAGTTATAAGTGAAATAGCTGTTGAGAAAACAATGAATATTGTTCCTGTCTATTCTCGTATTCCTAAAATACTAGAGTATATGAGAGGGATACCATTATTCGGTTCCTTTACTGCCTTTCCTGCTGAGAACATGAGAAATAAATATAAACTATTTCAGTTAGCTGGTAATGAAATTAGGGAGGGAATGGAGACAGGTAATAAGGCTATGGTAAAAGCAGGGGCAAATAGACTAGTATCTCAACTAGGAGTTGCATCTGCTCCCTCTATTGTAGCTTCTACTTATAATTGGTTAAACGAGACTGAGGGTGTAGCTGATGCTATGGCAACTAGTTTACCTGACTGGGAGAAGGACCATGCTATTGTAGTACGTAAGGATAAGGATGGTAATTTTAAATATACTGATTTAAGTTATAGTAATCCTGATCAATATGTACTTGATTTTATTCTGCCTTTTATGCATGAGGTAGCTAGTGGTAGAGATGTGAAAGAGTCACTTGATGAAAAGTTTATGCAAATTTTAAGAAATCAAGCAAAAGTTTTTCTTGACCCATCATTAGCTTCTAAACAATTGGATAACGTTACTGGTAATCTTATTAAAAGTTTTATGGGAAGTCCAGAAGAACAGGGTGATGCTTTAATTGATTGGTATAAACTTCAGGAAACTGGTCTAGGTAAGATGGCAAGAGAAACTCTTCAAGACTTAGGAGCACCTGAATTAATAGATGAAATTACCAAACCTTTAGGTATGGGTACACCAGCTAGTAAATTTGAGACTGAACTTAATAAATTATATTATGGTGATCAACGATATAGGTTTAATGATACTGAAGAATTAGCAGACTTCTTTGCCAAGCATGGACTTAATACTAAGCATGGTTTAGCTGCCGCACCCTTTACTCTATCAGCAAAGGAAAGAACTTTTAATCCTCGTAAACAGTTTGCCTTTACTTTAAAGGGATTACTTAAAGCCACTAATACAAATAGAAGGGATTTAATGCAAGATATAACTAATAGTTTATCTGAAGTTAATCCTACTATGTCTCCAGAAGAGTTAATAGAAGATTATGATGATCAGTTGAGTACTGATTTTGAAGCTCATCGTGGGATATATGATTTAATCCAATCCTATCGTAGGTTTGTTCCACCTTCTACATTAAATAAATTTATTATGCAGGATAAAGATGTAACAGGATCATTATCTAAAAAACAATTACGAGGATTACTTAATGATCAATACATTCCTAAAAAATTAAGTACTAATACTAAATTTTTAATGAGAATAAAAAAGAACAATCCCACAATAAAGTTAAATAAATTGAGAAATGTATTAGCTCAAATAGAAAATAGATATATGGGTAAAGATATTAGATTAGATATAGATAAGGTAGAGATAGTAGGAGATTAATATGTGTACAGGTGGACAGGATATTCCAGTAACCTTACGAGTAGCTGGAGGTGTAGAGGGTGGTAAGTGGAAGAGTAGTGAAGATGTACGTGCTACGCCATCTCCTGAAGAAGAGGTACAGACTACAGAGACAACTGAAACAACTGAAGTTCCAGAACCAGTTGGGCCATCTACTCCTCTATATCAACCTGTAATAGATCGTATCAATAAGCTATCTGAAAAGTTACCAGATGAAGTAGCTGATGAAACTGTCCAAGAAATGCAGCCGATGATGCATCATGGTTGGGGCATGAATGATAAAAATCATGCTAATACTATGCAAATGTTAGATCGTATTATGCGTAATACTAGACCTCGTGGACCTAGACCTCCTAGACCAGGTGGACCTGGGAAGTGGGGAGGTGGTGGTGGTAAGGGAGGGGGTCGTGGTGATCCTAGAAAACTACACGAACTAGTAAACCCAATAAGACCTCAACAAACTTTAGGAACACAACTAGGAGCTACTCAAGGATTAGCAGGGTTATTTGGTGGACCTCAAAGAGAACAAGTTATGCCACAACAGGGTGGTGCTGGACCTCAGATGGGAACACTAATGCCAGCTAGAAATCCAGTTCATCCTTTCACTGGACAATGGAGAGGTTCAATGAGTCAACCAATGCAACCAGCAGTAATGGAAGAACAACAGATGGAAATATTAGGACAACCGAAACAGTTTTCTAGTGGGGGTATTGTTAATGCTCTCATGGCTACACCTATAGGACAGTCTGCCATACGAGAGTATGCAGAGGGTGGGGATATTAAGTTTGGTGACTATACCTTTGACTTAGGTCTTACTGGTGATGATCCTCTAGATATCTTACGTGGGAAAAAATATGATGATGGTAGGTTGGCAAGATGGTATGCATCTAAAAAACATATGGAAGATCCTTCTCAACCTGTAGTTGATTGGGGGAGAAAAGAAGAAGAAGTAGAAGAAAGTCCAACATTAAAAAGTGTTAGAAGAATTTTAAAACCTCCGAAAGAAGAACATCAGGATAGTGAAGGAGGTAGTCCTCCTGATCCTAATAGAGGGTTTGTAGGTACTGGGCCAGGTTCAGCTAATGATATTAGTAGAGGAGCAGCAACCGCAGTAGATACATTTAGTGGGATACGTGGTGATCCCCTAGGTCTTGCTAGTCTTCTCAGTGGTGCTATGAGCCAGCCAGGGAGAACAATTGGTAATTTTGTAACAGGCTTTACACCTCTTGGTATTCCTAATCTTCTTAGTAATATCTTTGGTGGTCCTACTATTGGTGATTTATTTACATCAAAGAGTGACCTTGATAAGGTATTAGGGGAAGTAGCTAAAGCTGAACTAGGAACGGAAACTGCCCACGATTTATATGGTGGAAACTATGATGCTGCGGAGTCAATGGGATTAGATTATAGTGGAACAGATCAACCAAGTGTTGATGTTCAAAGTCAAGTAGATACCTTTAGTGATATAAACGATCAAAGCATGGATTCAGGAGATGATGATACAGGTGGTACAGGAGATTCTGATGATCCAGGAGGAGCACATGGAGGAGATTAAATAAATGGATTGGGTTTACTTCACAGAACAAGAACTAGCCTGTAAAGGTACAGATGAATGTGATATGCATTCAGAATTTATGGAGAAACTAATAGCAGTAAGAGAAGACTACAATGAGCCTATGATTATAACCTCTGGCTATAGGCATCTAGCTTATAATGATACCATAGGAGGGGCTAAGAACTCCCCTCATTTATATGGCAGGGCTGTAGATGTCAAGGTAGTAGGAGGAGACGCCTTAGAACTCATTGGAGCGGCTCTCAGGCATGGTATGACAGGCATAGGAGTGAAACAACGTGGTGATCATGATCGTAGGTTTATACATATAGATGATATGCCACAGTCAGATACCCATCCTAGACCTTGGATATGGAGTTATAAATAATTACTTCAGTAAGTAAGATACCACTCCATTTAGATAGATGGATAACCCAACTGTATTTATTATTATTAAGGCTCTGTCATTCCATATTACGGAGACAATAATCCACCCTGTAAGACCAGCTATATTTACAAATAAATTAAAAGGGTAAATATTATTTGATGTTAATATCATCCCTGCTAGTAGGATTATGGTTGCTATCCATTTTACATACCAATCCTTAGTGTGTAGTGGAGTATGTTTAGTTACTGTTTGTTTGTCTTCCACTAATCCCACTCACAAGTCTTCATTAATTTCTGCATCTCAATCTTACCTATGATCTTCATTGATGATTGAATATCAGTAACGATCTTTTCTACATTAAGAATATCTTCATCATTAGTTTTATTACCACGTACTCTAGATAAAATCTCTAAGGCTTTGATAGCACTGTTGGTGTGTCCATGTCCCTTGGCATAGCCATATTGATTTTCTAATTCAGAGATAACATCTACATCTGTGGTCATCTCCTGTTCAGCATCATATATGCGTTGCTGTATAGCTTCCTCTTGAAGTAACCTACTTCCCTGGTTACGTGCAGATCGTTCACTATAGCCAGCTAGTCTAGCAGCCTCAGAAGCGTTACGAGTTAAGATATAATGTTGAACAAATAGTTCCTGCTTTTCATTAAGCACTAGTGTAGCTCCACATTAAAACTTTCACCACAACCACACATAGACTTAACATTAGGATTCTCAACCATTAATCTATGACCAAATAAATCTTTCTTGTAGTCTACTTGCATACCAGCTAGGTATAGTACAGACATACCGTCTAAGATTAACTGTCCATTATCTAAGTCTAACATAATATCACCCTTCTCTATCTCTAGTTTTTCCATAGGTTGCCAATCATATGTAAAACCAGAACATCCTCCACCCTTTACTGCCAATCTAATAGCAGCAAAGTTATTCTCTGCGATGATAGAGGATAGGTGTATGTCTGCTTCTTCTGTGAGAGTTATCATAGACTTCGTTTCATATTCTCTCTAGCTTTACCCTTAAACTTCTCCGCTGATCTCATTGCACCAAGACCAAGAAGGCTAAGTGTTAAGCTCATTAGTCCTTCAGTAGGGATCATAGGGATAGCTAGATCAACCCCACTTACTGCTAATCCCCATATAAATACAGGCTGAAATACAAACTGCCAACCTAAACCAAAGGCACAGATCCATAGTATAGCTGGCCTTGCTCCGCTTACAAATAAGCTAGGATGTTTTGCAGCTTCTATATTAGCTTGTGCCTGTGCCAAGTCTAAGCTAACTACCTGTTGTTTTAGTTCAGCATTAAGCTTAGTCTTTAAGTCTTTGTCTTCTATAAACTTATCTAATACCTTACCTGCTACACCAATTACTGACTCTGCTATTCCAAACATGGTAAGAACTCCTTGTAATGTTTAATCTTACTTATCCTAGAATTATCCCATAGTTTTTTAACTAATGTATTTTCTCCATGCACCGTGATATCCATATCAACATCGTCCCTCTCAAATAGTTTCTCACAATCCTGTGCCATTGCAAGTAACTCACCTGTAGTCCAGAACTTATTATCATCTACAGTAACATTCATAAACTTAGGTCTTCCATCCTTCTCTTTCTTTTTCTTATCTTTTTCTGATGGCTCTGGTATAACACAATCATAACCAAAGAGATCAAAGGTACGAAACCCTAAGACATGCATCATACCAATAGCTCTCATAGCTGCACAAGTTCCACCCGTGATAAATGTAGTGTCTGAGGGGATATCAAATTTCTCTGCAACGTGTATAGTGTTATCTAATACAGGCTTCTTCTTATCCTTTTCTGACCGTAGTGTTTCTGAAAAGGCATGCCATCCCCATACTGTAGCTCCCTTCTTCTTTAACAACCTAGTTACTGAAGGATTAGTCATAGAGGCTAAGAAGAATATAGTATCAGAATCAACTTTTTTAAATAAGGTTTTACGTATAAGACCATGAGTAGACTTACCACTTAGTGGCCTTGGGTCTAGTATAACACATGCCCACGGTTGTATGCCATTAGCTAGTAAGGTTGGGTAGGAATGTTTAACACATATAATACGAGTATCTTTCTTTCTACTCAATCGTTTAACGTGTTCCCAATCTGTACTCGCTCCACCTGAAACAATTACAACCTTATCAGAATGTGCTCTTCCTTTCTCTAACCAATTGTCCATTAAATTAAGGTTCTTTGTAATGTTACCGACTAGGTTCTCATCAGGTACACAGTCTTTAGGTGTTACATGAATAGGAACTTGCATAACTTTTGTAGTAAGATCCTCAATACTATCATTGGTAAGCATCACAGCTAGGTGAGTATGTCCTCCTTCACGTACTCCATCACTAGATGGTAAGACATACTTACGGTTATCAGTATTATCTATAATACGATTAACCTCTAGAAACTTTTCTTCTACACAATTACCATCTTTATCTGCTGTAAAGAAGTCATCAAAGATTAAGACAGGGATATGTTTTAATTTATCATAATCATTCTGTACTGTTTCTGTACTATGACCACCATCGATATATGCTAGGTCAGCCTCAACTCCTTCTTTCAAAGTTTCGTTAGTATCTCCTTTAATAAGTTCAAAGGTAAATGTTTTATTTTTTTCCTTCTTCATCTTATCTTTAAATGTTGTAAGATGCTTCTTTATATCTTTAAAGGTTACAGTTTTTTTAGCATTTAATTCTTTAATATTTAATTCTTCATTCCCATCCTCAAATAAATCATAACCTATATAGTGAAAGTCATCTCTATTTTCAAAGGATGCAAGGGCCATCTCAATAGCACGTTGGCCTATCCATGTACCTGTTTCTATAACTCTTGCTGGCTTGTACTGTCGTATAACATGAGCTATCTGTCCATACCTCTGGGCTGGGGGGATTTGTTTAACTTCCTTACCTTTTCTAGTACCCTTCAGATGTTCCATAAACTCACTCAGTGGAAAGGATTCAAATGCTTGTTTACCTTTAACCATATCTTTAATATCTAAGTGACCAGTAAAGTCTTGAACTCTCATACCATGAGCACGATAGATAGTTAGTAAGCGTTCAAAAATAAAACCATCATGCCACTCACGATAGTTTAAAACCTCACCTGAATTATATGCACCACGTAGATCACCAAGTAAATCTAAGGGACTACGATACTTTAAATTAAAAGCAAGGAAGGATGTTTCACTGTAGTCAAAGTGTTTCCTTCCAAGAAAAGATAACTCTGACTTAGGATTAAGAAACTTATCTAAGTCCTTGGAAGTAAACTCTTTCTTGGTAAAGGTATCAGCATCTAACCAGATACACCAGCCAGGATCACGGCTCTCATCTGCTAATTCAAATGCTAATTCTGTTAGAGCAAAAACTTTATGACAGAATTTAATTGCATCTAGTCGAAAGTTATATGCTATCTGTCCCTTCTCTGTACCGTCATGCTCTGCAAAGGTTTCTCTAAATGCAATCATCTCAGTAATAAGATTAAGATTACGATACTCAATATGTTCGCACCGAGGTACGTCATGCTTGTCAATATCAAAGTCATGATAGTAAGCAGTAAGTTTTAAAGGAGACTTCCAATTCCTTGCGGCAGTCTCCAACATCTTCATACCATAAACACTTAAACCCTCTTCATTAAAAGAGGTAACAAAGTTATACATCCTTTAGTCCTTCTTCAATTACTATTTTATCTTTTAAGTCTTCCCATTCCTGTGTATAGATTTTATCTACATCTCTTGTGGGGTTCCATAATTCAAACCAAGGACCACCTGTTGTAAAGTGTACATTCTTTGGTGTGATGTGGTCAGGTGAATGACCATCTAACCAGTTCCATTCCTCTGGAATCTGACCTAGTGGAAACTGTGTAGGTCTTCCACGTTCCCAGTTATCCATCCATGCAAAGTTATGTAACCACCAGCCTGACTTCGTATTAACATCATCAACTGTTAAGTTAGTATGAACATCATGGGAACAATTCCATAACATAAAACTTGACCAGTTCTTTTTAGAGTAAGCCTGTTGTGCTTGGTTATCCATTTTAATTGTATCTTCAGGATAGTATTGATGCCACACACATGAGAGTCCATGTACAGGATCAGAATACTTATCAAAGACTTCCATGATATCTGACCGTACTAACATATCACAATCCATAAAGATTGCGTAGCCCTCATATTGATTTAAGTGGGGAATAAGGAACCTAGTAAAACTGAAGTCAGTGGAAAAAGGTTTGTTATCTACAAGATCAATTCTCTGATGGCTACCTATCTCTTGTTTCCATGACCTACGGTATAGGCCAGCAGAACGTAGTGCCATCTGATCTAGTTTAATAATATTTAATTCAGCAGAACTAGTATCCTTTAGGGATTGAACTAGTGTTTCAAATGCTAAGTTTTCTTTAGGGTCATACCCAATATAAATTGTTGGTTTTCTTTTATACATCTTCTTTTACCTGCCCTATGATAACAATAACTATCCCATGATACTATCATTATATCAAATGATTCTGGATATGTCAAGCTTTTTTTACATAATTTTAATTATATGTATAACCAACATAGCTACATGAACTGATGTGTAAACTATACAAAAAGTTGTAAGCATTTAAACCTCCTATTTTCTATATCTATTTACAGATTTATCTGGTATGTATGGTGTGTGTTTTGGTGGAGATATTTTTCTATATCCTTTCAACCAAGCTATTATTTTATAAATAATCTTTGTCACTATGCACACTCCTTCTGTCCTGTATCAGGATCAATAAAACAAGCTACTCCATTAGGTTCTTCTTTAACGGCTGGTTCACTCTTATTTAAGATCCCATACCTTTTCCCTGCTAATCTAAAGGTGGTCACTCCCTTTAGCTTTCCTCTCCAGCCACGTACATATACATCTTTAAACTCCTCAAATGTTACATTGTCTCCTATATTTATAGTCTTTGATACAGCACTATCAATGTATGGTTGAATAGCCATCTGCATTTTTAGATGATCATCCACCCTTAAATCTTCTGTTGTTTCTGAAGACAATCCGTACATAGCATAAACATAATCTTTCAATTTAATAATCTGTGGTCCTCCCTCTGTTATTAAAGTCCTATCTATTTCATGGTTAAAGACAGGTTCGATACCACTACTAATATTATCAGCCGTAAAACTAATAGTTCCAGTAGGGGCAATACTAGTTAAGTGACTGTTTCTAATTCCCTGTTTACTTATCTTATCTTGTAAATCAGGTGGAAGATTTTTAACATATGTTCCCAGTAAATACTCTGGCTTGAACAAGGGGAATGATCCCTTCTCTTTAGCTATATCAGAACTTGCTTCAATACTAGTATAGCATAAGGCTCTCCCTATTTTTCTTGTGAACCTTACAGCACTATCAGAACCATACCTTAATCCTATAAGAGTTAAACAGTTAGCTAGACCTGTGATACCTAAACCCATTCTCCGTTTATTCTTTGCTTCTACTTCCTGTTCAGGTAGAGGGTAACGAGTGCGATCAATAACATTATCCATAGCCTTAACCACATGAGGTATATCTTCCTTAAACAGATTGAAATCAAAGTGATCATCTTCTATATACTTAACTAAATTAAAACTACCTAGAAGACATGCACCGTATGGTGGTAACGGTTGTTCTCCACATGGGTTGGTTGCTTCTATAGTTTCACAGTAGTAGAGGGGATTATCTTGATTAATCCTATCAATAAATAATACCCCAGGTTCAGCCCACTCCCAGTTAGCTCTCATAATTTCATCCCACAATGCCACAGCATTTATTTCTTTATATACTTTATCATTAAATGTGAGGTGGAATGGTGTATCCTTTATAACACTCTGCATAAACTCATCCGTAACCCCAATAGATATATTGAAGTTAGTGAGTTGGTCTTGGTTCTGTTTTGCTCTAATGAATTGTTCTATGTCTGGATGATCCACACGTAAAACTCCCATCATCGCACCACGTCTATGACCAGCCGATACAATCGTTCTACACACAGCATCAAAGATGTGCATGAAAGATACAGGACCACTAGCGGAGCTATCAAGACTAACAATACGATCACCAGCAGGACGTATATTACTAAAGTCATAGCCAATACCACCACCTCTCCGCATTGTTTCAGCAGCTTGCGTGGCTCTAGACATAATAGATTCCATACTATCTTCGATAGTTCCTGATACAAAGCAGTTATATGCTGTAACATCTCTTGGACTCCCCATTGCAGATTGAACTCTTCCTGCTGGCATAAACCTTTGATTTAAAAAGATTTCTTTTATCTTACCACGATGCTCATCATCATCTGACATAGCGGCAGCATTACGACTAGCTGCTTCTTCAAAACTTTCATTAGGTAATCTATATTTATTGGCGTGTAGTTCTTCACAGGCTGGCACTTGTGGACCGTACATCATTACTTCCTCTCCTTCATCTCTATGAGTTTACTTTGATACCATTCAGCTTTCTTTAGATCTTCTACTCCGTTCTTATATCTATACCTCCATAAATATTTCATAACATTCCCCTGTAGATAATACTCAAAGCCATCACCTAATGCCGCTGCGATAGCATCAATACATTCTATACCTGCTTGATTGTAGTGGATAGGAGAATTAACTATATCTTGAATGGTAGATCTTTCTTCAGTATAAGATTTATCTTCTTCCTGATCTTTATCTTTTGTTTTGACTGTAGGAATTGGTGAGCGAATACTCTGGTATCTGAATAGTTTATTCCAGCGTAATCGCACACAGTTATAAAATCTGTACATGTTACCCCCACACTAGCAAAGAACCAAGACTTTGCTCTCTCTCTATTATAACTAATATCCTCATCTTCATTCCCTATCTCAGGCTTACTAGCATCTAATAATGCTTGTAATACAACAGCAATGAAGAGGCATTGTTCTGGCCTCTCCTTCTGTAGTTTCTTTTCTAAATTAAAAATTAAATTTAATTTAGGGTGTTCGTTGTTATGTATTTTCTTCATCGTAATAAAAATAATCTTCTAAAAATTGTTCCGCATCTAGAACAACTAAAGGTTTTCTCCTATTCATTTTAATAAAAGCTAGTGGTGGAAATCTACTGTGGTTACTTGCTTGATCAAGTATCTTATATAGACCGTGGAACTTCTCTTGGTTCTTACATTCGATAGAGAATGGGAACAGATGCGAACAAGCTTGGCTTAGTTTAACATCTGCCCCATGTTCTCCCATTATAGCAGTAGTTATCTCTTCACGTAAGTCATGAGTATGATCTTCATCTAAATATTCTATGAGCTTTTGTCTAACCCAATCCTGTAGCTTTCTACCTTTGGCTTTAGCTGAAGATGTCTTCATGGTTATACCCCCATTTCTGGAACATCAGGACGCCTACTTACACGAGTGAGATATGTTATACCTTTCTTATATTCAAAGGCTCGTAGACCATGACCATTGTTTGCATCAGACCAACAATCCTTTTTATAGGCACAATAAAAACAATTCAATCCTAGTTTATAATTACCTGACTTACCATCTGGTACATCAGGATAACATTTAGGTGGTGGAGTTTTAGACTTAACCACACGCTTTAAGTATTTAATTCTTTCTCCTGTATCTGTTATTTCTAATTCATGTAGAGGCATTAAACATAATTCACCTGTAAGTTTATTCATAACTAGAAAAGTAGCTTCTCTATCTCCCTCTGCCGTAGCATAGGAAGACAACTGATCTAGATACCCAAATGGATCATCAGTATATAAGCTATGATCTTGGAACTTCTTAAAACTTATATGTGATGCAGACTTAACATCTGTTAGTATACCATCTACACGTCCATCAATATGTCCCTTTACTCCTTCCAGTTTAGTTTCTTTCTGCCGATCTGTTACTGTATGTCCAGCTAACTCTGATAGACATAATACTAATTCCTCTATGATATGACCATACAAGAATTTAATATAGTCATTATCATTAAGAGGTTCCTTTTCTATGTCCTGAAACTGATACCATAATTGTCTATCTGGATGCCCAACATTAGACATCCTTAGTTTCTTAGGCTGGATATCTTTACCTGTAACAGCGTTCACTAACTGATCTTTAATGTTAGATAGGCATTGATCTATGATCTCATCCCTCTTCTTATTAGATAGGCTACAACCTCCTTCATCTTTAAATAGGTTATAAATATCTGGTATTAATGTATCTATTTTTTTCATGGTAAAAATAAGGGAGAGTATATAATCTAAGGCTATACACTCTCCCTCTCCTAGTTAAAGGTTAAGCTGAAAAGGGGATGTCTTCAGCTTCATCGGAAGTAAAACCATCAGGGACAACAGCGAATGCGTCATCCTCTTCGGTTGTGTACGGTACTAATTCGGTCACTTGTACCGCACGTAAATCGGCAGAAACGCCAGTTTTCCCACCGAAATTCCACTCAAAGGGTTCGTATAAAACATTAACCTTTGAACCATTACCAATCATCGTCTCTGTAATAAGACGCTTGTTAGCGTCCACTACATTAGGCTGACGATTGAGATTACCCTTGTTGTTACGCACCTTACGTTTGAACGTAACAAAGTCTTCCTTCTCATCACCCTTATTCTTAATCGTAAGCCCATCCTTCTGAGCCTTCTTCTTATTGAGATCATCCAAGTTCCCAACATCAATAGTCCAGACACCATCGGCATCGAACTTGGTGTTAGGGGAAATGACTGAAGCCCAATAAGACGTACCTGAAATTACTTTACTCACTGTGTTTCTCCTTCATAAAGGTTTGCTTGATGATAACATCATACCAAATTACTATAGGTTTGTCAAGTTTTATTTTCTCCTTTCTCATGTTTCTCTAAAAAATCTAAAGCTCTTCTTATATTAGAAATCTTCTCCTCAAAAAATCCTAGTGCGGAGTTACACTTCCAACATATATAACCTCTAAACTCTCCTGTATTATGATCATGATCTAATACAAAAGTAGCAGTATATTTTTTCTCTGGTTTACGTTCTGCTAATAAGTCATGTTTACTTTTATGACAGATAGGACAGAGATAATGTTCTTCAGGTAGAGGATGAATAGTTCTTAAATATTCTACCCTTTTGTTATTTAAATTAACACAGCCATTACATATGTTACCTCGTTGTGATCCAGAATTATTATTAAATCTTATTTTAAAAGACTTAATAGGTTTTTCTATACCACATTTATGACATACTCTAACTCCATTAGAAGTATCTATAGATCTTTCATCTTTAAAAAACTCCAGTTGTTCCTCGTTTAGTGTGTGTCTGCCCACGTTACACCTACCTTATACAAGGTATTTCAGGATCATTTATACACGCAGGATAATGTAGGTGTGCTAAATGTTTTATCTCTAGTATTTCATCAGCATCGTATGTAGTACCATCATAGTAAACACATCCAAACTGTAATTGATTAGTTGAAAACTTATTAGAAACTATCTTTTCAGCTTCTTCTTTAGAGGTAGCTCTAATTATTAGACTATCTACTGATACACTGTAATATTTCTTAACCATATTATACCTCCTTTAATGAGTGTCAGCCCATGTTGAACCCACCTTATACTCATTATCAAGTGGGCATTTAATATTAAATATTTCTTCTGTCTCCTTCATAGCCTTCTTAGTTATGGAACCAAACTCTTCTATATCTTTTTTATGTACCTCAAACTGGTACTCATCGTGGATAGATGCTACTAACTTTACATCCAGGTTCTCCGAATGTTTCATCATCTGAACTAACCACTGCTTACAGATGATTGCACCTGCACCCTGAATAAGAGTATTCAAAGCTGAATGAAAACTTCTGATATGTAACTTCCTACCATCTAGACCAGTGATAAGTTTCTTCTTAGCAGCTATGTCTATTCTAGTACGTAGTTGTTTTAAAGCAGGGACATTCCTCAAAAAATTATCTATAAGTTTCTGTCCATCAGTAGCCTTAACACCAGCTACCTTACCTATCTTCTCTGCACCAGCCCCATAAATTAAGGCGTACAGGAAGGTCTTTGCTTGATCTCTAGTCTTGAGGTTAGCCATGCGTTGATTGGCACTGTGGATATCACCTCCAATAACTTCCTTAATGTAGTCTTTATCTCCCATGTAGTGGGCTAGTGCTCTGATCTCTAAGCCTGACGCATCCGTTCCAACTAACTGATAGTTCTCTGGATCAGATACCGTCCAACATGAACGACACTCCTTACCATAGGGAGAGTATACGGCTGGTACTTGTGCCATGTTAGGGCTGTTGTGTGCCATACGTCCTGTAATAGTACGTAGGGTCATCACCCTACCATGTACTCTACCATTAATATCAACAGCTTCAATCCACTGCTTGATCTGTGATACTCTCTTCTGTAAGAGAAGATAACGTGCCATTAGTTTTGCTTCAGGAAAGTTTAAGCTCTCTAGTATATCATCACTAACAGCTATGTTACCCTTGTCTGTCTTTAACTTAGGCTTCCATCCCTTCTCTACTAACCTTTCTGCTATCTGCTTACGTGAAGCAGGGTTGAAGGGGATGGACTTGGTTTTAGTTTTTAGTTGTACTATTGTAGGTGGAAATACCTCCTGTAGTTTATCTTCAATCTCTGTAGCCTCATCCTGAAATCTATTCATCAGGATCATAGCCTGTTGTGCATCTAAGTAGAAACCATTTTCTTCTTGTTTATCAATGAGATAACGTATCTTATGTTCAAGTTTAATAGACTGAGGTGAGAAGTCTTTACCCTCTCCTGTAAGTCTACGTAATAATTTATATGTAACATCAACATCAAGGTTACAGTAGGCTAACATCTCCTGTGTATAGGTGGAGAAGTCTGTCAGTGTTCCTTTAGGAAATCCTAACCTATCTCCCCACGCTGCTAATGAGTGTCCCTTATCTCTGATAGGATTAAATAGTTGAGATAGGATCAGAGTATCAACTATCTTATCCATAGGTAGATTAGCATCAGTTAGTTTATTAATAATCCTTCCATCAAAAGATATACCGTTGTGCATATAGAATTTATCTATAGTCTTAGACCACTGAGGAAACTTAGTATAACATTCTTCTTGTATAAACTCTGTGACCTCATCAGTCTTAACATCTCTAGCTACCATACAGTGTATCTGTGTAGCATCCAGAGCATCAGTCTCTATATCAAGTACTACTCCCTTGCTCATTGTCATAGACCCATTCTCCTTTATAATACAAACCATCCCAATCATCTTCCCAATACTCAACATGATCAGGATCACTCTTTAGTATCCTCACTGGCTGTATACATAAGTGAGGATCACCACAACAACTCCCATCATCTCTTGGACATAAAGGAACTTCTTCTTCGTATATATATTTTTTACTCCTACTCTTTCTTCTTATTACTGACCATCTTTCTCTCATTAATTCTTCTGGTGTTCTCCAATCATAACTCATCTAAATCTCCTCTCAGTCGAGCATGTTCTATGCGGTGACAATTAGCACAGAGCATTAAACATTTATCTATTTCTTTTAATAAGTTTTCACGAGTACGTAAGTAAGGTATCTTCCTATCTAATGCCAGACCAATTTCAAAATCTTTTTTAGTCGGATCAGGATGGTGAAATTCATACACCCCATCATAAGTATATGAAACACTACAATGTTCACATTTCCCCCCTTTATATTTTACTAAATCAGCTTTTAACTTTTGCCTACGTTGTGTTCTCCTTGGAGTACCTATTTCTCTCTCGTATTTTAGTTTCTTCTCCCTATTTTTTTTATAATATTCTAAATCATATTCCCTTCTAGAATAAGCCATAACTATTCTTCAACTCTATGAGTTAGAGCTTCCCAAGATATAGGAAATAATTCGTGGACCTGTTCTGAAATTTGATTAGCCACTTGTCTAGTCTCCCATTGTGTATCTTCTTTACACCTAAGATTACATACTCTAGCAAAGGCAGCAAGACTACCACTCCAATACCATTCAGTGTACATATTCTGGGGCAGTACCATCCTTGCTTGTTCAGGACACACGCCCATTTTTAACATATTTTTATAGCATTGTAAAGTATAATCTATAACAGGTTTTAAAATATAGGATAGTGTATCCTCACTATCGCTACCCTGCTTAATATTATCTGCCTTCTTTCTAAAATATTTAGGTGTATAGAACTCAGGCTCAGTATCTACATATCTACGTGATACCTCATTCCATACTAAACCAACCTGATGCTTTACTAATTGTCTTGCTACAAATATCGGTGCTTTAATATGAAACTGTAATGATGCATGTCCAAAGGGACTCCAATGATTATGCTTTGCTAAGAACTTAATTAGCTTTTCATCCCCTATCTTTAGGTATCCCTTGACCTGCCCCCCTTCTGGTATGGAATCCCATTCAGAAACTTTAGCAAAAGATACACGGGCTGCATTCACTACAGATAGATCACTACCCATATGGTCTATTAATATAGCCTTCATTTTTCTCTCCTAATGTTATTAGTTCAGCCTTATCCACTGGTACTTTAAAGAAGTATTCTCCTTCTCTTATAGCACGGTTAGGAACCTCAACTACTGGAGAATCTTTAACCATATTAGCATCCATCTTCCATGCTACCTCACAGTCTCCCCTAATAATATAGAAGTAGAAGTTAGCAAGGGGATCGTCATTAAAGACTTGAACTATTAACCTGTTCTTTCTAAAGGGAATATTAATATCCTTCCACCACTCAGGCCAATCACCTTCCCACATATGTTTCATTTCAACTTCATGGTTGTATGCTATACCCTCTAGGGTGGACACTAAATCCACCCCAAAGTTTTCTTCTGTATCAAGAACTGTATGACCTAATGACATTAGATAATTAGTAATACATTTCTTTGCCTTGCTGTCTGACTGCTTGTAAGCAATAGGATCAAAGCGTTTACGCTTAGACTTCAAAGGGTAGGTCATTTTCATTCTCTCCTGTCTGACGTTCTGGATCAAAAGGATTTTCTATAGAAGTCATACGTCCTGTATCTTTATCGTAGTAGAGGTGAGCAGCTACACCTGTATCACCAGTGTATCTATTCTTGAGTATCCTAATGCTGGTAGTGTTAGCCTCAGTCTCATCCTCACTCTGTTGGTTGCGTTCCAAGGCTATAACACAGTCTGATAAGTGACCTATACTAGCTGAACCTCTAAGGTGAGACAGTGTAACTTCTTTACCCTCTTCAAAGCCCTTGTCACCTCCACGCCTACGTAAGTGAGACACCAACAGTAAGCCTATGCCTGTCTCTTCTACCAGAGAGCGCAGCTTAGTCATCAGGATATCAATAGACTTACGCTCATCACCAAAGTCTTCCTGACCAGACACTAGGATAGATAGGTGATCTAACATGATCCACTTACAATCCAATGCTCTAGCCATGTACCTAACTCTACCTAGTATCTCATCGTTAGATACAGAACCAAAGTGATCAAAGGCAAACAACCTACCAGTACCTAACGTAGATTTCTCCCACTCGTTAAGTTGTTCACGATTGAACTGGTCACGTATTTCTTTTATGTATAGCCTAGCGTTAGCTTCCACTGACATAATATTAAATGCAGTGTTCTTAACATTTTCTTCTAGTGCAAGGATACCTATATTATCTTCTGTTGTTTTAAGGATGTGATGCATTAACTCTCGTATGATACTAGACTTACCCATACCAGAGCCACTAGTAAAGCATACCAGTTCTCCAGTACGCATACCATATAGCTTCTCATTCAACCCTTCCCAAGGATAGAGGCATGTATCACAGAAGTCTTCCTCATATAAGGCTGATCCAATATCCCTAAGATTAATAATACCAGCAGGGGTATGAGGTGCAGCAGCCCACCATGCCCTAGTAAAATCTTCACGCTTACCAATCTTTAGATACTCATTAGAATCTTTGAAGTCTAGCTTAACTATCTTAGCTTTGTTAGGTTCAAATAGTTCTGCTACTTTAGCACTAGCCTTACGTCCAGCCTCATCATTATCGAAACAGATAATAATATTCTCAAATGAATTTAAGTATTCCATCTGTGTCTTACAGTCACGCACTGCACTAGCTGCACCAGACTTTATAGACACACTGGGAAACTTTGAACCATTCATTTCAAAGACAGACATAGCATCTATCTCTCCCTCAGAGAGGGTAATATACTTAGCACTGGATGGTGGAAATAAATGCTGACCAAACAACTGACTAGAACTTAGATCGCCTTCAGTAAAGAAGTTCTTTGGATCAGTCTGTCGTACCTTGTTAGCAACGTGACAACTATCCTTATCAAAGTATGGATAGATATGTTTGTTTACCTTACTGGTAACACCATACTTCTTAACAGTATCTAAGGATATATTACGTTTGGTTAAGGCTTCACTCTGCCCTTGAGATAATACATTATTAATTACACCCTTGATTGGTGCAGACTGTTGTTGGCTCATGGGATATTCCCCTTTCTCTCTGCCATATGTATCACACTTGTAACAGTACCAGTGTCCATCCGCATACAGAACTCTGGCTTGCTCTGCACCACACTCATCATGGGGCAGACGTTCTTCAACTACATCATTGCTATCCATATTAGCTCCTCAACTCTAACATAAAGATACACTAGTGAAGGATAGATGTCAAGGTTTATCTATCAGCATAAGTCTTTTTAACTACATCATCTATAAAATCTAAGCTGTCTGTCATGATCTCTTCTGTCTCCTGTCTAGCTAACCTTCTAGATTCTTTACGAGTGTAACCCTCATTAAGATATTCTTTAGTTAGTTCAGTAAATAAAGAAGACCTATCTTTCTCCCATAAGTTTTTCATAATGGTATGTCCCTCTTGTAGGTTAGTTTACCAATCCGTTTGTATGAGTTCTGTAATTGTTCTTGAAGATCTTTCACATTATTTTCCATTATCTTTAGCCGTTCTTTTAAATCTAGGATCTCTTGCTGTTGTTTAATCCAATCATAACTAGGCATCTTCTTTATCCTTTCTAGTGTATAGTTGTACCTGATGTGAACTCATCTTTTATATCTTCAGTAATGGTATCCATCAACCTAGTAAATTCAACAGGTGGTAGTAAAGTTTTATAAATCATCTTAGCAGTAGCCATTAAGATACCAGCTACCATTAAAGGATTATAATTTTTATCCACACATAATTCATCTACTAAATTCTGTATATCTCTATACGCTTTTTGAAAGACTTCATCTTCAGTCATCTTAATCTCCATTGTAATAGTAGAATAAATGTTTACCAACTCTAGTTATAAAGTCTAACTCCTTTATCCAGTAAGGCATAACATAAGAGGCATGATAAAAGGTAGCACCCTGTACCTCTTCATACATGACACCATTGATAGCCATCCTGGCTACATCTTGTGCAGTCTTATGTGCTTGTTTTTCCTTCATAATTTCTGGTTTACCATCACACCAGTAAGAGAAAGCACACCTGTTTCTAACAGGATTACCCTCCCAATACCTACCAGCATGGACAACCTTACAAACTGTAGTAGGAAATCTATGATCTCTTACTCTTTCCATAATCACATTAGCTACAGCGAGTTGTCCTATAAATGGTTCACCTCTTGCCTCAAAGTATACAGCCTCAGTTAAACATTCAACATCACTTTCTGTTGCATTAGCTTTACTATTTAATATTAAACCTAGAAAAGATAAGCCTAATGTTAGTATAAATAATAGTGCTAATTTAAATGCTAAATTATTTCTTAGTTCCTTCATGCTCTTATCCTCCAGTAAGTACGACCCTCTTCTTCTTGCCCATAGAAATCACTAATCCAATCCCCATGTTTTAAGTAGTGCCGCATAAATCTAATGTAACCTTCACATGATACACGTCTAGCTATTGCTCCTTTTATATCATGTCTTTCCTGTTTTCTATACTCACTTATTAAAAGTTTATTGTGATCAATCCACTTCATAACTTTCAGATAGTGGATTGGATGATCGTCTGACATTTTTAGTAAAGTGCTGTGCAGTCCCTTGGTTGATGGCTTCTTTTCTACCTTTCTGCCACGCATCTTCTAACTCCTTTATCTTATGATCAGTGTATCCTAAAATGTCATGAGTTAAAACAGCCCATGCTATATCTTGTTCTCCTTCTGTTAAGGTTTGTTCCAAGATTAATTCATCCATCATGGTACGTGCAGACCAGCCCTTAATCTTAGAGGCTTTACCCTTTGCCATCTTCGATAAGAAGATTTCTTTTACACCATCCATGAATGGAGTGTAATCACTACGATCTAATTGCATTCTAATTCTCCAATGTCCCATAAATTGTAAGATTATGTTGATCCAAACCAAGCATATGCATAATTTGATACTCACTATATGCTTTAATTCGTAACCAAATTTCTAAGTCCTCATCATTTTTTTTATGTGATGAGCCTTGAAATCGTACAGTATATGTTTTCATTTCCATTACCACGCTTCTCCTTCTGCGCTAGGAGCACCAGAAATCTGATGCTTCTCTTCTTCATTGTCTAGGACATTATATAAATAATCTTCACCCTGTTCAATTATACGGGCAAAATCTTTATGTCCATGATTTACAGCATCATCATACATTTCTTTTAATGTACCTAAAGTTTTTAATGCCCATTCTTCTTCAATTATTGCAGCCCCATATAAACTCATATCACCTCTCCAGTTTCTTCATAGTAATCCACCTGTGAGTTCTTCCAGATGTTAGACTGTAACATCTTACGCACCCTCTCTTCTCTCATTACACGTACATTCTGTGTGTTCTTTGAGCGAGAGTTAGGGGTATGGGTAGACCAATGCGTAGCAGCCTGATATGCAGTCCACAAACTACCTACTTGCCTACTACCATAGCTTTCATAAGCAGCGTTACCATGTAGATGCTGGTTTTCTTTATCAAATATTTTCATAAGGTGAGACAGCACCACTTTGTTAGGCTTGTTCTCACGGCTGACATTATCAGTACGCTTTGCTAATGTTCTACTGAATAAAAATACCGCATCAGTACGATCTAACTTTGTCTGATACCAATCACGCATCTTAGTAAGACCATCACCTACTATGTATTCACCTGCATTCTTAATCTTTGCAGCAAAGGCAGGAAGATCAAAGCCCTTAGTATGTCTACCATATACGTAAGCAAGCTTATCACCAGACACTAGAGTATTATAGCACATGGATCTCCATAGTCCCATCATACCGTTGTTAGCCCACGTCCCATCATGGCTGGTGCGAAAGACAAACTCAGGGATTACAGCATCACCCTCATCTATCTTAACTTCTTCAGCAGGGAACTTAGCACGTAGCTCAAGTTGTCCACCATTCTTATAGACATTAGTCTTAAATGTTGCATCAGTTAAGTCCATGCCTGACTGACGCAGTGCACCCTCCACATCATAGACTATAGGGGTATATTGTTGCATCTCATACTTACCCTTAACTACAGCCATAGGCTGCTTAGTATCCTTCCTACGAATTAATTCACCAATGCCCTTTGGTACTTGCCAAGTAGTATCTTTATTAAGAACCTCAGTATTAAACAAGTGAACCAGTGGGACTTGTTCAACCTCAAAGTCTACCTTACTCATATCAAACATTGCGTTCATCATAGTATTCCTTTTGCTCTGTTAAAAATTCATTGATGTCTTCCATATCTAGATCACCAATGTCTTCCACGCCACTAACTGTTAGTATATAATCATATAGGGTTAGTGGCAAGTCTTTTACGTTCTTATAATTAAATGGCATTTATATCTCCAGTTCTATATTTACTGTATCCTCTTCGCCAAATACCACAACGCTATGCGTTGAATCAGTTGAAGTAAGACTAATAGTTAGATACTCATAAGGATGATCATCAGTCTTAGATACTTTATTAATGGTGATCTTACTTATACCATGATAGTTCGAACTAGTGTTACTCATTATACTTCCCTTTCACTTTCCATTACATCTAACATTTTCATATAGTACTTACCTTCATCGTGACCATGAAAGAACGCCCACTTAATTAGTTGTTCTATCTTAGCCCTCTTATTAATAGTTAAGAAACCAAACTCACTATCGATATGATCGTACATATTATTATCATAGTTATGACTAGCTTCCATGAACTTATAGTAATGCTGGGCAGCAGTCTGGTCAGCACCAACCCCACCATTGAGGTTGACGTGACCAGCTACTGCTTCTTTCAAAGTTCTTTCCATATCAAGCCTTTCGTATTTCATTTAGATAAAAGTACACTATCTATATCATAGTACTGTACGGAGGTATTCAGATCACATATTACAGGTTTATGACATCCCATGCAATGTGCTTGTCCTAGTTCATCCTTCCTACTAATGTATTCTTCCTTGGTCATACCTCTCCGTATGCACCTTCTCTCGCATTTCATTTAAGGTTTTACCACACTATCATAATACCAAAGATCATAGCAAAGATCAAGACCCCTGCTAAAACATCTTGTACTCTCGCTAAAAACTTATCTCTTTTATACTCATCATCCATCAGTAGTTCCCTTCCATATAGGCTGCGATAATACATCCAATCCCTATAGGTACACAGCCCAGCATACATATAAGATACAATTCATTTACACTCTTACCAATAACAACTATTAAAAATGTTACCATAATAATAAACATCAGGATACACATACATCCTGTAGCTAGAGACATTAATCTAATTGCAGACATTACATCACCTATACTTCTATTGAAACCAAGTGCTTTTCTTTACGTACAAATGAACCCTTACCCTTCTTAGCTTTCTCTATACCAGCCTTACGTTTCTTAGCTTGAAGAGCAAAAGGGTTACGAGTTTTATTATATCTCGTAGGTGTTTTACTTACTGGTGTTACTTTCATTATTAATCTCCACTTCAAAATCTTTATCAAATATAGGATCAACCCAACGTGCATCCCAAGTTAGAGTTGACCTAACAAATAATTTTTGGGGTTGTAATTCAGAAGCATGATCCATTACTTCCCACTTGTTTCCATTCTCTCTCACTCTATTCTTACCGTGATTAGTTTTACCTGTTAATTTAACTAACATTTTATTTCTCCGTTGTGTAATCTCATTAGGTAGCTAGGCATAGCTTTGATAGACTATGCCTAACCCTAATCAGACTATGCTACAGTGACCATACCCTTGCGGTCAACAATAGATTTAATATTCCAGAACGTACCCTTATCCATCTTATAGATAACGAGCTTACCTAACTGGAAGCGAGTGGATTTATCCAAACGATCTACAGCCCAAACACTTTTGAACTGACGAGTGCGATAGATGAACTCCATTCCGAATACATTTAATTTCTGCATGGTACTTCTCCTTTGGTTGATGATTATATACTACTCTAGTTTTAATTTATTGTCAAGTTATGTTATGTATCCTACGCCAGACTACCCATGTGATAGCCTGTATCTCAAATGCTTTCAGTGATCTGCCATTTACCCTCACTCTCTTACCAGCCTTAACGTATGCCTGGGATATCTCAAAGTATTCCCTCTTGCCTACGTTAGTCTTGTCATCGGTTAGTCCCTGTCTCTCACCATGATAGATGTTTCTAGCATGACCATCTACGGTGCAGGTATCATGTCCCATGATGTTGCGGTAGAAGGATGTAATTTTCTGACCATTCAGTATCAAGCTAACGCCATCTTCATCAGGCATTGCATCTAGGATAGACCATGCCTTATGTTTCATGGCGTGGTAAGTGCTCACCTTGATACTTTCAACGTGCTCACCATTGAGATATCCTTCTATTAAATCCTTTGCATTGACTATATTCCTATCCCATTTGTTGTTAGGAGATAGGGCTGCAACCACGCCAACCACTACGTGTATGGGTACGTGTAAGTCTAGTGCGATGCGCTTACAGTCTGCAAAGGCATTTACATACCAGACTATACCATCACGTTTCTCTTCTGGCGTAGCCATCTTGTATATTCTGATAATGTTTTCCATGCTCATTTTAATACTCCTTAATATTCTTCTGATAGACTTGATCAAATATCTCAAGTCCATCCTCATATGAAGCAGATAAATCCTCATCATAGTTAAAACCTGATTGAGCTTCTGCTTGTTTAAGATTGTGAATGATAAACTTTATTTTATCATCCTCATTTTCAGAGTTTTCTACCCTAATCATTTCTTTTGTACGTTCTGCTAGACGATTATAAAATTCATCTAGCATATCGTTATAGCTATCCTCAAGATAGCCTAGTGTCTGTGGGTCCATGCTCATTTTTAATATCCTTCGTTCTGAGTTTCTAATACTTCTAGTTCTGCTAACTGTTCCGCACTCTCTAGATCATAACCTAGATCTTCATAATGTGCAACAATTAAATCATATTCTCTTTTTAACATTGTTTTATCCTTCATTCAAGTTAGTTATACGGTACAACCCTTTGTTTATTTTGTCAAGAGTATCTTTTTTATTCTCTGACAAGAACCTTGCGAGATACTTAGCGGTAGTTTTAGAGCCTCCTAATTTAGGATCATAGATACTAGTGTCTATCGTTATATCCCTACCATTCACCTTATCTTCGATCTTAGCTACGATGGTATCGTAACTCTGAAAGTATGTAGTATCACCGTTGGTGACAACAAATTGATTGGGAACCTTGTTGCCACTATTGCTTATCATATTTGATACATACATTAGATTTTTTCTCCTACTTCATTATAAATTCTACCAACATTATTAGGATCAATTACAAATAGTACAACGTAATCCCAATTATCGCTCCTATTGCGAATTGCTACCTGTTGCCAATATTGCTCTGTTATCCTGTTATTGTCAAGGTAATAGTTTTCTACTACCTGCTTGCCTTCATTTTTACCAGTTAGGTAATACCTAATTTCATTAAGTGTTTTCATTTTAATATCCTTTCTACCAATAACAATGTTTAGGCTTGGGCTTATCGCCCACCATCATTTTAAAGTCTACGCCTTTCATCGCTGTAGCCTTGTAAAATGCACAAATCTCATATGCATCATTAAACGTACCACGATTTACAATACCTTTCAAGCTATTTCTTTTGTTGCGGTTTGGATGCTGGTTTTGCAAGTCTAGTGCTAGGTGCTCTTTTAAATTCATTATTTAATACCTTTCAGTATTTGATACATGATATTTAATTTACGTTGTTTCATTACCTTTTTAGGTTGTTTTGACCTATCAGCATTATATGCTTTCCTTAAAGCATAATCAACAACAGTTTTATTGTCATTACAATTATAACCTTTAACCATGCAATGGCCTCTAGGAAGTGGGGGTATACCACTAATACCATAACGACTGTGATCCAATACTTTAATGTATGTCATAATGTGTAGCCTTTCATGTAATCATCAAAACACTTTGTCTTGATTAATGTAATCATAATACGTAAAGCATAACAATGTCAAGTAAAAGATAAAAGACTAAGGATATCAATAGGTTAGATAGTATCTGGATTGTCTGCTAATGGGGATAAACGTATTATAAAGACAACCTTCCCCTAACAATACAGAGCTTTGTAGTTATTATATAGGTTTGGGGGAAGGTTTTATGGGGGCTAGACAGGCTAACCCTTTGATTCTACAAGATAAAAAGATAGTTCTTGACAGAATTAAAAGAATGATGTATAATAGTAGAGACGGGGGGTGGGAAAAACGTGGGGTGTGGTATAATATATATATAGGGGTGACATATATTTACCAAAAAACTAGGGGTCTAGTCTATATATTAACTTTTAGGGGCCGTATATTGAGATATAAAAAGAGGGAGGTAGATATCATACTACCCCCCAGACTATATAGACATTATAGCATACTTTTCGCTAGTATGCAACCCCAGAAAAGTATGTTATTATAGTATATATCATCAGAAAAAGTGAGGAGGATGTATATGGATGAATCAAATGAGAGTTCTCTACGAGAAATGGAGAAATTAATGGACTTAGAGGAGGGAACACTAAAGAATAATTTTATATCTTTAGATTCTCTCTCCTGTTGTAAGGTAATATCTAATATTATGCAAGAGATTACCAGTGGAGTTGCAGTATCTCCTGCATCTTTAAGACATGGACGTAAAGGAGATATGGTAAGAGACTATGTTACCCATATAATAAGTACACTAGGGGATCTCAGAGAGTTATTTTTAGAGGATCATATAGAGAATGAACACAGAAGAAAACATATCAATTAATTATGACCAGATAGAGGGCTTACTGTCTCTACGTCATTCACTAAACACCTATAAACAGTCTAAGGCTCATATTAACTTCCTATCTTTTGTTAAGTTAATGGCTCCTACTCTAGTATCTGACTGGGAGATGGGTAGACATATTGAAGTTATATCCAATAAGCTACAGGAAATACAGGATGGTGATCTAAAGAGGCTGATGGTCTTCCTACCACCACGTAGTTCCAAGTCTGTTATCTGTTCTAAGTTGTTTCCTGCATGGTATATTGGACAAAACCCTAACCATGAGATACTTACAGTATCACATAGTGATCAATTGTCTTCTGACTTTGGCAGATCTGTAAGAGATTTAGTTAATAGTGAGACATTCCAAGAGATATTTACAGATGTTAAGCTACGACAGGATGTACGTGCTGCTGGTAAGTGGCAGACTAATCAGAAGGGATCATACTATGCTGCTGGTGTGAGGTCACAGATAGCTGGTCGTGGTGCTCACATAGCTATACTGGATGATGTGATGTCTGAAGAGGATTCCTTTAGTTCGGCAGGTAGACGATATGTAAAAGAGTGGTGGCCTTCTGGTCTACGTACTCGTATCATGCCTAATGGTTCCATTGTTATTATTAATACTAGGTATCACCACGATGACCTGTGTGGTTGGCTATTAAAACAGGAACGTGAGATGCATGACTACGGAACTATTCCCTGGGAAGTTATAAAGATACCTGCATGGGTAGATGAAGAAACTTCAGAACTCTTAGACTTACCTGTTGGGTCTTCCTACTTTCCTGAGTGGAAGCCAGAAGAGATTTTAAAAATAGACGAGGAGGAAATAAAGGCTACCAACGGTACAAAGTATTGGGAGTCACTGTATATGCAGAACCCCACACCAGAAGAGGGTGGTCTTATTAAGAAGAGATGGATTGAGTGGTGGCCTCATGAAGATCCACCCCCATGTGAATTTATTATTCAAACATATGATACAGCCTTTTCTACTAAGACTACGGCTGACTACAGTGTAATCCAAACCTGGGGTATATTCTATGCACCAGAACAAAGTCATAGTGGGATGGAAACAAATGAGGCTCAATTAATCTTACTGGGTAATCTACGTGGAAGGTATGAGTATCCAGAACTAAGACGTATGGCTCAGATGTCTTATGATGAACATAAACCTGATGTTTGTATTATTGAAAAGAAGGCTAGTGGTCAGTCACTACTACAGGATATGCGTAGAAGTGGCTTACCTGTACTAGACTATCTACCAGATAGAGATAAGATTGCTAGAGTATATGCTGCTACTCCTTCACTAGAGGCTGGACGTGTCTGGTTTCCACAGGGTAGAAAGTGGGCTGAAGAACTGGTTGATGAGTTAATTACTTTCCCTAATGCTGCTCATGATGATCAGGTAGATGCTATGACAATGGCTGTTCACTACATGAAAGACTCATGGAACTTGCTACATCCTGATGATCCTGAGTGGGAAGATGAACCTAGTCATAAAAAAAGAGTTGCCTACTGGAACTTTTAAGTGTATAATGGTATAAAGTGGAGGATATTGTATGGCAGGTTTAAGTGCATTACTAAAGATGGCTATGAAAGCTGCACCAAAAGCAGCACCTAGAGCTATGCCTCGTACTGTACGACAAGCTAGACCTACAGAGGTTATAGAGGATACCTCAGAAACAGTAATGGAAAATATTTCAACTCCTAAAGGTATTGAAAAGATAGTAGATGAAATTGGGGAAAGTAAAAGTATTAATATAGTTCCTTCTATAACTCCTCCTAAAAAAACAATAAAGGCTTATAAGTTATTTAAAGTTCATCCAAAAACTAAAGAATTATTTCCTTTATTTGTTAAGTGGGGAGATAATAATCTACCAATGCCACTAAATAAATGGATAAAAGCAGAGGAGGGAATCCAATCTGGATCAGGTAAAGTTAAATCATCATTAGGAGAATTAGCTTATAGACCTGGATTTCATGGTGGTGATCTACCTATAGCTACTCATATTGGAGATAAGTGGGATTTAAAAAAATTAGTAAAAGATAAAACAATTAAAAAACCAAATGTTAGACCTAATAATCAAGTATGGGCTGAAGTAGAAATGGCTGATGATGTAGATTGGCAAAGTATAGCTAATAGTAGAGCTACACCTTTAAAAAGTGGAAAAGGTATTCAAGTAAAAACTGCACATATAACTGATCAAGTTCCTTTGGGAGGTCATTATAGATATAAAACTAATCCGAATATGACAGGTAATTGGATAATTAGTGGCGATATGAAAATTAATAGAATTTTATCAGATAAAGAAGTAAAAAAAATTAATAAAAAAGCAGGTGTTTCCGATTTACCAAAACTAAGTGATATAATACAGAAAAAAAATAAGGGTGGTATGGTAGCACGTAACCCTTACCCTGAAGCGAGAGGAATATATTAATGGCTGTTGAAAAGAACCCCTATGATCTAATGAAAGCCAATGTGGTTCCAATGGATATTGGTGTAGAGGAAGAGAGTACTACATCTATTGAAGAGGATGGTGAAGGTGGGGTTATAGTAGATTTTGGTTCTGAAGAAACTGTAGTAGAAGAAGATGCTATAGGTCTAGGTGAGTGGTACGATGATATCTGTGGAGACATGGATGACTCAGACCTAGATGATATTGCTACTCAGGTATATGATAATTATCAGAGTGATAAGGAATCTCGTGGTGAGTGGGAGGATATGTTTGAGAGGGGCTTCGATCTTCTTGGATTAAAACTTCAGGATGCTACTGAACCATTTGAGGGTGCATGTACGGCTGTACATCCACTACTAATTGAGTCTACCGTTAAGTTTCAATCTAAAGCCTCACAGGAACTCTTTCCTGCTTCTGGACCTGTCAAGACACAGATTATAGGTAAGCAAACTCCTGACAGAGAGATGCAAGCTAATCGTGTTAAAGACTTTATGAATTATCAATTAACAGAGCAGATGACAGAATACTTTGACGAGTTTGAACGTATGCTGTTTCATCTACCATTAATTGGATCAGCCTTTAAAAAGATTTACTATGATGCAAATCTTAAACGCCCTGTTTCGGAATTTATTCCAATTGATCAGTTTTATGTTTCCTTTTACGCTAGTGATTTACGGAGGGCTGATAGGTACACTCATGTTATCTATCGTAGTCCTAATGATCTTAAAAGGGATATAGCCGCTGGGATCTATAATGAAATAGATTTACCCCAAGCTGGTATTCCAGAACAGAGTGCAATGGAAGAGAAGATGAATACTATCTTAGGCTTCTCTCCATCCAGTGATAATGATCCACAATATCTTTTACTGGAACAACACTGTTACCTTGATCTTCCTGAACCATATAATGATCCTGATGGTGTGGCATTACCCTACATTGTTACGGTAGAAGAAAGATCTAAAAAGGTACTAAGTATTCGTAGAAACTACAACCAAGACGATCCGAATAGAGAAAAGAAATTACACTTTACACATTACAGATTCGTACCAGGGTTTGGTTTCTATGGATTTGGCCTAATACATTTCTTAGGGAATCTCACGATGACTGCCACAGCAGCAATGAGAGCCTTAGTAGATGCAGGTCAATTTGCGAACTTACCAGGAGGTTTTAAAGCAAAGGGTGTAAGGGTGGTTGGTGACAACGATCCTATTGCTCCTGGTGAATTTAAGGAAGTTGAATCAACTGGTATTGATCTCTCAAAGGCTATTGTTCCCTTGCCATATAAGGAGCCTTCCTCAACTCTCTACCAGATGCTTCAGTTTGTAGCAGCAACAGGACAGAAGTTTGCTGATAGTTCAGAACAAATTATTTCTGACAATGCTTCTTATGGTCCTGTTGGTACAACAATGGCTCTACTTGAAGCCTCAAGTAAGTTCTTTAGTGCAGTCCACAAGAGACTACACAAATCTCAGAAAGATGAGTTTAGACTGTTAGCCTCAATTGACTATGAGTATCTACCATCTAAGTATCCTTATGAGATTCCTAATGCTGATCAGCAGATATTTAGGAAAGACTTTGATGGTCGTGTAGATGTCCTACCTGTTAGTGATCCAAACATTCCTTCAAATGCACATAGGATGATGATGGGACAGATGGCACTCCAACTTGCCCAGAACTCGCCTCCTGGTATGTTCAACTTAGAAGCCTTAAATAGAACTATTCTTAACTCAGCTAATATGCCAAATGTAGAGGAGATATTACCACCTAAACAACAACCACAGAAACTTGATCCTGTATCAGATATAATGGCTGCAACTAAGGGATTACCCATCGCAGCTTTCCCAGGGCAGGATCACGATGCACATATACAAGTAAAGATGGCTTATCTACAAGATCCTGCTAATGGGGCCAATCCTATTATGGAACGTATTGCTCCTATAATTCAGGCTAATATTCAGGAACATTCAGTAATGAAATATCAGGAACAGATGAGTGGTATGACACAACAGTTAGCACAGGGTGCTCAAGATCCTGGTGTTATAGAACAGGCAATGGCTCAAGCTGCACAACAAGTCATGCAAGCTAATCAGATGGCTGCACAGGGAATGGGTCAGTCTGTTGAACAGCAAACTATCCAACTACAACAGAGTCAACTAATGTTAGAGAAAGAAAAGTTAAGTGCAGATACTATGAAGGATAGTGCTGAGATGGCTCTGAAGAATAGAGAACTTAATCTAAAGGAAGACCAACTTAAAGTTCAGGCTTATAAGGATGGTGCATCTGCCATTATGAAGGCTGAAGAGAAAGAGAAGGATCGTGTTGCAAAAGAAAGTATGCAAGCAGTAGAATTATTAGCTAAGAAGGCTGAACAGGAAATGGTTGATGATACTAAGCGTGATCTTAAACTAGCCGAAATAGAAGCTGACTTTGCAAAAGAGGAAGGTAAAACTTCTCGTGATATAGAACTAGATAATATTAAAACACATAGAGATGAAAGACTAGAAGGAGAGGAGTAAACAAATGAGTAAATCAATGAATAAAGGTGTATGGGGTAATAATAATACTAGTCGCTCTGTTGGCGATTGGGATGATGTTGCTTCATCTAAATGGAGTGTCAGAGCTAAGACAGGTATTACAGAAGAATTTCCATCTGATACCTATGATATTCCAAATCCAATAAAGAGTACTCGTGAAACAAAAGGTCCAAGTTTATCATAGGAGATAACAATGCAAGAATGGATAAAGTGTTTTATACCTAAAGCTGGACATTGCCAGTGTGGAACTTCATGTAAAGCTATGTGGATTAGTTTAATTGCTTTAGGAATTTCTATCTGGGCGATAATGTCCTGATGGATATTTGGGATGAAGTAATTACTACATATAATAAAGAAATAGAGACACTAAAAAATACTCTAGCATCTGGAAGTATGGAAGACTATGCACACTATAGACAATTAGTTGGTTCTATTAGTAGTATAGAATGGTCACGTCAACAATTAACTGATATAATTAAACGCAGACACCATGCAGATGATGAAGAGGATTTTTAAATGAGACAACCCTTACTAGCTAATGCTATGAAGAATGACGAATGGATTGATGCCGTAGATGGGAATGCTGAATTAATTGAGCCACCCCATCTACCTGGATTTCATATCCTAGTTAGACCTTTTTCTGTAAAGGAAAAAACTAAGAGTGGTATCTTTATTCCTGATTCTCTAAAGGATGATATTGCTTATCTTACTACTGTAGCTCAAGTTATAATAGTTGGAGACTTAGCTTATCAGGATGAGAATAAGTTTCCTAAAGGACCGTGGTGTAAAGAAGGTGACTATGTATGTTATGGTAAACATACAGGAACTAAATTATTCTACCAAGGTCAACGATTTATACTATTATTTGATGACCAAATACTAATGCGAGTAGATTCCCCCACGCACTTAGATCCAACATTTAATCTAAGTCATTAAAAAAAAACTTGCGTACTAGGTTAGTAATAGTGTATAATATTAATAATAAGACGTAAATACGTTTGATTCGTCAACAACGGAGAATATTATGGCAGAAGAAAAAGAAATTGAAGTAGAAGAAAGTGAAGATGGTAGTTGGAATCAAATTACGGTTCCAGAAGAAGCAGGGATCAATGTAGAGGTTTCTGATGAAGATGTAAAAAAAGTAGCTGCTGAAGCTGCTGCCCAACCAGAACCTATTGTAGTAGAACCTGAAGTTAAAGATGGTGATCCTGAATTAGATGGGATTGAAACTAAGGGAGCAGAAAAAAGAATACGTAAATTGATTCGTCAACGTAAGGAACGTGATGAAGAAATTGAAAAATTAATACACAATAATAATGAACTTCAGACACGACTACAACATAAAGATACTGAAGTTGCTTCCAATGTTAAACAGAATATTGCGCTTAGTGAAACACAGGTTAATGATAAGATTGATTTAGCTAGGGCTGCATATTTAAATGCATTTGATAGTGGAGATAAGGAACAATTACTTAAATCACAGGAAATATTAAATCAAGCCCAATTTGAAAAACAACGTATTGAAGAAGCTAAGAATGCGTTAACAACTTATGAAGAGACACAGGAAAAACAACAAACTGTTAAACAGCAACAAGAGGATTTTAAACCTGATCCCAAAGCAATGCGGTGGGCATCTGAAAATGACTGGTTTGGTCAAGATCAGATTATGACCTACGGTGCTTTAGAGATTGATAAACAATTAAAAGCAGAGGGATTTGATCCTTCTGATGATGATTTTTATGAAGAAGTGAATACTCGTCTTAAAGATACTTTTCCTAATAAGTTTGGAGAGGAACCTAAAGCGACTGATTCACAACCCCGTCAGCAGGAAACGTCACCTGCTCAAGTAGTAGCTGGTACGTCACGCTCACCCAGCACTGCCAGTAATCGAAAGGTTAAGTTAAACCAAGAAGATATTCGGTTAGCAAATAAATGGCAGATACCACTTGAAGTGTATGCAGCAGAGAAGCTTAAAGTTGATAAAGCAGAAGGCGAGTATACTAATGTAGTAATGAATAAGCGTGGAGGATAATAATCATGGCACGGACAGAATCACGTAATTCTCAAGTAAGGGAAAATCAAACAAGAGACGAGGAGTATACATTTGAGGAAGAAGACTATCTTGCAATACCTCAAGAGGTGCAGGAAAGATTTCTAAATCAGGGTATGGTTCTACGTTGGATACGAATCCAACTTCGTGGTGCAGATGACTACCAAAATGTAGGCAAACGCACACGAGATGGATGGGTGTTCGTAACACCAGATGAAGTACCAGAATTGAGTGTAAGCTCTATCGTGAAAGAGGGAGGTCGCTATGCAGGTACAGTTGTTAGGGGTGATGTAGCTCTTGCTAAAATGCCTGAAGGTCGTGCAATAGCGAGAAAGGAGTATTTCGAAAAGAAGGCTGATGATTTAATGAATGCTGTTAACAGCCAATTAATGAACAGTTCTGATTCTAGAATGCCCATTTTTAATAATAGTAAATCAACCGTGACTAAAGGAAAGAGTCCTAGATTTCAGGACTAAGTCTTTTGGTTTGATTATGTAAAGGAGAGACTAAATGGATACTAAAGCCCTAACTGGTCTTCATCCTGCACGTGTATATGGTTCTGGTGCTAATAGTACTGGTGTCAAAAAGTTGCCAATTGCATCTGCTGATGCCCGTAATATGTTTACAGGTGATCTTGTAAAAGTGAGCTTGGGAAATATTGAGCCAGTAAGTGCTGCTGCTGATTACGCTGTTGGTGTATTCCAAGGTGTATATTATGAAGCTGATGGTGTGCCAACATGGAAGAAATATTGGCCAGCAAATACTTCAGCTAGTAATATTGAAGCAATGGTAATGGTAGATCCTGATATGACGTACTATATTGGAGCAGATGCTTCATGTACGGCAGGAGATATCTATCTTAATTTTGACCTTACACTTGGAAGTGGAAGTACCGCTACTGGTATTTCTGGTTTTGGATTGAAGGCTGCTACTAGAGTAGCGACAACTGCCCAAGTAAAGGCCGTTGGCGTTAAAGACGTACCTGGGAACGACATTGCTATTGCAGCAGACAACGCATTTCCTATTATGGCAGTTAAAATACTGCGTAGTGAAATGAATATGTTTGATGTAGCGGCTAGTGTTGTTGGCCCAATTTAATAAGGGAGGATAGAAAATGGCTATTTCAAGAGCTAGTATTGCCAAAGAACTCCTTCCTGGTCTTAATGCCGTATTCGGTCTTGAGTACGGGGAGGTTAATAATGAACTAGAACCGCTTTACGAAAGTGAAAATTCTGATCGTGCTTTCGAGGAAGAGGTAATGTTCACTGGCTTCGGAACTGCACCTGTAAAGGGTGAAGGTTCGGCAGTCAGCTACGATACCGCACAAGAAACTTACGTTTCTCGTTACACCAACGAAACGGTTGCTCTCGCATTTGCAATCACGGAAGAAGCTATGGAAGACAATCTTTATGATACGTTCTCCAAACTTCGTGCTCGTGGTCTTGCTCGTGCAATGGCAAATACCAAACAAGTAAAGGGTGCTGATGTCTTTAATAATGGATTCAGTACTGCTGCTGCTTGGGTTGGTGGAGATGGTGTAGCGTTTATTAGTGCATCACACCCAACGGTTTCAGGGGTAAATCAGTCTAATCTAATGGCTGCTTCGGATCTTTCGGAAGCTGCTTTGGAAACTGCCTTGACGAGTATCCAGAAGATCAAAGATGATCGGAATATTCTGATTGGTGCTTCGGCTGAATCACTTCATATCCCACCTGATCTCTGGGCTACGGCAGATCAAATTCTGCACTCGCCTGGTACGACTACGGCTGGTGGAACTGGTGATGGAAATTATGCTCAGAATAGTATTAATGCTGTTCGTCATATGGGTATGATTCCTGGTGGGTTCTTTGTGAATCGTAGGTTTACAAACACTAATGACTACTTCATTAAAACTGATGTACCAAATGGTGCCAAGATGTTTAATCGTGTTCCGCTTCAAACTAAGATGGAACCTGATTTTGATACTGGCAACCTTCGCTTCAAGGCTCGTGAGCGTTATAGCTTTGGGTTTTCTGACTGGCGTGGTTATTTCGGTAGTGCAGGTAGCTAATACCAAAGGAATAGGAGAGAGTGTAAAAACTCTCTTCTACTCTTTCTTAGATTGAAGGGAAGAATATGGCTACAAATATTAAGACTGCAACAGTTACTGGAAGTGGACAACCTATAGATTATTCTACCTCAACTGTTCCAACTACAGCTACAGGTGGAATGGGAGATGTTATTGCAGTAGGTACTCGTCTTATTGGTATTACGGCTGCTGTTACTGGAACTTGTAATATCACAGATACTTTTACTTCGGTTAATACTGAAAAGACTTTGACTCGTATTAAGTTTGCTGGTAATCGTGATACTTATTTTGGTGAGCAGGGTGTAAAATTCTTAGGTAAGATTATGGTATCTGCTCCTACATCTCATTCTACTGTTATGATTTATTATGGTTAATCATGCCTGATTATGATTACTTGATCACAGATGTAAAAAATACAACAGAGAATGACTCAACAGAATTTGCGACACAACTCCCAAAGATTGTTAATAAGGCAGAAAATAAACTAACTACTGACTTAGATGATCATGGTCTAAATGTATATACATCCATAGCGATCCCATCAGGCACAGCTATTGTTACCATTCCTAGTGGTAGTCGTATCGTTAGGAATTTCTCCATGACTCAAGATGGGTCAAGGAAGAATATGTTATTGCGTACTATAGAATATGTTAATGATTTCTGGCCTGTAAGTGCCAGTACGAGTGCTCCGATTTATTATGCATATAGAGGTAATACTGAGATACGAATTGCTCCTACACCAGCTTCTACATATGATGGAGAATTTATGGCTGTGGTGAGGCCAACTACGCTTACCTCTACAGGAACTACTTCTAATTACTTTACAGATTTTTGTTATGATTCTCTATTTACTGCATGTATGGTAGAGGCATCTTTATTTATGAAAGACTCAACTGCTACCCAATTGTGGGAAACACAGTATCAGTATCACATTAATGCACTACGTAATCAGGCACGTAGGACTAGACAGGATGATATGGCTGTTAATGCCAGCCCTGCTGGTGGACCTGATACACTGATTAGAGGATCAACCTAATGGCTATTAGTAGAGCTAATATTGGTATGGAAATTAAAAGACCTGGCAAAAAGAAAGCTAAACTTGGTTCAGGTGGTAGATTTAAAAAATTAAGTTCAAAGTTAAAAAATAAAGGTGTTAAAAATCCTAAAGCATTAGCAGCCTGGATTGGACGCAAAAAGTATGGTAAAAAGAAAATGGCTGCAATGTCTAAAAAGGGGAGGAAAAGCTAATGGCTACTAAAGAAGCACTATATAAAGATTCAAAACTACCTGTGGCTAAACCAACAGGCCAGGGATTTGGGGCTGCTAAGAAGGGTCCAGCCGTTCACGGTCCTATTTATGCAATTTGTGATTATGACTACCCACAGGGTGAAAGTTTCCCCATAGATCATAATACTACTTATACAAGAGAGGGGAATTAAAATGACTAAGCCAGTAGGAAAAAAATCACAGGCTCTTAAAGCACTAAATAAGTTTCTTGATGATTTAAAAATGGAACATGCTGAGTCAGCAATTACAGGTAAAGTTCCTGGGGCTGCTAAAAAGACACCGAAACGTCCATCTGGTAGAGATTGGAGTAAACAAACAGGTACAGATCATATTGATAGTCCTGAATTTACTGCACACTTGGATAAAAAGTGGTCAAGAGGAGAAGCTATAGCAGAGGGGATGAGAAAAGCTGCTGCTAAAAAGAAAGCTGCTGCTAAAAAGAAAGCTGGTGGTGGTAAAGTCGGTATGTCACACCAAGGTCTATATCCTGCTGAAGAAGCTCGTGCTGGTACGATGTCTGAAATGGAACGTGTTAAACATATGAAGAAGGGTAAACAGGTTAAAGGAGTTAAATTTAAAGACCTTGGAAAAAATAAAGTTAAATTTAAAGATATTGGGACAAATAAAATTAAATTTAAAGATCTATCTCCAGAGTTAGTAAAATTTATAGAAAGTATGACGAATCCTAAACCAAAGAGAGAAACAAGAGAACCAATTACACGAGGAGCAGATAGAGCACCTGTTATACCAAAGAAAGATATAAGAGAACGAATTACACGAGGAGCAGATAGAGCACCTGTTATACCAAAGAAAGATATAAGAGAACGAATTACACGAGGAGCAGATAGAGCACGAATTACGAAACCCAGATCTTATAGAGCACCTCTAGAACCTTATATGACTCCAGTTGATCAGATGGACCCTGTATTGAGGGAAAAATTAGGTTTAAAGAAGGGTGGTCAGGTTAAAAAGAAAAAGAAGAAAGAACAGGGCTCTGATGATCGTAAGCATGAGTCCATCTCAATGCGTGTAAAGAAGAAGCGAACTAAGAAGCAGTTAGTAGCTAGTAGTAATGAGTCCTACGGTAAGTGGGGTAGCAAAGCTAAGAAGCGTGGTAAGATTAATCGTTCCTCCAGTAAGGGTTGGGATGGTAATACTGAAGTCTCACGCCACTACGATTCATAAGGAGAAGGATTATGTCAAAGACTAGAGCAGAACGTATCGCAGAAGAAGCACAATTAAAGAAAGAATGGGAGAAAAAAGGCGGTAAGGTTAAAAGAGGTAAGACTAAGTTTTCTACTGCTACTGACCCAATACGAACAGGTCAAAGAACACAAACAGGAAGGGGAGGAAGGGTTAAAAGTTATACATGGCCTGAAGGAAAAGCCCCTGCTGATGATAAACCAAAACCTAAACCAAAGACTAAAGTAAAACCTGCAATAGCTCTGCCTAGAGGTAAGGGATGGAAAGCAAAAGCATTAAAAGCAGTAAATAAATGGTTAAAGAGTTTTGAAACACCTAAAATAGTTAAACCAAAGGTAGTTAAACCAGCGGTAGTTAAACCAGCGGTAGTTAAACCTTCTATTAGTAAAAAGGTTCCACCTGGAGTAGGTAAAGGAGCAGCTAAACCTAAAGCTAGAGTAGACCCTAAACCAAAGCGACATGGAAGGGTTCCACCTGGAGTAGGTAAAGGAGCAGCTAAACCTAAAGCTAGAGTAGACCCTAAACCTAAAGCTAGAGTAGACCCTAAACCTAAAGCTAGAGTAGACCCTAAACCTAAAGCTAGAGTAGACCCTAAACCTAAAGCTAGAGTAGACCCTAAACCTAAAGCTAGAGTAGACCCTAAACC
>Ga0255047_10000181_pt1 | contig 46049 bp, 37 predicted proteins | sample JV7_2_1_MG_FD_183640 | JGI IMG/M metagenome (GOLD analysis project Ga0255047, IMG submission 183640) | Seawater microbial communities from Jervis Inlet, British Columbia, Canada - JV7_2_1 | ecosystem: Environmental > Aquatic > Marine > Inlet | place: Canada: British Columbia | collected 2016-10-06
GTGGTCGAGTAGGACGCGGCGCTGTCCCGGTAGCGCCAGCCGAAAGAACATCTGTAGGGCTGCGTAGTGAGACAGGTAGTCGGACTGGTTGGTGGTGCCCGCGAGGTCGCCGATTGAGAGGCCCCGGCGCTCGGCCACGACCAGGAACATCGCCGAGAGGGTGTACGGCGCTGTGTCCCCGATGCTCACCGACTCCTGCTCGATTTTCAGCCCATCCACGCAGCGGGCCATGTCGTCGGTCGTGCAGATCAGCGTGCCGCAGGTGCCGAGCAATTCTCGATGGACCTCGTCCGCGTCGTAGCCCCGTAGGTGGCTGTTGCATGGCGAGACGAACAAGCCTGTCAGGCCCGTCTCGTAGAGGGTGCGCATTCTGTCGTTGTAGTCTTCCGGAGTCCCGAGCCCCACAACCATCCGCGGTGTCCACGGCCGACCCCGATGCATGCTCGGGTGAACACCCCTTGTGTACGGGAACTGACCGGGGAAGCCGAGATCGTCGGCGTAGGTCGAGGCGTTCCAGTCGAGCGGACTGTAAAGCGGTTTGATCTCGATGCCGGATCGGTTGAATCGACGCGGCTCGGCGGGAACACTCCGCTCGCACTCTTCCTGCCAGGCCTCCGCCTCGTCCTCGAGGGCGGTGTCTTGACCGGGTTCCTGTGGATCAACTCTCGGTGTCACGGTCCCGCCATCTCATTACTCAGTAATCCTTCGATTGTCGAGACGATGTCCTCGCGTGTTGCGCCAGGATGGAAAATTGCCGCCACTCCCGCCTCTTGCATCATGGCGACCTCCTGGGCGGGGATGACGCCTCCAAGCAGGACGGGAACGTGGCCCAAACCTGCTTCGCGCAATGCGTCCATCAACTTGGGCACGATCAAGTGGTCTGCGGCGAGGCTCGAGATCCCGATCAGGTCGACATCTTCTTGAACCGCGAGTCCGACGAGGCCTTCGATGGTCTGCCACGGTCCCGTGTAGATGACCTCCATCCCGGCATCCCGAAGGTAGCGAGCAACGATCCTGCTGCCCCGGTCGTGACCGTCGAAACCGATCTTGGTGATGACCACTCGCGGCGGATGGGTAGCGGTCACTGACGACGACATGAGCGGTCCCTGGCGCGGAGTGTTCGAAGTGGCCACCGGAGTGGCCACCGGGAACGTGAACGACCGTACATTTGCTCACTATATACCGTTGCTTGTGATGTCGCCCAGCGGGTCCCTTGCTGCCAGGAGGAGTCGTCGATGCTTGGCGCGGATCTCCGTTTACCGCGCGGAGGGCGCCGTCCAAAATAGCGAATGATGAGCCATTCAAGATATTTCGGGGTTCCGAGAACCGTTGAGAATGGAGCGGATCAGGTTCGCGGTTTCGGTTGCCCGAACTGGGTCGCGAAGCTCCTCTCGGCGTGCCAGATGCGCCACGCCACGAGGGTCGTCCGGGCCACCGGGAGGTCGGGGCACGAGCATGAAGTGCAGATGAGGGAAGTGCTCACCGAACGCGATCAAGTAGATTCGCTCGGCCCCGGTCGCCTCGCGGATCGCAGCTGAAACTCGCTGGACAACGACGCCGAACTCGGCGGCCTCGACGGGGTTCATGCTGTCCGGGCCCTCACCATGGCGTCGCATTCCACACACGACCCACCCAGGCGCTTCGTATCCGGGCAGTACACCGGCGAACCAGCGGTCCTCTGAAAGGACCCACGTGTCGCCAGGGTCGTCCCGGTGGGCCGCAAGTTCACACAACAGGCACGGATCGTTCGAGATAGTCACAGCGGCCACATCTTCCTACTCGGCGGTTGTCGACGATTATCGTCGTTCCCCGATCTTCGATGCGCTGCGGACGATCGGATCCTTTGTGGAGTCACACATCGTCTGCCTGCGCTGGAGCGGGCCAGCAACATCAGCGGAGTTGGTGTCATACAGAGGTGGTCGTCGGGTCGGCCCTCGTCCACCATTTGGGGTCACCATTGGTTGGAGGAGTACACAACACACCGCGCCGAAATCGACGCAGTGAACGAATGCACGGCTTCACAGTGCGTTGGTGAGCGAAACTTCAGACATACCTGTCGCTGTGCGCACGCCTGACTCGGGTCCAGTAATCGGGGTCGTCACGACATGGAACGAAGCGGCGCCGTGCAACATGTCGCTACGACGGCAAGCACAGGCGGCCAAGAAGGGCGTGCGGGCCGCCGGCGGGATACCGCAAGAGCTGACAACGATTACCGTCACCGACGGGATCGCGATGGGTACCCCTGGCATGCGCAGTTCTTTGGTGAGCCGGGAGGTCATCGCCGACTCGGTCGAGATGGCGAGCCGGATGCGCCGCTTCGAAGCCCTCGTTGGCATCGCCGGATGCGACAAGACCCTTCCTGGCCTGATGATGGCGATGTGCCGCCTGAACATCCCGTCGGTGTTCCTGTATGGCGGGACCACGCTTCCGGGGGTGCATCGCGGTCAGGACATCACGCCGCTCGAGGTCGTCGAGGGGCTGGGCCGATTCTCCACCGGGGCGATCAGTGAGGAAGAATTGGCAGTGCTCGAGGAGGCATCGGAACCGTCGGCGGGCTCCTGCGGAGTGCAAGCGACCGCAAACACGATGGCGTGCGTGTCCGAAGCACTCGGGCTGGCGCTGCCCGGCTCAGCGGGCCCTCCGGCCGTCTATGACTCACGCGATCGCTTTGCACGCAGCAGTGGCGTGTCAGCGCTGGAACTCCTCGCTCAGGACATCCGCCCTCGCGACATCGTCACGCGCCTTTCCCTCGAGAACGCGACGGCCGTGGTCGCAGCGACCGGCGGCTCCAGCAACGCCGCGCTCCACCTGCCGGCGATCGCTCACGAATGCCGCATCGATTTCGGTCTCGCCGACATGGACGAGATCTTCGCCCGAACGCCGTACATCGCTGACCTGCAGCCGGTCGGTCGATACACAGCGCTCGACTTCTTTCGCGCCGGTGGCGTCCCCCTCGTGATCGGGCTACTTCTTGATGCCGGACTCCTCCATGGTGATTGCATCAATGTGACCGGCCAAACGCTCGCTACCAGTTACGCCGGGGCGGAGTTTTTCGAAGACCAGGACGTCATCACACGTGTGGAGACGCCGTTCGAGTCGCGTGGTGGCCTCAAGGTGCTCCATGGAAACCTTGCGCCGGAAGGCGCGATCATCAAGGTGGCCCATCTAGAGCGAACACGGCACCGCGGACCGGCGCGGATCTTCGAGAGCGAGGAGTCGTGCATGGAGGCTGTTCTTGCCCAGGACTACCAGGACGACGATGTTATCGTGATACGCAACGAGGGGCCTCGAGGTGGGCCCGGCATGCGTGAGATGCTCGCCGTCACGGCCGCCATCTACGGTCAGGGTGCCGGCGAACGGGTCGCACTCATCACGGACGGGCGATTCTCAGGAGGGACACGGGGCTTCTCGATCGGCCACGTCGGACCCGAGGCCGGCGTCGGAGGTCCGATCGGGTTGCTTCGAGACGGTGACATCATCGACCTCGATCTCGATGCCCAGACCATCCAAGTCGAACTCCCGGACGCCGAACTCACCCGTCGCCGGAGCGCTTGGCGGCCGCCGGACGGCGACTACAAGTCAGGCGTGATCTGGAAATACGCCCGTACTGTCGGTCCGGCGAATGCGGGAGCGGTCACCCATCCCGGTGTTGCCGCGACGGAGACGCGGCGATGACCGCGCCCAAAGGCCACCTTCCCAGCAGGTACACCACCGAGGGAGTCGGTAGTTCATTCCATCGCGTCTTCTACTACGCGATGGGCCTGACCACCGAGGAGATCCATCAGCCGCACATCGGTGTGGTCACGAGTTGGGACGACACGGTTGCGATTCACGACGAGGTGCGCGCGATCGGAGACCGGATCAAGGAGCGGCTGTGGGCGCATGGGTTGACGCCGCGAGAGTTCACGACTGTGCCCGGCTTTGACGGGGCCGGTTCGGCCGCCGCCGCCGATCCTCTGCTGGTGAGCCGCGAGCTCATCTCCGACTCCTGTGAGCTGACGGTACGCGGACACTGTTACGACGCATTGGTGGCGGTCGGTGCCTCGTGCCTGTCGTTGGCCGGGCTGGCGATGGCGGGCTGCAGGCTCGACGTGCCGACTGTCATCGTTGGTCACATCGACCGGTCTGACGTCGACGGCTTGGCGATGGCCGCCGCTCTCGCAGAGTTGGGCTTGGGTGCAGACTCGGTCGCGTCCGGTGAACCGGGCAGTTCGCGGATTCGCGACACAGCGATCGGCGCGTCGGATGCCTTGGCCGACAGACTCGCTCGTCGCGAACGACCGCGGGCCGGCATAACGCAGATTGCGCTGGAGCAAGCCGCCAGCACTCTCGGGGTGTACGGAGCGTCCTCGGAGCCGTTTCTCCATCTTCTCGCCCTGGCCAACGAGGCGGGCGTCACCGTGTCGTTGCGCGACCTGCTGCGCTCGGCAGATACTGCGGCGGCGGCTGATGCAACGACTCGGTCATCGCTGCTCGATGGGACGCCTGCAGGAGCGACGCCAAACAAGAAGCGCCGCTATGCCTACCTCGAGGATGGCCTGGCGCCGGCGGGTTCGATCTGCATCGCGCCAGATGGGTCGACCCAGGTCACGGGTCGAGCACGGGTGTTCACATCCGAGGACGCAGCTTGCCGACATGTAGACCACTCGATGACAGCTGACGACGTGATCGTGCTGATCGGCCAGGGGCCGCGGGGCGGACCAGGGATGCGAACGTGCCGGCGCCTGATCGAGGCCTGCGAACGCGCAACCGATCGCACTGTTGTGGTCGTTACCGACGGACTGGCGCCAGGCGGGGATCGCACGATCGTGGTCGCCTGCGTGACCCCTGAAGCCGTCGACGGCGGCCCGCTGCGCGATGTCGCCGACGGCGATCAGATCTCGATCGATGTGACGAGCGCATCGTTGGAGTGGCGCAGTGCGGGATTGGCTGAACCGCCCGGAGGAACTCTTGCGGCTACCGACGAGATTCCACCGACCTTGTGGAAGTATGTCCAGTTGGTAGGGCCGGCGAGTGAGGGTGCGCTCACGCATCCAGGCGCGACCGCCGAGAACCACTGCTACGCCGACCTGTGACGGCGCTGTGGGACGGCGCTGTGGGACGCTGGACTGTAGAAGTCGACTAATGCTCAATTCCGACGTGCCGCCGAGAATTGGGCGCTGTCGTACGGTCTCCAAGTTAAGGGGGTTGCGATGGGTGAACGTCTGAACTGGATGATCTCGGTCGACGATCATGTGATCGAACCGCCTGCCCTCTGGCAGGAGCGAGTGCCGACCAAGTACCGTGACCAGGCGCCTCAGGTCGTTCGTGTAGACGGCACCGACTACTGGGCGTTCGAGGACGTGCGGACGCCGATCCCAGGCACCCTCGTGACCGCCGGTCAGGATCGGGACCGCGTGACTCCGCTCCCGGTCAACTACGCCGACATGGATCCGGCGGTCTACGACCTCAAGGCCCGGCTCGCCGCGATGGACGCCGATGGGGTCCTCGCATCGCTGTGCTTCCCTTTCTTTCCGCGGTTCGCCGGTCAGACCTTCTCCGAGGCAAAGGATCGCCCCTTCGCCTACGAGTGCCTGAAGATCTACAACGATTGGATGATCGACGAGTGGTGCGGTGAAGCGCCCGGCCGGATGATCCCGCTGGTGATCATCCCGCTCTATGACCCCATGCTGGCCGCGAAGGAGATCGAGCGATGCGCCGCAAAGGGTGCCCGCGCTGTGTCGTTCTCCGAGAATCCGTCGAAATTGGGCTATCCGTCGATCCACGACATCGACGGGTACTGGCGGCCCGTCCTGCAGGCGGCGAATGACACCGAGATGCCACTGTGCATCCACTTCGGATCGTCGTCATCGATGCCGACCACGTCGCCGGATGCTCCACTGTTGGTCTGGGCAGCGCTCGCTCCGGTCAACTTGATGTTCGCACTCACTGACTGGCTCTTTTCAGGATTGCTCCAGGACTACCCGAACCTCAAGATCTGCCTCTCAGAGGGCGGGATCGGCTGGATTCCGTACATGCTCGAACGCTGCGACTGGGAGGCTCGCGACATGCGGTGGGCCTCCAAAGGGGACTTCAAGTACGATATGGCCGCCCAGGGCTCGATTCCCGAATTGCGGCCTGAGTTTGCCCGCAAGTTCGATGTGCCGCCCAGCGAGATCTTCCGGCAACACATCTACGGATGTTTCATCGACGACAGCTTCGGTTCGCGCCACATCGAGGAAGTCGGAGTCGACAATGTCATGATCGAAACCGACTTTCCGCACGGTGACACCTCCTTCCCGAACTCGATCGCCAACGCCCACGAACGCCTCGCAGGTAAGAGCGACGAAGTGAAGCTCAAAGTCATGCAGGACAACGCCAAGCGGGTGTTCCGCTTCGAGCCGGCCCCGCTTCCGCCTACCGATTCGTCTGGTGCCGGCCGCCTCGGCCAGAAGTAGAGCGCAGCGCGATGGCTTCAGCGACACCGGTGCAGGTCGGACATCGCTCCGAGTGGCTCGGATCCGACTTCGGGAGTCTGTCGTCGTTCGTATTCCTGCTCGACCAAGGCCACATCAAAGCGTTGGAGCTCGCCTACGAACGAGACAGACAGTACGAGAGGGTGTGCAGCTTATGAAGATCACGGGAATACGAGCACAGGTTCTGAAGTCCACCGAACAGTCCTTTCAGTGGAAGGAGGAGTGGCCTGCCCGGCCGATCGGCATGCTTCTCCTGCGCATCTTGTCCGACGAGGGACACGAGGGTCACTGTCTCACGTGGCTGCTCGGTCCAGGTGCCCTCGAAGACGCATTGCCCGGTCTTCGCGAGACGTTGATCGGGCGAGATCCACACGATGTGGAGGCGATCTCGTATCAGCTGACCGACAAGCTCCAGCGGCCGACTCCGGTCAGCTCGACCGTCGACATCGCGATCTGGGACCTGATCGGCAAATACCATGAGCAGCCGGTATACAAGCTGCTCGGAGCCGCACGGGACAAGGTGATGGCGTACGCAAGCACGGTCACCTACCCGACGATTCAGGAGTATGTCGATCTCGCGCTCGAGTGTCGGTCACAGGGGTTTCGTTACTACAAGATCCACGCCTTCGGGGTTCCCGAGAAGGACATAGCGGTCTGTCGCGCCGTGCGCGACGCCGTTGGTGACACGCTCGAACTGATGCTCGATCCGGTCAATGCGTATGACAGGATCGGGGCGTTCAAGGTCGGAACGGTCCTCGAGGAGCTCGGCTTCTATTGGTTCGAGGCGCCGATCGATGACACCGATCTCAATGGGCTCGCCGACCTGTCTCGGACCTTCAAGATCCCGATCACGGCGGTCGAGAGCGTGGCCGGCGGGCTTCGTCAGATTCCGCCTTACCTGGTCAACCACGCCGTCGACTCCGTGCGATCGGTTGGAGATCTAATCGGGGGTATCACGGCGATGCGCAAGTGCGCCGCGCTCTGCGAAGCATTCAACGTGAAGTACGAACCACACAGCTACGGCACGACGCTCATCCAGGCGGCTCATTTGCACGTCATACTTGCCATGCACAACTGTGATCTGGTCGAACTCCCGGTCCCGAGGGGAATCCTCGACCATGGCATGAAGGACACGATCTGGCTGGATGCCGAGGGTTATGTCCACGGGCCCACCAAGCCGGGCCTCGGGTACGAGATCGATGAAGATGCCATCGCCGACCTCACCGTGCGTGAGATCGAGCCCGCCACCGCCAAGTCGTCGCACTTTCACTGAGGAGCACTGATGAAGATCACCAATCTCCGAGCTCGCGTCGTCGCACCCAAGGACTTCGTGTTCCAGTGGCGTGAGGACATTCCCCCGATTCAACTAACCATGACGGTGCTGGAGGTCGAGACCGACGAAGGGGTTACCGGGGTCTCGACCTCGTGGCTGCCGGCGTCGCCGACAGAGATCGCGGAGAATGCCGCCCATTTCATGCGCCCCCTCCTGATCGGTGCCGATCCGTTCGAGCGGGAGCGGCTCTGGCACGAAATGATGGCGTTCGCCCGCTATCTCATCGTCCCAAAGGCGGCAAGCCTGGTCGACATCGCCTTGTGGGACCTCGCAGGCAAGGTGCTCGACACACCGATCTATCGACTCCTCGGTGCTTACCGGACGACGATTCCCGCTTACGCCACCACTGTTACGATGGAGCACGTTGAGGACTACGTCACTTTGGCGCTCGACTGCAAGGAAGCCGGGTTTCACGCAGTGAAACTGCACGCCTACGCCGACCCGAAGAAGGACATCGAGGTCTGCCGAGCCGTCCGCGAGGCGGTTGGGCCGGATTACACACTGATGCTCGACGCGACCAGTGCGTACGACTATCAGGACGCTCTCGCAGTCGGCCGGGTACTCGAGCAGCTCGATTTTCATTGGTACGAGGACCCTGTGCGCGACGACGACGTCGCAGGGTGCATCGAGCTGTGCAGGGCCCTCGACATCCCCGTGCTCATGGGCGAGTCAACCCATCGTGGGATCTGGCCATTCGCCCATTACTTGTCTGTCGGTGCAGCCGACAGCCTGCGGGCGGTGGGGGATGTCATGGGTGGCATCACCGGTCTCCGCAAGGTCGGCGCTCTGGCCGAGGCGCACAACCGTCGTATGGAGCCACACTCCTACGGTTCGACTCTGGTACAGGCAGCCCATCTCCACTACATGCTGTCGGTCCGCAACTGCGAGTTCTTCGAGTTGCCCATGCCGCGCGGGCCGCTCGACTTCGGGATGAAGGACGTCCTCCGAATGGATGAGGAGGGCTACATCCACGCGCCGACCGGACCAGGCTTGGGATACGAGCTGGACTGGAACATCATCGACAACGAGACGATCGCCGAGCTCTGAAGAAACTGGCCCGAGCACGGATCGGCCGATACGAAAGGACCACGATGACCATTGACATGAGCGCCCCGCCCTCGAGTTCGACCGCGGACGCGGAGTTCAAGCTCGATTCCAAGTACCGCAAGGAGGAGGGGTCGATCTACCTCACCGGGGTGCAGGCGATCGTGCGAGTCCTCATTGAGCAGCGACGCGCTGACGTCAAGGCAGGCCTCAACACCGCCGGGTTGGTATCGGGTTATCCGGGTTCTCCGCTCGGTGGGGTCGACCTCGAACTCAATCGCCAGAAGGCGATGCTCGAGGAATACGCGATCCGTCACGTGCCAGGTCTCAACGAAGATCTCTCTGCGACGGCGTTGTGGGGAAGTCAGACCGTGGGAACGCTCCCAATGCCTCTGGTCGACGGAGTCTTCGGAATGTGGTTTGCGAAGGCGCCGGGCGTCGACCGCACCGGCGATGCCTTTCGGACCGGCAACATCCGAGGCGTTGCGCCGAACGGTGGCGTGATCGCGGTCGCCGGAGACGACCCCGATGCTCGATCCACGAACTTCCCGACCGACTCGAACGGCGCGTTTTACGACTGGAGCATGCCGATCCTGTTTCCCTCGGACGTACAGGACATCCTCGATCTCGGTCTGCACGGCTACGCCCTCTCCAGGGCCAGCGGGCTGTGGGTCGGCTTCAAGGTGGTCACCGACGTCGCCGATGGTGCAGGCACAGCCCTGGTCGGTGCCGACCGGATCTCGCCGGTCCTCCCTTCCGTACTGCTCGATGGGGCGCCGTTCTCACCGACGTTGCGCATCAACGAGGTCGCTGCCGCGCTCAAGGCCGCCGAGCGTGACCTCCGGTATGGGCGTCTCGAGTTGGCACAGGCCTACATCCGGCTGAACGGCCTCAACCCGGTCGTACTCGACCCACCGGGCGCACGCCTCGGCGTCGTGGCGCCTGGCAAGGCCTACGGCGATCTGCGCAAAGCGCTCGGCCTGCTCAGCCTCGAAGACGACGCGCTCGGACGTGCCGGCATCAGGATCAAGAAGGTGTCAGCCCTGTTCCCAGTCGACCCGAATGAATGGCGGACCTTCGCAGAGGGGCTCGAGGAGATCCTGGTAGTCGAGGAGAAGCGCCCGTTCTTGGAGCGGTTCATCAAGGAAGCGCTGTACGGAACGTCACGTCCTCCTGTGATCATTGGCAAGGTCGACGAACACGGGCATCCGTTCCTGCCTGAGGAAGGTGAGTTCACCGCTGAGCTCCTCGCACGAACGATCGGAGCGCGTCTCCTCGATCGATGGAGCGTCACCGAAGTCGAGGATCGACTTGCTGATCTGACGAAGCCGACTCGTCAGTTGATCCCGCTGTCAGTGACCCGCACTCCGTACTTCTGTTCGGGGTGCCCACACAACCGGTCGTTGGTCGTGCCCGAGGACGCCGTCGTCGGAGTCGGCATCGGCTGCCACATAATGGAGCTGATCGTGCCGCGTGAGGAGTATGGCCAGCTCAGCGGATTCACGCAGATGGGCGCCGAGGGCGCTCAATGGGTCGGTGCTGCACCGTTCACAGGAACCACGCACATCTTCCAGAACATCGGCGACGGTACGTTCCATCACTCCGGCAGCCTGGCCCTGCGCTTCGCTGTCGCGGCAGGGGTGAACATGACCTACAAGCTGCTCTACAACAGCGCTGTCGGGATGACCGGAGGTCAAGATGTCTCAGGAGGTCTGGCGGTAACAGAGTTGACCAGGTTGCTCGCTGCCGAGGGTGTACGGCGCACGATCGTCACGACGGATGACCCGAAGAAGTACCGGAAGGTGAAACTTGCATCAGGCGTCGAGGTCTGGCATCGCGACCGGCTCATCGAGGCTCAGGAGGTTCTTGCCGACACCCCGGGTGTGACCGTACTCCTGCACGACCAGTACTGCGCGGCGGAGAAGCGCCGCCTTCGCAAGCGGGACAAGATCTCCGAACCCACGAAGCGGATCTCCATCAACGAACGCGTCTGTGAAGGATGCGGTGACTGTGGAAGCAAGTCGCAGTGCATGAGCGTGCAGCCGATCGACACCGCCTTCGGACGGAAGACCGCGATCCACCAGTCGTCATGCAACCTGGACTACTCCTGCCTGCTCGGCGACTGTCCATCGTTCCTGACAGTCGAGACGAAGAACGCCGTGAAGGTCGCACATCGATCGCCCGCGGCGCCGACGGACCTCCCCGACCCCGTGCCGGTCCTCTCCTCCGATCGCTTCAGTGTGCTGATGACGGGTATCGGAGGTACCGGAGTGGTGACCATCAGTCAGATCTTGGCGACGGCTGCAACGTTGGCCGGCAAGCAGGTTCGGGTCCTCGACCACACGGGTGCGAGCCAGAAGGCAGGGCCGGTTGTCTCACAGCTTCAAGTCCACACTGAAGACGAAGAGCCTTCAGCGACCATCGCTCCGGGCGAAGCTGACGTACTCCTCGCGTTCGACATGGTGGGGGCGATAACTGAGGCGAACATGGCCAAGATGAGCGCTCATCGCACGATGGTGGTCGGCGCCACGAGCAAGGTTCCGACCGGTGCGATGGCAGCCCATCCCGAGTTGCCCTATCCGACACTGGAGCGTATGAGGAGTGAACTCGACTCGAGGTCGCGGGCTGACTCGAACGTGTACTTCGGCGCACAGGAGATCTCATCACGGGGACTTGGAAGCCACATGTACGCGAATACGGTTGTTGTCGGCGCCGCAGCTCAGGCCGGGTTCCTTCCACTTGATCTCGGTGTGATCCGTGAGGCGATCCGACTCAACGGGACCGCCGTAGAAGCGAATCTTGCGGCCCTCGAGTGGGGCCGTGCGGTCGTGAGCCGCCCCGCCGAGGTCGAGTCGTTCCTGACCCCTGCACCGGGGGCCAAGACGATCCGCCATGCGGAGATCGCGGGCCCGATGATCGACGGCTTGGAGCCGTCGGAGGAGCTGCGGTCGGTCCTGGAGGTGCGGGTGCCCGATCTGATCGCGTACCAGAACACTCGGTATGCCGAGGCGTACCTCGACACGGTCCGTACGGCCCTGGCCGCGGAGCGGTCGGTACTCGATCATGACGGGGACTTCGGTCTCGAGGTGGCCAAGGGACTTCACAAGGTGATGGCGTACAAGGATGAATACGAGGTCGCCCGACTGCTGCTCGAGGCGGAAGCCGAGGCACAACTGCAAGCCGAGTTCGGTGAGGGCATAAAGGTGCAGTGGAACCTCAATCCGCCGATGATGCGATCGTTCGGCGTTGACCGAAAGCTTCGGCTCGGCGCTTGGTTCCGGCCCGTGCTGGTTGGCCTCAGAGCCGCGAAAAGACTCCGCGGGACCCGGGTCGACGTCTTCGGTCGAGCCCAGGTGCGCCGCGTCGAACGCTCGCTGGTACGGCACTATTCTCAGATGGTTCAAGAAACCTGCAGTCGCATGACGACAGACTCTTTCGACGACTGCGTCGCGATTGTGCGACTTGCTGAGGTCGTGCGCGGGTACGAGCACGTGAAGCTAGGCAACGTGGCTCAGTACCTCGAATCGGCAGACGAGCTTTGCACGAAACTCGGGTTCTCGGTCGATCGCGACGAGCACCTCCGCTCGGTCGCCTGATTTGATTGAGAGCGCCTATTCCAGCGACCTGAACTCTCGAGCACGACCGAATCGATGTCTCCGGCCGAGCACATGGCCAGCGCCGCTCAGCCGGTGAACACGCCCCCGTCCGGGTGCAGCAGCTCACCCGTGAAATACGACGATTCATCGGAGGCGAGAAACAGGGCCGTGTTGGCCACCTCTACCGGTCGGCCAAGCCGGCCCATCGGAATTCGTGCCATATAATCCTGTCGGTACTCATCGCTCATCTCGGCCACCGCCGAGGTCATGTACGTCTCGACGTAGCCGGGACCGATCGAGTTCACCCGGATTCCTTTGGTGGCGAGCGCCCGTGCGGCAATCTTGGTGAGCATCCAGACCCCCGCCTTCGAAACGTTGTACGGCACCGGACCGAGGTCGGAACGAGCCATGATGGACGCGATCGTGATAATCGAGCCACCCGAGCCGAGTTCGATCATGCGCTCGGCGCACCCCTGGACGGCCAGAAAGGTGCCGATCAGGTTGATGTCAACCACTTCGCGAACCTCGTCTGCAGTGGTCTCGAGAAAGGGGATCCAGGGCGTCGTCAGGTTCTCCGATACGCGTCTTGCATACTCGGTGCGAGCATCGGCGTCGCCGGTGTGATAGCCGCCCCGGCTCACCCCCGCGGCCGTCACGAGTACGTCAATGCCACCGAAGCTTTCGAGAGCGGTGTCGAGAGCCGTTTCGTTGTCACCGGGCGATGTGGCCTGATGTTGGACGAAAATCGCCGAGCAGCCGTACTCCTCAACGAGCCTCACGGTCTCGTTACCGGAGTCGGGCTGCAAATCGGCAATGACTATCCCGACCGCTCCTTCTTCGGCGAATCGCACCGCCGTCGCTCGCCCGAGGCCGTTGCCGGCTCCCGTGACGACGGCTACCTTGCCCGCCAGACGTCCTGTGCCCATATCGTCTTCCTCCTTGTCCTCGAACCCGCGGAATCGGGACTTTCAAACGGTCACATACGTGGCCGCTACTACAACGGGCGCTTCTGAGCGGTGCTGGTGAGATCGCGTCGACACGGCGATCTCAGCCCGGCTTCACGTAGGCACCGCCATCGATGAAGATTTCGCGACCGGTCAGCATCTCGGCTTGCGGCGAGGCGAGGAAGTACACGAGCTCGGCCACGTCGTGTTCATTGACGTTGCGCTTCATCGGATTGCTCGCGGCGGCGGCCTCGGCGCGCGCTTCGGCGTCTTCGAATACCGATCGCAGCGCATCGGTCAGCACCATGCTCGCCGACACCGTGTGCGCACGGACCCCCTGCTCAGCGAGCTCGATCGCGAGATAGCGGACGAGTGCCTCGGCGAGGGCCTTCGGCGCGCCGATCGCGGCGTAGTTGGGGATCGCCACCTTGCTGCCACGACTCGACAGGAAAAACACCGTGCTTCCAGGGCGGAGCAGAGGAAGGGCCTCCCGTACGAGATGTGCGATCGCGGTTCCGTTCAGAGCCACCGCCTTCTCCAACTCGACGGGATCAGCAGACAGAATTCTGCTGGAGTATGGGTACACGGCGCCATGCACGATCTGGTCGAGATGATCAGTGTGGTTGGCGATATCACGAACCAGTTGCGCAATGTCCTCCTGCCTGGTGATGTCACGTTTGAGCAAATGCGGTAGTGCGCCGCGCGACGCTATGGACTCCGACGCTCGCTCGGCCGCCGAATCGTCGTGGGCGTAGTTCAAGAAGACTTTGACACCAGGTGCGGCGAAGCGCTCAGCGATACCCAGGCCGATGCCCTTGGTACCGCCCGTGATCAAGATTGCCATGAAGTGATGCTCCTTTGTGGGTGACGGTGGCCATAGCCACCGTGGGTCGGTGTGCTGTGGACCGATTGTTCGGTTATCGGTCCGCTGACGCGCTCGAATTGGGCGACGCTCACCCGATCGTCCGTCCGCCGTCGACAAAGTATGACGAACCCGTCGTGTACGACGAGTGATCAGACAGTAGGAAGATTGCGGTGGCGGCAACCTCCTCGGGTGTTGCGTATCGGCCGAGAGGTATGTCGGGGCGGGTCGACGCGGCTCCGGTCGCGGCCAAGGCGTCGGATGACGAGTCGATACGAGACATCATTCGGCCCGAGATCCGGCCCGGACAGAGTGCGTTCACCCGGATGCCGCGCTCGGCAACCTCGAGGGCCGCGGTCTTGGTCAATCCGATCACGGCATGCTTTGAGGCGACGTAGGCCGCAAGCCCGCCGCCGCCCACGGTGCCGGCGGTGCTGGCGGTGTTCACGATCGACCCGCCCCTGAGCATGACCGGGAGCACATGCTTCATGCCGAGAAAGGCGCCCCTAACGTTGACCGCCATGACCCGATCAAAGTCCTTCACCGCCAGACGGTCGATCGAGGCGACGGGACCCTCGATCCCGGCATTGTTGAAGAAGCAGTCGATTCGTCCCCACCGATCGACGGCCTCGGCAACGTACCGGGCGCAATGACTCTCTTCGCTCACGTCCGCGACGGTCGTTGCGACGATGCTGTCGGATGTCCGGTCGATGGCGCTGATCCGATTCAGCGCATGCTCGTCGAGATCGACGGCAAGCACGTGAGCGCCTCGGGTGACCGCCGCGCGGACCACTGCGATCCCGAGGTCCCCTGCGGCACCGGTGACGACGAGCACCTTGCCGGACAGCCCGGATTCGTTCGTCATCGTCACGTCGACGCTCCGGCGATTGGAGTTGGTCCCGCAAATTCGACCGCGGTTTCGTGATTCGTCGGCGTCGTCATGTGCGACGGCTTCTCTCGATCACCATCGGCTCATTATCGGTGCGCAGGCCGCGGCGCCGAAGAGATCTCGGCATCTCGGTTGTCCGATCCTCCAAGGCGACTCGCCCAACGCTCTCCATATCGGTCGGCACCTTTGCTTGATTGGCCGAGACGTTGGCGCAACACACGGAGTCGTCGGTCCCGGCTTGATCTGTTCGGACGTACCGACCCTGACCGCCTCATCGATCGACTGAGGCGCCACGTGATCGATTCGGCCAAAGGGTGAGTTCTCCATCATGCCTTCAGGATGCCCCAGCCTCATGCCGCGCACAGTCCGCTGGTCGGTGAGTTGTGCATCGCTACAGCGCACTGCTCGACTGCAACTCGACACCGCGTGCGACGTGTGGTTTAAGGGATGGATACACACTCGATGAACCGCCGCACAGCACGTCGAACCACCGAGTCCCACCATTGGCCGGCACCCGTGCGGTCGCGAAAGGAGCAGCAATGTTGCGATGGATATTCCTCATCCGGTACCCCGACGGCGTCGACGTCGAGGAAGGCGAGAGCTGGTACCTCGATACCCATGCCGGTGAGGCACGCAAGATGTCGGGTCTACGGGGGTACCTCACTTGGAAGCTGGAGGCGGCCCCCGAGGGTGGCGCCGGCAGGACTCGTGAACAGCTCAACACGTGGGTACGTATGACCGAGCTTCACTTCGACGACTGGGCCGCCTGGCGGCACGCTGTCGTCGAACAGCCGCTGGACTTCACCCCCGCGCCATGGGCAGTCAAGCAGCAGGGGACCTCTTCAGCCAGCTACGTCAGCGAAACGATCTTCGTCGGAGTCGAGCCGCAGTTCGACCTGTTCATCGATGATCGGGCAACACAATGACCGCGGAGAAACGCTGAATACAAGATCTGTCTGGCAGGGTCGCGGTCGACGGCGGTCGACGGCGGTCGACGGCGGTGACAGCGCCGGTGACCGCTCCAACCCGATCTCTTCAGCACAGCCGACCCCCGACGGGAGGGTGTAGGTTCGACGCGATCGAATCCTGTCTGGAGGGGACATGAGTGAGACGGCGCTCGCCGCCAACGAACGGGACCCCAACGAGAGTGATGTATCGCCCTCTCGGCACGAGGCGATCTTCGATGCATTCGTCGAAGTGGCAATGGAAGTCGAGGCGATGCTGGACCTCGACGAGCTCCTACATCTGATCGCCCGTCACGCGTGCGAGCTGATCGGCGTCCGTCGATGCTTCCTCTACCTTTTGGGCGAGGACGGTCTCTTGCACGGCAGGGTGGGTCACTCGCCAGATCGCAACATCGACGCAGAGGTGAAGCGACTCGTCACCGGAGTGAAAGTGGACGGGTTTACGAGCGAGATTTTCGAGGGTCGCGCCCCGGTGCTGGTCACCGATGCGGTCAATGACCCCCGTACCGTCCGAGCCACGATGGAACAGTGGAAGGTTCGGGACATGCTCGGTGTTCCGATGGTCTTCGGTGGCGAGGTGATTGGCGTCGTCTACCTCGACGACATGGAGAACGACCACTCCTATACGAAACTGGACACCGAGGTCGCTCAGGCGTTCGTGAGTCTTGCCGCCTCGGCAATTTCACAGGCCGGAATGATCACCAAGCTCCGAACACGATCGTCGCTGATCGAACGGCAGAGCGACCACCTGGAGCGGCTCAGCCGGATTCACTGGTTCATGACCCAGACAGTCCTGATGGGAGACAACATTCCGAAGGTGCTGGGGAGACTCGTCGAGCTCGTCGACCGACCGGTCGTGCTTCGGGATAGAGACTTCTCGGTGATCAGTTGGTCGGCGCCCTCAGATGCTCAAGCAGATACACCCCCCGACCTGGTCGCCCCTGACACCTTGCGCGCTGCTTGGAACAACCAGCGGCACGACGAGACAGCAAGCAGACGACCGTCGGTTGTGATCGAAGTCTTGAACGACCGCGGCGAACCGTCGCGTCACCTGCTCGCTTCGGTTCGTGTCGAGATGGAGCTCGCCGGCTACCTGGAGGTTGTCGACCCGACCAGCGAGATCGACGAGCTCGATGTCACGGTTGCCGAGCATGCAGCGACGGTCGTGGCACTGGTCATTCTTTCCGAGCGACGAGCGGTCGCCGTGAAGGGCCACGAGAAGGAGGATCTGTTCGGTGATCTCCTCCAGGGAGCTCGAGATCCGAACGTCCTCGCTCGAAGGGCGTTCCTCTTCGGAATCGACCTCAGCCAATCCCGCGCTTTGGCGCTATTCGCACGCCAGAGCGATTCGGACATCACGATGTCGCAGTCCCGAAGGCGCCAGATGCTGGGGGCGATGGTGGAGGAGCGGTCGGGAGTCCCCTGCAGCATGGCGCTGAGCCTTCCGGAAGGCGAGATGCTCCTGCTCGGTCCGTTCGGAGAATCGGATCCCGCTGCGCTGGACCCGATCCGCTCGGCCGCCAACGAGATCTTGGAGAATTCGGTGCACACGCTGGGGCTACGCCGAGCCGTCGTGTCGGAAATGTGCCGATCGGCCGAGGACTATCGGATTGCACACCAGGATCTCCGCGACGCACTCACGCTCGTCGACGGTCTTGGATGGCACCGCCGCGTCGTCTTGCCGGCCGACCTCGGCGTCCTTCGACTCCTGAAGGGCGATCGGCAGCGATCAGAGTCGCTTCAATATGCGGCCGACCTGCTCGGGCCGCTGATCGAGCACGACGCGGCCCAGTCGACAAATCTGATTGGAACGCTGCAGTGGTACATCGATTCGAACGCCAGTACCCGCGCCACCGCCGAACGAATGAGAGTCCACGAGAACACGATCCGTTACCGCTTGGCCAGGGTGAAGGAACTGTCCGGCGTCGACGCAGAACATCTCGACGACCTGGTCAACATTCGCTTCGCCCTGCAGGTGTTGGACCAGATCCGTGTGGATGATGTCAGCGCTGTTCGCTGAGCGGTGGGCCTCGAGGTGTTTCCGAGGCCAACCCCGGGAGCTCTGAGAGCGACTCAACGATCCTGATCTGGTCATCGCCGGACACGGGCTGCCGCAGATCCGCAGGCACTACGATGCTCTCGATCCCGGCTGCACGAGCCGCGACGATTTCCTCGAGCCTTCCGGCCACGAACATCACATCTGATGCTTCGAGTTCGAGGTTTGCAAGACATCGCCACACCGGCGAGGGATGCGCAACGTTCTCACCCTCGACACAACTCACGTAGGTGTCGATGAGGCCCGCCAGTCCACAGCATTCAATGTCGAACCTGACTCGGACCTCAGGCTTCACGGTCACCACTCCAAGCCGGAGTCCCTGGGCGCGCAGTGAACCTAGCGCCGCCACCGCCCCTGGGACCGGCTTGAGCAACTGTGGACCCAAACGGATGTAGGCCCCGTGATATTGAAGGACGATCCGATCGACAAGGCCGGAATCGTCGGTCAGCATTCCGGCGCTCTCGAAGACAGGCATCGATGTGACGAGTTCGATCTCGCTGGTCGTGATCGGGTAGTTCTCGCCCAAAACCTCGCGCGCCGCCTCGCGATACGCAAACAAACTGAGTTCGAGCGCGCTGACGATGATCCGATCCCACGTCAGCACCATCCCGAGCATCGGCCCATTTTGCATGCTTGTGCGGACGCCGTTGATCGGCCGACCGGTGCCCTCACCGAACATCAGTAGCCCAACGCCGGATCCACGAGACCCTCGAGGGGTTCAGCCGCAGCGCGATGACGCAGGTTGCGCATGGTGAATGCTCTGAGCAACGGACGGTTCATCTCCGGGGTGTTCCCGATGTGCGGTGTGATGAGACAGTCGTCGAGTGTCCACAACTCATGGCCGTTGGGAAGAGGCTCTGGATCCGTCACGTCCAGCGCCGCGCCACCGATCCACCCCTCCCGCAACGCACGTACCAAGTCCTCGGTGACCACGTGTCGACCCCTGGAGACGTTCACAAGCCAGGCGTGCGGCGCCATGAGCCGCAGTTCGCGCTCGCCGATAACCCCTGCTGTTTCGGGGGTGAGCGCAAGCGCGAGGATCACGAGATCGGAGGTCGGCAGGACCTCGTGGAGTTGATCGAGCGCCACCTCGTTCGCTTGTTCTGGTCGCGGATTGCGCCGGACCAGCAGCGGCTCGACCCGAAACGGCCGCAGCAGGTCGACGAGGGCCTGGCCGATACCACCCCCGCCAAGGATCGTGACGTTGGCGTCGAAAAGGCTTACACCTCGAGGTTCGGACCAGGACTGCTGGCGCCCGTAGTGGGCCGTCCCTCGCATTCCTGCGAGGGCCAGCGCCAGCGCATGCTCGGCGACCGGGTCAGCGTAAACGCCTTTGGCACAGGTCCAGATCAGACGCGGGTCGAGATAGGGCAGGTAGGACTCGATGCCGGCGGCGGGGAGTTGAACCCATTGCAGCCGGCTGCCCGCCTCGAGTAAGTCGCCGAGCGTGGATGAGCCACCGTGGTACCAAAACAGCGCTTCTGCCTGCGAGATGTCCACGAGTTCATGCCCGGCCTCGGTGATGGCCGAGGAGAACCACTCCGGCACACTCCCCGGACCCGTGGCACAAGGAATCGGTTTCCGTCGGACGGCCATCGCTCAGGGCCCGCCTTGGTCGCCAGGTTGACAGACCGCGCCGTGCGCCGCCGAACCCACCGTGCTGGCATACTTCGCGAAGACGCCTCGAACGTGGCGGGGAGGCGGTGGACTCCACCCGGCACGCCGCCGAGCCAGTTCCACCTCGTCGACATCGATGTCGAGCCGCCGGGTCCTGAGATCGATCGTGATCATATCGCCCTCCTCGACGAGCGCCAGCGGGCCTCCGGCGGCCGCTTCCGGGGCCACATGGCCTACTGCGATGCCGTGAGTGATGCCAGAGAATCGCCCATCTGTGATCAATGCCACCGAATCCTTCAGTCCCTGCCCAACGAGTGCCGCAGTCACGCGACTGGTCTCCTTCATCCCCGGTCCACCCTTGGGACCTTCGTATCGGATCACCACAGTGTCGCCGGGTTTGATGAGCCGTCCGCTGAACGCCTCGAACGCGTCGAACTCAGAATCGAACACCCGCGCACGACCCTGATGACCAAGGGTCGAGGTCGCCTTGATGACCGCTCCATCTGGAGCGAGGCCGCCGCGCAGAATGGTCCAACCGCCAGTTTCGTGGAACGGCTCCGTCGCCGCCCGCACCACGTGCTGTCCAGTAGGGAGTGCTATGTCCTTCAGTCGCTCCGCAACGGTCCGGCCGTCGACCGTCGGTGCGTCGCCGTCGATGAGGTCGGCGTCAAGGAGCAGCTTCATCACCAGTGGAACTCCTCCGACGCTCGCGAGGTCTGTCATCATGTAGTCGCCCGCCGGTTTGAGGTCAACGATGTGCGGCACAGCATCGCTGATCTGCCCGAACGTCTCGAGTTCGAAGTCGATTCCTGCTTCGTTTGCGAATGCGGAGAGGTGCAGCACGGCGTTCGTCGAGCCACCCATGGCGGCGGCAACAGCTACGGCGTTGCGGAGCGACCGCTCGTTCACCACGTCGCTCGGCCGGATGCCATCGCTGAGCGCTTCGACCGCCAACCTTCCGCTCTCGTAGGCGCGAAGCCGACGCTCGGCAGAAGTAGCGGGTGGCGCGGCAGAGTCAAGCGCGGTCATCCCGAGCGCTTCGATGGCTGAGGCCATCGTGTTGGCGGTGAACATTCCGCCGCATGCTCCCGCCCCTGGGCAAGCTACATGCTCGAGCTCGCGCAGATCCTCGAGGCTCATCGCGCCGGTGGTCACCGAGCCGACCGCCTCGGCTACGTCCTGGATCGACACAGCCTTCCCATGGAAGTTACCTGGGGCGATGCTGCCGCCGTAGAGGAAGACGCTTGGTCGGTCGAGCCTCAGCAGTGCCATCAGACACGCGGGGTTTGTCTTGTCGCACCCTCCGATCGCCACGATCGCGTCGAATTCATAGGCCATCCCGGCCAACTCGATCGAGTCTGCGATCACCTCCCGACTTATCAGTGAAGCGCCCATCAGGGTGTGGCTGAGAACGCCATCACTGATCGCTATGGTGTTGAACTCCAATGGTGTCGCTCCAGCATCCCGAACGCCCCGCTTGACCTCCTCGGCCAGTTCACGGAGATGCATGTTGCATGGCATCGCTTCGACCCATGTGTTCGCAATGCCGACCAACGGCCGAGCCATGTCGTCCTCGTCGAGACCTACGGCATGCAGCATCGCTCGCATGGGAGCTTGTTCGTACCCATCCGTGATCGACCGGCTGTGCTGCTTACGTGGGTCACCAGCGGGTTCCATCAGTCGTCTCCTCTGTCGTCTTGGGGACCATGGCCGTGTCGCCCTCGGCCTATCCCCGGTGGCCAGCGATCCTCCGAGCTCCGAACCGGTGTCTCGGAGCGAGAATTGCACATTTGCCGGATCGTGACATGGCTATTAGTCCGGCACGCTGTTCGTCTCCACAAGCGTTGCAGGCGAGGGAGACCAGCGTGCTCCTGAACCTGTCGACCCCGAGGAGTTGGAGATGTACACAACAGTCCCGCCGCGATACGCCGTTGTCGAATCGGACAGAAGTCCGAAAACACTGATACGAACCCTCAGAACCGACCGCCCCGTCTAGAGCTGTGGCTAACGGCCCTGGGCGATGGACTCGTTGGCTGGGTTCTTCGCCACGCCGCTCTGGTGTTGTCGTCAGAGGTTGGGGTAGGTTGCCGGTGGGCGTTCGGGGGAGCACCTCGACGAACGACGCTGGACGAACGACGCTGGAGGGGTCGATGATCGAGATCGGGGGACCGAGCGGGACGTCGATGCAGGCTGATGTGCCGCCCGTCAGCCACCGACGGATTCTAGAAGTGTTCAGCCAGATCGCCGCCCGTTCGACGATGGCTGGCGATCTCGACGAGATCCTCCATCTGGTCGCGCGACGGCTCTGCGAGCTGATTGAGGTCGAGCGTTGCTGCATCTTCCTCACTTCGGCCGAAGACAAGTTTCTGCACGGGAGCGTCGGCCACTGTTCGGGCAACAGCATCGACGACCTGATCAAAGGTGTCACAATTCGAGCTGAGAACGACGAATTCGCGGCCGAGCTCTTAAAGACGAAGCGACCGGTGTTCGTCCCCCACCCGGCGACCGACCCGCGAACTTCCTCATCTTCGCCGCTGCGTTGGGGGGAGCACGGAGTACTGGGTATTCCGCTGCTCTTCCAAGGCCGCGTGATCGGAGTCGTCTTCTTGGATGGCGTCGACCGAAGCCAACTGTACGACGGGCTGGGTATCGAGGTCGCTCAGATGTTCTCACGACTCGCGGCGATCGCGATCCGCCACTCCTGGATGGTCGACCGATACACGCATCGGACTGCTGTCATCGAGCGGCAGCGCGGCACGCTGGAACGTCTCAGCACTTCGCATGCCACGCTCACTCGTGCATTCGTGAGCGGGGATGACCTCAGCGGAGTTGTCGACCACCTCGTCGGTCTGGTTCAGAAGCCGGTGATGGTGTACGACGAGGAATTCACACTCATAAGTTGGTCGGCACCCGCTGGTTTGGGTCTCCATAGTGCACCCAGGATTCCGATCGCTTCGCTTCGGTCACCATGGTTCACCCGCCAGATGAGTGAACAGTGGCCCGCCCGGTCGTCAATCATGATTCCGCCAGCGCCGGCGATAGGCCTCATGTCGCGCCGCCTGATATGCCCATTGCGAATCGACGGAACTCGTGCCGGCTACCTCGAGGTCGTCGAACTCGGCCAGCGGATCAGTGTCGTTGATATCAAGGTGGCAGAGCACGGCGCGACGGTCTTGGCGCTGCAGTTGCTCACGGAGCGTCGGGCAGCTGCAGCGAGCGAGCAGTCCAGGGTCGACCTGCTCGACGACCTGCTCGTCGGACGACGCGACCATGCGACGCTCGAAGTGCAGGCCGATGACTGCGGGATCCGCTTACGTGAGCCGAACGTTCTCTTGCGCGTCGCTCATGAAACCGCTGCAGAGGAGTCGCCAACCGGGTCCGTGCGGCGAGTGCGAGTTGCTCGGGCGATCTTCGATCGGACCGGTGTTGAATGTCTGGCGGCAACATCCGTGCCGGGGGCCGACATCTATCTACTGGGGCCGCTGGCCGAGCCGTCTCGGGCCGGACTCGTAGGACTCTGCGGTGCTGTCGAACACGCTCTTGTGGATTTGTCCAAGGTGTTGCCAGTCCGGTACGGCGCACTCTCCAACATCTGCAACTCGGCGGCCGAATATCGACGGGCATCTTCCGATGTCGCCGAAGTCATCGGGATCGCTGCTGCTACCGGTCGAGAAGCTGCCGTCCTGTTAGTGAATGACTTCGGGCTGGTGCGGGTGCTGACGTCGAACCAGCAAGGCACCGCTTCAGAGCAGTTCGCAACTGATCTGCTCGAGCCGATACTCCGACACGACGAACTCCACGAGGGCGATCTCCTATTGACGGTCCGAGCATTCCTCGTGAACGATCGCAGGGTCCGTGCGACGGCAGTCAGTCTGGGAGTACACGAGAACACGGTCCGGTATCGGCTCTCGAAGCTCGACGGAATTTCGGGCCTCGATCCGAGTCGCGTACACGATTTGTTGGATCTTCGGCTTGCTATCCAGCTTCATGATGCCTGTCGAACAAGTCAGGACCTCGAAATTGACCGGGCGGTGGAACCGATTCAGGCTCCAGTAGCAGGCCTTTCGCGGAAACCTACGAAGGTCGGAGAACTCGTTTGAGCGGGGATCGCGCATGCCGTGCGATTGTTGTCACGACTCGCTGGCGTTTCACGGGGGAGCCCGGTCGACCGCTGCAGTATTGCGAGGACCACATCAAATGACATCGGAACGAAGTTCCGATCACAACGAAGGGGAAATTTCGATGAGGAAACGACGTGGATTATTAGCATCTCTAGTGGCCTTTAGTCTGCTGGCGGTTTCCTGTGGCGGAGACGATGACGCCGACAGTTCCGGTGGCGAGACCACCGAGCCCGCCGCAGATGATGATTCTGGCGGCGATAGTGATTCTGGCGGTGACAGCGACGACGGTGGCGAGACCACCGAGCCCGCCGCAGATGATGATTCTGGCGGTGACAGCGACGACGGTGGCGAGACCACCGAGCCCGCTGCAGATGATGATTCTGGCGGCGACGGCTCGATGCTCATCGTGGGGACAGACGCGGAGCCTACGACGCTCGACATTATGGCGATCGACGACAACGGTCTCCACCTCTCGACCTGGAGCATCAATGAGCCGCTCGCGGACATCGCTCTCGACGGAGGGGTCGAACTGTTCCTGGCAGAGGAAGTCCCGACGATTGACCCCGACGATGCAACTCGCTGGAATGTGAAACTCCGTGAAGATGTCTCGTTCACCGACGGTGAGCCGTTCAACGCCGACGCCGTCAAGGCCAACGTCGATCGCCTGCTTGATCCGTCTTACACAACAACGGTTCTTTCTGAAATCGGCGGTCTGATCGGCGCCGAGGTCGTCGACGAGTTCAACGTCGTGCTGGTGACCGAGGAACCGGCTCCAGGTCTGTTGAACTCGTTGCGGAAGCTGCGGTTCTTGTCCCCTGCTTCGTTCGACAACGCGGCGGAGGTTCCGATCGGGACCGGTCCGTACATGTTCGTCGATTGGCAGAAAGGTCAGCAGCTCACGATTGCGGCCAACTCTGACTACTGGGGTGCGAAGAAGCCTGAAATCGGCACCATCGAAATCCGGTTCATTCCCGACACGAACACCCGTGTGGCAGCATTCGAAGCTGGAGAGATCAACATTCTCGTCAACCCTCCGGATACTCAACTTGCGCAGTTCGCCAACCTGGTCGAGGTACCCGGAGGTGAGGTCGGCGCAACCCGACTCAACACTTCAACGCCGCCATTCGACGATGTCAATTTCCGGCAAGCGCTCAACTTCGCGCAAGACAAGCGAACCCTCGTCGATCAACTCTTCGGCGGCGCCTACCCGGTGAGCGAGTGCCAGGTCACTGCGCCGCCTGCCTTCGGCTACAACGACTCCCTCACCGCCTATCCGTACGATCCGGCGAAGGCCGAAGAGCTCCTCGCCCTGGTCGACATCCCCGATGGGTTCGTCGTCGAACTCAACGGCACCTCCGCCGTCTACGGTTCTGATCGCGAGATTCAGGAGACGATGGCCTCCTATTGGCGAGACATCGGTCTCGAGGTCAACGTCGTGTTCGATGAGATTGATCCGTACCTGGACAAGATCTTCAATCCGGAAATCCCCATCGTCTACGCGGAGACCGACCAGGCATTCAACAGCTTCAGTCGCCAGATCGGCCTCTTCCTGCAGGCGGGAGGCGCGGTGACCGCCCTCGGCGAGCCCGAGCAGACCGCGCTCGACGCGCTGGTCGAGACGTCTCAGCAGGATCCCGACCCGGCTGCTCGCGAGGCGGCGATGTTCGAGATCGCGGACTACGCGTGCGAGAACGCTCTGTTCGTGTTCATGTTCATTCGGGCCGACGTTGCAGCGCTCGATGATGGGGTTGAAGTGATCCCGTCGTTCGGCCAGTTCGAGAAGGTCTACTGGAACAATGTGACGCTCGCGTCGTGAGCCTCAGGTCCTGATGCGACCAGATTTCTGTGGCCGACGGTGTTCTGCACCGTCGGCCACAGGGTCATCCGTCATTCAACTCAAACGGAGCCCGCAACGATGATCCGTTTCATCGTCCGACGCTTGTTTTCCGGCCTCCTGGTGATGTTGCTGGTCACGGTCACGGTGTTCTTCGTGACACGCAAGCTGACCGACCCGGTCCGCGTCATGTTGCCGTTGAGTGCCACCCAGGAGGACTACGACCGACTCGAGGCATCACTTGGACTGGACAAGCCGCTGCTGCAGCAGTTCCGCACGTTCCTCGGCGACGTCGTTCAGCTGGACTTCGGAGTTTCCTTTTGGCAGGGGACAGATGCTCTCGAGCTAGTGCTCGACCGGCTGCCGGCGACGTTCTTACTCGTCGCCGCCTCGATGTTTCTGGCGATTGTCGTCTTCATTCCACTGGGTATCGCGGCGAGCCTGCGCCCCGGGGGATGGCTGGACCGAGTACTGGTGAGTATCTCGCTGTTCGGCCTTTCGATGCCGCAGTTCTGGCTCGGAGCGATGCTCATCTGGGTGTTCTCGGTCCGGCTCGGGTGGCTGCCCACATCCGGTAGTGGTTCGACCAAACACATCATTCTTCCGGCGGTCACGTTGGCATCCACGAGTGGCGGTCGGATCGCACAGATCACACGTTCGTCGATGATCGATCAGCTCAACCGACCTTACGTCAACACACTTCGCGCCAAAGGAATGCGCCCTTCATGGGTGCTTTTTCGGCACGTGTTACGCAATGCCGCCGTCCCGATCACGACCCTGACCGCGTATGAGGCCGCGTTTGCTCTTGCTGGGTACGCGGTGATTGTCGAAACTGTGTTTGCCTGGCCCGGGATGGGCCGGCTGGCGATTCAGGCGGTCAACCAACGAGACATCATCCTGCTGCAAGCCGTGGTGTTCGTCGCCGCGAGTCTGATCGTCGCCACGAACATCCTGGCGGACATCCTCTACAAGGTCATCGACCCGCGCGTGCGGCTCGCGTGAGGCAACGACAGCCGTGACGGACACAGTACGCAGTATGACCAGCCCGCCGAATGCGTGGGCGCGAGCACGGCGGATCGCACGCGTCCTACTGGAGGACAAGCTCGTTCTCGTTTCGTTCGTATTCGTCTCGATCGTCGTTCTCGCCGCCGTGTTGGCGCCGTATGTTGCCCCGGCGTCCCCCTCCAAGGTCGTCCTGATCGACCGCCTGATTCCACCGGTCTGGGGAGATGGGGGTAGATGGAGCAACGTGCTCGGGACCGATTCACTCGGTCGTGACATCCTGTCCCGTCTCATCTTCGGAGCTCGTAACAGCCTCTTGATCGGCTTCAGCGTCGTGTTGATCGCCGGTACCTTCGGAACAATGCTGGGTCTTATCGCTGGCTACAAGGGAGGATTCGCTGACACGTTCATCATGAGACTGGCCGACGCTCAGCTGGCATTTCCGGGTCTGCTGCTAGTGATTCTGATCATCAGTGTTCTCGGGCCGAGTATCCCGATCATCATCGCCGTGATCGCGGTGTACGGATGGATGATCTTCGCTCGTCTGGTTCGCGGCAACGTGCTTCAGTTGCGCGAGGAGCTCTATGTCCGGGCCGCAGAGATGGCGGGATGCGGTCCCTTGAGGCTGATGCGGCGCCACCTGCTACCGAATCTGGCCTCGCCACTCATGACCCAGTCGATGCTCGAACTCGCCCGGGTGATCCTCGTCGAGGCCTCGCTGTCCTATCTCGGGCTCGGTATCCAACCTCCGAATTCGTCATGGGGCCTTATGGTGGCGGAGAACCAGACCTACCTCCGCGACGGATGGTGGACGGTCTTCTTCCCGGGAATCATTCTGGTCCTGACCGTGATGGCGCTCAACCTGATCTCGAGCTGGCTGCGCGTCCGGTCCGATCCTCAGCAGGTGGACCTCATCGCTGCCCGTCGTCGGTCCAGCGACAAGTCAAGGTCGGGGCGAGAAGGGATCGAGGAATGAATAGCCCTCGCCTTGGTCCCAAATGGGGCATCGACCGTCTTCGCGAATGCGGCATCGACGGAGAGATGGTGCACCAGTGAACGCGGTGACCGGTACCGAATCATCCGGAGGTAGCAGCGCCGCCGACGGCGATTTCATGCTCTCGGTGCGAAATCTTCAAGTCGAGTTTTACAACGAGCGAGGCACTGTGCATGCCGTCCAGGATGTCTCGTGGGACGTCCGCTCAGGTGCGACGCTCGGCGTCGTCGGCGAATCTGGGTCAGGCAAGAGTGTCACTGCAGCAGCGGTGATGGACCTTGTTCCGATCACCGGGGCGGTCGTCGGCGGACAGATCCTTTGGCATGGCGTGCAGATGTCCAGTGCAGAACTGGCGAAGCTGCGCGGCTCCCGGATCACTATGGTGTTTCAGGATCCGATGAGCGCACTGAACCCGCTGGTCTCGGTCGGCCCACAGATCACTGAGGTGTTGCGGAAACACCGCGGGATGAGCCGCAACGCGGCCAAACGCCGGGCGCTGGAACTCTTCGATTTGGTCGGAATTCCGGAGCCCGCCAGGCGCTTCCGTCAGTATCCCTTCGAGTTCTCCGGTGGGATGGCGCAGCGCGCAGTCATTGCGATGGCGCTCGCCGCGGAGCCGGAACTGTTGATCACCGACGAGCCGACGACGGCCCTCGACGTCACGATCCAGGCCCAGATCCTCGATCTGCTTTCGACGTTGCAGGCCGAGCTCGGGATCGCGATCGTACTCATCACCCACGACCTAGGGGTGGTAGCGGGTGTCGCCGACCACCTCGTCGTCATGTACGCCGGTCGAGTCGTCGAGCGAGGACTGGCCCGTAGCATCTTCGCAAACCCGTCACATCCGTACACACGAGGCCTGCTCGAGTCGACACCACACCCGCGCGAGGTTCGGGATCGGCTCGTGCCGATACCGGGCAATCCGCCAGTTGTGACGACGATCCTCCCGGGGTGTGCGTTCGCAGATCGCTGTACCTCGGTCACCGATCGATGTCGGACTCTTCGTCCGAAGCTTGAACCCGTGGAAGGGTCTGCTGTCGGCGAAATGAGAGAGGTCGCGTGCTGGCATGCGGCCTGAGTCGGAATCTTCGAACATCGACCAAGTTCATCCAACCAGGGATGCTTCGGGTGACCTTCTCCGTTTGGAGGGGTTGAGCGTCCACTTTCCTGTTCGTAACGGCCTCCTGGCCCGCAAGCAGTTCGTCCATGCGGTCGATGACGTGTGGCTCGATGTTCGGCCCGGCGAGACGGTCGGGCTCGTCGGCGAATCCGGCTCAGGTAAGACGACGCTCGGTTACACCATCCTCGGTCACTACACACCAACTGCCGGGCGGGTCCTGTTCGATGGCGAGGACGTCACCGGCGCTACCGGGTCGGGTCTGCGCAAGCTGCGGCGAAATATGCAGATGGTCTTCCAGGATCCATACTCGTCACTGAACCCTCGGATGCGGGTCGAGGAGATCGTTGCGGAGCCGTTGATCTGTCATCGCGTCATCTCAGACCGCGCCGAGTTGCGCGCACGGGTCGGGTCGCTTCTCGAGATGTGCGGAATGCCGGCGGACGCGGCGAGCCGATTTCCGCATGCGTTCAGTGGTGGCCAGCGCCAACGGATCGGCATTGCGCGTGCTCTTGCGCTCAATCCAAGACTACTGGTTGCGGATGAGCCGACGAGTGCCCTCGACGTTTCGGTTCAGGCGCAAGTCGTCAATCTGCTGCAGGATCTTCAGCAACAACTCAATCTGTCGTACCTGTTCATCTCCCACGACCTCTCCGTCGTCCGGCACATTTCCCACCGGATTGCGATCATGTATCTCGGCCAGTTGATCGAGATCGCGCCTGCTGCGGAGATCTTCGATCAACCGCAGCATCCCTACACCGATGCTCTGCTCTCGGCGATACCGGTACCTGACCCTGAAGATGAGTGGCATGGACGACGGGTGCGACTCATCGGCGATGTTCCCAGCCCGATCGACCCGCCTTCGGGATGTCGGTTTCGGACGCGTTGTCCGATCGCTGTTGATCGATGCAGTCACGAGGTACCGGCTCTCGAAGAGAAAGACCCAGGACACTGGACGGCGTGTCATCTCATCGAGCGGACGGTCGCCGCTGACAGGCCGACGACGGCGACAAACGACTGAGGGAACCCCTTCCTCGACACAACAAGGAGATCATCGTGAACGACACGGACATCGCAGCTCAGCTGGGCATCCAACAGCTCTATTCGAAGTACTGCTTCGGGATGGACGGCCACGATCCCGACCTTCTAACGAGCTGCTTCCGCGAGGACGGCGTGTTCGCAGTCGGTGAACGCGAGTTCTCGGGCCACGAAGCGATTGGGGCGATCGCGTCGCGCGGGGGTGGACGACCCCGACACCACTACCTCAATCTGTGGTTGAAGCAAGTGGAAGGAGATCGGGCGATCAGCACCGCGTACTTTTTCGTTGTCGATCTCGAGTCGGGTGCAACCGCGGGCTATGGCCACTACGACGACGATGTGCACCAAGACGCCGACGGAATCTGGCGCTTCGCTCGCCGGCAGATAAGTTTCCACTGGCAGTCCGACGCTTATCGCGCCCACACTGCGTCGGTGACGAAGCCGTCATGAGGGCCGCTGCCGACCGGCCGCAACCCTCGGAGCACCAGCGGTAGAGCGTCGTCCATGAGGCTGACGGCGGTGTGGTGGATGATGTTGTGGGTCCAGTGGTCTCCGATCCCAAGATCCGCGCCAGTGGTATTGTGCCGGCGGGGCCAGCGCGGCGATATTGCTAATACGAACCCGAGGATATGCCAATGACGAAAATGAGATCGGCGAGGATGGTCGAGCTTGGCCGCATGATTTGCGAAGAGATCGATGTGAGGCCGGTCGCGGAGGGGCAGTTGCTGGTCAAGACCCACCACGCTTCCATTTGCGGCAGTGATTTACATGTCGTATTCGGAGGTACGAGTCTGACTCCGCCGCCGGAGCCGCCCGGGTTTCCGGGCCACGAGGGGGTGGGGGAAGTGCTGGAAAGCCGTGATAAGCGATTCCGGCCCGGTGATCTGGTGTTGACTTGTCCGTGGTCCACCGACGCTGGTTGTTTCGCCGATTACCAGACCATTACTGCCGATTATTGCCTCAGGCTTCCGAGATACGATGGACCCACCGAGGACCTCATGATGGCTCAGCAACTGGGCGCGGTGCTGTTCGCGTTTCGACGCAACAGGCTAGATCTGCATGGCAAGACCGTGATGATAATGGGGCTCGGCTCCTCCGGGCAGTTCTTCGCGTATCTCGCCAAGCGTGCCGGAGCGGCGCGGGTCATTGCCTCGGATAAGTCCGCGGCCAGGATCGCCGCGTCGTCTGCTTTCGGAGTGGACGTGGCCGTAATGGCCGGGATCGATGACGTGGTGCAGACGGTGAATGACCACACCGATGGCGAGGGCGCGGACCTACTGATTGAGGCCGTGGGCAGCCAGGAGGCGTTACTGCAAAGCGTCGATCTGGTGAAGGCGTCCGGGGAGATGCTGCTGTTCGGCATTCCCGATACCACTGAAAATGTGTCGTTCAATTTCAACACCTTTTTCCGCAAGAAACTGACTGCATTCACCGAATATGGCGCGCAACACGAGCCTGATCTGGTTTCATTCGCTCAAGGCCTGAGACTGATCGCATCCGGGGAAATCGATGTATCGAAGATGGTCAGCCACACGCTACCAATCGAGAAGATCGACGAGGCTCTGCATTTGGCCCATAACAGGAATGACAATGCGCTGAAGGTCTCGTTGTCATTTTCATAGGAACGTTGATCAATATCCATCTTCAAGGGTGGGGTGTGCGAAGTCATGGACGCGGTTGATGAGGTTGATGATGTTGATGATCTCGGGCTATTCGAGGTGAATGTGTGATGCCGTCAACCGTGCCCGATCCGCTCGCGGTCCCTGACGGCGTTGGCGATGGTAGAGCGGTCTACCAACTGTCCACCTGCTCAACCACCGGGGTCGTCTACGACCGGGCCCTGCAGGCCGACAAGACGCTCACGTCCATCAACATCTAAGTAACGAGGAGGCCATCATGGCAACGCGAACCATCGCCGTACTCGGAGGCGGAACAGGCGGCCTCGTGGCGGCCCACCGGCTCCGTCGCCGTCTCGACGCTGACCGGGTCATCCTGGTCGATCGGGACGCCAGCTACCAGTTCGCCCCCTCATTTCTGTGGGTGATGTCGGGCGCTCGCCAACCCACCCAGATCACCCGCGATCGCAGCCGCATAGAACGCCGAGGCATCGAGGTGCTCACCGCCGACGTGTCGAGCATCGACCCGTTGCGGCGGACTATCTCGACATCGGGGCCCGACGTCGAATTCGATCGACTTATCGTTGCTCTCGGCGCCGAACTGGCACCCGATGAGCTCCCAGGCTTCAGCGACGCCGCCCACAACATCTACACGCTCGACGGCGCAACCAGCGCCGGCCAAGCACTCGACAGCTTCGAAGGCGGACACGTGGTCGTGCTGGTGTCGCGGATGGGCTTCAAGTGCCCCGCCGCGCCCTACGAGGCAGCGTTCCTCGCCGAGGCGGCGCTGCGTCGGCGAGGCATCCGTGACCGCTCGACGATCGACATCTACACCCCAGAGGCGGTTCCGATGCTGACCGCCGGGCTCGCCCTCGGCAAGCACCTCGAAGCGATGTTGGCCGAGCACGACATCGGCTTTCATCCACAGACCACCGTGCAACGCATCGACGGTGAGTCCCGACAAATGGTCCTCCAAGACGGGCCACAAATCGGTTACGACCTGCTGCTCGGGATCCCACCCCACCGGGCGCCTTCCGTCGCTCGAGACTGTGGCCTAGCAGCTGAGTCAGGCTTCATTCCGGTCGACAAGCACACCTTGGCGACCTCCGCCGAGGGCATCTACGCGATCGGTGACGTCACCACGATTCCAATCGGCGGCGACAAGCTGCTGCCCAAGGCCGGCGTGTTCGCCCACGCTCAGGCCAAGGTCGTCGCCGACCGGATCGCCGACGACCTCGGCGGAGTCACGCCGAAAGCGACGTTTGACGGTGCCGGGTCCTGTTTCGTGGAGCTCGGCGACGGAATCGCTGCGTATGCGACCGGCGAGTTTTACCCGGACGACGGCCCCGAGGTGAACCTGCGCCGCCCCGGACGGCGGTGGCACATGACCAAGGTCGGTTTCGAGCGGTACTGGCTTCGAAGGTGGTTCCGCTGAACAGCACGGGCACGGCCGAATCCCCGTGGCGTGGCGAGGGACTTGTCCGGTTCGGCATGCGGCGCTCCGGCCTCGTGATCGTGGCGGCGATAGTCGCAGCGGTCGTGCTCGGCGCACTGATGGTGCGCGTTGAGACCGACACCGACCCCGAGAACATGTTGCCCGCCGACCACTCGGTGCGGGTCCTCAACCAGTCACTGCGCGACGATTTCGGTACCGGCGACGTGCTCGCGATCGGGATCGTCGACGACCTCGGCGTTGTCGACCCGGCGGCGTTCGGTGCTGCTGTCGCCCTGGCCGGCGAGATCGAGAACCTCGACGGTGTAGCACCGGGCGGCGTGGTGAGCTTGGCGTCGGCGATCGACGTCGGGCCGAGTCCGATCTCGGCCGATGAGGTCGACGAGATCGTCGCCGCGGTCGACGCCAACCCGTTGCTGTCGGGCAGGGTTCTGGCCGCCGACGGCACCGCGATCGGGATCTTCGTCACCCTCGAGTCAGAGGGCGCCGCCGACGACGTCGCGGCGGAGGCCAAGCGGCTCGCCGCCGATCAGCCGGCGTTCGCCGCAAGGGTCATCTACACTGCCGGATTGCCACTGGCCCAGGACCAGTTCGGTCGCGACATGTTCGTGCAGATGGGGATCCTCGCCCCACTGGCCGGGATGTTGATCTTTGTGCTGATGCTGTGGTTCTTCCGCAGTTTCGCCCTTGTCGGTTCGGCGATGGCTATCGCGATGCTGACCGTGATCTGGACGATGGGTCTTTTGATCGGCACCGGGTTCAGCCTTCACATCATGAGTTCGATGATCCCGGTGTTCCTGATGCCGATCGCGATCCTCGACGGCATTCACGTCCTGAGTGAGTTCTTCGACCGCTATCCCCATTACCGCGACCGCGAGACAGCGCTGCTCGCCGTGTATCGCGAACTGTTCGTGCCCCTCACCTACACCTCGATCACTACCGCCGTCGCGTTCGCGTCGCTGATGCTGGTGCCGATCCCGCCGGTGCGGGTATTCGGTGGTTTCGTAGCCGTCGGGGTTTTCGCGGCGTGGCTGCTCACAGTGGTGTTTCTCCCTGCACTGATGATGCGCCTGGACGAGGCACGCCTGGTACGACTGGCCGACCGCGGTGTCGAACACCAGGGCCGCATCATCGCCGGCCTGATGGCACGACTGCGCGACCTCACCGCCCGACGGCCGCGCCATGTGCTGGCGGGCACCCTGCTCGTCTTGATCGCCGCGATCCCCGGTGTCGCCGCGATCACCGTCAACGACAACCCGGTGCGCTGGTTCAAGTCAGGTACCGAGATCCGACAAGCCACCGAGCAGCTCAACGAACGATTCGGTGGCGTGTACAACGCCAGCCTCGTGATCGACGCCGACGACCCCGAAGGACTCGTCCAACCCGAGACAGTGGCGGCGATCACCGGACTGCAACGGACCTGGAGCGACGTGCCCGAGGTCGGTTCGACCGCCTCCTACCTCGACGTCGCCACAGGCGGCGATGCGTCGACACCGACGGGCGCCGAACTCTCCGCCGCGGTCGACGCCGCGACCCATGGGCCTCATGGCCAATTCGTCGGCAGCCTGATCACTGCCGATCAGACGCGCGCCAACGTGCAGCTGCTTCTACGCGATGGGGACAACCAGGCCATGCAGCGCGTCGTTGACGCCACCGACGAGCAACTCGCCCGCCAGCCCCTCCCCGACGGAGTATCCGCCACGTGGGGTGGCGAGACCTACCTCAACTTGGAATGGCAAGACGAAATGGTCTCGGGCATGCTCGTCGCCTTCCTCGGCACCCTCGCTGTGGTACTGATCCTGGTGATCGCCCTGTTCCGGTCCCTGCGCTGGGCGCTGTTGGCGATCTTGCCCGTCGCCGCGTCGGTGCTTGTGGTCTACGGCTCAGCCGGCTGGATCGGTAAGGAATACGACATGCCGATGGCCGTGCTGTCCACCCTGGTGCTGGGGATCGGCGTCGATTTCGCGATTCACTTCGTTCAGCGCTACCGAGAACTCGTTGCCGAGACTGGCAGCGCACTTACGGCCCTCCACCGCTTCTATGAGGAGCCGGCCCGTGCGCTCACCCGAAACGCCCTCGTAATCAGCCTCGGCTTTCTTCCCATGTTCGCCTCCTCGCTGGGCCCCTACCTGGTGGTTGCCGCATTCTTAGCCTCGATCATGATCCTCAGCTGGCTCACCACGATGCTGGTCCTGCCCGCCATCATCGTCACCACCGCCGAGTTTGGTGTCGACCGTGCTCACATCCGTTCGGGCAGGCTGCGATCACGGGAGCGATGAGAACGAACTGGCGCCGGGCGCCTACGAGCCGATGAGCACGGTGGATGTTGCTTGTCAAGCCTTGGTGATCACGTTTCGGAGCTGATCGAGTGTGGGCGACCCAGCGGGTCCGTCCGGGGTTTGATAGAGGCGACAGGACAAGCCGACGGGATCTTCGGGGCTGGCAAACGCGTCGACCCCATCGAGCAGGATGCTCGGTGATCCCCTGAACCCGACCCGCTCGGCCTCTCGAGTTGTCTCGACGCGATGATGGTTGATCGTCAGGTCGGGAAACTCTGCCGCGAGGGCCACGAGATGTGCGGCTGTGACGTTCCAGTTTGGGCACCCATCGAAGTACAACAGCGCTATCTCCATGACCTCACTTTAGGCCTCATCCGGGGTTGAAATGTCGAGAAACCGAGTGGGATATGGTCATCACACAAATCGTGGCTGCTCGACAGGGCTCGCCGTCCTCGATTGCGGAATGGTGAGTGGGCTCGCAGGGGTTTGTTAGCGAACAAGGGGGCATGTGTGAATGATCGAGTGTTGACGATGGTGACCGCGCAGACGCTGCTCGTTCTGTGCCTTGTCGGTCTAATTGATGCGGTCCGAGACGACGACACCGGGTCGGCGTTGCTGTTCGGACTGATCTTCGTCGGGGTGCTGAGCCTTGCCCGGTCACGAACGAAGGCCGGGGCTGTTTCGCTGCGCCGTGACCTCTCGTTCTGGCTCGATCGCACGTCCCCGGCCACGGGCGAGACACCGGACGATCTCGCGAATCGAGCCGTGAGCCGTATGCGGGCGGGGTTCGTTGCTGCGCCCGAGAAGGAATCGTGACCGTTGCCCTAACTGTTGTGCTCAACGGCGATGGCATCGGGCCACTGGTCGCGGGCGGCAAGGGTTCGGCCCTGGATCGTCTCGTTGGGCTCGATGTTCGTGTGCCGCCGACCGGCGTCATCACGACAGCGTCGTATCTGGCCTTCGCCGCAACTGCGGAGATCGCTTCGTTGATTGCCGAGTTGAAGGCGGCCGAACTCCCCGACGCAGCCGACCATCAGGCCCAGCGCCAGATCATCGATGAGCGCTTCTTGTCGGTGCCGCTGCCCGCCGCGGTGGCGGCCGCGGTTAACGAACTTGCGGCTGTCATCGGAGGTAACCACTCGGTCGCGGTGCGTTCATCAGCGACAGCCGAGGATCTCGAGTCGGCGTCTTTCGCCGGGCAATACGAGTCATACCTCAACGTCGATGCCGCCGGCGTTGATGACGCAGTTCGGCTTGTGTGGGCGTCACTTTGGTATCCGGCGCCGAGGGCGTATCGTCGCTTTCGCAGCATCGATGAGACCGAACTCACGATGGCCGTGGTGGTGATGCGGATGCTCGACCCGACCCATGCCGGAGTGCTCTTCACGGTCGATCCCGGTGGGAACCCGGATGCCGTGCGTCTCGAGATCGTCGAGGGGCTCGGCGAACAGTTGGTATCGGGAGAGCTGACACCCGAGGCCTATGTGATCGATCGGGCCACCGTCGAGGAGGACTTTGCGGCGATCGGCGCTCCGTTCGCTGGACTGGCCCGCGAGGCGATGCGACTCGAGCGTGAGCTGCAAGCACCCCAAGACATCGAGTTCGCAGTTCACGATGGCGAGATGTTCCTGGTGCAAGCCCGCCCGATCACGACCACCAGCGACGCCTCACGCACGAATGATGGGTTCGACTTTTCTTGTGGCGCCGATACCACCTACACGACTGCGGGCATCGCAGAAATGCTGCCCGGTGTCGTGCCGCCACTCTCTTGGGATGTCAACAGCTGGCTCGTAGAAAACGGGTTTCGGTACCTGTTCGACCTGCTGGGAGGCGGCGCTGACGTTCTGACCCACGAACATGCGCTGATCGGCCGCTTCCGCGGCAGGGCCGCGTTGAACCTTGACGCGATGCGTGACGCGGCTGGCTCGATTCCGGGCGGTTCGCCCGAAGAGCTCGAACAACAGTATTTCGGCGACGCGATCCCGACCGACGAAACCAACCGTCGATGCGACGAGACGATGACCAAATCCGGCAAGAGCGGGGCGCGGCAAGGGCTTCGGGTTCTGCAGGGTCGTCGCAAGGCCGCCGAGGAATCCGAGTTGGTGATCCAAGCGGTCGAGGGGGTCGTCGAGAACGAACCCGACCTCGCCGAGTTCGACGAGCAGGAACTGCTGGCCTTCTGGAATCGAATTCTGCACCTCTCCCAGCGCGTCGTTGCCGTCGAGATCGCGGTGGCGGCGATGGCAGCAGCGAGTTACCGAAGCGTGGAGGTGTTCCTGTCGCGCTATCTCGATGCCGGTGAGGCGAGCCTGGCGGTGCAACGCTTGACGGCAACGAACTCGACCGGGCGTCGGTCGCGAGTGGCCGTCGCGCTCGACGGCGTGATCCACCGGATTGCCGACGACCCCGAACTACGACTCGCGGCCGGTGAGGATTGGGACGACGCGCAGCGAGCTCTGAATGCAACGAAAGCCGGACGAGAGGTGCTCGAGGATTTCTTCTCGGTGCTACGCCGCGCCGGCTGCACGGGAGTTTTCGCGGGCCCGACGTGGGATGAGGTTCCCAAGCTGGCTTGGATGGCCGTGTACCAGGAACTCAATCCCGGTGCAGACAGCACCGACGATCACGGTTCGGCACTCGATGAGCTAGACGAGATTCTTGTCGCTGACCCGAAGTGGAAGTGGGCGCGGTTTGTAACGGGCCAGATCGTGGATGTGCGTCGCAGATTCCTCAAACGCGAGGCCGCCGATGCGGCCGAATTCCTACAGCGAAGAGAACATACGAAGGCGGCTGTGTTGGTGATCGGCGGCGTCGCGCGGCGCTGCCACCAAGAGATCGGGCGTCGACTTTTCGACGCAGGCCGACTCGAAACGATCGACGATGTCGAGATGCTCGGGATCGGCGAAGTGCCCGCGCTCATGTTCGGTCACGGCGGACCGACGCTCGAGACGATCGCCGCCCGGCGACGCCGACTCACCGAGGCCGAGCAGGCCGGCGCCTTGCCATTGGTGTGGACAGGGGAGCCGCCGGCAGCCGCGGTGCCCACCGTTACGGGCGAACGCTTCGAGGGTTGGAGCGCCAGTCCCGGCCGCTACGAAGGAGTGGCGAGGGTGGTCGATTCACCGGCGACCAGCGAACTTCGTCGTGGCGAGATTCTGGTGGCTACGACGACCGATGCGTCGTGGGCGCCGCTCTTCATGGCTGCCGGCGCCGTCGTCGTCGAACAAGGCGGCCCGTTGTCGCACGCAGCGATCGTGGCCCGTGAACTTGGCATGCCGGCGGTCGCCAACGTGCCGGGTCTGATTGCCCGTCTGAGAGCCGAGGGTGATCAACCGCGTTTGATGGTCGACGGCACCCAAGGCGTCGTCGTGATCCAGAGTGCGAGGATCGAGGAGGAATCGTCCGATGACGCCACTGTCGCCTGACTCGTCGCCGGTCACCGAGCCGAGGCGTTCGCTGGCGTTCGCTCCCCGTCGTCTGCCATCTCGAAGATGGGATGACACCGGAACGCCGCTGAACGTCTTCGTCGCAGGATTGATGGGCGCCGGCGCATTGATGTCGGTGGTGGTCGGTCTCACCGAGTCGATCAGCAGCAAGCGCGGCCGCGAGCGGCTGCGACGGCAGGCCCAGCCCCACGCGGCGATGATGGCCGAAGGGGCGATTCACGGATTCGATACGGTGGCATCGAGCCCGACCGGGATTCGACCGCGCCGCCACTATGCGATCGCCGCAGTCGTCGCGGTGGCTATCGGCGCACTGTTGGCCTTCGCCGCCACGGATTCCTATCTCAACGAGAACGGGTCGGTCCTCGGTTGGGGTCTCAGCCTCAGTGGCGGCGTCACCCTTGTCAGCATCGCAGCGTTGGCGGGTGTTACGGCCCTGCGTTGGCCCGATGTGCCCGCGATCGTGCGACGGCTAGCTCCGGGGCGCCCTGCGCGCTCGACCTCCGTGTGGGCGTCGGTGCATCCAACGGCAAGGATCGCCGTCGTCGCGATCGCGTCGGTCGTGGCCGTCGGGGCGCTCGTCGCGATCTTTGCCGAGGGGTGGCTGCTGCGCATCGACGAGCGGCTCTACTTCGACTGGCTCGACGCAGGCCAGGACGTCGACCGATGGGGGCCGGACTGGTTGAACCGACTCGGTCAGCCGATTCCGGCGGTCGTGATTGCCGTAGTCGTGTCGCTGTTGACGCTGCGTTGCCGCGTTGTCTCGATCGCCTATCCTGCGGTGCTCGTCGCGGGTGGTCTCACCAACGTGGTCCTGAGCTGGGTCACGCATCGGCTGCGCCCACCGCGCAGTGTTCACGCCGGCGAGTTCACCTCCTATCCCGGTGGTCACTCGATCCAGTTGCCCCTGCTGTTGTTGATACTTCCGTTGGTCGTCTACGTGATCACGAACAACAAGCTCGCACGCAACCTGACCGCGATCGCGGTGATCGGGATTTGGGGCGTGGCGTGGATCGACACGATCCGAACCGGTGGCCACTGGCCGATAGATCAACTCGCCGGCTTTCTGATCGCGATCGCCCTGTTGATCATCGTCTACAGCGCTGCGAGCGACGCGCTCCACCACGAGAGCTGCGACTCCTGTGACATCGACGGCGACGACGCCCGGGTGAGTTGAGCGTGAGTTGAGCGCCCGGGTGATCTCACCGATCGGCGGACACCGTGAAGCGATAAGAGATCAACTCCTCGCCGAGCCAGTTTCGGCCTGAGAGCGACACATCGATCGTCCGGCCGCCAGTATCCGCGACCTCGAGCACACCGAATTGGCCGCCTCCAGGCACGGTCCCCTCGCTGTAGGGCCCACCCTTCACCTGGCCGGGCCGATCGAGGGCGGCGGAGTGCATCACGGCGAAGCCGGCGCCGCCATCGCTGGAGTAGTCGCTGTTGGTGCCGTCGTCGATGGCGAGCATGTGAGCGTCGCCACTCAACATCAACAGCCCGCCGATCTCGTGCTCGGCGATCAAGTCAGCCAGCTCGGCCCGCTCGGTGGAGTAGCCGCCCCAGTCGTCGGCGCCCGGCGATGCCTCAGAGATCCACGGGAGCGGGTTGACCCACACGATCAGTGGGTAGACGTCCTTGGCCGCCAGGAGCTCCCGCTCGAGCCACGCCTTCTGCTCGGCGCCGAGCATGCTCTTGCTTGCGTCGTCGGGATCGGAGGCCGGGCTGCGGGCCGCTCGACCGTCGGTCAGGATGAAACGCACCCGACCGATCGTGAACGCCTGGTAGATCGGCGTGGTCGGCCCGGCCAGCGGATAGTGGGGCACGTATTCTCGGAACGCCTCGTGGGCCACAGGGGCGCTGGGCGTCGAGGGGCCAGAGCCATCGCCGCCAAAGTCGTGGTCGTCCCAAATGTAGGCAACCGGAGCGGATCGGTATAGCGCGGCGGGCGCCGCCTGGGACAACGTCAGATCGAGCACGTCGGCGAACTGGCCACGGTCCGGCTTGGCGATGTTGCCGTAGTGGAAGTCACCGGGAATCACATACAACAGCGGGTCGACGGCGCGAACGGCGTCGAACACCGCTCCGTTCGAGCCGACCCTGGCGTCTGATCCGATCGCGATGGTGAATGAGGCCGGGCCGATGGGGAACGTGCGAACGATGCCGGCACGTGTCCGGTCGAGCACCCCTTCGACCTCGACTGCGTAGTGATAGCGGGTGTCGGGGTCGAGCCCGGCGGCGTCGAATCGCACGATGCCTTGGCCTTGGCTGTGACCGGCGACCGGCGAGACGGAGATCGGATCACCGAACGTGTCGCTCGTGGCGATCAGGAGCCGGACCGTGTCCGCCTCGTCGTCGAGCTTGGCGGTCACCGAGAACGAGTTGTCGGTGACCGCCCCCGACCAGATCCAGTCGAGTGCGGATCTAGGGAGAGCGGCGGTTTCCGACGATGGGTGCGAGGGCCCGAACACGGCGCCGTAGATGTTGTCGGCCACCACAGCTCCGCCCGCAACAGCGATCGACGCCAGCACGATCCCGACCAAGGCCGTTCGCGGGCTCTGGTTGTTGAGATCGATCATGATCCAGAGAGCAGCTGGTACCGAAAAGGCGATTATCACGATGATCGCCTGGGTCGGCTTGAGTTGTTGCGACGCAAATACCACCAATCCCGATGCGGTGAATCCGGCGACGATTCCCCCCACGATCTGCCACTTCAACGCCAGTAGGACACCCACCGCGAAGAGGCCCATGAAGACCGGTCGTTGGGAGATCTCGAAGGACGCACCGCCCGGGCGATGGTCGAGAAGATCCAACGGACCGGCCAGAATGAGACCAGCGATTGTCAAGAGTGACCAGATCACTGCAACCGCATGCAGCGTCTTACAAACCGGGGCGTTGAGACCCAGCAGGGGTCGAACCGGGTCGGATTGCTCGGCGTCGGAACGCTCGGCGCTCATCGCAGGCCGACGAACGCTGGCACCCGACAAAGGTTTGTCTCACCGGTCAGGCGCGGCACCCGCGAAACCAGGGACACAACCATCTTCGGCGAAACTGGGGCATACCTCAAGACAGTGAAGCTAATCGCTGGAGTCGTCTCAGCGTGCCTGACAGGCATGTCACGGTCCGACCGTGACTTCGGGAAACGCTGCGACAATCGCGAACCAGAACGACGAACGTGTGGCGAGTCGAACACCGCCAGGATCCACACCGCTGCCGCCGATCCCGTCCGTCGTGACGACAACGTCGATTCCCCCGACGCTGTCCTCGACGGTGCGGGCCGGGCTCGTTGGCCAGGCTCGAGTCTCGCCGTTGATGGTGGCGACGAGAACACGCTCGCCGGCGGGTAAACGACCGTCAGCGAGAGCACCCGACTCGACGGGGAACGGCGTGACCCCTTCGTTCACGAGGTCCTGGTAGCCGACAAAGGGATCGCGGTCGTACGTTCGACCGGCGGGACGCATCATCACCCTGGTAGCGGGATGGGCCGCCAGCCATCGGGTCCATGTCGTGGTCTCCGACGCAAGTGCGGTGAGTTCCGACCCGGCCAGTGGGCCGCCGAGCGCTCGCCCAGGGACCTGCCACCAGTACGACCCGGTTTCGCGGTCGACCATGACGAGGTCATTCTCATGGAGGGCGCTGGTGTTGCTGAACGAGAGCAGTCGGTTGCCCACTCGCCGGTCGAAGACCACCCCGCTCCCACATAACGGGCAGTAGCTGACCAGTACCGGCACCCCTGCGAATTGATCATTCACGATCTCATGGAAGTTGAGCACGCGAACCGGGAAGGCCCACGCAGAACCGTCGGAATCCAGGAAACCGACGATCAAGTCCTCCGGGGAGAGCCACTGCCCCTCGAAAGACGATTCGTAGTCGGGTGCATCGATCGGCGAAATGGCATCGATCAGGCCCCGCACCACGCCGGGGTCGGCATCGGTGAGCGATACGGATCCCCCGTCGAAGGTGTCGTACACGATGCTCGACGGGTCGACAAGCATCGTTGTCGGATCCAGCTCTGGAATGTTGGCGGGCGACCCCAGATCGATCGGCCGGTCCGGCCCCACGATGTCCGTCGCCGCAGCTGCTGCTGTGGAGTCAACTGACGTCTGGGTGCCCGAACGTCCGCCATTCCCGCAGGCGGCGGTCAATACCGAGACGCCCACGACTAACGCTCCGAGACGCATGCTGATAGCAACCCCGAGACCACAGCTCCCGATTCCGAACGCTGCGTCGTGCCGGGAGTGCCCCGGGCACAGCGGACCGTTTCGATCGGTCGAACGAGAATTGCGTCGGACGCTGCATTCGGAGAAATGATCGGCCGGTGAAGGATGTTTCCCATTGAGTACGCATCCAACGCGAGAGGCAGGTCGACTCATGTCAAGGCTGGTTATTACCAAGAAGCAGCGACGAAGCATCGTGAGCGTGGCGGTCGTGTTGCTGCTCGGCACCGTCGTTGCGGTCGGCTCGCTTGGAGGCGACAGCACAACGTCGAGCAGGGGAGAACTACCTGTCGAGTCGTTCGAGCTCTTCTCCGGGGGCGAGGCGACCTTTGCCGATTTCGGCGACAAGCCGCTGGTGATCAATTTCTGGGCATCATGGTGCCCGGCATGCGTCGCCGAGTTGCCGGAGTTCCAATCCGCCAGTGAGCAATACGGCGAGGAACTTGTCTTCTTGGGTCTCGCCAACAGCGATCAAAGAAACGCATCCATCGCTCTGGCCTCTGATGTCGGATTGACCTACACGCTCGGCGACGACCCCAAAGGCGACCTCTTCCGATCGCTCGGCCTGATCGCCATGCCGAGCACGATCTTCGTCACCGCCGACGGTGAGATCCTCGAGATCTTTGGTGGTCAGCTCAATGAGCGGGCGCTCACCGAGCGGATAGACGAATTGGTGGCGGCGTCATGATCGAGGCACCGATCGGACTAGCGTTCGCGGCCGGACTGGTGGCGACGATCAACCCCTGCGGTTTCGCGATGCTGCCCGCCTATCTCTCATATTTCATGGGTTTGGATGGCGCCGACGAAGACGAAGAGTCTGGTGCCGGTGTCGGCGCTGCCCTCAAAGTCGGCGCCATCGTGTCGCTCGGATTTCTGGTGGTGTTCGGCGTCACCGGACTGCTCATCAACGCCGGCGTGCGATCGATCATCGACTGGATTCCTTACGTGGCGCTCGGCATCGGGGTGGTCATGGTGCTGCTCGGAATCGCAATGTTGCGGGGCTACCAGCTGTCGATCGGGTTCTTGAAGGTCGAGGGGGGAACCAGTAGCCGGGACAACAAGTCGGTATTCACCTTTGGCGTGTCCTATGCACTGGCCTCGTTGTCGTGCACGCTGCCGGTGTTCTTGTCGGTCGTGGTCGGTTCGATCGCCAGCACCAGTTTCATTTCCGGATTCCTCACCTATATCGCCTACGGACTCGGGATGTCGGTGCTCCTGATGGCACTGACCCTGGCGGTCGCCTTCGCCAAGCAGGGCCTGGTGAAACGCCTGCGATCGATGTTGCGGTACGTCCAGCGCATCTCCGCCGCATTCTTGATCATCGCCGGTCTCTACATCACCTGGTTCTGGGCTGACGACCTTTCCTCTGATGCGGGTGAGCAGGGTGCCGCTGCCGGGATCGTGGACGGATGGTCGGCGTCGCTCACCAACTGGGTCGGGGGTCACTCCGGCTCGATCGGCATAGTCCTCGGGGGTCTTATCGTGATCGCCTTCTTCTCTTCGCTGCTACAGCGATTTGAGTCACCCGCAATCGACGCCGGGCAACCCGGTGATCGAGCTCCACTCGCGGAGCCGTCGACAGACAACGAGAACTCCGACCAACATTCGACAATGGTCTGAAAGCGAAGCCGTCGTGACCCCCAAACGTCTCATCGCTCTGATTGTCGGTGCGACCGTGATCGCAGCAGCATGCAGCGGTGGAGCGAGCGATGAGGGAGGCGACGATGGAGGTGTTGATGGAGGTGTCGATGGAGGTGTCGAGGCGGAACTGTTCTCGCCAACTGAGACCGACCGCCCCTTGGACCTGGCGGGTGGTGTGGCCAGCAGCTCGGTCGGGGTGGGAATAGTCACAGATGATCCCCAGGCGGGTCTCAGGAGTGAAATCATTCAGTCCACCGAATCGTGGCCGACCGACTGGACGCGACGTACCGTCGCCCTCGACGAGTTTCTTCTTGGGATCTCAGCCAGCGATCCGCGCGACCGGATTCCACCGATCGATTCGCCGAGGTTCGAGCCGATCGACTCCGCCACCTGGCTCGGTAACCGTGAGCCCGGCGCGCTGGTGCAGTTCAACGACGAGGTCCGTTTCTACCCCTTGTCGATCCTGACCCGTCATGAGGTCGTGAACGACCGCTACGGAGATATTCCCGTCGTGATCACGTTCTGCCCGCTGTGTAACACGGCAATCACGTTCGACGCTCGCGTTGATGGCGAGGCATTGCGTTTTGGTGTGTCTGGGCTGCTGCGCAAGAGCGATCTGGTGATGTGGGACAACGCCACCACGACGCTCTGGCAGCAGATCACCGGCGAAGCGGTCGTAGGAGCTCTCGCCGGCACTCAGCTCGACATTATCCCGACTTCGATAGTGTCGTACGGTGACGCCCTCGCCGGTTTCCCCGACGCGCTTTCCTTGTCCCGTGATACCGGGTTCAACATCGCCTATGGAGCCAATCCGTACCAGGCCTACAGTACGAGCGAATCGCCGTTCCTCTTTTCAGAAGAGGCAGACCCTCGCTTCCCAGCGCTTTCACGGGTGGTAGGCGTCAACCTGGATGGAGACGACAAGGCGTATCCGTTCAGCCTGATCAGCGAGGAACGAGCGGTCAACGACGAAGTCGGGGGCTTACCGATCGTCGTGCTGTGGGGTGGCGACACCGCCGATGCGCTCGATACGAGCAATATCGCCGACGGACAAGCGATCGGCACCGGCATCGCATTCGATCGCCAGGTCGGCACCGACGTGCTCACGTTCTCGAGTCTCGGAGGTGACCTGTTCACCGACGCCGAGACGGGTAGCACCTGGACCCTGCTCGGTCAAGCAGTCGAGGGTCCCCTCACCGGGGAACAACTCACAACGGTTCAGCATCGCAACGAATTTTGGTTCGCCTGGGCCAGCTTCTTTCCAGGGGCACCTGTGTACGCCGCCGAGTAGTTCGGTTCTATTCTGTTGCAGATCGGGTGCATCGCCGATACCGGACCGCCATGCTCGTAGAGATGACACCGCTGCTGCTCCAGATCTTCGGCGTATCCGCAGCTCATCGGATATCAAGGTCGTGAGTTACCCAACGGTCCGATCCGACGAGATCGGATGGCTGACGATGATCCAGATGATCGAAGTCGATCGCGTGATGATCCACGACCTGCGGATCGAGCTGATCCAGATGATGGAGAATGCCG
>Ga0255047_10000182_pt1 | contig 46044 bp, 81 predicted proteins | sample JV7_2_1_MG_FD_183640 | JGI IMG/M metagenome (GOLD analysis project Ga0255047, IMG submission 183640) | Seawater microbial communities from Jervis Inlet, British Columbia, Canada - JV7_2_1 | ecosystem: Environmental > Aquatic > Marine > Inlet | place: Canada: British Columbia | collected 2016-10-06
GTTCAAAATATAAAAACAATAATTATTGCGGTTACTTTCATTAATAATCTATCCTCGGATCGTTCCCTTCATCCCATCCAAACTCTATAACCCTTTGCTGCGTCCAGCCAGCCCTTGCTTTACGCCCGTCATCTACCCCAACCTTATACTCATTGATCGGTTTCTTAATTGGTTCATCCTCTGTCCATTCATCCATCAATGACTCCTTTCTTGATTGATTCTCCAACCACCATGTCTATATAATGTTCCTCAATATTTGCTAGTTCAGCTTGTGAGAATTTTAATATTTTGTTCTTTCTAGCATTAAATTCATCGAACTTATTATCGTCCCAACCAAACTTTTCTTTAAGATTGATCCACATTTTAGCTTGCTCGCCAGAATTATTATTGCATCTAGCGCATTGGAGATACACCAACTCTTCATCGAACAGAATGTTATTACATCTACCCGAAATTAAGTGTCCTGCTTGCATTTCCTTCCAATGAGTCTTTCTTTTACAAGAAATACATTCTCCGATGCCGTAGCTATTAGAATCTCTAAGTCTTATATACTTCGAGAAAGCTTTCCATGCATAAAGTTTTTGAGTTTTATAGCTTCTTTTTCTCATTGTTTAGAAAGCCTTTTTTGTTTATTATATATACTTTGTGCATTCTTTCCTCTCAAGGCAAAATAAGCATAACAGAATACCCGCCTAAGTTGAGTTAGGCTTAAATCGCTTTGCTTTCTGAGAATACATCTCATCGCATATCCGCTGTTTTCTTTCTTCATCATTGAGGACATATAGTCTACTTTTCGCATTATTCTCCTTACATTTATCACACATTATTTTTAGTTCTTTATTATTCTTTTGTAGAAATATTTTAAAACATGTATTACACTTAAGTACTAACATTAAAGCCACCGATCACATTGTTCTAAACACCAAACTAAATATCTGATAAAAAGTACAATTATCGGCACAAACATAACCATAAATAGTAATATAAGACCTATAGTTTCAAACACTTCTTTCATTCTTGCACCTCCGCTTCATTCGGTAACGGTAAATATATGCCTAGCTCTAAGCTAGCCCATTCCCGTATTTCAGTTAAGTATTGTTCCATAGATGAGGTATCCAACGAGCTGGTTGATCGTGGCACAGGAATTGGTTGTTCTTTAATAACTACATGATCTAAAAGGAACAAGTATTTTAAGCATTCATGTATTTCGTCTTTAGTGTGTCCTGTGTGATCTGATATTAAAGGCAAAATTACTCCGAAATAGTACCTATTCTGTGGATTACTTCTAGGCGGTTTCCCTGGCTTTCTAACTACGATCTCAATCTCTGTGCCGTTCTCAAACGATTCTAGGTACTCGTGGTATCTAACCATATCGTTTGGGAGGACTTGAGCGTTTTTGATACTGCCTTTAAATATTGGATTTATTTTATTCATTTAATAATTCCTCATTTTCATATATGTTCCCAATGACGATTCCTTTGACAATAGGTGATTTAGTTAGCCTTTGCATAGAGACACCTCCACACTTTACTGATCCTAGCTCAAAGGTTATGGTCCCTATAATTTTCTGACCACACCAATTAATCGCTTCTACAATATCATCTTCATATATTTCATTATTATTTCTATCGTTCAAGCCAACATATTGCATAAATATTAAATCCCTAAATCCAATCATTGCATCACATGGCGCAGGCTTTATATACGCCTCTTTGTGTTTAAAATCCATATCTAGCACTTCACTCATAAACTCTTCATCAATTCCTTCGTACCAAGCTCTAAACTTATATTCTCTTAATCCCATATCTCCACCACCTTTGATCTGTATCTCGGATGTTTAAAGTAAAATAATCTTAATGCCGAAAGAAAGCACTCGTAATCGTAATCATTAGTGTGCTCTTTGAAGCCGTATTCGCCGTTGTGTTTAAGGTATAAAGCACCTCTTTTAGTGGCGCAAAACCCCTTATTATCTTGGTTATATGCTAAGAAGTAGCCAGCAGTCTGCAATCGAGTTCTTGGATAAACACCGCCCGTTTTCAAATCTATACACCAACGCTCACCACCTATATCCATGATCCGATCTACCGTGCCACAGTATACACTTTCTTGATTATCTTGGTCACAGCCAGAAAACACTTTCTCAACCAACACAGGAATAGCCTTTAAATCGCCTAGGAAGCGTCTGTAAGCTGTTAAGTACCCTAAAACGGAGTCGTCTTCGTTGTTTTCTAAAAGCCCAGTGTCGTGCAATTCTGTGGCTTTATGGACTTTTGTGCCCAACTCCATAGCCCTCTCTAATCTTTCCTCTGGCATATGAGCCATGTCGAAGTGCCAAATGTCGCTTATGATCTCATTTACGCCAGGTGCTGGCTTGGAGTCTATGAAGTATTTATGGTTTATTTTGTCGAAGTATATACTCATTTTTAATCTAAATACGCTTGTATGCCAGGAATACTAGTTAATTCTTTATTTGATCTGACAGTTTTCCCGATCTCTACCTCATTAATTGATAAATATTCTCTTGGGACCAATGTTGCATCTATTATTCTGAACTTCCAAGTTCTTTTAATCCCTAATCCTACGACTTTATCTATTGTTTGAACTGCTTGTTGTGAAGGAGCAACTTCTTTTATTTTCTCTTCTATCTCTTCTACAGCTTTATCGTTCTCTTCCCATTTCTTATCTTCGGCTTCTTTCTTTAATCGTTCTCTTTCTTTTTCCGCTTCTTCTTCTTGCTTTTTACGCTTTAATTCTTCCATTTTAATTTCATACTTTTTACAAGCATTTTTAACGATTTTCTCAGCTTCTTCCACTGGCTCTAATAGTTGATTTTGTCGGGATTTAGCTTCTTTGTGCGCTTCATGAGCTTTTTTTACAATTGGATTAAATATTTCCTTAATCTTAGCTTTAATTCTCTTGATTCCTTTTAAATTATTAGCACAAGCTATATATGTTAATTGATCTACAATCTTGACCGATTGAACTTGTGTTAATATTAACTGAGATTCTTGTTGTATTTCTTCTGAGTTTTCCATAATGATTTCCTTAGGCTGTTTGTAGTTTAGATTCAATTTTTATTAGTTCAAAGTCTGTAGCTTCGCTTAGTTTCTCCGCTAAACCGTTATCTGTGCGCCACACCTTAAACTCATCTGGCGTAGGGAATTTGTCTTTAGCTAGCTTAGTTACTCTTTCAAGGTTTGATTGAGATTTAGGTTTATCTCGTTCCATCGACTTTTCGCCATCATCATCTTCCGCGCCAAGCAAACATAGAGCTGAAAGTGAGTATCTACGGGCATAGCTTATAGCCGAACCAAGGTCTTGCATATTGTGTTTAGTGAGTTCTAGCTTCATCTTGCCTACAATAATTTCTCCTGACTCGTGCATAAGCGTTGTAACTAAATAACTTCCGTGTTCATCCGCTTCCATTGTTTGTACTATACAAAGCCCGTTCTTAAACAAAGGTTCTTTAATTACTGCCAACACTGCGTTAAGATCAGCATATTTACTCTTAAAGTATGGATTATCCGAAGATTTAATCGCATTTCCCATTTCGTTTTGTGCTTTTGCTAGTGCTACTGTTATGTTTTGTATGCTCATTTTAGTCTCCTGTCTCGGTTAATTCTTTTATATATGAGAACAATTCATCCAAGTTCTCGAATTTCTCGCAAACAACTTCTTCAATATAAATTGACCACTCATTATCTGTTTTGCCAGAACTATAAGCTATCCACTGTTGTTCGATTGAAATTAGCCTATCTGGATAAACTTTTTTTAGCTGGGCTATAAGTTCATCTATCTTCATAAGATCACCGCCAATATTATGATCGTACACATTATAATTGAGCCGATTACGCAAAAGGCGCAACTTTCTAACTCTTTTGTTTTATCGTATAAGTACCATTCTTGTTCAGGTATATTATTCATTATTACCTCCGTATTTAAGCTGAAGCCTAATTCTATCGTATTCTTGGATTTCGCTATCATCTAAGTGATCCCAGGGGTCAAACACTTCTCCGCCAGCACGTTCTTTGGCAATTTCTATTAGCCCGTTTAATCTAGCTTGTAGGTCGTTTTTATTCATTCTTATCACCGATTACCTCAATATGGTCTGTAATGCTAACTCCATCTGAATCACAACCAAACATTTCACCGTAATAACCTTCGTCACAGTCACCACACCACCATTCGCCAGCGGGGAATTTGATTTCTTCGTACTCCATTTCTGCGTGGCAACTAGGACAGTTCGTGGTCTAATCCTTCCGCACAATCTTCGCAATATTCTTCATTAGAGAAAACTACACAATCTTCCAGCCATAGAGGAATCTCGCAGTATTTACAGGACGCGTCTTTAATAATTACCGGCATTTCTTGGGTGTGGTAGGCTTGAGTTGATTCTAGTTCGTTGTGGTTTATATGGTTCATAACTGCCTCCTTTGTTTCTCTAAGTATAGCGCTTTTTTAAATAAATGTCAAGGCCTTTTTTAAAATAAACTACTCTTGGCCCATTACGGCCTTATACTTAGTCTTTTCGTCCACGAAGTCCCTAAGCATATAATACTTTGGTTTATAGTACATTTTAACGCGACCTGTCATGCCGTCACGGTTCTTGGCTACATTAAGAATGAATTCGTTTTCTGACTTTGAGTTGTCGTAGTGCCACGGCCAATGTAATAAAATAACTTGATCCGCGCTTTCTTCTAAGAAGCCTGTAGCTTTTAGGTGGTGTAGCTGTGGTTCTTTATCTTCACGGTCAGCCGAACTTACTCTATTTACTTGCGAACAAACAACTAAGGCATAGTTGTTACGAATAGCACTTTCTCGCATTTTAGATATGTGTTCGTCTATCATGTCCTTTTGCGACTTGCCACCGCGTATTTCTTGTATGTGGTCCAAGAATATAATGTCCGGCTTTAAGGTTAAGTTTTCCACAACTTTATCCACAAACGCCCAGTCCTTACCAATACAGTCCGAAATTATTAGCTTAGACTTCATGTTGTTATTGCAGAAAGTGTCGTACTTATCGCGTATTTCCTTGTCTTTATTGTAGCCATTTTTAAGGAGGTCCATATTATGCACCTTTTGGTCTAAGCAAAAGATTCTTTCTAATATGCGTTCTTTTGGCATTTCCAACGACAAAAACAGTACACGCTTGCCTTGCATGGCCAGGTCATAAGCCAAGTTAAGCACAAACATGGATTTGCCGTTTGAGGTTCTCGCCCCAACCACTAGCATTTTACGCTTATGTATGCCCCACAGCTTATAGTTAAGTCCAGGCATGGTTTCTATTGGCAGTTCAGGCTTGGAGCCACGCGCCAACAGTTCTGCAAGTAGGTCTTTAGCTACCGCTTGAAACGGCTTTAAGTCGGTTAAGCTCGGATTCTTCATTACTAAGCCTTTCTTTTAGGTTGTTAATAATGCATAAAGTGAATGAGGCGTCGCGTTCCACATGAAACAATTCTTTCGTGTATAGGTTGTTAAAGTAGTTAATTTCGGCCTTGGTTTGTGCAATATCGTCTGGTAGCGCATCAGCTAGTTCTTTGTTTAAGTTACATCCAGCGTTTGTTTTCATGGTTTTCTCCTTTAGTTTCCCATGTTCTTACACAGGCTTGCCAGTTTTTCATTTTGTTTTTACCAACCATCCAGCCTTTTGCTTCATAGAAGTCCACGAACTTGGTTGCATTTACGCCGTTGTTTCTTTCTTCGCAATAGGCCTTTACTTCGCTTTTAGTTGGTGTTTTAAACACTATATTATCTTTATTTCTATTTACATTTACATCTCTATTTACATTTACCATATGAGTTGACATATGTTTTTCATGTGTAACTACTTTGTTTTTAGATAAGCGGTTGTTACGCCTAGACTTAGCGTATTCCTTCCTTTTATTAACCTCTTCTTCAAGCCTCCGGTTGAAGTACCTTCCGCTCGTCTTACATGCCAACTTACCTAAAACTTTTTCCGAAACTTCTCCGCGCACTATAATTTCTATTTCCTCTAGCGAAAGCGAGCCTTTATCAGCTAAATGGCAAAGAATTGTTGTGTATTGGCCAACCTCTTCCATTGTCATTAGTGCTGTGCCAACTATGAAGTCGTGGTGGTAGAATAGAAATGCGGGGTCTTTTGCCATTTTAAATTCCTTTTAAATTAATTTTGTATTTATTAAATAATTTGCTTGGCACTAATATGCCTAGTGTAAAATATTTTATAGGATATTTATGATAAGCAGAAAAACCTCGGAACGGCTGAGAAAAAGATATTTTCCTTAATTCTTCTAATGGTATGGTGTATAAATCTTTAGAAGCAAAATTTAGATAGTATATAAAGTCAATTTTACTAAACACCCATCCAGATTTTTTCCTTTCAACGCTGCATATTTCTACCATTTCAATGGCTAAGTTGCCAGTTTGGTTCATCTTTGTATCTGTTTTTACGTCGACACTTACTTCTCCTTCAGGGTTTTTTACTATTATATCAATTCCTCTTTTAAAATAATTAGAGTCCTTAGATACATCAACGGCTTGTTTTCCGCATGAAAGAAGATAATTTAAGCACAAAGTGTTTCCTTCTTGGTGTTCAGGCTTATTAACTTCTTCTTGGAAACTATATATTGTCAATTTCGTCCCCCCACGAAGCCCATCCTGCTCGCTTTTCACGAGCAAATAGTTCAATTTTATTTCCACTAGGATAGAGCGTTTCAATTATTTCGTAGAATATGTCTGGCTTTTTTGAATGTATTTTATTCTTTTCAACAGAAACAACGCTATCAAACAGCTTTTTAACTTCAGGTGTAAAACTACCTTTAGTACACACAAGAAGAAACTCATGCCTAACAGAATTGTAGTGCCCCATATTATGATCAACTTTATCCCAAACGAAAGACGTTTTGTATTCAAAGCCCCAAGCAGAGATAACCTTAAAGGAGTCCTCTAATAATGGTGAGGTTGTCCACAGGAACAAAACTGTATTATCATGGAAAGATTCTTTAACTTCAAGATCACATAGTTCTTCAATGCTTAATGTTCTGTAGTGTTTAACCGCGCCACCAAGTTTTTTTGTGTCTTGTTTGTCATTATATTGCCAAGGTGGATCAGCGTATACCACATTAAACACGCCCTCTGGCATTGTTGGAGTAATATCTATTACATTATCATGTCGATTATTCGACATGAAGATTGAATTAATCCAATTATTAGCGGTTTCTTTGGTAACTCCTATTGCTTCACAATATTTACCCCATTGGCTTCTTTTGCTTTTATCTTTTCTAAGAACTTCCCTGGCAATATAGATTTCACTGGCCATGCCAATAGTTATGTTTTTCCATTTATAAACAATGGGTTGCATTTTGTTAATAGAATCCTCGTAGTCCCAGTTTTCAGGTATTTCTGGTTTTTCTATTCCTTCAAGTTTAATCAATCCATTCATTTGGGTTTCTTATCCTTTCTCTTTGTCCGCCTCTTTTAGCTAAAGCACCTAATTCGCCTACCAACCAATAAATGTCTTCATTGATTATTGAGGCTTCTAAAAGAAGTATGGTTGATAAAAATAAAGCCTCGGTGTCTCTTTTGTCGGTGTAATTGGATACAATTTTTAAGTTTTCGGTAGGGCTAATGTACTCGGTGAACTTTTCTTTCAACGTAGCTCCTTCGGCTGGAAAAACTGCAGGGGCCGAGAGGGTTATGAGTTCTCTCGTTGTGGAAAAGGACGCAGCAAACCCCTGCAATTATTATTTTGCTCTAAGTACTATCGATTTTGTTTGGTGAGTCATAATTACTCGTCCTTTAAGTTCTTTCCAATATAACACCAATTTTTTGCAAAGTAAATACTTTTTTTAATTATTTTTTTTTAATTGTTTACACGGCAACACATTAGTACTATAATAGAACTTGTCAAGGGGAACTATGTCTATATTAAAACTATATTCCGACTCTGAAAGACTTATCGAACTCTCACCTTACCTATCCTATCTCTCGTACTACCGCTACTGCCAACAAAACGGAATATACTCCGGAAGCCTTAATTAATGGAACAATACCTCAAAGACATTATTGCAAGTTATCCTACAAAGCCTTATCCAAAAGAATATTGGGAAGCCAAGGAAGCCGAATTTACCAAGCTAATGGAAGCAGACGATTTATATAAACGCTAAATCTATATGCGAATCAATCCAGACAAACAAGAACGTAACTTTCTTGAAGTACGGGGCGAGTGGGGAATTAACGGATACGAAGCGTTTGATAGACATTTAAGAAAGTTGCATGAAGCGGTACTAAGAGGGCAGGACATTCGGTTTGCGGGATTATGGTTTAGCCGATGGTCTGATGTTGTGATAAGGAAGATTAAATGAAACACTACACTTGTGATAAATGCGACAAGCCAATGGATAAACAAAAAACCATGCGTATAAATTCTTGGGATTATGATATTTGCGAGGAATGTGCTAGAGCCATAAGCAAAGGGTTAGAACACAAAGGAACTCTGGTATTTTCGGAAGATAAGCAAATATTTGATACATTAAATAAACAACCAAACAAATTCGCGGATCAACGCTCTGATTGTGTAAGCGAGAAATATATATAATGCCTAGACCTACTAAATACGACAAAACATATTGCACTCGGCTAATTGAGTTTTTCTCACTCTCTCCTACCGATAATAATGGTAAAGCTAATGAGTACCCTACCTTTAGAGATTTCTCTCGCTCGATTGGTGTAACTCATAAGACCGTAACGGGTTGGAAGAATAAGAACCCCGAGTTTCTACTAGCTTTCGAAGAATGCAAGGCATTGCAAGTCAACTTCATACTTAAGAACGCTTTAGCTGGTCGCTTTAACTCTAGTTTTTCAGCTTTCGTTTTAAAGAACATTGCAGGTTGGCGGGATTCTAAAGACGTTAATCATTCAGGCGAGGTTACTGGAAACGAAACTAAAGTAATCATAGTACACAACAAAGAAGGACAAGATAAGTATGAAAAAGAAAGTCGAGTTGCGGAGGTAGTTAAATGACCTTCAATACTTCACTAGCATACGCAGTAGGTTTAATGGTTGGTATAATGATGATGAGCGGTTGTAGTACCGTAGTAACTAAGTATACATACGATGATCGCGGAAACGCTGTGCCAGTTGAAAGGATAAGGTTGCGCGGGATAGGTGAAGCTAAAGTAAGCAAAGACGAATACGAGATAAGCTCCGAGCCTTGGGTAAAAATACCTGAGTTGCCGAAGCTTGAATTTGAGAAAGATTAATGAAAGATAAAAGCCGATTAGCTGTGTATGTTCCATTATACTTAGCTGTTTTAATAGACATTGTATTGCTTAAATACTTGGGAGTTGGCGTGTTCTCGGTTGTGTGTGTTGTGTTACTAGCTACTGGGGTATTTGTTTTAGATATAAGAGATTACATTAAGTACAGGTTGCCTAAAGAAAGGCATGTAGTTTCAGATATAGTTAATGCGGATGCAGAGAGTAATGTAAAGGCTATGACATGAGGTATGTAGGCATGATAACGGATAGAGGTTGGTATGAAAGCGACAAGTTAGATAGGCATGGCAATATTACCTATATGACTAAAGACAGACCACGCATTTATTCAGACGAAGTACCTATGGCGGATTACAAGACATTTAAATCAATGGAAGTGCGGGAGATTGTAAGGTTCTGCGATAAGGTATTATGATTAAGTTCTTTCTCATAGGTTGGGCGTTATTCTGGATTTTGATAATTGTAGCGTATAAGGTGACATTTTGAAGAAACTATTAATTACATGTTTATTTATATTACTAGCAACAACGGCACAGGCTAAGACTTATGATGCTCTTGTCGTAAGCTGCTACGACGCAGACACGTTCACGTTAGATATAGATTTAGGTTTTCATATAACAATGCGGGAAACAGTTCGCTTGAATGGAATAGATACCCCCGAACTCCGGACAAAAAATGCAAAAGAGAAACATCATGGTTACAAGGCTCGGGATTACGTACGGGGGTTAATATTAGGACAGATCGTTGAGATTGAGGTTTTTAAAGAAGATAAGTACGGTCGGTATTTAGTGGATGTGATTATGGGAGATACAACATTAACCGAGATGCTTGTGAGTAAAGGATACGGTTACCGGTATGATGGTGGGACCAAACGTAGCTGGGCAGATATACTTTAACAATATGCTAAAAAGGAGCAGTTATGTTAAAAAAGTTAAGAAGCACTAAGGGTGAAGTATTTACAATAGGGTTATATTTAATAGGCGTTGTGGTATTAGGCGGAATTTTTCACACCGCGACGAGTGATGCGGATCGTGTGCATGACCACAGCAAGGTGATCGGCACGTTCACAGTAGATACGGTAGAGAGTCCAGCAACTCCTGAATGGGACAGATAGTTTAATGATAAAAGAATGCTTAGTTTGTAATAAAGAGTTTAGGACCTACCCAAGTAAGATTAAGCTTGGGCGAGGCAAGTATTGTTCTAAAGAGTGTTGTGGTAAAATGACTTACATTAAGAAAGGACAGCATTTATCTCCTGACACGCAAATTAAGCAAGGGGAGTGTTTGCCAGAGCATATCAGGGCTGGACAGCTTGGCAAGGTTCCTTGGAATGATAAGGGTTTAGTGAAGCAGAACAAGGGGTACAAGACAACGGGTTGTGGTTATTACAAGAAGAAACGTGCTCATAGGCTTGTTGTTGAGAAGGTTATTGGCAGAGAGCTACATACATGGGAAATTGTACATCATGTTAATGAGGTTAAGATTGACAACAGAGTTGAGAACCTGTGGGTATTTGCTAATCACCAATCCCACATGAGGCATCACAAAGGGCTAGATTACCCTAAGAGTGATGTTATCTTTAAAGGTGGTGATGATTAACCCCACCATGCCAGTAAATGATATGCGATATGTTTTAACAGCTAAACAAACAGAAGCAAACAACTATTTAACGAATGATAGCAAGCTATCAGTACTGTTTGGTGGGGCATAAATGTTAAGGGAGGAGGAAAGAGCTACTACTTATGTGTATGGGCATTCACATGGGCATTGCAGTTAATAGAGTTTTTCGGGTTAAAGCCAGGTAAATTTCCCCTGCAAGTGGGTTTCATTGGTAGAAAGCGATCAGTAGATTTTACAGATACAACGCTAGAGACATTCAAGAAGGTAATCCCTTACGAGTTTTATAATATAAGAGCACAAGAGAAAGAGATCGTAATTAAAGATACGGTCAAGATAGCGTTCGGCGGATTAGATGATCAGGAAGCGGTAAATAAGTTTAATTCATTCGAATCAGCGTTCATTGGCATAGATCAGGCAGAAGAGACAAGTAGGAAGGATATTTCGGTATTACAGGGTTCTTTGAGATTAACGCATAATGGTAAAGTGCCGCCGTATAAACAGTTATTTACAGCTAATCCGGCTGAGTGTTGGTTAAAAGATCAGTTTATAATAGGTGGGGATAAGAGTAATATTTTTATTCCAGCGTTACCTGATGATAATCCTTATTTGCCTAACAACTATAAACAGACACTTCGGGAGGCTTTTGCTTATGACCAGGCTCTGTTAAGGGCGTATTTAGAGGGCGACTGGGATGCGTTCAGCAACTTGGAAGATGCGCTTGTTTCACCGACCGCTCTCAACAAGTGCAGGCTTAAGCCTTCTGAAGATGATGAAGAGTTTTGTACTAAAGTAATAGCGGCAGATGTAGCTACTAAACATGGAGAAGCAGAAACGGTATTGGTGTATAGATATGGGAATACGATCAAAGAAGTCCATAGATACAAAAAGATCACAACCACGCAGATTGCAGCGTATATCAAAAGGTTGTACGAAGAAAAAGGAGCCGACGTTGTTGTTGTCGATTCCGATGGCTTTGGGGAAGGAGTCGCGGATGTACTTGAAAGCCAAAGGGTTTATTGTTCCGAGTTTCACGGAGGTTATGGGTACAAACCAATCGATCAAAGACGCTATAGAAACCTTAGATCGCAATTTTACGACATAGTTGCCAAGAAGTTAGAGATACAGTTAATTAGTTTAGCTAATATGGATCAAGAAGATTTTGAGATGTTCCGCAGACAGATATGTTCAATTAAAGTCAAACAACCAGATCCAATGGCAAGAATGCAGATTGAGAGCAAAGAAGATATGAGGTCAAGACAGATAATGAGTCCAGATGTAGCGGATGCGATAGTTTATAGTGAGTATGGTATGTATGTAGCACAACAAAGTCACATGGAGTCGTATAGTTATCGATGACAAAAGACGAAGTATTAGTACAACTGAGCGGTGACTTGGTGGACATTTGCAGATATAGAGTGTCTGGGAGCATTTGGGGGATGTTAATATTTTTCGGTGGGATGGTTGTTGGTGCATTAATGATGTTAATTCTTAATATTATAAAAGCTATGTAACCAGCCAAAAGGCGGGAGTAATCAATGAATGTTAAAAACTACATTTGTAGTAATTCTAGTTGCTTTTTTAGTTTCGTTAATAACGTATTTCGACAACAAGGGAGGGTTTAGCTGAATGGAGTGGGATCATTTAACAGATAGCGATACGGCTTGGTTCTTGCCAGCAGAATGCAAGAAAGATTTTACATGGAAGAAACGCGAGGAGATTCCAGAAGAGATCATTCGCTTGCTTAATGGCGGAAAGGTTAAGCTTAAAGTCGACATGTCTCAATGGCGAGGATGTTCTGGGAGTATAAGATAATGGCAGATTTCGGACTAGGTGCTCAATTAGGTCAACAGCAACTACAGCAAGGTTCAGAGGCTAGAGGGCTCGTTGGTCCATTAGCAGACCCTAGAGTGGCTAGTTTAGCGCAGAGTGCACAACAAGAGCGTGCTCAAACAGGTGCATCGCCATTCAATCAATCACAGGACTTTCTGCATGAGGATGCAAATAGGTTCCAGTTCGAAGGTAACCAAATAGCTGCAATAAGCAAGTTTGCACCGATATTTCGAAATGCTGTAAATTTAGCGGAGAACGATAAGTTGGGTAAGGGTGGAGTAAGGTCTGAGCCAGTAAGTACTGCTCTTGGTGTCAAAAACATACAAGACAACTCACTTGAGAACAACTTAAGCCGGTGGATTCAGTCAGGCTCAAGTACTAAGTTCGCAGACTTTTTTGCAAGACGATGGGCACCTATTGGTGCAAAGAACGATCCAGATAATTTAAATGAAAACTTCCCAGGGAATTTAAAGTCACACTTAAAGAAACAACTTACAGAAGAGGATATAAAGTTATTAGAAGATAATAATATATTTTAAAAAGGAGAGAGCATGGCTAAAACAGTCATCCCATTTGGTGATAGGATATTATGTAAGCGGCACAAGGTAGGAGAGAAGTTAGGCACATCAGGTTTAATAGTAGCAACAGACGATACAGCAGAGAGACCTACGGATTTAGCAACAGTAGTACATGTTCCAGATTGGACCATGGCAGATAAGGTTTTGTTGAATGACGCAAAAGAGATTCTAGCAAATCTCATGGTCGGAGCGAAAGCTGGCGATCCCAGCGCATTTTCAGCAGCCCTCCAATTTGGAACCTATTTAAGGTTGAAGTCAGTAAAGGTTGGAGATGATATATTTATAAGTAAGTATGTAGGTACGGATTTTCATGACACGGAATCATCTGATTTATTAACCTTAGTAAGCTTAGACGATATTATCGGGTTAGTTAAAAGTGAAGAACCAAAGATAGTTAAGCCAATTGAAAAACTAGTAGTTGTTTAATTTTAAGAGTTTAATAAATATATTATGATAGATAATATAATCAAAATTGATGAGATTGTAACAGATAGAAAGATATTGTCACAGACTTCCAAAGAAACAACTTTAGAAGAGATAGAGCAGCTAGACTTAAAGAATAGATTAATTAACTCAAGTGCTAAAGCATGGACTAAAGGCTGTGGTTTGGCGGCAATACAGATTGGGATTCCGTTAAGGTTTGCTTGGTTCTTGTATAAAGATATTGAATATACTTTGCTTAACCCAGAAATAATTTATAGCATCGGCAAGTACACTGTTGGGAAAGAAGGGTGTTTGTCTATTCCTGACAATTGGGTTAGCATCGAAAGATTTTTTGAAATAAAGTATTTAAGCAATGGCAAAGAATATAAAGCAAAAGGTTTAAAGGCACAAATTATCCAACATGAGATAGATCATATGAATGGGATATTAAACTCATAGGAGCATCATGGCAGACAACAAAGAACCTAGCAACGAAGAGATAATCCAAGAAATAGATGCAGATAACGAGAAACAGTTCTTAGCAGGTTTAAAAAAGAAGAATAAGAAGTTCTTAATTGAGGGACTTACTGAGATTGAGAAAGAAAAGATAGCTGGTCATATAACGAAATTATACAAAGAAGTGCTTCCAAAGCATAATGATTTAGTAGATAAGATGGATGATTGGGATGAAGTGTTTAGAATGGAACGTAAAGAAGTAATTGGTGCAGATGGTGATTTTCCTAATTATCGGTCTCCGATGTCTACAGTGACCTTAGAGGTTATACATGCGCAGTTAATGAATGTATTTTTTACGCCTAAAGATATCATGAGGGTATTACCTACTGAAGAAGGGGACGTTTCTAAAGTAAACAACATAAGTACTTTCGGGAATTGGTCCGCTACCAACGAATTAGATATATTCCATCAGGTAGATAGATTGTTCCATAACTCCTCAAAGAACGGTGAAGCTCCTTACATGGTACATTGGGTAAAAGAGTATGGAGTTGAGATTAAAAGAGAGATAGTAAGAAATCCCGCAGATCCTAGCCAACCGATGTATGATCCTGACACGAAAGAACCGATATTTCAAGAAGTAGAAGAGCAGAAGTTGACGTATAACGGACCGAAGTTAGAAGTGTTTTCTCGTAAAGACTATATACAACCGTTGAATGCTAAGATGGATCAAACCCCTGAATGGGAGATGCGTAGAGTACGAAAGAGTTTCGATCAGTTACTTAGAATGCAATTAAAAGGAGATACTTATCCGAACGTAATAGATGAGATTATGGGTTGGGGCGAAGAAGGTGATTCTGAGCAAGAAGACTATGATGGGGATAAGATTCCTTTAGGTAAGTGGGAGAACGAGTTTATAGAGTTCTACGGAAGACTAAGGATTAAGTTAGTAAAGACAGACAAGGAAGAAGATACTGAAAAAGAAGAAGAGTTAGAAGACGAGTTTATAGGGCTTATACATATAGATTCTGGTACATTGATACAGTTGCGTCAAAACAAGTTCCCACTTAAGATGAGACCGATTGGTATAGATTATTTTGTCCCTGATGACGAAGGACGCAGGGCTGGGTTAGGTGTTATGGAGATGATGGACAGTCAGCAAAAGAGTTACGATGTACTTTATAATCAGTTCATTTTCGGCACAATGCAATCTAACAATCCGATAGTGTTTGAGACTCCCCTAGGTAATCAACGTAAAGAACCTACTAAGTTAAGGCATGGATATGTTTTCCCTGTGAGCAATGCGGATAGTATAAAGATAATACAAATGCCTGCACCTGATGCGTCTTTGCAGGTAATGTTAGATTTGATTAGAAACTGGGCTCAGTTATTGTTTGGAATAAGCGATTTTGCCGCAGGGTTGGAGAGTGATATAGATCCTGATGCACCAGCTAAGAAGGTCGAGATTGTGGTAGCTCAGGGTAATGTAAGAATGAATATGATCGTTAAGCGCAAGAACAGAACTCTTTCGGATATCTTTAAGAGGTGGTTCTTATTGTATAAGGCTAACATGCCACCCAACAAATTTATGCGCATTGTTGGGACTTCGGAAGAAAATCCGTGGGAGTTCAAGCCTGTGAGTTTAAGCGATTTTGCATTAAAATCTATTCCTGATTTCGAGATGGTAGGGAATATATTGAATATGAATAAGAGCTTTGAAGCAAATAAAGCTATTGCTATATACTCACTATTAGTACAGAATCCATTCTTTATACCTCAATCACAACCAGGGTTACAAGCTTTACATTCACTAACTAAGTGGTTAATAGATAAATTAGATGATTTAGGGTTGAGTAAGTTCTTACCTGACGCGCCTGGTGAGCAGGTACAAACACCCGAAGAAGAGAATGCAAGGTTTCTACAAGGGGACTTCGGTACACCAGCTTCAGGAGAAGATCATATTAAACATTTAAAAGTTCATCAACAGATGTTACTTGATCCAAACGTACCTGACGAAATAAAGCAAGAGTTCTTAGTACCTCACATAAAAGATACAATTAAACAAATGCAAGAAGATAATACTCAGCAAATATTAATGCAACAAGTACAGCAACAGACAGGTGGCCAAGGCGTACCTCAAGGCGGTCAACCACAAGCACAAAACGTACAGCCTGGTGGTGGTCAAGTTCCTGCTGGTGTTTAAGGAGATAAGTGGAGAGTAGAGAAGAATTATTAAAAGAATGGTTTAAAGATAATCCTAAAGAGTGGGCGTGTATAAAAGCAGAGATGTTGGAGTGCTTAATTGCGGCAAATGAAAAGGCTATAGATAAGAATTGTAAAGACAGAGATTTTTACTCAGGCAAATGTTGTGGAATAAAGGAAGCTATGAATATAGATGTGGGGTACGAATGAACTGGTATTTAGATTATATAAAGAAAGAATTAGATTACGCGGTAAAAGACAAGTTTAGCGGGAACTTACAGTTTAAGGTTAATTTCTTAGAAGGCGGTATTGGGCATATAAATGTATCAGTTAATCAATCGGTAAAAATGCCGAAGGAGGCAGAATGTCAGGATCAATCACAAAAGCAAAGCGTGGGTTAAGACCTAAGGTAAAGAAAGCTGTTAAGAACAAACAAATATCTTCTAGCGCAACACGGAAGTTCGGATAATGGTTAAGAAGAAAAAGAAAGGTAAAAGGAGATACTAATGGCAAAAGCTAAGATTAATACAAAAGTTGCGAAAGTTATAACTGGGGCAGTTGAAGCTCCTGCTACGAAAGGTAAGCAAAAAAGGTACTTTCATGTGAGTAGAGTTGATTCAAGAAAAAATGATGGATGGAAGGTGGTTTCGGAAAAGTTAGATAAACATAACCGAGGTGCGTTAGCGACTAAAGATATGGGTACACCTAGCGACCTTGTGTTAATGGAAAAGTAAGGAGATAAAATGACGATAGACACAAAAAATGTCTCGGAAGAGGAACAAGAAAAGTTAGATAATACAAGATGGGCAGAGTTAAGTAAGAAAGAAGATCAAACAGACGAAGAAGCCAAGGAGCTTGGAGAATTAAAAGACCGCCACGCTTCAAGGACAGAGAAGAAGATCAATCATCTTACTTGGCGGGCAAAGACAGCTGAGGAAGAAAGGGAAAAGCGTGATCAAGAGATACAGGACATGCGTTCAGAGATGGATACTTTACGCTCAAGTCAAGAGAAAGAAGCTCCTACAGTAAACGATGCTATCACGATAGGTGGCAAGAAGTATTTCACAGATGATTCTTTAATGAGTATGGTTAAAAACGGTGAAATATCAAATGCAGACGCTTTCAAGCTTTCAAAAGAAAGGGATAAAGAGGAGATTATCCAACGTGTTCAGCAAGATAATGTAAAGAAGTCTGAAGAAGATGCTCTTTTAAAACAAAAGCAAGATGATCATGACTGGATGACAAAGAATTATCCACAGTTTTTAAAGTCTAGTCCTAATTTTAACCCTGACGACCCTCACTATAAGCTTGCAGATGAGTTATATAGAGAGTCTTATTTTGCACATACGAATGGAATGAGTTTAGCAGTAAAAAGAGCTAAGACTATGTTAAAGATAACTAATCAAGGTCCAGATGTAAGTCATGAGTTCAGCGTTAATGATAGCGACGCTCCTGAGAGAATGGCTCGATCGGACGAAGATGTTGCTTTAAGTCAAGAGGAAGAAGAAACAGCACTAAGGTTATGGCGTGATAAAACTAATCCTGATACAGGCAAGGTTTATCGGGAGAGTGAAATCTTAGAAAAAGCTAAGAAATCTAAAAAAGAACGTAAAAGTAGGAGGATGTAATGGTAACCCAAAAAAAGGAACCAGAAAAGGAAGACGAAGGACTTAAAGACGTGCCTAAAGAGGAAAGACCTATTGATTCGAGCAAAATAGAAGATATCCCTCAAGGAATGGACAAGTTCAAGCCCGAGGACGATGATTCAGGGTACAATATCCAGGTAATTGCAGATAATGACGCTCATATAGACCCGTTTGTGATTAGTAAAAGAAGTCCTGAATATGAATATAGATTTTTAAAAGATGATTATAAGAATTTATCAACAAAAACGAGCAATCTGTTACTACAGAAGGGCGGGTGGCAGATATGCGGTCGGAAGCACTTAGAAGAACTAGGCATACAAGAAAGGTACTACAATAAAGACGGAATGTATAGAGTCGGTGATACAATCCTAGCTTATATGCCGAAAGAATTCTTCAAGAAGAAAGAAGAGCATAAGAAGAAACTAGCCGACGCACCAGTAAACGCAGTACAGAGGGTTTTAAATCAAGGTGACCCGAATACTGGCGGAAAAGCAATGCATGAGTCTATGAAGGGAATACAGACTCAAGAACAATTAGGTATGTAAATTAGGTAGGTAAGTCTAACAAGGACTCCTAGAACGTAAGATTAATGCGTCTAGGAGTTTTTTTATTTAAGGAGTAAAGAATGGCGAATAGAGATGCCCCTTTTGGGTTTTATCCTGTTTCCATGATGGACGGTTCTTCAATACCAGTAAGACGATACCCGCTTTTATCAACTCACATTTTAATTGCTGAGGGTGATTTAGTGGAAGCTCTTTCTGGTGGAACGGTTGACGGTAACGATGCTCCGAGTACTCAGGTGGCACAACAGCTAGGTTCTGTCGTAGCTTTATACGATAGTAATGGAATACCAGCTGGTCATCCGAATAGCTCGGTATCGACAAAACATCTAGCAGCATCAACTGGTGGATTTGTTGACGTAGCTTTGCAAATACCAGGTGCTATTTTTAGAGCACAATCATCTGGGAGTATCGCAGCAACAGCAAGGTTCGCATCAATAGACACGGACACTTATGCAGCGGCGAATACAACTACGTCACAGTCTAAGTTAGAACTATCAGGTTCAGCAGGAACAGGAGCAGCAAACTGGCTAATCATTGATAAGGTCGATGACCCTAGCAATGCTTGGGGAACAAACGTGCAACTCTTGGTAGTGTCGTGTGAAAGTTTCTGGAACGCGGCATTAGCGGGTGTATAAGAGCATAAAGGAGAATAACTCATGGCTATAAATTCAAGTACTATAGTCGATGCTCTTGACGCCAACCTTAACGAGATGTTTCAAGATGGTTTGAAAAGTTGGGGTGAAGAGTACTCGAAAATCTTTAACGTGGAATCTAGTGACAAACAATCTGAAAAAGATAGTTATGAATCTGGATTTCAAATAATGCCAGAAAAGAATGAAGGTGTTGCAGCAACATATGACACTATTCTTGCGGGTATTTCAGAAACTTATACGCATAAAACTTATGCGCAAGGTTATGAAATTACAGAAGAAGCTGTTGAGGACAACCTCAGGACTCCTGAGACCTTCGGTAAGCTTCCAATGGCATTAAACAGATCAGCTATTGAGACAGTAGAGGTTACGGCTTCTAATGTTTTCAATAACGGAAACGTAGGCGGTTCAACAAGTGGTTTTGATGGTACTACATTAATTAGTGCCTCTCACCCAGACCTTGATGGTGGAACACAGTCAAATACACCTTCAACTGCTTCTGATCTATCTGTAACGTCTTTAACTGCTGGTTTAACTAGTATTGAGAAGTTCACAGACGAAAGAGGGCTTAAACGACCGACTAAAGCTGTTATGTTAGCAGTTCCTGTAGATTTATGGAACGTAGCAGAAGAGTTATTAGGTTCGGAGTATAAGCCGTACACAGCGAACAACGAAGTTAATGCTTTTCAGAAGAAAGACTTACGGTATTTCGTATGGCACTATCTTACGGATACTGACGCTTGGTTTTTACTTTCTGAGAAAGCTGAACATCAATTAAAGTTCTTCTGGAGAGTGCGTTTGGGTGCATTAAGGCGTGGTAACGATTTTGACACTACAAACCTTAAGCATTTGGCAAGAATGCGTTTTTCAGTTGGATATTCACATTGGATGGGAACTTTTGGATCACCTGGTGCATAAAAGGAGGAGTAAAATGTATAAGAGGGTAACTTCTGTAGTAGTAGTTTTACTGTTAGTGAGTTCCTTCTGTTATGCTCAAACTCCTAGAAATGCCTCTAATACTACAGCCCAGAGCGCATATAATTCTAAAAGCAATTTTACGAATATAAGTGTTCAAGGCTTAGACGTTACAGGTAATCCGGGAATGATTGAAATGTTGTCTGCCGATACAGACGCAGCTGGAAACGCGGTTACTTTCAGTTGGTTTCTATGGGTAGACCAAGATCAAAGGCTATGTATGGCATCTCAAGTTACATTAGAGACGTATGCTAGTTTTCCTGATGGCAATTTCAATGGAGTTCAGTGTGGAATAGTAGGTTCTCAGAGTTAATTGGAGGGGGAGAAATCCCCCTTCTTTTCTTAGGTAATTACAAGGAGTAATCCTATGTTTTGGTTATTATGTTTATCGATCTTTCTCATACCGTTTTCAGGAGCGTTTAATTTCGTACCTAACGGGAATATTTGGGACACTCAGTACATAGCTTTCTTAGTACTGGCGTATTTGTTCTTATCGTTTAATATCGGTAAGTTTAATAAGTTGCTTGGTTTCTTTTCAGCGTATTGTATGTTCTCAGTAATTATAATAGCTCAACAACATCCGAGGTCGTTGTTTTGCTTAAACACTCTTTACTTCAGTATTTTAGCAATTAAGTATATTAGCACTTTAGATAGAAAGAAAATAAATATACTTCTTTGGGCTTTAGTAGGCTTGGTCGTTGCGCAAGGTGTTTTAGTGTGTTTACAGTTTATGGGTTGGGATCCGATATTTAATAAGATTGGCGCGCCTGGTTCAGATGATACTGTAGGTTTGTCAGGTAGCCATAACCAGATAGGAACGTTTTTCGCAGTAACGGCTCCTTTAGTTTTAGTTTATTGTCCGTATCTGATTATTTTTAATATCATAGGTTTATTTGGAGCAACAACAACAATAGCTTACTTCGCTTTTGCGGTAGGGGCTTTAGCTTTAGTTAGCCGTAAATACTCAGCTTTACTAGTACAAGCTATTCTCGTAGTAGGTCTTATTTTCTTCTTTAGGTTTGAAAGTGCTGATTTACCTAGTTCTATTCAGGAAAGGATAGAATTAACAAAGATGACGATTAATCAGGTAGAAACAGGCAACGCGGTAATGAGCAGGGATTTTGAAGAGGGAACTCAAGTAATAAATATCACATCAAATAAGTGGGTTGGTTTCGGGTTAGGTAATTTTATAAGAATATCTCCGCATACACAGAGATGGTATACGAAGCCAGATGCAATAGGAGCAAGAGCTTTAAAACAACACAGATATTCACACGCGCATAACGATTTCATTGAAGGGTATTTTGAGTTAGGGAGGATTGGCGCATTTCTTATTATCTTATTATTAATAGATTTCTTTTTTAAGTTTTATCGAGCAAAGAAAACAAAGTTATTAATGATTGCATTTGCGGGGGTAGTTGCTCATTTAGTATGTGCTTTAGGGGTTTTCACAATACAAACAGCAGTAACCGGAATATTGTTAATTATATTTTTAGGTATCTTTTATAGGGAGATATATTATGGGAAGAAAAGGAAGATCAGGTGGATTGCCCGCTTGGCACAAAGGGCAACTGAGGAACGAAGCTCGTGGAGATTTTTGGTACGGCGAAAGGGAAGGGAAATTGTTTACCCAGGAAGGAAAGCTCGTAGACGCTAAAAACCACGACTCGCTGACGGACAAGCAGCGCATAGAATCTATTAGAAAAAGGTGATGATTTATGAAAGATGGTTTATGTTTAACTTGTAAAATAATTTTTATTCAACACGATTGTTATGATAGAAAGTATTGCTCTAGGAAATGTTATTTTGCTTCTTTGAAGGAGTCCATGAAAAATAATACTCGTGGGTTTCAGAAAAATATTAAAGTTGTTCATTCGAGGGAAACAACAGAGAAAATAAGAAAAGCTAATTTTGGGAGAAAAGCATCTAAAAAAGCTAGAAAGAAATTATCTATATCACATTTAGGAATTGTTGGAGGTATGAAAGATAAAAAACATTCTGATGAATCTAAATTAAAGATGAGTCAATCAGCTAAAAAAACATTTTCTAATGGGAGGATTTCTTGGCAGAAAGGAAAGAAGTGTCCTCAGTTGTCTGGTAAGAATAGTCATTGTTGGAAAGGTGGCATAACAGAACTATACAATATGATTAGAAATAGTTTTGAAAACAAGCAATGGCGAAATGAAATATACAGAAGAGATAATTACACCTGTCAAGACTGCTTTAAAAGAGGTAACAATTTAGAAGCACATCATAAGTATAGATTTTCTTATATTTTGAGAGATTTTTTAAATGAATATAATCAATTTAGTCCTACAGAGGATAAAGAAACTTTAGTGAGATTGTCAATCACATATAAGCCATTTTGGGATATTGATAATGGCGAGACTTTATGTCAATCGTGTCACAGAAAAACATTTAATAAGAATGAATCTATAAGGAGGAGATAGTGAAGAAGATATTGATGATATTAATATTAGTTTTAATGGCAACTCCAGCCTTTGCACAAAGGCGAGGACCATTACCTAATAGTTGGGCTAGTTGGTATCAGGTAACAGCTACAACTGAGATTAAAGTAACATTACCTGAAAACTCAAGAGATGTGTATATTCGTAACGGCGGCAGTTCTAATAGTTTGTGCGTTAGCTTAAAAGGCAACACAGTAACAGATACTTGTGATGCTTCGGGCGCGAATACTTCGATAGTGCAGATAGCCGCAGGGTCTGAGATAGATTTAAGAGATTATACTACAAAAAGTCTTTCTTTGATTGGCGTAGGAGCTACAGCTAGTCCTGTGTCGGTGGTGGTTACTTACTAATGGCAGAAGAGCAAAGAATACACTCTAATGTATTTAAAAAGCCGCCTGAGGTTGTTTTAGATAAACGGTTTAAGGTTCATAACAACTTGCCGTTAATGTCAATAGGACAGATGGAGGTGATGTTAAAGGTTTCGAATGTTGATTTAGTAAAAGATGAAAACTTAAATGAGTCGAAAGAGTATACCTTAGAGATTACAAAAGCAGAGGTTATTGAGGTAGAGAGTAACGTATGACAGTATTAGAAAGAAAAAAAATACAGCCTGAATTTAAGATATTTGATATGTTTGTGCCTAACTTGTCTGAGAAAAAGCCAGGAGATGTATTTAAGGCAATCATTAATTATAAGGTAACAGATAAAACAAAGAGTTTTACAATGTTAAAAGTTACATTTGTTCATATAACTAATACACAAAGAAAACAGTGAGGTATGTATGCCACATCCAGATTTTGAGCCAATAGGTCCAATAAAGGGTTCTAATGAGCCTGATGCAATAGTTTCTTTAGATTTTTCACTATTTCCTTTCGCTCGAAGGCTGGAGGTTGGAGAAAAGGGGATTATGGAAGTTGATGGGATTATTGTTAGAGAAAGAGTTGACGAGGAAGATGATAGCGTAATAAAAACGGTTAAAATATCTAAGGCTAACATGAAAAAAGAAAATGCGAGGTTATAATGTCATTAGATACAGAAATAATTAAAAGGTCTTTTGGTTTGCCTGAGGTTGAGGTTCCTGTAGAGATGGCTCTTGACCTTGAGGAAATGTCCGTAGATGACGATGTAAGTGCTTTAGTATCGTTTAAGGTTATCGGTAAGAGTGAGAATGAGACTAAGATTTTAGTTAAGAGCTTTATTGTTAAATCAACTAAAAGGATACAAGATGCTTAATTATACAGAGTTAAAGACACATGTTGCTACACTAGCTCAAAGATCAGGCGACACTTCGTATATTACAGACATAGGTGTTTGGATTAATTTAGCACAAGATCATTTATTTAAGATATACGACTATTGGGATGCACTTAAAGCACAGATTGATTTCACCACAGTAGATGGTACAGCACTTTATTTCTTCCCTGCAGATTTTCATAAACCGTTTAGAATGTATGACATTACTAATAATAGACCAATAAATATAGTTGACGAACTGCCTTACTTTGATGCGAATATAGCGAATATTGCGGATGCCGTAGAAGCTGATCCTAATACAGCGTATATAAAAGAAGTTTCGGGTGTGAAGGTTCAAGTAAGCACTTCAGGGGACACAGTACAAGCTAAAAGCTCCTCAGCAAGTGATACAAGTGTTGACGTAAGAGTAGAAGGATATTTAGATTCAGGGCTTACGATAGTGGGGTACGAGGATATTACAGTTACAGGGACGACAGCGGTGGCAGGGACTACTACTTTCTATAAGATTCTTCATGTAAGCAAAGGGGCGGATAGTGTTGGGTTTATCACGTTAGAGGATTCTTCTGCTGTAGATTTAGCTATATTAGAGTCAATACAAAGGGTTTCTAGGTACAAAGCTTTTCGGTTAGGTAAGATACCAGACGACTCTACTACCTCGATCAGAGTTCTGTATAAGAAGAAACTTAGAAAATTAGTAGACGATGACGATTATCCGTTTGTAGATGCAGACGAGTATTTAATAAATCAAGCGTATGCTTATGCTTTAAATCAAGAAAAAGAGTCCGAGTCAAGAGAGCAGTTAGTTCAACAAAGAGCTAATACAGCTCTTAGTATTTTATTATCAAGTGAACAAGATTCTTACGGACCAGACTACCAGAAGAAGTGGGTTAATTCAATGGCACAGGCACATAGAGCATAAATGCGTAAATACTTATTTATATTGCTATCGTTCTTTCTCATAACACCTTGTTACGCACAACAGGGCATGAGACAAGTTCGTATCTCTGACTTCTCAGGTGGTATGAACAGTTATAGTTTATCTGACGTATTAGAGCCTAACCAAGCGGCTAGTATGGTTAATGTGGTCATAAATAGACCAGGAAGGATTACTAAACGCAAAGGGCAGGCTTTATTCAACTTAGATGTAGGTAGCACAGCTTTTGTAGGGATAGGAAGGTTTGACCCTGACGCAACAACTTCTTATTTAGTAGCCGCCTCGGGAACGGATGTAATTCGCTCTTTGTCAAGCAGCACTTCATGGACAGTGGCTAATCCTGCGAGTCCTTTGACTACAGAAAAGAATACTGAGTTCGTACAAGCAGACGACCTTTTATTTGTTCTAAACGGCTTCGATGCAACAGCTTGGTATACAGGATCTAAATGGGAAGAGTCTTTTGTCTATCCTTCTTCTCCACCTACGGCTTCAACAGGAGCTTGGCTTAGAAACTACCTCTTTCTAGCGGGTGCAACGGACGAGAATGATTGGGTTTACTTTAGTAACAATTTAGAACCTACGGTATTTGATGCGACAGATATTATTAAAATAAATACAGGTGACGGTCAGAAGGTTCAACACATGGAACCTTACAGATTAAACGAACTTATTATTTATAAAGAACGAAGTGTATTTGTATTAGACATTTCAGGGGATTCGCCGTTTTCTTTAACTGCGCCTTGGACAGTACAACCTATTTCCACGGTAATAGGAACAGACGCCCCGAGATCAGTAGTTAGTTTAGGTAATGACCAGTGGTTTTTAAGTAGCGAACCGATTGCGATACGATCTTTAAATAGGACTGAGTTTGATAAGATATTGGTTAATATGGTTTCTGCTCCGATACAAGATGTTTTTGACCAGACAGGGTTAGTTAAATTAAATGTAACAAAGGTAGATAAGTCGGCAGCGATACTTTTTGATAACAAGTATATAATTGCAATTCCGACAGGGACTTCTTTAGTAAACAACACGGTATTCGTACATGACTTTATTACGAGCAGTTGGTATAGGATTGATGGTTGGTTTCCTTCTGATTGGATTGAGTTTGATAATCGCCTTTTTTATATTGACGCGAATGATGGCAGGGTTATTGAATGCTTTTCAGGAACGATAGGTGATTGGGAAGAAGGACCTAACTTTATAAACTCAGGCAGTGATCCAACAGTAGGTATACAGTTTGAGTACGTTTCAAGATCAATAGATTTTGATTTACCAGAGAACTTTAAAACTCCAGAAGCTTTAGAAGTTGAGTTGGCGGCAACAGGTAATTATAATGCAGGTGTGTATATAAACAGAGATTTAAAGGGGTGGGTTAAGGTAGGAACGGTCAACCTCGCAGGCACAGCTACGACACTCCCGACTACCTTACCTTCCCCGCTTAACGAAGAGGGATTTAGTAGAAAAACGTTTCATATTCAAGATCAAGGGGAGTTTAAGAAAATCCAAGTTAGAGTTAATCAATTAGCTTCAAATCAAAGTGTTCAGTTGAATAGAGGGACTATTTTTGCACGCCCAAAACCCTGGAGAAGGGAATGAGAAAGTATTTGTTTATATTAATGTTATTCATTAGTACCTCTGTTAGTGCTGGTACGATAACTATGCCTCAGTACGGGACAGGGGACACTTTGACTGCGGATAACCTTAATACAAGGTGGAATCTTAATACAAATACTCTCAATGGGGGACTTGACAATAATAACGCCGATGTCGATGATGGCTTCAGGTTCATTGAGATAGTTTCCTCTCTACCAGCTGCGGGTACTCAAGGCAGGGTAGTATTTAATACAGATGATAACTTACTTTACTTTGACACAGGTTCTGAGTTTGTAGTTTCTTTAGTTTACTCAGGTACGGCAGCGAATGGCGATTTAACTTATTTCAAGACGGATACCTGGAATTTACTTACGTCTGCTGTTCAGGGTAATGTTATTTATTACGATGGCACAGATTGGGTGCATTTAACTAAGGACACATCAAGCGAAAGATATATTTCAAATACAGGAACAGATAATAACCCTATTTGGGATCAGGTAGATGTAGTAGGTGGTTTAAGTATAACTGGTGGGAAACAAGGCGATATTTTCTTCGCCTCTAGCCCTACGTCTGTTGCGAGGTTAGAGCCAGGAACATCAGGGCAGATACTAGTAACGGCTGGCGTGGGTGCTGATCCTGCGTGGTTGTCTAATGTGAATTATTTTGATTCCGACGAAACTACTTTTATGGCTGTCGCCAATGGTTTGACAAGTTTAGATTTATCCCCAATACATAACGCTGTTACATTAACAAGCATGACAGTAGCTGAGTTGAAAGAAGGAAGTGACTGCAGAGGTCCAACAACTTGTCTTGATTTTGATGGTAGCGCGGATTTCTATTCTATAGCTGATAATTCTTTTTTAGATAGCTGGACAGAACTTACTTTTGAGGTTTGGATGTTTAAGGATACTACAGGAGTAGAGTCTATTTTTGATAATACAACAGGAGCGTTTCAGTTTGATTTCAGAGATTCAACGATGGATCTTCTGCTTGATTTATCGGGTACGGACGTATCTGAAGCGTTTACGCACGGTTTATCAAGTAATGGAACTGGGCAATGGGTACATATTGTATTAGTTTTTGATACACTAACTTCAGTTACATTGTATATTAACGGGTCTGTCGCAGATTCTGTTTCAGAAGGTTCAGGTACTTTAGTTGCAATGTCTGGTGGAATGAAAATAGGCGTAGATGATTCAGGATCAGGTAGTTTTTTTGAAGGGAGAATTTCGGGAGTTAGGTTTTTAAATAGAGCTTTAACGGCAACAGAAATATCGGATAGATACAATTCATTCAAATGATAGAACAAAGAAGATTAACGCCTATAGAAATAGATTACTTGCTTGAACAAGCTCCTGACAGTGAAACACGGAATCTTAAAGACTATCTAAAAGAGAACAGATTAAACGCATACGATTTCTTTGATGAAGAAGGTTGCGAGAATGACGGAATAGTGGTTGACGGTGTACCTATGTACTTAGCGGTTTTGGTTAAGAACGAAGATAGCGAATTTGAACTATGGACTGTTGCGAAGCCTATTGATAAAGCACAAGCAAGTTTATATAAGATTTCTAAACGACAACTAATGAAATGGCGAGACAAGCATGGACCAATATACGCAACAATGGAGAAATCAAGCCCTAAGAACTTATTTTGGACTCAAAAGATGGGATTCCGAACTGTATATGAAGATAACGATATAATAAAGTTCAAGTTGAACGGGAGGATATAAAAATGGGATGTTTCGGAGGCGGCAAAAAGCAGGTGGCTACACAAATACCAGATGCACCTCAGTTCTTATCAGGTGAAGCAGGTACTAGACAAGGCTTTGATCTAGCAAGAGAACTTTTTCCTTTCACTCTAGGCGCAAGAGAGGGTCAAGCAGAGGCGTTTAGTACACCTGAGAGGGCAGAAGAGTTCTTTGGAGGATTTGGTCCTACGAGCGTTGAAGAGGCGGCATCTAGCGAGTTAGGTAGGCAACTAGAAAGGCAACTTCGGCAAAGACTCTCTTTGTCAGGGCTAGCTCATTCTCCTGCATTGGCTCAACTAGGTAGTCAAAAAGACATCGGATTAGCTCAAATGCTTCAACAATTAGGGCAACAACGAGCTTTTGGAGTAGCCGAAGCTAACTTAGGTATTGATCCACAGAACGTGTTGAGACCTATTACGAATGATATTTTTAGTCAAGATCAACTACAAGGGCAATCTAATTTTAATGTAGATTTATTAAGGGCGCAAGAAGCTTCTAGGGTGCAGAACTTTAACAACATACAAGCTAACAAGAAAGCTGCGGGGATTAAAACACTTTTAGGTACTGCCGCAGGTGCTTTAGGCGGAGGATTCCTATTGGCACCAGCATTGGCAAGTGCTGGAGTAGGATCAGCCGCAGCAGGTGCAGGCTTTGGATTAGGTGGCTCTGGAGGTTTTCTTGGTTTCGCGAGTCCAGGTTTATTAGGAACATTAGGAGGTGCAGCTTTAGGTGGGGGCATAGGTTCTTCGCTAGGAGGAGGCTCTCAACCCGCTCCGCTGAATTTAGGCGGGGCATTTGATATTAATCAATTTCTTGCTGACCAAAGAAGAGGTCGCTCGCAAGAAACACTCTTTTAGGGAGAATAATAATGGCTGACGGAACAGGATTTAGTACCGCACCTTTACAGAAGCAAGTAAGTTCTTTGATAGATTCGCTTTCTGCTAATAGAAAAAGAAAGCAAGATTTTAGCGACAAGATACAGCTGTTAATGTTAAAAGAAAAAATAGCACAACAGTTTGAATCTCCTTCAGATAAACTAATTAGATCAGCAAAAGAAATTGAAGCTGCAGATACGGCAGGCAGACCTGACATTGCAAGAGCTATTAGAGATAGAGTTGCTAGAGGTATCGAGGTTGGAGATCAAGGGGCTAATCAAGGGGGTTTTGGGCAAATCCCTCAACAAGCTTCACAGTCTCAACCACAAGATCAATTTGGTCAGTTAGGGTTGGCACAAGCACAGCAAGAGATTCCACAGCAATTTCCACAATCATTAGCTGGACCCCAAGACTTGATTTCTTCTGAATTTAAGCAAAATAAATTTGGTGAAATTGAACCTAGTAAAATAAAATCTGTGAGTGGTGTTAGAGCTTTAAAAGAAGCTGAAACAGCTACGAGTGAAAGTGTTAAGAAGTCGTTTAAATTAACAGATGATTTTGTTAAGGCTAATAGAAACTTTTTAAGAACCACCGCATTGTTTAGTGGAATAGTTGCTCAGTTAAAGGGAAAAAAGAAAGAACAAGGTGGTTTGGGGTTGGCTCAAGGTGCTTTTGGGGCTGGAATGTCTAAGCTTAGAGTGCCAGGGTTTGGTAGAACTGCTTCTTTTACTGGTCAACTAGATGAAACAGCTATCGGTTTAAATAGTGTATTAACTGGTCAAAATAGGGTAATTAAATCTGTTGTAGAAATGATACGAGGAACTCTCCCGAATGAATTTGATCCAGATGATTTTGCTGCGAGTAAGATTGCTCAGAGTGTGTCAAATGCTTTTAAATTAAACAAATCTTTCGAGTTGGGTATATTGACTCCTGAAGAAATAGAGAATCTATCCAAAGGTGATGCGAATTTTGATTTAGAAAGTAGACTTAATGAGATTATAAAATTAACGCCAGAAGATAACGCTAATTTAGAAAGAATGATACAAGGCATTCTGCAAACTCCTGCTACTAAAGAAAGAAGTCTTGGCTCACCCAAGAAAGAAACTAAAGAAGAATTGAGAAAATTTGGCGGAATTAATTCTAAAGAACCTTTAAAAATATTAAGCATTGAAAGAGTTGAATAATGACAAAGCGTAAATATGTAACAAACAAAGGTACTTTTGTTATCGATTCTAATCGTGAATTAACTCCTGACGAATTAGATAAAGAAGTAGACTTGGAGGATAACAAGTTCTTCGACAAAGAAGCTTTTGTTGGTAGCATTAGTAAGAACTTAAAACAAGCTGCAAGTGATGTTCACACCGAGGGAGTTGGTGTATTAACCTCTTTTGCAAACCAAAGACTATTAGGGTTACCGAAAGCAGGTCTAGAAAAAGTTAGTCCTGAGGCAGCTGAGTTTGTGTTCCCTGAGCCTAGAACGTTTCAAGGCAAGATAGCCAAGGGTGGCGCAGATATAACGGGATTCTTAAAAGGTGCGGGAGTTGGTGCTGGTGGGTATTTATCTAAGTTGGTAGCGGGTTCTGGCCCAGCAAGAGCAGGTATCAGGGAGGCAATTAAATTTGGGACAGCAGGAGCATTACAGACGCCTGATAATGCCGAAGGAGATCTTCTGGCTCCTAGACAAAGAGCTTTTCAAGCAGCATTTGGTGCATTCGGAGGTCCGATTGGTACATTGACAGTCAAAGCATTAGGTCTTGGTACGAAGTTTACAGGTAAAGTTGCAAGTAGAATAAACGAAGGACTTAAGAGGCATGGTGTTTCGCTACAAGCTCCTGACTTTGTAAGACAAACACTAGCCCCTAAATTAAGTGAGGCGTTTCAAGGTGCATTACAGAAATTTGATAATAACTTTCAAAGTTTTGCTTTAAGAAAAATGAGAATACCTAAAGAGCAAATATCTCATATTTCAAAAAGAACTCCACAGGCGGTGACAGATGCACTTGCTAAATCAGGGGGGAAGGTCGATGATATTCTTGCACAAGCAGATGATTCTATTCTTCAGCGAACACAATCAGTTGATAATTTATATGAGCAATCTTTAAATTCTGTTGAAGGAGTAGTCGTCCCTAAAAATGCTTTGAAACTAGCAAAAGATAAGTTGACAAGTGTTGGGTTTCGAGGAACTGCGGGAGATCAATTAGCACTTGCGAGAGTACAGGGAAGAAATAAGGCTTTTGCTGTTTTAGATGATTTCTTTGAACAAAACAATGTGCAAGGAAGCTTTGGAACACCAACTAGATTTACTGCTACGCCTGGGTCTATCAGCAAAGAACAATTTATCTTTTGGAGAGATGCTATAAGCAAAGCTCAAAGAGGTGCAACAGATTCAGAAAGAAGAATATTAAAGCAAATGTCCGACGCTTTACATAAAGATGCTGAGGTCGCAGGGTTTAAAGGCATAACTAAGGCTCGGGATGAGTTTGCTATTTTGCAAGATGTTATAGAGACTAGAGGTGGAGTGACAGAAAAGAACTTAGAAGGCATATTTAATCTAGATGCTAAAAAACTATCAACTATAAATAAATTAGAGCGTCAAACAGGCGTAAAAATTGCTGAATCTTCAAAAGATATTATTTCTGGGAAAACCTTAGAACAGAAGCTTTTATCGCAAAAACTAGATGAGGCTGTTCTTGGTGAAACGGAGTTTTTTGCTAAGCAATTAGATAGCGCATTAAATTCGGCGAAAACAACTACTATTAAAAAAGATTTAACAACGTTGCTAGGCAATGAGAAGTTGGTCGATCAAGCGATAGATGATTTGATTAGTTTTAAACAAATACAACAAGCTAAAAAAGTTGGTATAGGAGTGGGTGCTACTGTCGGAGGAGCATTGCTAGGGAGACAGTTTGGTTTATTTGGAGGAGGAGGCGGTTTTGGACAAGAACCTTAATAAATTTAATATAGTAACAGGATATAACCGAAGCGGCACATCAGCTTTAATGTACTGCATTAAAAGCGCAGGCATACCTATAATCGGGTTTAAACACCCTCTTAAACTCGTAGGGGATAAACAGACTATTCAAGACTTAGGCGGATTTCATTCACTATCACCAAATACAAATAAGTTGGGACCAACAGGTTTTTGGGAAGTGGATTCTATCTCTACCCAGATAGGTTTGCAGGAACGCCACGACGATTACGGATGTGACGGTGATGTAGTAAAGATAATGAACCAAATCATAACTAAGTCTAATAAGGATATGATTGATAAAGTGGTTGTAATTATAAGAAACCCATTAAACGTACTCTCTTCTTTGGGGAAGATTAACCGGACACTAGATAACGAGAAAGAACTAAATTATTACGCTTCGCACTTTACTTATCATTCTTTAAGTTCTTTAAAATGGATGCAGGATAACGAGATAGATTTTTTATTTGTTTTATATGAGGATTTAGTAAGCACTCCGCTTAATGTAATGAACGATGTATGTAATTTTTTAGGTAAGGGTGATTATTTAAAAGGTGCAAAGGGAATGAGATTGCATTGCAATAGAAGTAAAGAGATAGAATTAAAAAGTGAGTATATTGATAGAGCAGTAGATTGTTATGCTCATCTTGCGAGATTAGATACTAGCATTTTATCTAAGTACGATCTTGATGAGTTAAGAGATATAAAAGATGGATTTAAGCAAATTCGGGAAGAAACTGGCGAACCAATGATAGCTTAGGAGATAAGATGGCATTCCAAAATGTAGGTCGTAAGCCTATTATAATTAACTACACCATATCATCAACAGGTGCATGGGAAAAGGCTGCCTCACAGCAAAGAGGTTCTAGGAAGTGGTTTATAAAAACCCGAGAGAGCACTAGCAATGCTTTTGATTTAGCGTTTGTAGCTGCACCTTCTGCTCACATGACATCTGATGGATCAGGGTTTACTTTTGATTTCTCAGCTATGCCAGATGTTTATGTAAAAACTTCAACAGCGGGGACTATCTTTGAGATCGTTTATTTTAATTAGTATATTATTATTTAGTACACAAGCATTTGCTCAAAGTGGTTTCGGTCCTATCCGAACAAATAAAGCTTCTAAGATAAAGCTAGATACCACAATGTTCTCTAAGGGCGTGCTAGGGGCTTCTGATACTACAGTTCAATTAGCACTACAAACTCTCAGTGCCTCTCCCGTTTCTATAGTCGCGTCAGGTTCAGATACAGACTCTTCAACAACTGAAAGCGATAGTGGGTTAGAGCTTATAGACAGTTTTGTTACTTTACTAAGAGGGTGTTCTGATAACGAGATATTAAAGTGGGACGAAGCCGCAGATGATTGGAATTGTGAAGCAGATGGTGGCGGTGGAAGTGCTACAGCGTACGACGATATTACAGATCCTGATTCAGATACTCAGATTGCTTTTGGTACGAATAATAACGCTTGGACAAGTACGTCTACAGCTACTTTCTTTACAATAGACGGCACAGATGGGAACGTAGCGGTATCTTTAGCTGACGGCAATCTAAGTGTATCAGATTCGATAGTAATAAGTGGAGACACAATCAGCGATTTTGCAAACCAAGCAGGACTAGCAGATGCAGACTCAAGTAATACAGATAGCGATTCAGGTTTAGAGGTTGTAAGTAATGCTCTTACTTTGTTAAGAGGTTGTTCAGATGATCAAATACTCAAATGGGACGAGACTAACGACGATTGGAACTGTGAGACAGACGGCGGTGGTGGTGGAAGCATAAGAGAGGTTGTAGTAGTTCCTTTTGACTTCGCCACAGAAACAAGTGTAGGAGATGGTGCTCACTACGTCAGTATAAGCCCACAGCTTGCAGATACTACTTTAACGGCTATTACTGCTTGGGTAACGGCAAGTGGATTAACAGGTACATTAAATGTAGATTTAGCTAAATGTGCTTTAGTAGCAATAGGGAGTCCTTGTTCTGGTACAGTAACTGATTTACTTTCTACTAATTTAACTATAGATAGCGGGGAGTATACTTCAGCGAGTGCGGCTACTGCGGCTGTTATAGATACTGCACATCAGACAATGGAGCATGACGTAATGATTAGAGTTGATGTAGACGCAGTACATACTACAAAAGCCAAAGGTTTAATAGTAACCTTAGGATTTACTGAATAGTGGTTAAGAAATTAATATTTATAGTATCGATCCTTCTCATGACTTTTCCTGCCTTTGCAGCAACTGAAGATTTTCGTACATACTGGGTTGACGATGATGACAATGACATGAACGTTTATCCCAAGATAATTGAAATGACGACTATGCGAAGAGACGTTGATTCTTCTGTGTTTAAAGACTATGAAGCCTCTCACTTTGGCGACTTTGTAATCAACTTTACATTTAATATAACGGCTCAAGGGGGTACGAACTCGCATGGAAATGTGATGTCTTTAACAAATATTGCGGCTCCTTCTGTTCAGGACATTCTAGATGCAGGAGTTGGCGTAATGGTTAGGTATTTTAATAGTTCTGGATCAACGACGATATTCTTAGATCAAAGGTCAGGGACAGACGACATTGATTCTTTTGTAATAACAGTGGGAACAACTTACTATGCGACATTTACAAGAACTGCTTCTAGCACATATACCTTAGAGCTTTTCAGTGATGAGGCTAGGACTTCATCTGTAGATGTAATGACTGTTGACTACGAAGGAACAGCCTATCGTTATATTGCTTTTGTAGGTTCAAGAGAATCAGGCACAACCCCTACTTGGTCAGCTACAGTCTCAGAGGCAGAGATAATCAGCCCTGCTGCTGGTTGTTCGTTTGGGAACTTATCGTTATGTACTACAGAGGCAGCGTGTGAGGCTATTTTTGGACTGTGGGCGGAGGCTTGTTATGGTATACCAGTAAGTCCTTTATTTGAAGATCATGTAACGTTGGAGTGGACTAACGATAAAGGGACAATGCAAGGATTTTCTAATGATGGAACAGATTTCTATTGGTCAGAAGATGAAGGAGCTACAACAGCAATGTTCCAAATTGATGCTGCTGGGTCAGACGTTGCAAACTGTACTGGCATAGCAAACTCTCATGGTGGATTTAATGAATGGAATGATTCAACCAGTAAATTCTCTTTATCTACAACGCAAGGGTCAGGAGATCATGACACATGCAATTTTGCAGCCACAACTTGTACGAACTGTCAAGATTATGATATAGACACAGCGGTAGGAGCAGATACAAACCCTGTAATAAATGGCTGGTGGTACGACGATTGGTATATTATCAGAGCGATTGATTCTGTGACAGGTACTGACTTAGTGTTTCATGAACTTGAATTGGTCGATGGAGCTTCGACAATAAACAATGGTGATGAGTATACTACGGGTGTTCAAGTATCAGCCGGTACGTTGCAGGGGTTAGACTACGCTGATGGGTATGCTTACTGGTATGGAGAGATAAATGGTGCGGCAACGTCCCCTAAGCATATTATTGAATTTGAATTAGATGACCCTAATAATACCGCAAAGATAAAGAGGGTTTGGGCGATGAATTTCTCAACAGAGGCAGAGGGTATGTGGATAGACGATACAGATGCTGATAAAGTATTCTTTGGGGATATTAGCGGAAATATGAGAAGTTTTTCAAAGAAAAAGTTTATAACAAGAACACAAAGGAATGTATATTGAGTAAAGGTAGGTTTGATTATAGCGCAAAAGCAGGAAGAATATATGTTGTTGAATTAACTTCAGCTTCTACATGGGTGTCAGTATTAACTGCAGCTCAATCTAGGTCGATACGAGGTTTTCAGATAAAATCTAGGTTTACTTCAGGAGGTGCTGGACCGCCTGATTTTGATATAGCTTTAAAAGCTTCACCTGATTCAGGCGAATCTTCTGGTGATGGATTTTTAAGTTTTTCTGGCGGAGAAAAGTTTGATTCGTTTGGACCATCCAATGGCTTATGGTGTAGGTCTACAAAAGCAGGAGCTTTAATTGAAATTATCACTTTTGAGTAAAATCTTATTTTTGTTATTAATTCCTTCAGTTGCATTTGCACAACGGGCAGATATATCTAAAGATTATTATTATGATCAAGCTACTACAGAGTGGCTGCCATGGAGAGGTACTGTTTCTCAAGCATCTACATTGACAGTCTCTTCAACAACTACAGAATATACTGAAGGAGACACGGATGCATCTATTACAGCTCCAGCCACTCTTTTCGAAAGTCTTACTAATTCAAATAGATTAACTACTCTACAGGGACATGAACTTTCTAATTCTAATGTAATTTCTGTAGAAATCATGGATGGAGATGGGACTCAAATAACTTCTTTTGGTGGAGGAACTCAGTATACGGAGAATGATGTAGATGCCTCTATTACAGGAACAGCCTTTATGTTTGAAGGATTTAGTGATGATTTAAAATCAATCTCTGAAGCAGTTCCTTTGCCGATATTTAATGCGAGTAATGTTACAGTAGATACAGCAGGAACATCAGGGCTAGAAGTAGTACAAGATACAGCCGCCGATCTTAACATGACAGAAGTTAATTCTGGCGACATTTTGACGTCTGTTCAATTAATTGACAATATTGTTCAAGCTGAAGATGCTGTTGCAGGTTCAGGCGACGCAGGGGTGATGTCTTTAGCGGTACGAAACGATACTCTTGCACCTGCGGCAGCAGACGGAGATTACACTTCATTGCAGACAAATGCAATGGGGTCTTTATGGGTACATGAAGAAGAGAATTCTGTAGATTCTGGGAACTCAACGACATCTGTTTTGGGTAGTGGGGCAACATTCACAGGAACAGGTGTAGATGTTTTAGCGTATGAAGCAGTTACTATAACATTGGCATCAAGCCATGATTCTGCTACCGATGGCATGACTTTCCAATTTTCTACAGATAATTCTAATTGGGATGATGTATATACATTCACAATGGATATATCTTCTTCGGATACAAGAAGATTCCAATTTCCCACTACAGCACAATATTTTAGAGTTGTTTATACGAATGGTGGAACGCTTCAAACTCATTTTAGAGTTCAAACGATCTTGCATCATAACAATCAATTAACATCAATACATAGACTAGCAGATAGCTCTTCCCCTGACAGATCCGCTCAAGTAGTAAAATCAGCTATTATCGCACAGCAAGGAGGAGGGGGTCCATCAGCAGGAAATTTTATCCCTATACAAGCAACAAATGGAGGCAATCTAAGAATATCTTTACAAGAAGCGTCAGATGGTATGGATATCGGGGCTGGTAACGCGGGATCTGAAACTTTAAGGGTTAGTATATCTACTGATGATGTGAATATGTCAGCTATTAAAACGGCGATAGAGTTAATAGACACTGTTGGTGGTGGTACAGAAGCAACAGCACAGAGAGTCACAATAGCGAGTGATTCAACGGGGCTTCTTAGTATTGACGACAATGGAGGATCTATTACAATTGATGGCACTGTTACAGAAGCTAACTCTACAGCGATCTTGGCAGACACAGCTATTATGTCAGAATGGGATAACACGGATAGCGATGGCGCGAGTGTGTCAGGGAATAAGGCTCACGATGCAGCCTGGGGTAATACTGAGCCTGTAGGTATAGGGTTAGAAGCAAGAACTACTTTAGGAACAGCTGTTGGTGATGGAGACATGGTAAAGGCTATGGGTGACGATAATGGGCGGCAAGTTACAGTTAATAACTGTCCAAGAGATTTAGTTACTCAGAACGTAAAGGCAATATCAGACACAACAGAAGCTACTATTTTAGATGCGGCAGCTAGTACGTTTCATGATTTAACATCACTTGTTATTTCAAACACTTCATCGAATAGTACTATAGTTGATATAAGAGATGCATCCGGCGGTACGGTAGTTTTATCTGTAGGGTTATCACCTAAAGGCGGGTATGTTCTTCCGTACAATACTCCTTTTACCCAAACAACAGTTAATAATATATGGACTGCAAGCTTAAGAACTGCAGTTACTGATGTAATTTTTACTGTACAAGCGTGTAAGAATAACTAATGAAAAAAATATTAATAACTCTTTCGATCATCTTCACAATATCTTCACCCTGCCACGCTATGCGCCAGGTAATCATATCTGGGCTAAGAAACAATCTTAATAATTCAACAACAGAATATGTGGGGTTAGCTACAGCCAATCCTCGAAACTGGACAGCTACTAGAACGAATGTTGAACAGTTAATCTCTGCAGGTGGAACTCTAAGTAGATTGTTAGTTGAAACTGATGCTGCCCCTGGGGCAGGGGATAGTTATGTATTCACAGTTTATGTCAATGGTTCTGCTTCTTCATTAACCGCTACGGTTAGTGAAACAGGGGCACAGGGATTTGATTTTGACAATGAAGTCAGCATCTCTCCTGGCGATTTAGTTGTTATGGAAGTTGCCCCCACCGGAACACCAGCTACAACATTTTGTAGATGGGCACTAGTTTTTCAGAGCACAAATGACAGAGAGTATGCTACCATTGCAGGAAGCAATGTTACAATAATTGCAGGAAAAGCTGCTGCTGATGTTAATTATCTTGACAGGGGAGCTACTTGGTTATTAACTACTGGTGCAGGAGTTTTTGACAGAGAAGCTCTTTTTTCTCAGAACGTGACATTGAAAGATTTATACCTTGAACTAACTGTTGCACCAGGAGCGGGAGAGAATTACACCTTTACTGTTGGCGGCTCTAGTATCTCAGTACCTATCACGGACACTTCAACAACAGGAAACGATACGTCTAATACTAAGAGTATCTTAGCTACAGACAACAATCATTTTATCAGCTATACATCTTCGCTTGGAGCTGCCACAAGTAGGGCTAGATGGGGTTTTGTATTTGAAACAGAAATTGAAGACGAGTACCCGATAGCCGCGGGATCTAATAATAATTTAAACGCCACGTTTACAGAGTATAATTCAATTGACGGGACGGGAAGGGCTTGGAACGGGACATTGACAAGTAGAGAGAGCTTAATGCAGTGTTCTAGAGTTAAGAATTTTTATGTAGAATTATCCAAGCGACCAGGTGGAGCGGTAGATGATACTTTTCAGTTTACTATAATGAAGAATGGGGTAGCCACGGATCTTGACTTTACGATCACCCACCCAGCCACAACGGGAAGTGACACTTCTAATATTGTAGAGTTTGACGATTTCGACACGATAACAATTAGATCCACTCCAGGAGGGACGCCAGTTTCAACAGTAGACGCTTCGTGGGGAATAACGGTTGAAGCTACAACACCTCACAATCTTTCAACAACAGGAGCGGGAGTATGAAAAAGCTATTATTTATAGCTTTAATTCTATTTATAAGCACCACCTGCTACGCCCAAAACAAAGTTAAGATTGCTAGTTTAGATTATAGGGCAGGGCAGTCTCTGGTAGATATTCAGCTGATTGTGATTAATAGTTTTTTAATTGGAAAGACGTTGTTGTATTTTGAGGTAGATGACGAGTTCCTCTTAGGTGTTTATACAGACGACGCGCCTGCGGCTGGGGAGCAGAGACAGCTAGGGGTTTTAATGAACATGACGCGAACGTCTTTAGAGACAATAATATCCAGCTTGGACTTATGTGGATTTCAGCACGTTGAAGATAAAACAGCAATCTGGTGTTACAAAATCTAGGAGGGATTATGGCAAACGGGAATGGTTACAAATCAATAGCAATGGCGGCAGTCGGAGGTATATTTACAATAGTTGTTGTAATCGCCATTCCTTCTTTAGCTAACAACATGGTAAAGAATGACCGTAAGAGCAGCGCGGCGGATGTTGAGATACGAAAAGAGATAAGTGCCGGTGATAAGGAGAACCGTAAAGAGATTGAAATAGTTAAAGAGATTGTCACTGAAATTCGGATGGAACAGGTGAAGATGATCGAGGGGATTAAGTATATTAAAGATAATTTAAAGTGAAAAAAATAGCCTTCCTACACGAATTAAAAGCTATCGCAGAGATTGAAAAGTCTCTTGAACGTGATATGAAAAGGTATAATGAGATACATGAAAGATTGATTAAGCGGATAAACACTTTGTTTGATATAGCTGCGAGGTATATTCCTGATGAGTAGCTTTACAAAGCCATTAACAGTTACACAAATAGGTCACAGGAAGTGGCGATTAGAAGAAGGATTTGATTATTACGTTGGGGATAAAGATTCTGACGATATTATATCTGTGCCAGCAGGGTATGTCAGCGACGGATCTTCAGTCCCTAAAATATTCTGGTCTTTAGTGGGCAGTCCTATGGGGTCTACAGCTCAAAGCGGATTCCTTCACGATTTTTTATACGGAGAAAGAAAACGTACTCGTAAAGAATGTGACGGTATATTCGTTCAAGCAATGTTTGTCCTCGGAGTTCCTTGGTGGAAACGCAGGGTTATGTGGGCTGCCTTACGATTGTTTGGATGGGTAGCGTGGAACAATAAAGCTACTTCAAAGTCTCCTGCATCATAAAATCATGTAGAATGTCAGTCCTTCTTTTATAAAATTCTATAGTCTCCAACACTTCATTAACCTCTTCAACCATAACGCGTTCAGTCTCTTGAATCTGTTCGTATGCGTTCTGTAGATCATAGACGCAAGTAAACATAATCAGTATAAACAAAGCTACGATAGCTGTCCATACATAGCAGAAGTTTCTGGCGAGGGTCGTGCTAGGGCGTTGGTAGGCGTTAAGGAAGTATCCGATAGCTAAGGTGAATATTATCCAAACAAAAAATCTCATGGTTTATCCTTTTTCTCTGGGCGTTTCTTCTTTATGCAACGAGTGCAGAATTTCTTATTCGTAGCTCTGGAGAAATGTTCAAAGTCTTCTTTGCATCTTTCACAATTAATGATTCTTCTTATATACGGGGTTTTGAATTTTGTCATTTAACATTCTCTTTTTTAAAAAATCTAAATTCATTTCTTCTAAAATGCGACCATTCAGAAGGTTTCTTAAATTGAACAATATATTCTTTTTTTGATCCTTCTTTTCCGATAGCAATGATTTGTCCCTTTCTTCCCGCCCATCTGATTATATCTGAATTGCTTTTTATTCGAACATTTTGATTCATTTAATACCCTCCATATTGCCACAACATAGTTATTATAAACCAGAGTTCAAGGTAATCTTCTGGGATTAGGTCGAAGCAGGGGCAGATTGGTGATTCAATCATATGGAATAGTCCAGTTTATATAAGATATAAAACATTCTTCTTCCTCAACAGGTTCAAAATCCATCCCCCAACCGTTACATATAGCTTCTAATTGCATAACAATTCCTCGCAGATCGTCAACATCTAGTTTTAGTTCTGTCTCTGCTTCCCATTTGTATAGGGTTGGTTTCATATCTCTCCTTTGCAGATTGGGCTAGTTATCATTAGATTCCTTTATTTAAAGAGGGCTGGCAAGGATTTGACGAGAGGTCATCTCAACCTTAACTACTGAGTAGTTACTCGTATAGTCACCCTGCATAGTGCTTACCGAAGCCTGTGTCGTTTTGTAATATTTACACAGACCATATCTCCACACCTACAATTACACAAATAGCGTCTACCTATTCCGCCACAGTCCTCAAGATTCCCCCATGCTAGATATTAGTGCGTCAATCTTCTTGTTTAAATATATTGCACCATCAAATTGCTTCGTATCAAAGCATAGTTTTCCCACCTCTGGATACTCTGACTCAATCAATGGTCTCTCTTTCAACCCCTCCCGATATCCAGCCCTAAAAGCCTTAGTCGTTGCCATTAGGACTCCTGGTGCGAATGCTATTAGTATTCTCATAATGTCATCCAATTAGCTTTTCGTTTTGCTGCATTGTTGTATGCCTGTAAACAGTCGTTCATATATCCTGCCAATATAAAATCAGGAGTATCTGAACCACCCTCTAAGGAATATTCGTTAATAAGATCACTTAACTTCTTTTCAAATTCTATTGGCAATTCTTGTTCTTCTGCTGGTGCTTCTGGTGCATCATCCATTGTGTCTCCTTTGTTTAAAGAGGGCTGGCAGTTGGTCTGCGACTTATTATTGGTTATCGTGCAGGACTTACGCATTTTGATACCTCAGCCTGTTCACGCCCTAAGCCTCAACACAGCACTAAGCTGTATCTATCTCAGCAGAATAAGTCAAGGCTACCACGCCACAGCCCTCAAGTTTCCCCCATGCTAGTTATCAAAATGTTCCTCCAACGTAGGACGATTCACCGTCATCCTCCATGCTAGATATTAATGCGTCAACTCTATGATAAAATAGAGTGTACGGTAGCCTTGCATCAATCATTTCCTTTCTCAACCCCTCCAACATCTCCCTCTCTGACTGCACGATGGCTTTGGCAAGGCTAGTAGCTTGCTTATGAGCATCAAAGTCAATGCGAGTTATCTCAAACTGTTTCCAAATAAAGTGTTCTTTTATAATCCCCTCCACCTCAGATATTCTGGTCATTCCTTCCTCCTTTAAACATTCTGTTGGGTGATGCTGGCTGTTGCACTTAGGGCATGGCAGGTCGTTGTTGCTCATGGCTTGGCCTCCAACTGTTTGAGTTGTTTATAATATATATTTAATCTATCCTCACATATACTACAACCACAATCATGATCTTTTACTTCCTCAATCCGTGCCTTAATCACCATAGCTTCTACGTGTTTGGCAAGAGGCATGAATGACTCTGTGTAATAACACCCTTCCACAATCTTCTCATCCCGATAGCCTTTAATATGTTTATCAATAATATCTTCAATGTCATGGAATAACTGTTCTGCTATCTTCTCAGTGCTGTCTTTCATTTAATCTATAGCCTCGTATTTCTTTCCTTCTTTAAGTTCAGATAAATGATACCAACTCCCTTCATAGTTCTGCCTACCACCTCCTCTTGTCAGTTTCCCAATAGTGACATCATCTTCTTTAAGAAGTGTTTTAAGTTGTTTAAAGGTTGGCTTGCTTTTATAAACAGCCACTAAGTAATCACCTTCTTGTTCATACGCATTAATAGATGCAGTTATTACCCACATGTGTCCTCCTTTATTCCAATAGTTGCAATGTTGGCTGTGGTGATGGCTATCCTACCTTCAATGTTTCTATGGCAATAATGACAGAGCCATCTAACGTCAAGGTGGTCACTATAGTCTTTATGGTGTGCTTCAACTTTAACCTCTCCGCATATTTCACATAAAGTCTTTTTAATTAATCCTTTCTTCACCGCATACCTAGTTCTTACTCTACAATTAACTTTAAACTTGTTTCTTATTTGACTTGCCAACTCACATTTTCGTTTAACAGATTTACCCTTACCCTGCTGATGTTCTTTGTTTATCCGTAAAATCCTTTCACGGTTTTCTATATAATATTTAGCAAAATACTCTGCTTGAGCTTTTTTGTCTCTACCCATTGGTTGTCCTTCGTCTTTAATGCTCATTTGGAGTCCTCTCTTTATCCATATCTCTCCTCTCGGTTAGTGTTTTCATTATGGTTTAATAGCATCCCAAACTGCATCAACACAATCACATGAATAATCTATAATATGTTGCCTAATACCATCCATTGTACTTTCGTTCATTTCTGGATAACCTTTTCTTTTTATCAGAGTATCCATTGCCATGTCTAAAACCCTTTCAACTGCTTTTGTAGCATCTTTATAATTATCATCTTCCAGTTCTATTTTCATTGTTTCTCCTTTGTGGTTGTATGCTTCTTTATCCTTCATTGGGCGATACCTCAGGTTTTAATAGATCACTCTGGCAAGTGCCTTGTATTTGTGATTCAGATTCTCGCTTCATAATGTCATAAATATTTCTTATGTGTATCAATGACATTCCTATCTGCACCATGCTATGCCAAGATCTATTATCTCTTAACATTTTAACTAACTCTCCTTGCATCACAAGTAAATCTCTTTTCTGTTGGCTCATCCCTCCACCTCCCGTATAATGTCTGATTGGGCGATTGCTTTGGCTAAATCATTACAATTATCACAGTCTTGCTTTTGTTTATGTTCTATTGTCTCGTATCTTGCCCCATGCGACCATTTATAAATTGACTCTGCTAAACTATTCTTATCCACCTCCAACCCCTCCAAGAATGTAACGAACTGGGCGTGCATGGCGTTAGCTCCAGTAACTCTTTCTTTGTGTCTTACATATTCATTTTCAGTTTTAATGCCAGCATTAATATCTAATACCTTGTTCTCCTCTGGCATCCCAGCTTTGGTCTTGGTCATGTCGTATAGATTCACCCCACCCCTCCTAGTGATTGGTAAGGGAGAAATCATTTCTCCCCAACCAAAAATAATAAATTATAAAAGACTAACTGAAAGACTTATTGCAAGACTTATTGAGTCACTAACTGGTCTTTCGGACGCTACATACCATTTAGGTATCAAGTGTGTCCTACTTGTTGACACTTACAGGACTACTAATTGCTTGACTTATTGCTTTACTAACAGCTTCTTTAATTGAACATTCTTTCCCAAAACTATCTTTGGGAATTGTAATCTTTAGTTCATACGGCATTTTAATAATCACCTCCTTTTCAGTTATTGTCATATGGTCAGAATCAAGTGAAAGTTTTTGGTTAAATCCAAATCGTTCCATATTATTATTAATTGATTTAATTATATTACATAAATCTTCCACAATCCCCTCCGTAGTTAGTGATTGGTTTCATTGCCCCTTGAGTAGCTCCCTAACAATACCAGCGATACATTTACTTGTTAATTCTATAGACATCATCACGTTGGCTTTCTTATTTGTTTCATAAAAAGATTTTATCTTAGATTCTATCTCAGCCTCATCAATATGTTTATTCCACCAATCTCTCTCTACTTGAATCCCCTCATTGTACCCATCAACATAAGGAAAGGATTGATTGTTTGGTGGTTCTTTCTTGGCTGGTGGTTTCATTCGTTATCCTCAAACAACTTTTCCATTTCATTAACATGGTGTTTAATCTTCTTGAATAACTCTTTTGGGTCGGGTGTCTGTTCATCTGTGAGTTCTAATAATGAATCAATATTACAAGGATTTGAGTGCCATTCATCGACTTTCTTCTCTAACCACTGGCGAACTCTTTTATCAACTTCTTCAGCAGAAATGTCTCCATATCTTATCTTCTCAGTAAGTGAATGTAGTTTCATAACCCCTCCTCATACTTAACAAGCTCCCCATACCCCCAATCAAGAACCATCTCAACCCCTTGATTTGTTAGGATAGATGAACCTGCAAACAATGTCTCAATGAAGTGTTTATCTGCCTTAACTCTCAGCTCTTTATCGCCATGCTCCTTGCTCTCATCATAAACTATCAGCCCACTGGAAAGCTCATCCATTGCCTCAATCAACTTAGTCATTGTGAAATAAGCATCTTCTAAATCCTTCTCATTTATCTTAAGAACATCTCTAGAAGTAATCCCTTGGATACTCTTTTCGTACCCTTGAATATCAACAATTGCCCTGAACTTATTAAGCTCAGTCTTGATCTCTTTCATTCTGACTATCTGATCTTCCTTGTCTCCCCAGAAATACTCTCTAACAACATCAGGCACCTCTGTTAGTGAAGGAATGAACTCTTCAATATCTACAAAGTATTCATAGACCCATGTATTCTGAAGGACACTTGTTTCACTTACATAGATCGCCAACCCTATCCCTGCCCTTTCCGTTGGCATTATCTTATGAATACTCCAAAGAGCAGGGTCATAATGTTTCTGGTCAATTAACATCTTAATCAACTTAACTGGATCTGTTTCTGTCTGCTTTGCAAACCATTCCTTCCCGAACTCACAAGATCCGAGCTCTTCTAAAAACTCTTGATTAACTTCTTTCACAATGACCTCCTTGGCTTCTCCCCAAGTTGGTTGGATTGTTGAAAATATAAAAACAATAATTATTGCGGTTACTTTCATTAATAATCTATCCTCGGATCGTTCCCTTCATCCCATCCAAACTCTATAACCCTTTGCTGCGTCCAGCCAGCCCTTGCTTTACGCCCGTC
>Ga0255047_10000183_pt1 | contig 46016 bp, 69 predicted proteins | sample JV7_2_1_MG_FD_183640 | JGI IMG/M metagenome (GOLD analysis project Ga0255047, IMG submission 183640) | Seawater microbial communities from Jervis Inlet, British Columbia, Canada - JV7_2_1 | ecosystem: Environmental > Aquatic > Marine > Inlet | place: Canada: British Columbia | collected 2016-10-06
TCCAAACACCAATCCAACACCCCAACGTGCGCACCAGGCGAGAGTCCAACGACAGCCCACCCTGCTCAAGTACACGCACGCAGGCACACACACACACATCACGTGCGCACACACGTGAACCTTAGACGTACGTCCAAGATGTGATCCACACTATGGCGCCGATGTCAAGGCCTCTTCAATAGGGACTTTCGGCCCTATTTCTAGGTGCCGATACGTGAAACCATGATCACGCCTCACATAGAGGCAGAAAGTGAGGCAGAAATGCCTAACAAGTACACGGTCATTACGACCGAGGGAAAGCGCAAGAGCTTTCCGACTCTGAATAAGGCACGTGCCTATCGGCATAGCATCAAGGACTTCGATCGGGGGACTGCTCTGGTCGATGCGACTGATTGGATGAATCAGCCCGTTAAGGTGCGCAAGGTTCGCAAGAGCAAGAAGGCCTAACGCACTACACGTAAGAGTGAAGGCCCGCCAAACGGCGGGCCTTTACTTATGCCATGGACGGGAGGCATTCAACCGAGGCGCCATCATGAAGAGCAGAGAGGCAGCCGAACGCCACACGTGAGAGAGAGGGTACGGAGTAGGGCACGAGCGACCCCCCACCCCTTCAGGTAATATGATGTTTGTGTTTGTGTATCTCTACGAAAATGCGACGAAACAAGCCAAGATTACCTTGGTTTACCCCTTATACTTACTGTTTTTTTGGGTAATCGGACCTATAGGGGAGATTACCCCGCAAAGGGTACTGAAACAGGGGCGAACAGAGTGAGAGTTTGCACTTTCTTCTACCTCGGTTATCATCTCTGAGGAGATGGTGGGTACTTACTTAGTAGGGGGGTAAGCGAGCGCACTTACAGCGAGCTTGGGGGGTCGGAAACCTGTTGGGTTTCCTCCCAAGAGAGTAAGTTACTACTCTGCTACTAAGGTTTAAGGGTAACTGTGCGCCAGCCACCAATTCACTTCACTACTCACGTTCGTGAGGACACTGCTGCAGACCTTGAAGACTTGTACGCTACTTGCGAAGTGTTGTGTCGTCACATGCTTGTGCAGGGCGCACTGATTTCAGAGATTATAGGCCATTCTGATGGGCCTTATACTCAAGCAGGTTATTCAAGACCTGCGCAGGTTGCTATTATTGATGGCCGTATTCAACAATTATGAAAGAGAGAGCGCATGGAACCCGTATGGAAGAAGTTGACGAGCAGAAAGTTTCTGGGTACTTTGATCGTCTTAGTGACTGTGTTCTTGAATGCTGCAGGAGTGACCGAGTTAGAGACGGAGGAGTTATTTGCTCTGTCTGCTTCGGTCAGCGCTTTCATCTTGGGCGAGTCGGCCTTAGATCGGGAGAGGATCAAGGCGACTCAGTTGCAGAACTTGGCGAACGCTGACGTTCAACTTCAGAAGTTGGTGACTGAGGGTAACGCTTTGATCTCGCAGAAGAATCAGGTCATTGAGGACTTGACTCGTTTGCTTGATGAGGCTGCTGGTGGCGAAGACCCCCCCGAAGTCTAGCACTAGTCAGAGGCGCACGTGGCTCGCTACACAATCAACTGTTGGGCGCACGACCAGGGAACTCGCTGACCTTGTAGCTTCAGAGTTTGGGACGATCGCACCGTCCCCTGCCACTATCTCACGTGACCTTAAGTGGTTGCGTGAACAGATGGAGGTCATGCAGGCTGACCCTGATTTACAGCGTCTGCTCCTGCCAGAGAACTTTCCTGAGTTGCGTGCAAGGTTCTTCAAGTCGCAGCAGGGACCGTACCTCACTCCGAAGCATCAGCACGCCTGGTACCATTGCCTCTATAGCCTCGTGTTCAAGACCCCACTCCCCGAGTGGGTCGTGGACTTTATGGAGCTTCCCCCTGACGTGAACGATTCGATCGTGTCGAAGGAGGCGCTCTTGACGATGATCGTTCTTGCGCCTCCACGTCATGGCAAGTCTGACCTCATCCTCCATGGTATTGCCACGATCCTAATGATCGACCCGAACAAGCGTATCATCTACTGCAGTGGTATCAAGACCACCTCCCAAGATAACATGGGCATGGTCATGGAGGAGTTCGAAACGAACGAGGCTTTGATCGAAGCGTACGGGCCGTTCAAGGACGACAACCGTATGTGGTCCTATCAGAAAGGTTTTCAACTTGCGAAACGTACGATCCCTCAGAAGACGAGTTCCATATACCCGATTGGTAAGGGTTCTAACGTCCTCTCCAAGGACGCCGATCTCATTATCGTTGATGACCCCCAAGACCTTGACGACGCTGAGTCTGAGACGACAACAGCTAGAGACTACAAGTGGTTTCGAAGTAACCTCCTTACTAGGAGGGAGAGTCACACGCCTGTCTTCGCAGTCGGCTCGTTCCAGCCGTCCGAAACTGGAGATATGTGGACGAACGTCATCGAGAATATTTCAGATTACGATGGAGTAGACAATGTTAAGATTTACGTATCCCAATTTAGGGCGCACTACTATGAGCGCTGCGATCCCATCTTGGACCCCAACCATGTCAAGTGTGTACTGTGGCATGACAAGTGCCCTTACTGGTTCTTGGAGGCCCAGCGAGTCTCCTTGGGTGACCTCATGTTCGAGGTGTGTTACAACCAGGACATGCGCAAGGGACGAACGACCTACTTCGATCCTCGGGTCGTAAGGGGAGTTTATAGTGAGCCTGAACCCCCCAACCAGGGAGCGCACGTGCCTGTGCCAGATAGCTATGAAGGGGGAATCCTCGATCCCCTTAGGACTTCTCGTGTTGTGCCCAGCTACCACTGCAGTGTCAATCATCCCTTGCTCGTCACATTGGGAGTTGACCCTGCTGCATCTGAACGAAAGGGTGCAAGTTACACTGCTATCGTTGCGTTGGCTGCCTGCCGACATTGTGGAAGACGCTTTGGAATCGACTACGAGCAGCGTAGACAAAGCCCCGAACGCCACCCTGCGCTCATCCTTGATTTTGTCCGATCTTACTCACCCACCCGAGTACGTATCGAGAACAACGCCTACCAGAAAGCGCTCGCTAGGGACCCCCGTCTCACAGACCAGCAAGGCCCACTCAACTTCCGAATCGACGAGTGGCGCACCGATGAGAGGAAGAATGACCCGTCTCTTGGGATTCCTACGCTTGCGCACATGATCCTAGAGGGGCGCTTCTCCGTCCCTTATAGGGACGCAGGTGACCGTGACGCTTGGGAAGACTTCCTCAAGTCCCTGATCCTATGGCCCAAGAAACCGAACGACGTGCCCATGGCGTTCTGGTTAGCTGAACTGTCGATGCGTGAACTGTTGTACGAGTTGGAGCATACTGGCCCGTTGATGCTCGACGGGTATGAGGATATGCCCGACTATTTGCAGGCGCAGGTGTATGATGTGAACATGGGTGACTTTGCTGGGCCTACCCCGAGGTTGGATATATGGTAGTTGGGTACTTCTAATACAGAGAATCGTTCTCACAGGAGTACCCTATGTCCACCCAGCTATACGACCGACTCGATGCCGAGGTTAAAGGCAGAGAGTGGGCTGATGGCCAGGCTGAGATGTCCATGCTCGCTGAGATTTACGAAGGCAAACTCCCCGAATCTTTGAAAGCGTTCTTCCCTAAGAACCAGCCTCGTCACCTCATCAATATGGTCAAGCTCGCTTGGAATGATCTAGCCACTCAGATTGGCCGAGTCCCCGAGTTCAGGCACGACACGCTCAATGACTCTGATGCAGAGTTGAAACGTGTTGGGCTGTTAGAGAAGATCGCACATTCGTACTTGCGTGACGCTGACCCGTCTGCGCCTATGTTCATGTGGCAACTTGCGTGGTGGCTTATCGGTGTCGGACGGGCCGTAGCTATCGTGAAACCCGACATGGAACGCAATCGTCCCATCTTTGACCTGAAGGACCCTCGTACTGCGTATCCTCGTGCGAAGCGCATGAGTGGCAATGCCATCATGGAACTCGCAGATATCATCTTCAAGTACGAGATACCGACCAAGACTGCTGAGGCTATGGGCCTCCGTCCTCGCATGGTGGAGGTGAGTCGTGGCTTCGGGCACCAGGTGACCTGGGAGAAGCCTGACAAGACTACAATCATCGAGTATGTGGACGATAAGCGTTGGACTATCGTCTCTGACGGTGGTTCCGTCATCGACGAGGAACACAACTTGGGTATGGTACCAGCGCACGTGTTCCAATCTTTCGCCCCCAACCAGGAGTGGGGTCTCAGTCTGTTCAAGGACCAAGTGTCCTTCATGGTGGCGATCTCCCGACTGATGACGCAAAAGCTCGCCTTTGGCGATCAGCTTGTCAACCCAATGATTTGGGTGAAAGGGCATGAGGGTAAGCTCAGAATTGGGCCTCAGACCCTGAACAGACTCTCCCCGCAGGGGGCCATGGGCATCATCACACCCCCTCAGCAGCTACAAGTGGACCAGGATATAGCCATTCTGGAGCGCTTCTCCCGTATCCTTAACAAGAACCCTGAGTCACGTTCAGGTGAGGTTCAGAACCGTGGTACGTATACGAGTGCGAAGACCTTGGAGCAGTTGTCAGAGGCGATTGACTCCACTATCGGGCAGTATTGGGACATTATAGGTGTCGGTATGGCTTACCTGTTGAAGGTGGCGTACAAGATGGAGGAGACCATATGGCCTAATATGGAGAAGTCCATCACTGGTAACCTGGGTGGTAAGAGGTTCCGTGACAAGTACATCCCGAAGAAAGACATCAAGGGACGCTACTTCGTACGGGTGGATTACGGGTTTGGTATTGGTGGGTATCAGGGGTTCCTGATGCACCTCCAAGCGAAGGACGCTGGGGTGATGCCGAAGAGGCAGGCCATGGAGGCCATGCCTGGTATCTCCGATGTGGATGAGGCGCTCCGTCAGATAGAATTGGAGGGGATGGATGAGGCAGGGATGGTTAACTTCCAGACCCAAGCATCTCAGGGTGGCTTGGATCAGGTTGTCTGGGCTAAGATGAGGACACGTATGGCAAAGAAACGTATCCCATTGGCCGAGGTTATCCTCGAATATGAGACAGAGTTGCAGGCGCAAGCGCAGGCTGCTGCTGGTTCAGAGGATGTTTCTGCGTTGACCACCCCTCCGCAAGAGGGCGCACCAGGTGAGGCTGCTCCGCAGCCTGCTGGTGTGAACCCAGGAGTGCTGGGTTAATGGAAGCGATCGTTGCAATCATCGGTGGAGTCTTCCTGGTCATCACTACCAACATGAACCGTAAGACTTCGAAGCGTCTAAAGACGCAGAATGGTGTTAATGTAGGAGAGTACGTGGAGAAGACCCACTTCTTGCTGGGTGAGATGAACGGAAAACTTGACGCTCACATCAACGACAAAGAATCGCATAGCTAATGGCCCATACGGGGAACGCTAGGCCTCAAGGACACCAACAGGTTGTCGGTACTAAGAGTGTCCAGCAAGGGCCAGTCTACAAGTGGTTCGGTGTCTTCCTCTCTGACGATGGTTTGGCAGCAGGTGACACGAACGCTATAGGCAACTATGGTGCCACCACTTCCAGCGTACCTACACATTTCTGGTATGAAGCTACTGAGGATACCAGGATTGAGCGCATGATGGTGGAGATAGAGGACACATCAGGTATGGCTGCTGCTGACTATGGGAACATAACAGGGAACCTATCTGAGGGAATCCAGATCAAGCACTTCGCTAAGGATGGAGTCACAGAACTACATGATTTCACCTCTCAAGCTTCGATAGTCAGTAATGCTGATTGGGCGAAGTACTGCTACGATGTAGATATCAAGACCTGGGGGAATGGTAATGACTTCCTCTTCGTCAGGTGGACCTTCAGGCGTGCAGGGACACCGATCAGGTTGCAGGTAGGCGAGCATTTTGCTGTCCTATTGCATGATGATTTCAGTGGCCTAATCCAACACAAGTTCCTTGTCCAAGGTTATAGGGAGAAGACGTTCAGCCATGCTCACTAATCACGTAGAGAAACAGACTCGAAGATACACAATCGTAGTCGCTAAAGACAACGATGGTATCTGGCGTCGAAAGAAAGTAATGAACAAGTCTGACAAAGTGACCATTTTGGAGGTGTTGCAAGTTGACGGCTAGAGGCCCAGGAGGGCGTATACCAAACCAGGGGAACGGTCCTGCAGCTAAGGGTGTGGGTAAGAACGCTAAGCGCCATGACCTGGAACGTCAGGATGTGCCCCCATTGCATGACTCTGACCTCCAACAGGGCGATGTACAGGCGTTGGAGCAGGGGCAGCGTATAGCTCCAGTGCGTAGTCAGGCACCAGCCGTGCCTCAGCAGGCTGGTGGGAGCGCACGTCAGGACGTTGGTGGGGGTGCGCAGCAACCAGCGCCCATGGACATCATCAACTCACGCCTCGGTAACACTATGGCTACGCAGGGAACTGAGCGCACGTTCGACCCTGCTAAGGCTAGGCTCGCTGACAAGTGGGCTGGGTTCTACATGCAACTATCACAACATCCGAACGCTTCCCCTGTCCTTAAGGCCCAGGCACGACAGCAGGCTAACGACCTCCAAGCCACCCGTACTGCACCGAAGAGTCAGATCATGGACCTCGGTGTAGCTGATGGACTGATTGAAGATACGCTCAACTCCGAAGGGTTCTAATGGGCAACCCGAACGTTGAACAGGGAACCACCCCAGAGGGTGGCGCACGCAGCACCAACACTCCTGAAGGTCAGATACAGGCCATAACGGAAGCGTTGAAAGTTGTCCATGATGGCATCCCTGAACCTGAACTCGAATCAGACTTTGATCCTCTCAACCTCCGTCAGGGTGTCAAGATCGACAGCAGTGGCCACGAGTATTTCGATGGCCAGTTCAGCCATTCGTTTGAGCAGCAGGCACGTCCCTACTACCTGCAGCAGGGGAAGATACCAGCCTTTGATCTCCCTAGTCAGAACTTCCCTCCCGTTGTCAGTCAACACTTGTACAATGAGGAGCTTAGCGACCAGTACCTCTCAGCCCTCGACGACTTGGAAGCTGATGGGCTAGTCCCTGACTATCAGGGTCTGAACGACGTACGTTTCGCCACTCACCTGGACCTCCTCGCTATGAATACGGGTGTGAGCACAGCTAACCGTGAGGTGTGGGAGGCTAACCATGCGCTTTGGGAGGACCGTACTGCTGAACTGGAAGCGTTCAATCAGGAGGTTCTCAAGAACCGTGCACGCCTAGAGAAGAACCAAGTATACCTTAGTTTCGTGCGTGATTTCGAACCCCTCCTCGGGCCAGAGTACATGGATGCTATCACTGCTAGCTTTGCTCGCAACAACGACGAACAAGGCATAGGTGAGGTGTTCTCCTGGGCTGCCATTCAGATCATGGAGGACCCTGACATGTTGAAGACTGATGAGGGTAAGGCACGCTTCGCCTTCTCTGTCATCTCAGCTTCGGGGCGTTCCTCACAGAAGTATCAGATCAAGACAGGGCAGCTAGAACCCGACCCCCCACCTGGACTGTGGGATGTGGTCAAGAAGTCAGCAGGCTCAGCCCTTGGCGTGGCTGATTTATTTCTATTTGAGGAACTGATCCCAGGTTCAGGTTTTAATATTAAGGGTGGTGGCGTGTTCGAAGGTCCCCTCACTGCCCTCGGTTACCTTGGTGGCACACCAGGCACAGAGCAGTTGTTCCAGGGTCTCGGTACCCTGTGGGCACCTATCGACGAGCACGTCACTAAGCCCTTCCGTGAGGGTATCAGCCATTCGTTCGCCCGTGGGTCCTTCTTCGGGTGGGAACCGTGGGGTATGGAGATGAACCCGTACCGTGCGTACCTCACACCAGGACGCAACTTAGCTCTTACGCTAAACATGGACCCTGGTACTCGTGCGTTCGATAACTTCTCAGGGGCCATAGACCTCTCCACTTACATTGTCGCTGATCCCGTGTTCGTGCTGGCACCTGCTGCGAAGGCGTGGTCTGCTGCTGCACGCATCCCACTCGAAGCTGGTACTGCTGCAGCTAGGAACGCTCTTATCAACAAGGCCATCGTCCCCTACTTTGGGAAGAGCATCCTGCCCACAGGGTGGACAGGGATGAAGGGTCCCCTGACCAGGGCGTTCTACGTGAGGTTCGCTAAGACTGCTGAGGAACTGTCTCACACCAAGAGGGCCACTGCCCTGTTCACTGACATCTTGCAGCACGCTCAGCGTGGCAAGATCGAAGACCTGACCACCAAGTACAGGCAACTCATCGACTCCCCTAACCTGGTCAACGCATTCGAGCAGGCTGAGAGCCTGGAGGACGTACGTCAGATGTGGGTGTCAGCGCTCACTGGTGAGAACATGGGTCCTAGGGGTGAGGAGCTACTGAGGGCACGTGCGAACCATAACGAGGCTGCTGCAGCAGCAGCTACTAAGCAGGCATTGGAGAACGGTACCCTCGGTGCGCTGGATGTTGATGGTGTACGGTACGGTCAGACCAAGTTCGATGGCCTCACAGGCCTGGTCGATAACGGTGACGGTACGTACGCAGCTAAGGCTTTGAACGGTGACGGTGGCGACGTGCTCGTCTGGAACGCACCTGCTACCATGGCACGCACCGATACGCTTCGTAAACTGAGGGCTGCTATCGGTGGTGAGCGTGTACCTCCTGGTGTGCGTAAGCTACTGGACGCTGCCGAGAAGAAGGTAAAGGGCGCTCAGGTGTCAGACATTTGGGCTAGCATGCATGGGAATGCTCAGAACCGTGTGCTTGAGTGGATGGCTGGTCATGGGATCGACTACCTCCAGTTCGGTCCTACTCGTATCGTGACCCCACGTGGGCGCACGAAGCTGACCCGTGCTATTGATAAGGTCACTGACGGGAAAGAAGCTGTCCTCGGGGGCGTGGACGATGCGTACCGTAAAGCCGATGATGCGCTCCGTCGAGTGGGTGCTGACCCTGATGAACTGTCGTGGATCATTAGCCTCCCCAAGCCCGTGAAGAAACTCCCCGACCTCATCAAGTTCCTTCCAAAGACCACACGTCAGGGCGTGCGTGCACGTCAAGCTAAGTTCACACGTCAAGCTGAGAACTTCCCCCAAGGTGTGTCCCTCCATGACACCAAGCTGGGGGTCAAACAGATAGGTGACATCGGGCGCAGGTTAGGCTTGGAACCCGACGAGATTGGTAGACTGCAACGTGAGTACCGTACCTCTGCTACCTCAGGTAGGTTCGAGGCTGTGCGTAGCGTACGTGCCCAGATGGTGGACTCGATACGTCATTGGCGCATGAAGCATGGTATAGGTGGACTGTACGTAGACGAGGGTGAAGGCTTGTACGGTAAGTTCCCTGACGGTTCCTCAATCGCACGAGGCGAATCGAAGACTCGTGTCGGGGTGATGGTGAACCTCCCATTCGAACCGACGCAGCTAGCTGCCGAGATTCCCTTCTTCCGTCCTGACTTCTACACTGAACTGGATCGCCTCCGTCGAGCACGCTTCCTAAGCAGGCTCCCCTTCGGGTCCAAGATCGTGGAGGGCTTTGGGTTCACCAAGTTTGGTGCTGCTAAGAAGAATCGTGCTAAGCTGGTAGCTCGGTGGCAGAACATGATTGAGAATCGCACGGGCCTGGACCTGTCAGGGTTCGAACAAGACGACATCTACAACATGGCGTACGCTAGTGTGGTGCGTGCAGGGAACGAGACAGTGGATGGTATGGGTATCATCTCTCGTGCTGCTGCTGCCACCTCCAGGTGGCATAGCCTGATCCATAAGCAGTTCAGCATTCAGGCGTTGTCCTTGCGTGCTAGCTCGTGGATGCAGAAGGTCGCTCTCCTTGAGGAGCCTATTCGTGCTGCGATCGCTGGTATCCCCAGCTTGTTCAGCAACCCTGTGGGTGCTGTGCGTGACATCTTCGATGGTCACTTCGTACGTGTGGTCCAACACAACGCTGACCTGATTCCCGAGATCGCCATTCAGGCACGTGACACGGTGCGTGCTGCAGTGTATAGGCGAGTAGATGATGTCACCCCGTCAGCGCTGCTGGATGCAGCGATCGACGAGATGGGTGACCTTGGCCCCCTCGGTAAGCTCAAGAGGGGCAAGCAGGCTATGGTCGAGGAGGATGTGATCAGAGCCTTGGACGAGGAGGTAGCGCAGGCTCTCACTGACGCTGACTTCACGGTAGGTGGTAGGGTCACGAGCTTCACTGACGACGTGGACCGTGTGGTACGTGCTGTCGATAGGGTCAGGAACCAACGTGCCTCCCGTATCTTCATTGACGAGAACGGTGTCAACACCATGGGCTTGGAAGACATCCTGAACATCGGCTACGCTGACGTAGCAGGGGACGTGGCCCACTCCATTTACAACCGTACGATCTTCGATACGTTCACTGACAGAGTAGACACGACCCGAGGGTACGTAGCTATGGGTAAGAGTGGGGTTGCCCTGAACAACTGGTCCCTCGCTAAAGGCAGTGACCTGGTGCGTGAGGCAAACGACCCGTACTTCAGGATCGCAGTTAAGCAGATGCTTGATAACCAGAGGAAACTCAGGCCCGAGAACATCCGTTCAATCCTTGCTAGGTCTCAGTGGCGTAAGATGAGAGACACGATCAAGAGGGTCGCTGATAGCACAGATGGCATCAACCCCCTGAACGACGTGGAGTTGGCTACCTGGTACTTCACTGAGTTCATGCCTGACGTGGTAGACTCGAAGCTGCGTGGCTTCTGGATTGACGAAGCGACAGGTGAGGTGGACCATGCGCTCCGTACCCAGGTGCTCCAAGGTGTCATGGATAGGCAGATCAAGGTAGGCAACGTGAAGATACCGTTGCACGCTGCTGATGAGCAGGCCACGGTCAACAGACTCCGTGACCACGTGCAAGCTGGCTACGATGAGGGGAAGCAGTGGACCTACATGGACCAGTCAGTGGTGGGCAACATCGCCCCCGCTAGGGGCTGGTCACCTGGTGCGAACAAACCCAATTGGGGTGTGTATGACGCTGTGCGTGGAGTGCAGGACTTCGTGAACACACCCTTGCATAAGGTCATTGAGATCGCTGGTGCCCGTGCCACGCAGAACATCACTCGTCAGCCTGGGTGGCGTCGAGTGTACGGTGACTACCGTGCCCACTACGAGAACCTCGGTTGGGGTGCTGACAAAGCTGACGCTGCTGCACGTATGCAGGCTACGAAGACGATCAACACGCTCATGTACAATGCGCAGGAGATGAGCAACTGGCGTCACACGTTCAACAACATCGTACCGTTCGGTGCAGCCATGGTCGAGGTGATGGAGGTGTGGATGAAGAACCTGCCACGTGACAACGTGGGAGGGGGAGGCCTCACAGGATGGGCTGTAGGCTCCGTAGCCCTGCAACGCAAGTACCAGTACGCCATACAAGGTTTAGAGGCGTTAGGATTGATTAGGCGCGATCCAGAGACAGGCCAGGCCATAGTGTCGTTCGATTCGGAGGGGACTTGGGCCTCGAAGGGACTGAACGCTGTGTTTGGGGCACCTCAGCGCCTCGTACGGACGATCGCTAGCATCGCTGACGTGGATATCGAACCGTACCAGCGTATCGAGTTCCTCCTCGGTACCCCATTCCAACCCATCAACCCTGACCAGAACGGACTGATGTCCGTGTCCTCGTTCGCTATTGGTGTGAACCCCGTACAGTCGTGGGCTGCGAACACCATGTTCGCCAACCAGTTCGGACAGTTCAGGTCCGAAGAGTTCGAGGGTGGCAGCATCGCTGACCTCGCTGAGTCCATGGACATAGAGCTACAAGACTTCATCCCTCAGTTCCTCGCTGTCCCTGAGAACAGGCAGGCACTGATCGACGCTGGTAAGGACCCACGTGACTTCAATGATCTCGCTAACGCTGAGGACGAGGCGACCCTCGCCCTCCTCACCAAGGCACTCGACGAGTCAGTGGTCCTCCCCAAGGGCACGTACTTCAAGCCGAACTCGGGTGCCTTCTACGAGTTTGCCCATGATTACATCTTCCCGTACGGTGCACCTGCTTCCTTCTCGGAAGCGATCGGGTCGTTCCAACCAGGCGCTTGGCAGCACATGCTGCGTAGCTTGGAGATGTCCATATTCACAGACGAAGACGGTGTGGGGCAGGCACCCATACAAGACTGGTTCATGGGGCCAGTGTCAGCTTACCGTACGAACGATGCCATCATCGAGGGACTGATGATGGGCAACATCGCTCATGGGACCGTGGACAAGTTCATGGAACTACAAAACCAGGCGAGCTTCATCCGAGGTAAGGCTCTCACTGAGGGCTTGGCTTACATGGAGGCTGGTGACGGTAGCGCTGATAGGTTCAGGTGGGAAGAGGATGTGACCCCTGAAGAGTTCGAGCAGCAGGTCGAGTGGCAGATACTGTTGGAGGGTGACGATGACACGATCGGGTTGAGCGAACAGATCGCTAACCTGGAAGAGTCAGCGTTCATGTACGCCACGAACTACGCTATCGCTAGTGGGTTCTCCCGTGGTCTCACCATGTTCGGGCTGCCTATCAGCCCTCAGGTGTACACGGAGAGCGAGCTTGAGGTACAGAAGTTCTGGGGTACGAAGGAGTTGGGTGACCAGATATTCCAGGGGCATGGCCCTGAAGCGTACGCTCGGTGGCTTGCCCTGGTAGGTGAGGGTGGCATAGCTAAGTTCGCACCTGTGCTCCGTGACTTCCTCACACCTCAGTCATGGGAGCCTGGTGACTCACCGAACGAAGCGTGGGGTTTGGCTCCAAGCTCAGATGTGAAGCGTAACTTCCTGGCGCAGCCAGGGAACGCTGACCTCCACCTGTACCTCACCCCCTCGAAGGTGTACCCGACAGGGTACGTGCCCACTGAGACAATCGAGGAGTTCTTCCAAGAGGTGGAGCGTGGTGGCGTCGAGTTCGCTGACCCGAGAGTGTTCCTCATGCGTGCGTACACGAGTGCACTGTCGTTTGAGCAGGGCGCAGAGCGCACGACCTTCTTCCAGAAGGGTGGGAACGATCCTGTGACCTACGCTCTGGAACATTGGGACGAGTACATGACCATGATCACCACACAAATGAACGCTCGTGACTACCTGGACTTCGTGGACGCTGAAGTGTTCGACGGTGTGTACAATGAGGCACGTCAGACAGCGAAGGAGAGCGTGAAGAAAGACGCTCACGAGGTGGTCCGTGAGCAGCAACAGTCGCAACGTAAACGTAACCTCAAGACCATAGGCCAACTGATCAACGATATCGACGGGTACGGGTTAGACCCTGAGGACGCTGCTGAGATGCGCTCAGCTTTGTTCGGGTTGCAGAACATCATCCAAGACCTCGCTGATGTGGGCGCCAGCCAAGACCAGTTCTTCTCCAGGTCCCCTGAGGAGAAGGCATTGGACACGTGGTTCGATGCGATCCTGAACCCTCACTCGAACAACCTGACAGCCCTCTACGAGATCGCAGGTAAGGCTGACACCAAGTATGAGCGTAGCCTAGCGTACGACAACATCAGGTTCTACGAGAACACCATGTTCAAGACCAGTCCCCTCATCGACGGTAGGCCCGTCCCGAACCCGTATGCGTTCCGTCTCAGTCGCCTCGTGTCCGAGGCTAAAGAGAACGGGGTCCATGGGTCCAGGTTAGAAAGCGCAGCAGTACGTCAGCTAGCGCTCAAGCCCTCATGGTTGAGTCGTTCAGACGTGGAAGTGTTGAAGGCTTACGTGGACCTGAACGGGGGTGACGGTAGGGTACTTCTAGAGTACATGCCCGATGGGGATGAAGAGTGGGCTGACTACAACGTGTTCAACAGTGTGTCGAACCGTATCGAGGCACTGCGCATCGAGGGAGCCATCTCTGATAGTGAAGCAACGAAGGCCAAGAACGCATTAGAAGAGGAGTTCCACACGAACTTGAGAACAGTGAACAGGGGAGCAGAGGTAGACTTCCAAGACCTGACCCCAGCGATGATGCTGAACGAGTTCGGCACCCTCCACTCCACACTGATAGCCCCCACGGATTGGGCGCAGAACTTCATAGCTGAGTCGCAAGCCATGCGAGACGCAGGCATCTCAGGGATTGATGACCTGTGGCGCACAGAGTATTGGCCAGCCATACGAGGGTACCTCGACAACAACCCTGTCGCTAACCAAGAGTTCAAGAGGATCGGTGGGATCATGTTCAAAGAGTCGAACGATCGGTTGACGATCGCAAGACGGTTCTTCCTAGGGAAGTTTGGTAAGGAGTAATGGCAAGTACAGCACTCAAAGTAGAAGGCCTGGGCGACGCTGGCGCAGACCAGGGGAGCGAGTGGCGCACAGTTAACGGTATCCGTATCATGGTCCCCGTCGATGCGACCACACGTGAGGCCATCATCATCATGCAGCAACGTATGGCGCAAGGCGCCAACGTGGCTACGGGTAGCTTCGGTTCGCCCACCATCCCACGTGGAACCAACACTAGCATCGGTGACCTCCTCGAAGAGGAGCTAGCTACGATCGTCCCACGGAACCTGACCCCTATTCCAGGGATGAACGAAGACCTAGTCAGGCAGGCTACCAGCATCTTCGTGAACGAGGCTACGCAGATACTGATACGTGACCTGGACGCTCCCAACCCTGCTGACCGTCCGTCCTCCTTCGAGTTCGCTGGTATCGTCATGGACTTGGAGCAGCGCCTCGTGGGCGCTGGCGTGAGGAACGATGGGATCGCAGCCCAGATCGAATCTATCCTATCGCTCAACCATCTCCGTGACCTAGCTGAACAACAAGGCCTCACCATCTCAGATATCAAGGCACGCTCATTCGACTCACCCATCATCAGGAACCGTGCCACACGTATCCTGTGGGACCAGGCAGGGATTCTCACCATTGGTGGGATCAAAGCTGACGACGTATTGGAAGAGTACCAGAGACAACTTGAGGAGCAGCTACGACGCTCACGGGTGGGTGGTGCTGTTGGTCCCAAGTATGTGCGCCCAGACGACGACCTGGTACGTGATTGGGTACGTGGTAGGCTACGCATCACCGTAGGCGACGTAGCTGAGGAACGAGTGGACTGGCTCACTGACGTGTTCTTCGCCACTGACCGTAAGAACTTCGACAACCCTGAACAGGAGTTCGACCCCCGTCAGGCTGTGAAGGAGAACATTCGCAGACAAGCTGACTACATAGAGATTCATGCCAACCGTGCTGAGGACATCGACGAAGACGGGTGGCTCCCACAGTTCGTAGCTTCCCAAGCCCAGCAGGGACTGGACCCCTCAGTGGCCCTCATACGTGGCAAGGACTTGGCGACCATCGGAGCCACAGGTAGCGCTGACTTGTTCCAAGCGCAGCGTCTCGGACGCAGCGACTCATTCATCGAGCGAGCTTCGGCTGTCAATAGTGTGATCGGAAGTGTGCTGAGATAATGGCAACTGCACTCGCACAGCAACTGTTCCCAGACGAGCCACTCACCCAGCAGTACGCTGACCAGGTGATCGAGGTCCTACGTCAGGCTGGGTTAGACCCCTTCATCCCTCTTACAATCGAGAACATCGGTGCCCTCATCCAGACGTTCGACCATGGGAGTACGGACCAGCAGTTCGATCTCATGCAGCAGGCGATCCTGTTCCACTTCACGTACGAGCACACTATCCAGGCGCTCCGAGAATCCGACAAGGTAGGGGAGATAGCGAACCCGAACGCTGTTGACGAGATCAACGCAGTCACGGGTGGCATAGATGGTGGCTTCACATTCGCTCTCCCCGACCCTGGTACCACGCCAGGGATCGGTGACACTGACCCAGGTACAGTGGAGGGACGTGACCAGGATGGGAACATCATCAGGTCCACTGGTATCCTCGGTGGTGGCACGCTCACCAGGGTCCAGCGTGCAGGCAGAGAAGACCTGTACTTCCAAGTGTATCGTGTCCCCAACTCGAACCAGTTCGTGTACTACCAGTTCGATCCGATCGACGTGCGTGGCGCTGAGGATGAGAACGGGAATCCCATCGGTGATGGTATCCCCGACCAGATCGCTGAAACATTCGGTGGTCTCCTCCCCACCGTAGTCGTGTTCACTGAGGACCAGTTCGCTGCCCGTGACAACGTAGACATGTTCTTCGCTGGTGAAGCTGTGGACGTAGCAGGGATCACAGGCAACTTCACTCAGTTGTGGTACGAGGAGCAACGTCAAGCCCTGAACGCTGCTGGTATCACAGACCCAGGTCTCCAAGGGCGCCTCCTCTCCGACCCTGAGTACGCTAACCTGGTCACTCGTGCTAGCCTCCCAGGTGCAGTGATCACCCCTGAGCAGCTTCGTGCTGAACTGCGAGGCATGGCAGTGTACCAGGAGATTTACCCTGGGATCAACTTCTTCTTGGACCGTGGTGATGAGAACCCTGAGGCTGCGTGGCGCACGTACCAGTCGAACGTTGAACCCCTACTCCGTGAGCTAGGCTTCGCACCCGACGAGGACGGTACGTTCCGTACTACCATCGTTGACCTTCTCGACTCACGTGTGAGCGCTGAGGAACTACGAGAGTTCACACCCACGTTGAAACGTATCCAACAGAACCCTGACCTTAAGCCCCTCATGGACGAGTGGGCACAACGTGAGCTAGGTAGGGCACTGGACTTCAACGAGTTCATCGACGTGCTCGAAGGGACCACAGACCCTGAACTGAACAGGGTCGTGGAAGCAGCCACCCTAGCGTTCGCTGCTGAACGGGCTGGTCTCAACGTCTCAGTCGAGGACATCCGAGGGATCGCTGACGCAGTGGACCTCACACCTGAGGCTGCGTTGCGAGCATTCACTGACGCTGACAAGGCGCTCCTCGCCATAGGCGAAACGGAGCTAGCTGGGTTCGGCGCCCAACGAGGAGACTTCCTCGACGTAGCAGTAGGTAGGGCACCACGTTCAGGTCTCTCCCGTGCTGCTGTACTCAATTTGCAGGATAAGCTAGCGACCGAACGGGGACTCTCAGATGATCCTCGTGCTGGCTTTTTCCTAGGTTTCTCTCGGAGTGGGCAGCCACAGAGGCAGGGTCTCGGCCCTCTCGCTCTTGAGGGTGGGTAACTTCCCAGAAAGGTAGGGTGATATATATATGGCGAACCTAACTACAAGTCTGGCTTACCAGTCAGGTATCCCTAACGAGCACATTGATGCTATCAATGCTGCCATCGACGAGATCAACCTTTCTGGTGGTGATGCGATGGGTGATAAGGTGCCTTCGGGAACCTCGAACGTCGCTTCGATCAAGGTTGGTACCGTAACGTGCACTGCAGCTAAGCTGACTGAATCAGCTACTGCTGGGTTTCTGATTACGGGCATCGTGTTCTCACAAGCAGTGGAAGTATCCACAGCAGGTGCGAGCTTCGTAGCGTCCACTGCTGATGCGACAGCGACCACTGTCACATTCACACGTGGAACCTCGGCTGCTGCCGATACCATCCACTACGTCTTCTACGGTTAGAAGAAAGGAGTACCCATGTCAAAGTGGGTACTTCTACTATAGGCTACGTAACCCACCTGAGTAGCCCCCAGCCACGTCGGCGTGAAGACGAACCCCGATACCCTCACGGCCCCCAGGGAAACGAGGAGTGCAGGTGGACTGCACGTCAATGGACTTACCCTACGTTGACGTAGAACAGATAAGGGAGAGAGACATGACCGAGAACACCACTGTCACAGGTGTCGAAGACGACCTGACGGAGGGCCAAGCAGAGGACAATGATCTGATCAAGAAACTGCGTAAGCAGTTGAAGGATGCGAAAGCGCAAGCCAAGATCAGTGAAGAAGAGAATGTTGGCTTCCGAGAAACTCGAAGTCAAGCGCGAGTTGACCAGGTAACCGAAGCTGTCAATGGCCTAGGTTATCCCCAGGGCGTATTGGACGCACTGTTGGCAAGGGTTCAGGATGCTGACGAGGACGAGTTCCTTTCCATCCTGACTGATCTGCAGTCGGTAGCCCCGACTGACGATCCCGACCCCACAGTTACAGAGGACGCCCCCGTGGCGCCCTCACCAGCCTCGCTTGGGCAGCAGGTAGCTGCTGCTGCTTCGGGTGGAAGTGCTGTGGATGGCGTAGCTCGCCTCGCTGCTGCGAAAAGCATCGACGAGGTTAACGCTATCGCTGCTGAGTTGGGGCTTGATCAAGTCTAAGATTGCCTCACACTAAAGGAGATTACCCATGGCTGTAGACCAGTTTTCGGGTACTTCTGCTCTAGCTGATCAGGTACAAACTGCATACGATCGTAACGCCTACTTCGGTTTGCGTACGATGCCAGTCTTCGACCAGTTCGTGGACGTGAAACCTGGCAACGTTACCTCTCCTGGTAGCGCTGTCCAGTTCCTCCTCTGGACTGAGATGACTGCTGCGACCACTGCTCTCACCGAGACAGTTGACGTTGATGCTGTTGCCCTCGCTGACACCACGGTTACCGTGACGCCTAGTGAGTATGGTAACGCCATCCTTGTCACCCTCAAGGTTGAGAAGGACACGTTGCTCGTAGGCTTCGACCCAGACCTCGCGAATCTGTTGACCTATAACATGGTCATCTCGCAGGACACCATCGCACGTACTGCGTTCGATGCTGCTGGTACGGCTGCCTATGTCACGGGTTCTGCAGAGACCTCGCAGACCACGACTTCGATTATCACTGCCGACATTGTTCGGCGTGAGCGTTCGAACCTCGTGAACAGTGCTGTCCGTCCTTGGACGGGTAGTCTGTATGCTGCCCTCGTCCATCCAGACGTTGGCTATGACCTGAAAGGCGAGACTGGCGATGGCACCTGGGTTGCCCCCCACCAGTATGTTGACACTGCTGCGATCTACAACGATGAAATTGGAACCTTCGGTGGTTTCAAGTTCGTCGAGACTAGTCGTGCGTCTGTCAACCTTACGGGTGGTACGGGATCAACCGTGGACACCTACAACACTTACTTCCTCGGACAGCAAGCTGTTGCTAAGGCTGAGCCAATCGCTCCTCACGCTGTTATCGGACCTGTCACTGACAAGCTCTTGCGTTTCCGTCCCTTGGGATGGCATGCGTACATGGGCTACGGTACGTTCCGTACTGCGTCGATGCAGAATCTTTTGAGTGCTAGCTCTCTCGGAGGTGCCTAATGGGTAATAGTTACTCACAGGGCGCACAGAGTGCTGCTGCGTTGGGCGAGTTCTTCGTCGCAGGAAACATGTCGGCTGGTTCCCAGACGATCACTTCTGCGAAACTCACTGAGTCGTGGTCCGTCACGGACGGTGGGGGCACTGCCTTCACCCCTGACTGGATTATCGTATTCGGTTCCAACCAGGGCACGACTGGCAATGCCTACTCGACCACGATTAGTGGTACGACTGCTGGCCTTGTCACCGTGACACGAGCTACGTCGAGCGCTGCTGCGACAGTTTACTGGATCGCTGGCAACCTCGAATAACACTCAACCCTACTAGACAGAAAGCCCCCCTTACGGGGGGCTTTTCTGCGTGAGGTGGGGTCAGGCAGGAAACCCCTTAGAGATAATGTTCGTCGTACCAACGTACTGTACTGATGACCGTGGACCACTCAAGGAATGGGGTGAACCCCAACACTTTACCTTGCTGCTCTAACCGTGCCTCCGTCATCGTAGCCCCGAAGCCATCATCGGTTTCGCCAGGACGCATGGGCAGGAACTCCATTTCTAGTGGCACTCCTGCGAATGCGCTGATACGTTCAGCTAGCTTACGTACGCTCATGTTGCCATTCATTGCTGCACCGTAGAAGTGGGGAGCTTCGATGCTCGCATGGTCTAAGGCTGAGACCATGACCCTCGCTATGTCTCGTGCGTGCACGAGGTTGATCATCTGGTCACCTTCCCCGTACACGGGGAGAGGTTTCCCTTCGAGCGCAGCGAGAGCGAACGTGGGGACTATCTTTTGGGGGTGTCCTGGTCCGTGCGCTTGCCTCGGCCCGAAGGCGTTAAACGCTTGGACAGTAGCGAGACGAAGACCCTTGTGTTCAGCAAGGCCTCTCGCAAGACGTACGCCCGCACCCCTCGTAGTCTCATACGGATTCGTCCAAACGTGTGGTTGTTCAATCGTGACATACGGTACCTCCAGTCGTCGGGCTGCTTCAGCCACATTGTATTGTCCTTTGACATTCACGTCGATAGCTGCCTCGACATTGTCGAATAGTTCGTGCGTACCGAGGAGGCCAGCGAGGTTGATGACGCCCGTGATCTCGGTGCTCTCACCTAGGGCCATAGACATCTCGATGTTCTCAGGTCCCCAGCGCACGTCGATGTACTCGATGTGATCGTCCCTCGGGTAGGCGTTGTCCATCGGGATGACAGACTTACCTTGCTCCATCAGCACGTCCACTACGTGGGACCCGATGAACCCTGCTGCGCCTACGACTACGATCATGGCCTTGTGTCCTTGTTGTCAGGGTTAGCGTACCACACTTGTGTTGCCATTTCGTGTGTGATCTCAAACTTCTTGATGTGCCCACACTTCACGTTAGTGTCGATGAGGGGAGTCTCCCCTGTGGCTGCTTTCGCTCGTTCGAAGAACTCCATGTCGGGTCCCTTCGGGGTGTTCCCTGCTCCTTGTTCTAGTTCGTCGATCCAGATGTTGTTGTACTGTGGCTCGTACATGGCGTGCATGGCTTCGAGCACTGATCGGTGGATCAGGATACAGAAGAACCCTGTTGCGTCAGCTTCCACGTACCGTTGCCACGGTGGTTCGTTGATGATGTACGTGTCCCCAATCGCACCACCTGACTCTTCGATGTGTGGGTCATCGTCTAGGGCTTCCATGACAATGGAAGCTAGGAACGGTGGGTTCGATTCGGGCTTGTAGATGTAACCGAGGCCACCTACGAGTTTGCGTTTCTTCGTTTCGGCTGTGTGTAGTAGCGTCTTGAGCGCATCTTTGGGGAGTACCATGTCAGCGTCCACCATCCAGAACCATTCGAACATGGGTGGGGACTGCATGAAGTCTTTGATCACCTGGTTCCTGGCACGCTGAATGCGTGCCCCTCCTCCACCAGTGAACCCTTGGAGTCTACGTTCTGCGATGACGTTGCTCGCCAAGCTGATGGCAAACTTGTCTTCGACTTGCGTTGGTGAGACAAACCCTGCCATCACAAGACCTTTGGTCTTGGAAGGTCGCCTCTTCTTAGCTCTGCTCATTAGTGGAGATGATAGTAGGTAGGGTACTTTTAGTATAGCATGCCAACATTTACACCGACGACCTATGATGGTCCTAGTCGCATGGCTGGACCTGAGCGAGATCATCCCCAGCAAGGCTCTGACTTCTGGAGATTCTATCGTCAACTCCCGATTGGGTACCATGTACTCATCACTAGTGGGGTTGCCACAGCCAGTCCTGGTGTTCAGTCAGTGGACACTGAGGATTTAGATAACGCTGACTCAGGTAGTGGGGAAGGGGGTAAGGCCTGGTTCCGTGGAGGCCTTACGTACACAGTAACAGCAGCCGAGGATACGATCTTGAGCGCTGCAGGATACACGGTAACTTAAGGAGAAACTATGCCACGTAAACGCAGAGTGAGACGAGCTACGTCTAAACGACTTGGACGTGCCAAGTCAGGTAGGGTAGTGAACAAGAGCAGCCGAGGCTCACGTGCACGTACTAAGCTGACGAAGACTCAGATCAAGCGTAACGCTCAGAACAGGAGAGGTGGTCGCACCCGAACGGGGACCACCACTACGACTCGCCCAAGGAGAAAGACCAACACGCCGAAGGCACGAAGGGGTGGAAGGCTAAGGTGACGGACCCGTACGAGCATCAGGGACGTGGGAAGCCCACAGTCCACGAGGACTGGCGACCTGGGCTGACCTGTGACCTTTGTGATGCGTTCTCGATGGGGAAGCAGATGGCATTGCGTGGCAACTTCGACGACAATTGGGCTGGACTCAGCTTCGCCTCTGTCCCTGGTGGGAACAGTGGCTCACGCATGGGTGGCCTGACTCCTATGGAGTCACAGAAGAAGTTTGATGGTGACCTCTACGCTTACGAGGACGCTAAGAAGGCTGGCCTCCAGCCTGACACGAGCACCAAGGCTGGTGTCGAGAAGGCTGAGAAACGAGCATACTCGTTCGATCGAGTGAAGGGCAAAGCAGACAAAGGCATGTATGAGATCAGTGGTGACCTCAAGCAGACCATGGAAGGGGCCATGTAATGGCACTGGCAGACTACGTCCAGAGAACTAGACAGATAATGACAGGGTATGGTCTAGGGGAGAAGCCTGTCCTGCTGCAGGTAGCAGCAGATGCAGTCAACACAGTGTCAGGTGATACGGTGTTGATCTCGTTGCTCGACGGTACCAACAGTGGCAAGGTACGGGCAGGTGACGTGTTGAGCACGTGGAATCCTGCCACTGAGGCGCTCGCATGGACAGGTTACGTGCTCGCAGTGAACGGGACCACCGATGTGGTGACGTGCGTGAACGGGTACGAAGGTACGACTGTCATAGCGAACGCTGCCACAACTCACGATGCTGGTGTACTGCAACTCCATGGTGAGGGCGTCCCAACTGACCATGCTTTGATCAACGCTATCCAGGTGGTCGAGAACACGCTGCTGTTCCCAGGTATCTTCAAGTTAGAGTTTGACACTGAGACTGCCAACCTGTCGCATGGTCGTGTGGACCTGGACGCTGAGGTGGAGAGCATCGACCAGGCTTGGCAGATCGTAGGTGTGGATCGTGTGAAGATTTCGTACGGGTTGGAGAAGCAGTCACCTTCAGTGGCTGCTCCTGGTACTGCTGCTGTGGTTGGGGTCTTCGACCCTGTAGCTGCAGGCACCATCTACCTCTCCACGGTCAGGCGCATGGTGGTAGGGACAGACGAGGCCACGTACCCTCAGTTGGTGGAGGTCGTAGCGCTCGGCGCTGCTGCCATCGCAGCAGGGTTCGCTCGCCCTGAGACCACTCTAGCTATCAGCAAGCAGGACAGTAGGGAGCGTGGACGTGCCCCCGATATCGGTCAAGCCTTGTGGCGTGACTTCTTCGCCATCAGGGACTCGTGGGCTGATGACATAGCACGAGAGACAGCAGACGAGATCGAAGTATTTAGGGGCTAACTATGGTCCAACGTAAAGGCTCCCAGAAGTGGGACTTCACGATTGATGGCAACAAGTTCAAGGTTGCTAAGGGACAAGAGAACGCAGGCTACCAGCATGCGTGGCAGCACATCTCAGTCAACGAGCAGGAACGCTACGCTCCTGAGACACGTGGCCACATGCAGTCACGTCCTGACCTACGTGGCTTCGTCCAAACTGACTGGAGTGGTGGGCAAACCTGGTTCAAACCTACGCTTCCTAGCTCTGATGGGAAGACCTTCTTCTCTGCGAGCCTGTTCGACTCGTGGTCCAAGCCTGGTAACCTAGTCCCACTGAACGATATCACACAGTCCACCACTACCGAACTAGATGACTCGGGTCACATGTTCGTGCGTGCTGATGGTGGCATCATCGTCATCGGTGATACGAGCGTGACTGACGCTTCGGCTCGTGACGTGTACATTTGGTCCTCAGCAGGGGACGACTGGTCTCGTGTATCTAACCTGCACTCTGCCCTGAACGCACGTGAGTGGGTGCATGGGGTTGTGTACAACCCTGTCGATGGTCTCGCCTACTACCTAGCTGGTGACACGAACGGTGTCACGGGTGGTGGTGACCTTGGGAACTTCAACCCAGCAGCCACAGCAGAGAACACGAGTGTCATCGGGTCCCTCACCTTCAGTCCTGGGTCCAGCATCTTCATCTTCGATGGTCGAGTCATGTGGTATAACGGGGACAAGGTGTCCTACGACAACGCAGGCACCGAGGTGACCACCACTGACGACAACCTCGGCTTCGACATCCTCGCCTCTGCTACCTTCTTCGACGACACAGGCTCCGATCCTATCGTAGATATGGGGTCAATCAACTTGGCGACTGCCACTGATCGTGGGGTCTTCTACATCAAGAACGTGCGCCAGCCCTCAGGGCAGCCTCAGGCTCGTATCTTCCGAGTGGAGGTCACGGACGCACGAACGTACATCAGACAGCCAATAGGTTCCCTCCCAGAGGGGTTACTGGCCTTGAACTGTCGGTGGTTCATGGATTCCCTGCTCATTGTGGCCACCCCTGACTGGTCGTTGATGGCTGACAATGATCGCACGAACCAGTTCTTCCGTTCCCAACTGTGGCACTTCACTCAGGGTAGCATCGGTGCAGTGGGCACGTTCGACGGGGAAGCCTCACCTAGTGAGTCTCCCCTGTACTTCCCCAGGGCTGACGGGCACGTGCAGTTCATCACCTCAGATCAGCGCCTGTGGGCGTTCGACGCTGTACGTGGTGGCGTACACCAAGTGTTCGACTACACCACAGCGTTCGATAGTGGGTTCATCTCTAGCTCCCAGAACGTGAACAGCAGTGGGGAACAGATCGACGTGATGGTAGGGAACGACACGACGCTCACGCAGAAGCGTAGCTGGACTGCTGACCCGAAGACGGGCGCATGGGCAGCCAAGTCCTACACCCTCGTGTCCAACTACTTCGACTTCGGAGTGGCCCTAGAGGACAAGCAGTTGATCAGCGTGACTGCCTTGTTCGAAGCTGGTAGTGCGAACGAAACGTACACTATCGAAGTCCAGAACGACGATGATGGGGTGTGGACTCAAGTCGCCTCAATGACTGGTGCAGTGGGTGGTAGCCCCGTGACCACAGACATCACGGGTAGCAACATCACGGGTAACCGTTTCCAGTATCGTATCAAACTCCAGATCGACTCTGGTACTAACATGCCTGAGTTCCGTGGCCTCAAGTTCCGTGCCCTGTCAGGGGAAACGGTGGAGGTGTGGGACCTGATCCTTGACGGGTCAGAGATCGTGAACGTGGAGAACGAGAAGCAAGACCCGAACGTGGTGTTCGGGAACCTCAACACTACGGGCAGGAAGAACGTGTTCGTGTCCTTCACTGACCATTACGGTCGCAGCGACCAGGATGCTGACAGTGCTGTGGACGTGCGCTTGGACGCAGTGCAGGCAATCAAAGGCGACTCAGGCGAGACGCTGTACAACGTGAGGCTCACCAAGGTAGACGTTTAATGGCCGAACCAGAACACTTCGGTCCCCTTGAGTTCTCGACTGTCCTGGTCGAGCGTCTGAACCGTCCTATCGCAGTCGCTGACATTCAAGTGTCACTCGGAGACCTACTTGACGTGACCCTGGTCACAGCCACATCGGGTGATGCTCTCATGCACGACGGTAGCGTGTGGGCGAACCGACCCCTGGTCGAGGCTGACATCACAGACCTCGGGTCTTACATAACTACACTCGCTTTCGGTGGACTGTCTGACGTGACAGCTACAGAGGGTACAAGGTTCGTGCCTGCCTGGTCAGGTTCAGCATGGGTGGGACGTGCCCTCGTGGAGGCTGACATCAGCGACCTCTCACACACTGGAGCGTACAGTCACCCTGACCCTATGCTCTTCTCAGACGGGAACGCTGGCGCACCAGCGTGGGCCTTCGCTGCTGCAGGACAGCAGGATGTAGGCGCCTACCGTAAAGGCACTGACTCTATCGGCTGGTCCACGGGTGGAGTGGAGAGGTTCTACATCTCGTCAGGTGGCACATTCCACGTGCTCGACGACATCACCTTCGACACGGACGCCAAGTTCATCAACAACCAGGACGGGAACCCCATGTGGGGTGTGAACCAGAGTGGTGTCACCACCGACATTGACAACCTGGACTTCCTTCCCAACATGGTGTACGTGGAACCTTCGAACCTTACGTCCTTCACTGAGAACGCATGGACTGAGGTCCCAGGGACCAACTCGATCGTATGGGACCACGTAGGTACGAACCGTACTATCTACGTGCAAGCCTCGGGGGTAGGTAGGTTCCGTGAGACTGCAGCAGTCGCGTACAATGTGGGCCTCCGAGTGGAGATCAGCATTGATGGGGGTAGCACCTGGTCCACGGGGACTGAGGCACAAGGGTACGTGGGCACTGGCACGGGTGGAGGAGGCTACCGTGAGAACATGGCTAGCCTCATGCAAGTATCAGGCACAGCAACGGGTGACGCTAAGACTCGACTCATGTATTTCGTTGCCACAGGCAACTCACCTGACGGATTAGACCATATGGCGATCATGTCGAACGTCGCCATGAACCACTAGAAAGGTACTTATAGGGTATGGAGTTTGTTAGCCCAACAGAATGGGGAGCCGAGGTCAACTATGACGACTGGACAGATCACCAGTACGTCAAAGACCTGATCGCAGTTCATTGGGGAGGTCCACCTCCTCAGAACTTTGACGCTGGCCCCGATCGTGAAATGGAAATCCTCCGTGCTTACGAGAGCTACCACCTGCACACCAAAGGATGGCGAGGCATTGCCTACGGTTATGCTATCGGTGCGTCGGGTACGGTATATAGGCTACGTGGCCGTAACAATTACGGGGCACATCAGGGTGACCAGGATGGTGATGGCATCTCCAACAACAAGGAGGTAATCCCCTTGCTCTTCATCATGGGCCAAGGGCAGACAGCCACACCTATCATGTGGGAGAAAGCGAAGCTGCTACGCAAGTGGCTCCAAACTCAGACGTGGACACGTGCTGACCTCCCCGTTACGGGACATCGTGTGATCCAACCTAAACCTACCTCGTGTCCTGGTGACGAGAACATGGGCATCATCCAATCCCTGGATTGGGATGATGTAGATACGTACGTGCCTATGCAGTTGTTCAAAGAGTTCGAGAAGCGCACTGAGGATAGGATCACGAGACTCGAAACATTCGACGAGCAGATCAGAGGCCTAGACTAATGGCACCATCAGTAGCAGCATACGACTTCGTAGGCGACTTCACTCAGACCACGGCGACTGAGTCCAGTCGCATCAGATGGGATGCAGGCACGGAGTTCACAGCAGACGACATGCTGCTCATGTTCTTCCACTTCAACTTCAAGAACGTGCCGAACGGCAAGGGTGCCGTCACTGAACTAGACTTAGACGCTGCCAACACTGGACCTAACGCCTCAGCCGAGTCACGGTACGATTGGTCCGAACGTGCCGAGGGTAGCTCAGGCTACCTGATGAAGCACGGTGGCAAGTTCTTCTCCCAGGCTATCAACTCGTACGTTGATCTCCTCACCCACAGCGAGACGGCTGCTGGTGACGCTGACTGGGTGAACATGGGTGGCCTCGCCATCAACGTCCAAGACATAGCTTCCGACGCAACACAGTTCGTACGAGCTAGCGTGACCCATACAGGGGCAGTGTCTACCTCGACTGGCACCGACCTAGAGACTGTCTCGATCACACCCAACGAGGCAGGGGAGAAGTGGCTCATCGTCGGTCACACCACCTTCCGAGTGGGGAGCAACGAGACGATCACGTCGAACCTGCTCGACGCTGACAACTCAGTGCTGCAGACCTACACCTTCCACCAGTACACCACCGTCGGCACCGACGACTACACTACCATCCCTCACCTGTACGTGTGGACTGCGCCCGACACTAACGCTGCAGAGATAGCGATTGAGGGAGTAGGTGTGGGCACGGTCGAGAAGTTTGTGAGTCACCTCACGGCTGTGCGCCTAGACTCACTCTCCAATAACTGGGCGAGCGCTAGGCCATCAGACTACACCACGGTCAGTGGCACTGCCGAAGAGGCAGTGACGGGAGCGTCGCTCGCTTTGACTGGGGCAGGCAACGATGTCGTGCTCCTCGGTATCGCAGCGAACACACCTGCTACTGTGCAGGACGGCATGAACATGTGGATGAGTGACGACGACAACGTGTCTACTATCCCAGCCACGTACACTACGTGGAACAACAGCGACAACTTGATGAACCCTCACCGTGGTGATGGGGGTGGGGCGAACAAGACTCCTGTTGTCTACGTCGCTCGCGATGCAGCAGTGTCAGGGGCGACCACGTACAAGCTGTACCAGACAGGCGAGGTCACTGCTGCAGTGATGGAAGACATTGACATCATCGCAATAGAAATGGATGGGGGTGACGGTGGGCCTGCTAGCGCTGGAGGCTACAACGCACAGAAGTCACACGGTAATGCTGGGCGCATGATCGTGGCAGGAGCCTAGGGTGGGTACTTCTATAGTATGAGCAATCAAGCACCAGCCATTCCACTCACCGTCGTTGCAGCTACGAGCAACGCTAACATTACCAAGTTCCTAGGCTTCTCCATCTACGAGGACGCTGCGAGCACAGCGCAGTGGACCTTCAGACATGGGTCAGCTACGGGTACCATCCTCGCCAGCGTGAAGCTGGCTGCGAGCGAGTCAGCCACTGTCATGTTCCCCTTCCCGATAGCCACACCTGAAGGGGTGTGGGTCGTCGAGGTATCAGGTAGCATCACGGGTACCGTGTACGCTGCAGGCCCAGCCATAACCTAGACCATGAAGAACCTGGCGATCATCGCCTTACTCATCGCCCTCCTCACGGGGGGCGTTGCTTATGCAGGACCGAACGCTCAGGGTGTTCAGGTCCCCACGTTGAGTGAGTTCAACGCTTTGGAGGCAAGGGTATCTGCTCTCGAAAACGCAACCACAACCACGGTAGTCCCCACCTCGACAACCACGACAGTGCCACCCACCACATCGACAACTGTACCCCCGACCACAACCACGACCGTACCTTCAACACCAGTCACGGTCCTTCCCCTTGACGGAGTGGTCCCATGTGACCAGTGCACCGTCGTCGGGGTCGAGGGAGTCGTCTACGATAGTGTTGACTTGAACGGGAGGACCAACGTAATCCTTCGGGATGTATACGTTGACGGTAGTCTTGGGGACAGTGGCCCCCTTCAGTCGGGCACGGTCAATATCCGAGGCGCTACGAACATCGAGCTTCGCAACGTGCAGGTCATCAACAGCCCTCGCTCGTGCTTCAGCCTCGAAGGGTCGACCAACGTGACACTCGACGCAGTGAGATGCGTAGGCGCCGAACATCTTGCAGTGCATGGTGGGTTCGTCAACGACATCACCATCATCAACAGTGAGTTCACTGGCTTCAGTGGCAGGAACGTTGACATCGGGTGGGAGAGTGGAGCTATCAAGCTCCTTCGTGGTGAGAACATCACGATAAGGGGGAATTACATCCACGACGGTAACGGTCCTGGCGTATGGCTCGATGGGGGCATACTTGGGGCCGAAGTATTGGAGAATCGTATCGACAATCTCTCGGCTGAAGGTATCTTCATCGAGATATCCCGACAGGTGAATATCGAGGGCAACACGGTACTCCGTGCGCCCAACGCTATCACCTCCAGTCGGATGAACTGGTGCTACGGGGCTGGCATCCTGATAAGTACGAGCGACCTGGTAACCGTCGTCGGGAATGAAGTGACATCCTCTGTTCATGGTATCCTCGTTATTGATCAGTCGTGGAGGGGCGATACTCCCCAAGGCTACGACGCTGGTAATTACTCGGTCGTTGGCAACACGGTGAATCAGGTGAACAAGGTAGGGGCTTGCGAGGACGTGGGATCGGCTGACGTATTCGATGGTCTTTGGAGCGACAACACGTTTCTGAATGTATCATCGTTGCTTCGTCCCCTCTAGGTAGGCGATCTCTCTGAGATCATCCCACCTCCAGTCATAATACTCAGGTCCATCATGGTGCTCAAGCACGGGCTTCCCCACGCTCATCAGGTCTAGGGTACTACGCCATACACCTACCCACTTGCGCATCTTGCTGTTGTACACGAACACGACCACAGGCATACCAGTGTATACCTCCCACTCCAGTAGGAGTGCGAGCTTCTTCACCTTGAGCGCAGTGACCCTACTACCTGAGCAGCCGACACACTCCACCCAATAGGGTCCGTCACCGTTACGTGCAATGTAGTCGGGCATACCCGTGAGCAGGTGAGGTAGGTCCCACTTGACGAGGGTCCCATCGGACCATGATGGGTTAGCGAACCCTGACCTGAGCCACTTGTGTGGCCATGAGGATTCGAACGTCTTCTCGGACATGGACCCACCTGGGCCATCCATGCGCCGACTCGTGTTCATGTCTTTGGTCGCCATAGTCCCTTCTTCTTTTTCTTCTCTGACTCTTCGAGTGCCTGTGCTGCCACCTCTGCCAGGTTGGCGAGGTGGGTGTTCTGCTCGGTCAGTTGGTACACGAACCCTGCGAGGGCACGTGTGTGTAGGACGTTGAGCTTGAGCGCCTGGCCACGCTCAGCTTGTTTGAACATCTTCTCAATCGCTTCGCCTGCTCGTTTCTGTTCAGCCATCACCTCAAGGTTCAGCTTCTCCTGCTCCTCAGGACTGAGGCTAGCGAGGTACTCGTCGGGTGTCAGGTCAGTGGGTTGATCCATTCGTCCTCATTCATAGGTGTGCTTTGCGCCCAGGCTGTAACGTTCACGTCACTGACTGGTACGCCGAATATCTCAGCAGCCTCAGTGCGAGCCTGCTCCATTGTGGGTTGTCTACTGTTCCACTGCCTACCTGAAGCCCCTTGGCTACCAGTCCAGCAGTTCCATTTGGGCGCACGGTACATCCCTGCGCCTGTCGTGTCGGGTTGACTCATCCGTACTCCTTCATTGTGTTGATCACTCGTGTTCGGTTCTCGTCGGGTAGTTGCTTCAAGATATCTGATAGCCCACGGTCGTGCCCACCCTTGAGCCAGTAGGAAAAACACCATTCGTACTCCAAGTAGAATGGCGACGACCACCAGTGCGTACCCCATACCTCAAGTCCCAGCTTCCTGATCGTCGGGTCCCATAGCTCGGGCCTTCGACACGAAGCTAATACCTCGTTTCCCTGCATCTCCAGGTGCCTGGCGTGCAGCGCTGCGAAAGCTAAGCCCCTTCGGGCTGACATCTCTAGGTTCTTCACTGCCTGCGCTCTGGGGTTCAGGGATGCTCGGGTCTCGTCCAGTGATCTCGACTGTGAATCCTGCGTCGATGAGACGCTGGATGGCGAGGTGAATCTCATCACTCATCGTCTTCCTTCCTGGGTACGAGCCACCCCTCACCGAACCCACCTGGGAACAGTTCATTCCAGGTCCAGCCCCACTCTATCCATACTGCCACACCCACGTTCATAAGCACGTAGACTATGGCTGCTGCCACTAGCCATCCCATTAGGTCAACACCTGCGTCCCGATTCTTATCTGTTTGATCACATAGTCTCCTGTTGCTAAGTCTATCTGCATCAGCACCTCTAACTCGTATAAGCGATAGTGCAGCTTTGCTGCTGCATCACCGTGACGATCGTAATTACCCAACGCATCCTGTTCCATCTCCCACTCAGCGAAGTTCTCGTTACTGCCATGCACCCACTCAGTCACCATAATCTTCATCACTTACCTCCTTCGTCCACTGAGACACCCAACGCTGGAAGCGATCGGTGTATCCGTAGTGACCGTGATCATCTGATACTACATGTTCCACTTTAGTTTCCTCGGTGAGTTCGATCACCTCTGCCTTGTCGGGTCCGTGCTCAAGAATCCAATGCCACATCGACGGGTTCTCATCTGCCCAATTCTTCGGTAGCACAATGGCCTTGATGGTGTTCATCACTTACCTCCTTCGTCTGCTAGCTTGGCGTAGTCCAGTTGGATCAGCATAAGCTGAGCCATCAGGTTGATCTCTTTCAGGTGCGCCTCAGCGTACCTGTTGTCCCACTCGTACACCATCAGCCTGGTGTCCGACTCAAGCATCAGTATCTTGGTTCGTAAGTCTATCAAGTTCATCCTTCATTCCTTTCTCATCTAACAGATAGTAGTCATTCACGTCGAGACCACCAGGTATTTTGAAGCGCACAACTTTGGGACCGAATGCTTGCACCAAGTCCTTGTGTGCTACCTCACCTGCGTCGTCTCCGTCCACTGCACTCACGATCCTAGCCCTGTTGAACAACAGCTTGAACGACTGTTGAAACTCGGGTGTACCGTACTTCGTGTTGCCACTGATACCTATGGCTGGTATGCCTAGCTGCCACAGGATGAGCGCATCTATCTCACCCTCAGTGAACCACACCTCGGGTGAGTGTGGGCCTAGGAACTGTGGGTTGTAGAGGTGGAGGTTGGCACCTGGTTCGTCCAGGTACTTGGGCTTACCATGGCCTGTCTTGTACCGTGTCTGCCACACGCCACCTGATCGTTTCTGGTAGGGGATGGCAAGCATACCCTCATACTCGGTCTTGTCGAGGACGAGGTGCAGGCCTGCCTGCTGTGCGATGTTGTAGTCCAAGCCACGTTCCTGACGGAACGCAGCTAGGGCACCAGCTTCCTCAGTAGAGGAAGAGTCCACCTGCTGTGGGGTCTTCTTCAGTTCCATCTCTCTCCAATTCTAGTAGTCGTACTGCCTCATTGATCTTCATGCCCTCGATATCGAAGAGCATCCTTGCCCAATCACCATGCGCTCCACAAGCGTGACACTTGAACACACCCTCAACCAGGTTGACGGAGGCTGATGGGTTCCTGTCCCCATGCGCATGGTTGTCTGTGTATGGGCAGCGTATCTTCTGCCACCCTGAACTGTTCGCCTTGAATACCACGTCGAGGTAGTCGAGCGCTGCGTTCATGCCTTCTGTCTTATTAATGTGGTCGAACAACGAGGACATACGGTATGCCTTTCTTTTGCACTAGGTCCAGCGTGTGTGCTGTACCCCTACTCTTCCCGTCCCACACTATGATGGCGTGCGTAGCATCAGCCACCATCCTCGCATTGCGCACATACCCTGCTCTCTTGCCTAGGCCAGCCCAATCAGGGAGATGCTCCTGTACTTCTAGTCCATAAGACTTCGCCCATTCTGCACCTATGGTATCAATGCCTTTCGCACCACCGACGATAACGGTGTCGGTGAGCACAGCATTGTGCATAGCTGCAGCAAACCTGACAGTCTCCCAGGGCCAATCATCTGCTGGGTCAAAGTTCCGACTCCCTGCGATTAGTAATTTCATCCTATCTTGCCCTCCTTCCACAACCTAACGGTTGCACTGCTTGTCCTCGGGTTCCCCTTGCTGCTCAACACGTGGCTAATCTGATGCGCCCACTTGTGCACCACACTGGTGTTCCCCTCGTACGCACCAAACGGGTCAGTGACCACGAGAGTGTACGCTACCCTATCAGTCAGGGACATCAGTCCCACGATCACACCGTACCTGGTGTACCCTCGGTCACGCCATGACATGACGTGCCCCACCTTGTACTTAGCCTTCCGTCCCATCTTCGTCCTGTTCTCGTTCCTCAAGCAGTTGCCTGAGCATGAGTATCTCCCAACCCATCACGGGCCTGTCCCTGGCAGCATCATAGTTATCTTTCCACCATGGAGGTAAGGCGTCGAGCGCACGAAGACGGTCAGCTATGCTGTTGATCAGCAGCATGACTGCTGCCTCTGCTGTTCTGATGAGGTCATGCGCAGTGATAGGTACATCCTTCCCCTCCTCCTCAGCGTCGGATGGTGCGTCAAGGAACGCTGCGAGGATGTTGTCAGGTGGATTGTCACCGTTACCTTCGGCACTGATCTCGGACATGATGTGAGCACGGTTCAACTGGTCACCTACTACACCCATCATAGTCCACAGTGCGTACATGTTAGCGAGGTACTCGGGGACAACCCACGAGTTGTCCTCGTCGCCTTCGAAGAACTCACTGAAGTCGAAGGGGGACTCAGCCATTGAGTATCTCGTTCAGTGCGTCACGCACACCAGCGATGTAGGCCTCGTGGTCTTCATGCTCCCACCACTGTTCGACGGGGGTCTCGCTGTCGGATGACAGCTTGCGATAGCTACGCTTGCGCAGCCTATCATACAGCTTACGAGCATCGTCACGTTGGCTCGATGCCCTCGTCCAGATAGACTGCTCGGGCATGATCTCTCTCTTGCCACTCGTTATGTTCATCTGCGTTTCCTTCTCTTGCTCTTGACTGCAGGCCTACGGCCTGTCCGTTGCGTAACTGTCCTGCGTCTAGGTCGTGGCATTATCGTGATAGTCCTAACAAGCTCCCCGTTGTTGGTACCCAGGTCAGTGGAACTTGTAACTGACCACCTGGTTTGGCTGGGCCATCCTGTTGCTTCAACACCTGCAAGTACATGCGAGTTGTCTCCTCGTTATGGTACACTCCCCACACGTGGCGAGCTTCACGCTCACCACCATGCAGCAGGTCTGTCATTGTGATCTTGTGGGTACCGTCACCCTTCTCCCCATTCTTGAGCACGTGGTGCAAGGCTACGATCGCTACACCCCTACGGTTAGCGATCTCCTTGAGTGCAGTCAGGACAATGGCGTAGAACCCTGTGTCCTGATGGTGCATGGTCTTGTTCCCATCGTGCACGATCATGTCGATCAGGTTGTCGATGATCACAAGGGGAGGTGGCTCACCTAACCACTCGGTTAGGGCCACGATCATACGGTCGATGTCACCTGGTGCCTGTCGCCCATGCTCAACGATCAGTTCAGGGTTACGCTTCTTGCGTACCCCTTCGATGATCCCCTTCTCTTGTGCTCCACCCTTACGCAGTGCCTTACGTACCTGGTTGATGGGCTGGTTCAGGTGCAGTGCTGCCATACGTTGGAACACTGAGGCTGGGCTGTCCTGTGTGCAGTACAGTGTGGGCACCTCGCTCTGTACTGCGAGGGCTATCGCTACTGTGCTCTTACCTGACCCTGGTGCGCCACCCATGATGGCTAGCTCCCGTGTGCTCAAGGTCACTAGTTGATTGATTGATTCCCACGGGAAGGGAATGCGTGTGCCTATTGCTACGTTGGTTTCCAACGCCCTGTCTATGCTTTGCATTGTACCTCCGTTCACCCCTCGCCCTGTCGGTTCCTATCCCGACCTCGTCCCTACTGTTTTAACCATGGTGGCTGCTCGGACCTGAGCTAAGGAAGAGGGGTGAACGCAAGGCCCCCTCTTCGGGGGCGCTGCGCTACTTACACTTTCCTTTCTACTTGTCTGCCAGGGCAATCAGCTTCTCGATGGTATCGGAAGCTGACTTCTTGTCGAGCGTGCCGAAGTCACCATCGAACACGTCCGAGGCGCCAACCTTCTCGTCGAGCAAACGCTCGATGAGACCCTTCTGAGCACCAGTCACGCCAGTGTCGGTCGAGCCTCCACCTTTGCCACCCTTCCAGTTCGGGTTGCCACCACCACCACGCTTACGTGCTGGGTAGTCCGAAGCAACCTGAGCGAGGAAGCTCAGCCTGTTAAGTGCGAACGCCTGACCTAAGGCGTTGACAACAGCAGCAGCACCAGCTACTGCCTCGTCACTCCCGTCGAACTCGGTCGTAACCGAGGCGACGAAGCTCTCTGCCTGAGCGAACGATCCGTTCACTGCGATCTGCGCATCGACACTATCCAATTCAGCCATAACTATTCCTTTCGTTTGGCTTGACCCCACCATTATAGCGTTGGGTCAGCGATCCATTCATACCTCGATCGGTTCAGATCAAGGGTTACCTGAGCGACCTCTGCATCTGCAGAGTCCACCTTCCATATGGGACACACGCTGCGTCCCACACACCAGTCACACTTCCACGAGGGGATGGCCACGATCGGCTCATCCTTCTTCGTACGCTGCGAGGAGGCGATCATCCACTCCACCTCGTTCGGTGCGTACTCGTCTACCTGCTGCACCTTGCGATGCTCTAGGTGGTAGAAGTATCCCCATCCTCTGTCCTTGCATGCGCAGAAGCGCTCACCCATACCCTCCAACCCATACCTGTACGTCTGGAGTTGGAGTGGGTCACTGCGCCTGGTCCTGCCTGTCTTCCAGTCCACGACGATGGTACCCTTGCACCTATTGCACATGAACAGTGCGTCAGCCTGAGTCTTGATACCTGCCACCCCTTCGGGTGTCTGGTCTGGACGGAGGGTGATGAAGGTCTCCATACGTGGGGGCCACACGACCCACGGTATGATGCGTGCGTTCTTGTCAGCGATCACGCCCATCTGCCAGTCATGGTAGAAGTTACTGATCAAGCGCTTGCTGATCTCTTCCAACTCTTCCTTCGGACGGTTGGGTGACCAGAGCATAGGCTTGATGTTCTCGTACTCTGCGATGCGTGAGGCTACGTTCTTCCATGCACGGTTACGTGCACGCCTAAGGGTGAGGTTCTCTTCGATCACCTCCTCGATCGTGGTATGCAACGCAGTACCTAGCTCGAACCACGAAGCTGTGTTCTCCTCGATACCTTGGTTCGCTATGTGCCACTGCGCAGGGCAGTCAGCGATGCTGCGATCAGATGATCTTGTGTACAGTGGGATCGGTAACTTCGTGCTCATCAGCTATCCTTTCTATCTTGGCTGCCTCTGCCTCGTACCATGGCTGGTCACTCAGATCCACAGGTAGGGGCACCCCTTCGGGTAGCCCACCGTAGTAGCGCTGGTAGTTGCCGACCATAGCGTACATGTACTCGTAGCACTTGAAGCTGCATGTCTCGCCTGCCTCTGCCACTGGCAGGTCACAACCTGCGCACCTAGCTATTGGACCACCGTCATAGTGCATCCAGCCTTCATGTTTGCTCACCTTCCTGCCTCTCTTTCTCTCTCGTATCGGAGGGCCTGACCCACCAATGCTCTTGAACTTTCAAGCATTGTAGCAGGTCACCCTCTGGTTCACTAGCCCAACACCTGTGACGTGTGATCCCATTCTTACAGATGGGACACCGTGCCTTCACGGACACGGGGTCCATACCTGGACGTTCGATCGGACTACTCACTACCTTCACCCCCTCCCAATCGTCGTCGTCGGTACGGAGGTGATCGACGAGCCAATGCCAGGCTCGACGCCACACTACATGCCTTCACTTATCATAGTATCCAGTGTAAACAAGTCTTCCTGTGTTTCCTTATCTAAGTCATCCCAGATGATAGTGTCCGACATCCACTGTAAGTAGAGGGCACGGACCCGAGGCTCAACCGATGCGAGCATGTTGTCCACCCACTCAGCTACTGCACTGTCCTCAACCCACGCATACCCATCCTCGATGACACCATACCTATCAAGCACACTCTCACCTACGTCATCGTCCTGTTGTAAGGGCTGGTTTGCGAGTAACTCGGGAGTCCCCTTGCCTTTGATGTGTTTCCATGGTGGTCTGATCTGGTAGTCCATGCGCTGATACTCTTGGATATACTTTCTTACACGCCACTTAGCGTAGCCAATGAACGTGGTGGTGGGGTGGGCCACAGGATCATAGCGTACTGCTGCGTCAACGAGTGCGAGATACCCTTGTTGCACCAGGTCAGCTTGCAGTTCCTTGTTCCCTTGCTGCCACTCACGAGCGACAAGCGCTCGCACATAGGGCATGTGATCGGTGACGAGACGCTGCTGCGCATCAGTCAGTTTGCCTGTCATCGTATGCTCTCTGAGTTTGGGTGAAGTGGAACAGCGTGAAGCAATGCCACGCTGCGTGCATCAGGTGTGATTCACCTGACTCGGGATCAATGTCCTCACCCTGCCAGAAGGACCAGAGGTGACGCATCAGTGCACTGTATGACAGTGACCAGTCGTACCCCTTACGGTAGTTGCCTCGTTCGTACTTGTCTGCGCCCATGGCGTACACTCTAGCGAGCGCACGTATGGCTTCGGTTGGGATATCATCGTACTGTTCAGGCTTGGTGCCCTTCTCTCCCCCTGTGGGGGAGGTGGTGCGAATTTCGTGCGAGATGCTCCCGATGAACTCGTCCATGATTGCATCTTGAAATGGGAGCTTAGCCATGGTCGGTCATCCCTTCCACCTGCTCAACGAACGTGCTCCACTCAGTGATACGACCGAGGTCGGTGTCACCCTGATTGTGGGGCGCATCGAACAGGTACGCTGCTATCCCTGCCTCTTGCATCTGACGTACGTACTCGGGACTGTCATCCAACCCGAAGCTCGCACCCATGATGCCCTTGTTCCCCGTGAACAAGAGGCCACGGTAAGGTATCGCTGCCTCACGTAACCAGTCCACGGTGTTGTCAATAATTTTTGAGTACAGTCCGAACTTGCTGAGCCTGTTGGTTGCGAGTGTGATGTGGAACTCCATGTCACTGAGTTGCCAGAGGGCGTCACGTGCGCCCTCGATGATGGGACCTTGACGATAGATCACATCATCCTCAATACCCATGCGCCACAGCCTATCGAACTGACCCTTCGGGATATCCCAGTCCTCCCAGACTTCCCACGACTGGTAGTCTGCGATGTCTACGTCTACCCCTTGGTAGTGCAGGTACCCAGCGACTGTGGCTATCCAGTCATACACTGTGTTGTCGAGATCAACTATGATCTCGGGTCTTCCGTTGATCACCAATCCTCCATCTCTAGGGCATCGTCGAGCCTGAACACGACGAGCCAACGGTTACGGTCCTCACGCATGACGAGGGCATCAGCACCCTCCTCAATTGCTTGGTCCATGTGCTTGTACAAGGTACGCATGCCCTTCTCGAAGCGCTTGACTTCGAGAGTACGGGCTAGAAACTTAAGCCTCTTGTACTTGCGCACCACATCGACGCCCCTCTTACGAGGGCGTGACACCTTGATCCCATTGACCAAGCGTGCCACCTCATACTCACCTTGCTTGCCTCGGCGCTGTGACTTAGCGCCCAAGGTAACTGGTCTCGTCACCAACAGGACCAGAGTCGTACGGTTCAACCGAGTCGTACTCGTCCTTGTCCTCGTACTCCTCGTCGTCTACGTCCTCGACATAGGCATCCACGAGCAAGGAGAAGATGATGTTGATGGCCTCATCAACTGCATTCTGACGAGCCAGTTGAGACTGGCTCACTAGTGAGCCTCGCCTAGCGCTCGCCTCATTCATCTCTTCGATGACCTCGGCTAAGTCCTCAAGCGTAGGTGGTACTTCACTAACTACTACCTCTTCGTCAGCCCCCTCTAGGGGCTGACTCTTACTACTAGTAACCATAGTTACTTCCTTTCTTTCAGAGCTATGTTAGTACGGTCTTTCAATATCGTTCATCTCCACTGTCACCAAGTCCCTGATCGCCTTGATCCTGGCGAACACGGTAACGGTGGAGACACCCCAATACTTGGCTAGCCTGGGTCCAGCACCACGCTCAGCACCCACGTGCAACCAGTCCCTCACCCACTGAGCCATCGGCTCATCGAGGCGACTGATCACCTCATCCAGTGCCTGTGTCAGAGCGAGGCGATGGACTACCTCGCCATAGCTATCAGTCGGGTCAGGTATGACATCCTCCACGTGACGCACCTTGTTTCCCGACCCACGTAGTGGTCGGGACAGTGAGTCAACGAAGGGCATGTCTGACACTGGACGTTGGGCTGTCACCACACTGAAGGGTGCGCTGATACCAACCCACCCTAGCGTACGGTCCACGTCCTTCTGCATCATGGCACGCATCCAGTGATGAGTGAATGTCCCGATAGTCCCCTGTTCAGGGTCCCAATCCTTCACCTCGAACGCATGCAAGAACCCCACTGCTGCTGCCTGCTCGTAGTCCTTGGTCAGGTGCTGACGACCGAGGAACGCAGCGTGTGCGTTCACTGCCTCGATCAGCCTGCCTTGGTTAGCTTCGAGCATGACAGCAGGGCTGCGTGTCTCTTGCCACAAGCGCACGTTCTCCTCGTGCGCAGCCACATCTCTACTCTTGACCATCAGCCACATCCTTCCATGCCTTGGCCTTACTCTCACGTATCAAGGAATCGATCCGACGCACAGCGTCAAGGCGCCTACCATATCGTGACACAAGCATCCCACCCCAGGTGTTGTAGTGCTCAACGAACGTGCTACTCCATGTATCCTCGATAGCATACATGCGAGTACCCAACCCATTCTCTTGCAACACGACACGCCATCGTGTTTCTATGTCGTCTACCATGAGAAGTCCTTCATCGGGTCACTGCACTCCTTGCTATCAAGGATAAACATGAACGCATGCAACTGCTCAGGTGTTGGCGTTTCACCATCAACCTCTTCGAGATGCACTTGTGCATGGTCCTTGATCTGAGCCACGTACCCATCACCATACTCACGGTACCCACCAGTCATGGCTGATGTGGTACCGAAGTGCCAGATCAGAGGCGCCGTGCGCCGACGAGCGACGATCACCTCATACGTGAACTCACCACCCCACGGTCCACCTGTCCCGACAATCTTTAGGTACGGGGTACCCTCGTACCTCTCCTTCTTGGACGTAAGGCCCAAGATTTCATACGCTTCCTTCATGTTCATAATCAATCCACTCCCTGTGCTCGAAGCACACTTGCCAATGCGCACCTATCATCCCAGCCATCGGGACACGGTACGGTTTCGTTTCTATTTCTTTCCGACACACATGGCATATGGTGGCACCCCGTTGGGTGCCACGCTTCATGCCCTGTACTATCTTGCCCTTCACCATTAGTACCAATCGTCATTCAAGCGTGGGTTACGAACCAACGCCCACTGATCTTCCGTCTTCATGTCCCCGTCAGTTGTCTCGTACTCAGTACGACACGTGTCCTTCCCACACGCACCAAACTCCTCATCACCACATTGGCACACATCCCAGACCTCGGCTGCGTAGTAGAAATCATCCTGCTCGTAGTCGTTCTGCTCGTACCAATCATCGGGATCAGGTGGCTCATCGTAGTTGGGCATGTCCCAACCCAATGGCTCACCGTAATCGTTGTAATATACCTGCGCTCCTGCTGGTGGGAACATCACCATCCTCCTTCTATTGCGTACTGATGCTGATTGAAGTAGATCACTGCCTCAACCTCACCATACAGTTCCCGAACAAGACCGTTAAGCCACGCTCGCTTGTCATCCCTCACCGTACCAGTCTGAGCTAGCAACACGGGTAGCCCATGCTCAGCGTGTGCTCGCACCTTACCTGCTACATCCTGCGCCCCGTCAAAGTCATATGCCGAGGGGCATAACACATCCACATGTGGAAGCACAGCCTCCACATATGGGTCAACGTTAGCCATGATGGTGAAGCTACCACACCACCGATGGTGACCAGGGTCCAACGACCTGATCCTCTCGTATGCCTGCGCTACCTGCTCAGGTGTACCATGGTAGCTCACCCATTCCCCGTTGGCCTCAGCCAAGGGTGCCACGATCTCACCCTCTGGTACCTGGCCTAGTATGCTGCGCCAACACTCATCCATGTCACCTGATAACACATCTGTTATCGGACGACCCGAGTTTTCTATGTAGATAAAGGGTTTGTTCCCATACATCTGCGCTAGCCTATGAGGCATGACGTACGCTCCAGCACACGCACCCACATAGGTCTGTTGATACGCTGCTACTACTGGCTCCGTCTCCCACCCTGGTTGGAACACACCCACATTAGACTTCAAACGGGTACTCGGTGGACTCGTACTCGTGGTCGGAGGGTAGGTGGTCGTCGATGAAGACGGTACCCTCGTGGTCGTGGTGGTCACAACGGACGTGCCTCGGGAGCCAGATCGCCTCGACTCTCCCGTCATCGTGGTAGAACACGAGGTCAGGGTCACGATCAGGCACACCCATAGTGTTAGCCATCTCACGACCACCACCCTTGATCAAACATCCAGTTCACGAATGCTTCGCTCTCTTCCCACTCACCCATGCTGATGCACTGCTCAACGTCAAGTATCGACTCGTCGTTACGCATGACTGCAACAGCAGCCATATCAACCTCGTTGATCAGGTTCAACGTACCCTCACGTGCCAAGTCAGCAGCCACCTCAGCACACGTAGCATTCTGCTCCACCATCATCGCCATAATCGGTGTCAATCGCCACATCTTAGATCACCTGCATCCCTTCGTTCATGCACTCATCGTGCGCAAAGCCATCACCATACTGCGTGACAACCTCGGTAATGTCATCCTCAAAGTCATACTCAGTGAACGGGTCATCACACCCGATGCACCTACCGTACCATTCAGGCCTCATGTCCATGGTCATCTCCATTCCTGGTGTCCATCAACTACATGTACCCACGTCAACGCTTGCAACTCGTGACCCAAGAGGCCAACGGCCTCGGCCACCGTAGCATACGCACCCTCAATCAGTCGGTACCCTGCTAAGCTACCACGTGCAAGGATAGCAGCAGCAGCAGCAGCATCAGCCACTGCTATACGTGCACTATGCCTATCCACCGTGATCACACGGTCACGACGAGGGAACCTCAGGTTCTCAGCGTAGCTACTAATCTTCGCTGCGTTCTTGAACGTAGGTGCCTCACCTGTGCGCCTGACCTGGGCTATACGAGACACGATGTCAGGGAAATGCTTCACCCTACGCTTACGTAAGTAGCGCATGAAGGACGCATCATTCTCCAACACCGTACTGTTCGCACTCAGCAGCGCATAGATATGGAACGCACGCTCAACATCAAGGCCATAAGCCTTCGACTGTTCACGTATCCACGATCCCTTCATCGTGTACCACCTAGTAGCCTCACCCTTGTCACAGTGCACGCACTGAACTGCGTCCTCATACACTGCGAGGATATTCTCCTTCATCTCTTCACTTGTGATGTCATACTTGACTGGCATATGTGTACCTGCCTTCCTCTCTATCTCCAACGCTGTCATACAATCTGTATGCTCCAGCGTACCAACGTACCTCGTTGGAATGTGTCTCACCATTGCCCTTGTGCGTGATGTCATACGTGGTGATAACCCTGCCATCTTGAGCAGTGCTACCCGTAACCTTATGCTCACTCACGAACCCCGTCTTCAAGCACCAACAACCTGACTGCATTAGAGTCTCCCTTCTGCCCACTTGTATGCCACGTTCACGCTACGCTTAAGCTGCTGTTGGAACACATCGTTGTGGTCCTCATGGTGGCCTAGCTTGTCATACTCCAACCAGTGCGCAAACTCATGCGCCACCGTATACCAGTTCAACGGTGTCATCCACGGTGAGCAATGCTCATCCTCATACAACACGATAACGGGGTGGCGTTTGAGATGTTGCTTCATGTCAGTCTCGTGCTCAGGTACCATAAGCCTTGCGTTCTGCGCAGGGTGCAAGAAGATACCTGCCCCAGCGATCAGCTTACCCTCCTTGAGCGCAATCATCGGAGCATTGAACTCCTTACGCAAGTGCGTGAGCAAGGCACGTAAGTCACGCATGCTACGCCTCTTCTCCTCCATCGCAGCAGCCTTAGCACGCACCCGAGGTGACATGCTATTGACCACGTGTATGTATTCTATGTACGGACGTTCCATTAGTATGGCCTTCCTTCGTACTCGCCATCAATCAGATGGCGCCACTGACTCTCAGTGTAGCGTGCGCCTCGTATGCGCACACCCTTGAACTTCTCATCCTCTTGCGCATACATGACATGATCCAGCTTATCATCCACCCTACGGAGGTTGACTCGCACCTCACCCCATGTACGAGGACCAGACGCTAGCTCTGCCTTACGCACGGCCCATATGTGGTCATCGTACTCGATGACATCACCACTACGTAGTACCCACGCTGCGAGCTTCATCGTAAACGCTCCCACCTAACGAAGTCAGGCTCAGCATCACTCACATGTCCGAGTGAAGGGAAGTGACCATACTCGTTGGTCACATCTACGAGGATACTATCCTCACCAAACTGGTGAGCGTAGAGTGCGAGGGCATTCACCCACTCACTATGGTCATGGTACCCAAGAACCTCGATGACCGAGGCTGGTTCAGTCGCACCCTCGAACACACCAGTAGCCTCGTATATGGTGTATGCCTGCAAGCGCAGGTTCAAGTGGTCTATTAGTTGGCGATGATTCATGTTCGCCACGTACGCTCGTACCTTCATGCCCTGCTCCTTCGTCCGATCCTAAGGATCGCACTCTCGATCTCCTCCACTTGCGCAAGGAGAATGTCTCTTTCCTCATGTAGTAAACGCAAGGCTCTGGTATCCAACGACTCAGGCTCCTCACGCAAACGCACGGGATTGTCGAAGACGTTGGCACTACGTGTGTCACCATCCTCGCCTCCTTCACAGTCACACGTGAACGGCCAGCATCGGCCCTCGTTCGTACGTGCACGCCACTCATCCCAATTCTCATTCATCATCATAATCTCCCATCTCGCACGGACCACACATCCAATCAACACCTGACCCACCAGTGTACATACCATGTCTGCATATGTCACCAGGATAGCCTCGCCACCCTTGAGGGTACTCAATCTCAGCAACACGTGCATGATAGTCACACAACTGCTGCTCACCAGCCTGGTAGTCCCGACACATGACTGCCACGTTACGATCACCGATGATCCACGTGTACGCCTCATGTGCCTCTCCGACATCGACTCGGTTCTCAGCCTCATACGCTACACGTAACGCATCGACCAATGTCCCGACTTCATCTTCAGTCAGCTTGTACTCACGCATGAGTGCAATCCTCTCCGTGCCTAGTGGCACCACTCGTGGAAGCGCAGAACTTGCACGTCCACATAACCTCGGTCATCTCGCATGTACTCGGCCTGCTTGCGAGGATATGCCAACGCTCCGTGATGGGCGTCTCCTCCTCCTCGCATATGTCACAGTCATACATGTCTGGCATGTACGAGACATCACCGTAATCGTTGTACAACATTGCATCGCCATCCCTCGTAGGTGTGGCGCTTATGTGCCAGCGTGTCATCAGACCGTCCTTTCAATCGTGAGCCTAAACTCATGCGCATCCTCGTGCGCACCACACTCATCAGCAAACCTCATAGCCTCATGCACACACAAGAACGAAGCCCGACCAATCAGGTCATCCTCGTACGCACGACGGACCACTGTCCAATTGCCACGATCACCTTCAACGTGCACGTGTGGACCACACATACGTCACCATCCTATCGTATCAGGAACCTCATGCGCACCCACACCATACGCCCACGCACGGGCAAGCACATCATCAAGGCTCATTTGACGGTCAGTCCCACGCACCAACGTACGTGAGTCCGTACTCGTAACGATCGAGTACGACGACCCTTTCAACAACGGGGCAACCTTCCGTACGTAACGTGACTCAATCACAGCATAACGCACGTGAACACGAGGATCATCATCCTCGGGTCGCCACAACTTCCTAGTCTCCAACATCGTATGTCCTCCGTGTACTACGCACTCTGTATGAGTGCGCACTAAGGGAGGACCGACTCCCTTTACACGCACAAGGTGTCAATCTCCCCGTACGTGAGAACCAGCTTCTCGGTCCTTCACACACGAAGACTGGCTCGGGCGAGTGGCAGTCCTCCCTTGCGAGAAACCATTCCCTCGTGTGCACTAGATCACTCCAAACCCTACCTCGGCCAGTCCTTCGTGCGATCTTGGGGCTTGGTCCCACGTGGGAGCAGTGTCCTTACGCACTCGGGAGAGGAGCTATGTCGGCAAGCCTCGGTCCCTCTCACCTTCACGGGGGAGAACCTCAACCGTCACCAAAACCATACACCATCTCGGCCCAATCGTCAAGCCCTCCGTCCCGTGTGGTCTTCGAAGAAGACCGTGCGCCACGGAGTCGAGCACACTGTAACGTACGGGCATAAGGCGCACATCACAAGACCGAGACACGAATCCAAACACCAATCCAACACCCCAACGTGCGCACCAGGCGAGAGTCCAACGACAGCCCACCCTGCTCAAGTACACGCACGCAGGCACACACACACACATCACGTGCGCACACACGTGAACCTTAGACACGTGTCCAAGATGTGATCCACAAGCTACGCCCGAAGTCAAGACCCTTTCATTAGGGTCTTTCGACCCTATTTACGGCACGTCACGTAGTCCATGCTGGTGGCGTCCCACTTGAAGGGGACGGAAAGGGGCGACATGCCCAACAAGTACACGGTCATTACGACCGAGGGAAAGCGCAAGAGCTTTCCGACTCTGAATAAGGCGAGGGCCTATCGGCACTCCATCAAGGACTTCGATCGGGGGACTGCTCTGGTCGATGCGACTGATTGGATGAATCAGCCCGTTAAGGTGCGCAAGGTTCGCAAGAGCAAGAAGGCCTAACGCACCACACGTAAGAGTGAAGCCCCGCCACACGGCGGGGCTTTACTTATGCCATGGACGGGAGGCATTCAACCGAGGCGCCAACATGAAGAGCAGAGAGGCAGCCGAACGCCACACGTGAGAGAGAGGGTACAGGGTAGGGCACGGGCGACCCCCCACCCCTTCAGGTAATATGATGTTTGTGTTTGTG